>Ga0302187_10000648_pt1 | contig 31048 bp, 24 predicted proteins | sample II_Bog_E1_3_FD_202120 | JGI IMG/M metagenome (GOLD analysis project Ga0302187, IMG submission 202120) | Peat permafrost microbial communities from Stordalen Mire near Abisko, Sweden - II_Bog_E1_3 | ecosystem: Environmental > Terrestrial > Soil > Wetlands > Peat | place: Sweden: Abisko...
AGAAGCCGCACCACAAAAAGGCTGCCAAGTAACTGGCCTTTGCGCGGGTTAAAGCGGTGAGAAACGCTGCTGTCTCTGGCTCGGAAGACCGGGCCAGAGACGCAGCATACGAACCCCTCCTGCAATCTTCAGAGGCTGACCGGCAAGCCGGTCAGCCTCTTTGGTTTTTGGGTCCTCCTCTTTCGTTCTTTCCTCTCATGGAGCTTCAGGATTTGATGAACTGTGTAGAAAGCAGCGGAGTCAAGCTGTGCGTGGGCTCTGTTCTGTCCAAGGCATGGATGGTCGTTTTTTTTCTGCTGTGCGGAGCAGCTTTGCGCGGGCAGACAGCCTGGACCGTAGCCGGCCCGGCCGGGGGGGACGCGCGCGCTTTTGCCGCGGTTCCCGGCGAGCCCAACCATCTTTATCTGGGCTCAACCAGCAGTTGGCTTTACGAGTCAACCGACGAGGGCGGGCACTGGCAACGGCTGGCCAAGCTGGACGGCACTAGCCGCCTGATTCTGGACAGCATCCTGGTGGACGCGGCCGATCCGAAGACGATCTTCGTGGGCGCATGGCGCGGCGAAAACTCGGACGGTGGCCTGTGGATAAGCCACAATGGCGGACGCACATGGAGCGCGCCCGAAGGGCTGCGCGGACAATCGATCCGCTCCATGGCGCAGGCGCAGTCGGATGCGAAGATCCTGTTTGCCGGCACGCTTGCAGGCGTGTATCGCAGCGCCGACAGCGGCGCGACCTGGACGCTGATCAGCCCCAAGGGCAGCACGGAGATCCACGAGGTGGAATCGCTGGCCGTGGACCCCGGCAATGCTGAAATTGTGTACGCCGGCACCTGGCACCTGCCCTGGAAGACGACCGACGGTGGCGCGCACTGGGCCAACCTCAAGCAGGGCATCATTGACGACTCCGACGTGTTCTCGATCATCGTCGATCCCGAGCATCCGCGCACGGTGTTCTTGAGCGCCTGCAGCGGCATCTACAAGAGTGAGACCGCGGGCGAGCGCTTCCGCAAGATTCAGGGCATTCCGGCCGAGGCGCGGCGCACCCGCGTGCTAATGCAGGACCCCTCGCATCGCGAAGTGGTTTACGCCGGCACTACCGAGGGCCTCTACAAGACCATTGACGGCGGACGCACGTTCAATCCCATGACCGCTGCCGACGTGATTGTGAACGACGTTTACGTGGACCCGAAGGATTCAAACCGCGTTCTGCTGGCTACTGATCGCAGTGGCGTCCTGGTGAGCGAGGACGGCGCCAAGAGCTTCCACGCGTCGAATGAGGGCATCTCTGGCCGCAGCGTGCAAGCGTTGCTGGTGGACCGCAGCGACCCGAAGCGGATGTACGCCGGTGTGCTCAACGACAAGGAGTTCGGCGGCGCGTTTGCCACTACCGACGGCGGTGTGCACTGGCAGCAGTTGGCCCAGGGGCTGGATGGCCGCGATGTGTATGCGCTGGCCCAGACCCAGGACAGCACCTTGGTGGCTGGCACCAGCCACGGGATTTTCGTGCGGACAGCGCCAAAGCCGCAAGCAGACAATGCTGCCGAGCCGGTGTGGGAGCCGCGCAATACCATCTCCAACACGGTCACCAAGATTGCGACCGAAACGGTGCACGGCAAGCAGATCAACATTGAAAAGCAGACCAAAGCAGCGACCATTCAGCTGGAAAGCCGTGTAAATGCGCTCGACGTTTCGGGCGATGTGTGGGTGGCCGCCACCAACTACGGACTGGTGACCAGCCGCGACCATGGCGCGAGCTGGCAGGGCGGCCCGGTGATGGGCATGGGCGATTTTCTGTCCGTCGCCGTGCATGGCGAAACCATGGTGGCCGCGCGCGGCGACCGCGTGGTCATCTCGCACGACTCCGGGCAAAGTTGGTGGCCGCTGGGCGTGCCCACCATGCTCACCCGCATTCACCGCGTTGTCTTCTCGGCCGATGGAACCCTGTGGCTGGGCGCGCGCGAAGGCATCTACTTTACCCACGACCTGGGCAAGACATGGCTGTGGATTGAGCGGCTGGCCTTCCGCGATGTGGACGATCTCTACTACAACGAGGCCGAGGGGCGCATCCTGGCCAGCTCGCGGCAGTCGGACGAGATTTACTCCATCGATCCCAAGAATATGACCTGGAAATACTGGCGTACGGGCTACCCCGTGGCGTTGATCCGGGTGGCGGGTCAGAGCATGGTTGCCGCGTCCACCGACGACGGCGTGCTGGTTGAACCGGCAGGGGCTGAGGCTCCGGCCGGAGGAAGGTGATCCGGGTCACCGGATTTCGGTATGATCTTGTTATGAGCGCTGAGACGTTGCACGGCCCCGAGCGGGCTGCCTTTCGCACCCACGACCCACGGCTGGAGCCGATTGCCGCCAAGGTGCTGGCCGGTGAACGGTTGGACTTTGCCGATGGACTGGTTCTTTACGGCTCGCCGGACGTGCTGGCAGTGGGCTGGCTCGCCAACTACGTGCGTGAAAAGATGCACGGCGACGTGACGTACTTCAACGTGAACCGGCACATCAACCCCACCAACGTGTGCGTGGCCAACTGCAAGCTCTGCGCCTTTGGCCGCAAAAAGGGCGACGCGGCCGGCTACACGATGGCGCTCGAAGAGGCGTGGACGGCGGCAGCTTCCGGCTATTCCGAAGCGGTTACCGAGTTCCACATCGTTGGCGGCCTGCACCCCGATCTGCCGTTCGAGTACTTCCTTGACCTGGTCAGCGGCCTCAAGCAGCGCTTCCCCAAGGTGCATGTGAAGGCCTTCACCATGGTCGAGGTGGCCTTCTTTGCCCGCCGCGCCAAGCTCACCATTGAAGAGACGCTTCGCAGGATGCGCGAGGCCGGCGTGGACTCCATGCCCGGTGGCGGCGCGGAGATCTTTGCCGAGCGGGTGCGCTCCATCATCTGTGACCATAAGATCGACGGTAATGAGTGGCTCGACACCGCCCGGCTGGCCCACAAGATGGGCTTCAAGTCCAATGCCACCATGCTCTATGGCCACATTGAGAACGACGAGGACCGCGTGGACCACCTGCTGAAGCTGCGCCAGGTGCAGGACGAGACCGGCGGCTTCCAGACCTTCATTGCGCTGGCCTTCCACCCGGAAAACACGGCGCTCGACCACCTGCCGGCCACCACCGGCCTCTGCGACATCCGCCAGATCGCCGTCAGCCGCCTGCTGCTCGACAACTTCCCGCACATCAAGGCTTACTGGCAGATGCTGACGGCCAAGATTGCGCAGATCGCACTGCGTTTTGGCGCTGACGATCTGGACGGAACCGTCGTAGAAGAAAAAATCTATCACGACGCCGGAGCCACCACGCCGCAGGGCATGACCCGCAAGGAACTGTGCCGCCTGATCACCGAGGCGGGCCGCATTCCGGTGGAACGCGACACGCTATACCGCCCGGTGGAGCGGACCGAGGACAGCTTTACGGTGATGGTGTAGGAATTGGAGGCGGCTATGGCAACGGTCGACATTTCCAAAGCTGAAGAGCAGTTTGAAAAATGGATTGAGGCTGCGGAGCGGGGCGAGGAGGTCATCCTCGCCCGTGCTGGAAACCCTGTAGCGCGTCTGACGAACTTCATGCCAGAAAAGAAGCCGATCCGATTCGGTGCGCTGAAGGGAAAGTCTGGATAGCCGACGACTTCGACGCGCCTCTTCCGCTGGAAGTTCTGACGGAGTTTGAAGCCGACTTGCGACCGTTCTGTTCGGCGTCGACTGACCTGAATCGCTGGGCAGAATCTTAGCTTGCAGCGAATACTGCTTGGCTATTTTGCCTTCTCCCCAACGTTAAACGTCGCCCAGGGCCCAGCCTTCATGTCGCCCAGAATCGACTTCTGCCAGCTGAACTCCGGGTGCGCTGCCAGAAACGGCTTGACGAAGAAATCCTCGCCGCAGGGATGGCCAGCGCGGCCGATAAAGCTCACTTTGGCCGCCAGCTCAGAGTCGGTGACCTTGCCGGTGACTGCGCCCGATGGCGTATACGGCGGATCGCCCCACACCTTTTCGCCCACCGGCGAGGTATCTTCGTGGCCGCAGAGACTGCGTTTGCCGGCGTCCACTTTGTGCTCGTAGCTGTCCAGGTGGTCTGAGAGGAAGGCCTCTGCCACGGCCGTGTCGATCTTGCCGTAGTGGGATTTCATGAAGGCTTCGGCGCGAATGTGGCGGGCGTTCATGGTGCTCTCGGGATCGTTGGGGTCAAAGCCCGGCGTGTCGTCGCGGATCAGCTCCGGATCGGAGGCAAAGTTCGACGAGACGAAGTAGCCGTCCTTCTTCTTGGTCAGCGGAGTGTGGTGCAGGCCGAGCTCCAGGTAGCCGATTTCGCCGGTCTTGCGATCGCCGATCAGCCATGAGTTGGCATAGCCGCCGTTGTTGCCCTTGCGTAGGATGGCTGCGTACTCGTCGATCGAGGTGGCGTACTGCATGGCCTTGCGTGCGCGCACAAACTCCGGAATGCCGTTCACATCAAAGCCGGTGGCCTTGGGCAGCGTGGTCTCGGTAATCATCAGGCCGGCCGAGTTCACGCCAAAGTCGTCGTCGCTCACGATGAGCCCTGCCATGCCGTCCATCAGGATGTGCTCACCCTTCGCGGGCACAATGTCAAAGACCACCTGCCAGCGCTCGCCCTCCGCGTAGCTTGACCAGTTGTTGTGCGCAATCACGATGCGGCCGCCTTTGGTGGCCGAGCCGGTGGCGATAAAGGCGCTGCACTTGCCGGGAGGCGCGGTTTTGGGAGGGCTCGGCTGGCTGTGGCTGGCGTTCACCGTGGGCAGGTAGTAGTGGTTCAGCTCCAGAAAGGCGTTGAGCGCCACCACGTCCCACAGGTCCAGCACGGAGTCCTGTGACTTGAGGCCTGCGGCAATGCCTTCCAGTTCCTGGCGGTACTCGGGCTCGATCTTCGGCCACAGCACGTTCTTCGCCGCATCGCGGAAGAAGCTCCAGGGCTGCTCGGAGTCGTGCGCCGACTCGACGAGGAAGAGATGAACGTTGTCCTCAATCTGGCGGGCCATCATCGACCCGTGCTGATAGCCGATCTCAGTCGGCGTGCCTTCGAGATGCACATACGTCCAGCCGTCACGGTTGAAGGTGTAGCCGCCGCTGAGGCGCGGGTCAGGAGCGGGTGCAGCCGCCAGGGCGGAGGCAGTGGTTGCAGCCAGAAGGAGCAGGGAAGCGATGCGCATGAGATAGAGATACCATGCGCGGTATAAGAATGGGGGGACCAATCTTGCAGACCAACAAGAAACAAGCGTGGATCGGAAGATCCACGCGACCTATCGACGCAAATATATATCCTGGCGGTTGCGGTACTAGCGGAGAAACTCGCGCACAAAAGCATTGTCGGAGTGCAGCAGGCCGTGCAGTGAGCCGTTGAAGATCAGGCGGCCCTCTTCGAGCATCAGGTAGGTGGTGTTCTGGTCAATCTCGCCTTTGGGCAGCGGCACCATGCGCTCCTGCTCCTGGTCATAGCGGTGCGTGGAGAGCGTGAAGGCGTCTTGCAGACGGTGGGTGACGAGGATCGATGGAGTGTGGCGTACGTCGCGCTGCTTCACGATCAGTTCGATGATGTTGGTCGAGGTGACCGGATCAAGGCCACCGGTGGGCGAGTCGTAGAGGATGAACTCCGGCTGGCGGATGAGCGCGCGGGCAATGGCCACGCGGCGTCTCATACCGCCAGACAGGCTGGCCGGAAACAGCGAGAAGGTCTCGTCGAGGCCGACGAAGCGCAGCGACTCATGCACGCGCGCGTCAATCTCCTCGTCGGGCACACCCGACTGGATCAACTGATAGGCCACGTTGTCGCGCACCGTGAGCGAATCAAACAGCGCGCCTTCCTGAAAGACCATGCCGGTGCGGGCGCGCACGGCGAAAAGCTCTTCTTCGGGCATGATGGAAATCTCTTCGCCCAGCAAATGGATGCTGCCCTCGTCAGGGCGCAGCAGGCCAAGGGCGAGCTTGAGCAGGACACTCTTCCCGACGCCTGCCGGGCCCAGCAGAATGCGCGTCTCGCCGGGCTCAACCGCGAAGGAGATGTCTTCCAGCACTGGTGGTCCGTCGAAGGCGATGCCGACGTTGCGAAAGTCAACTACCGGCTCAATGGCCGGTGGGTCGGGTAGGGGAACCAGTGGCGTGTCCGTCATGTCAGCGGGAAGAATGAGAGCAGCAGTTGCGTGAGCAGGAAGTCAACAAAGATGATGAGCACGCTGGACACGACCACAGCCTGAATGGTGGAGCGTCCCACGCCCTGCGTTCCGCCGGTGGTGCGCAGGCCGTAAAAGCAGCCGATGGAGCTAAGAATGTAGCCAAAGAACAGCGGCTTGATCAGGCCCTGAAGGATATCTGGATAGCGCAGGTGTTCGTAGGCCATCGAGAAATACTGCGTGCCGTTCTGGTGGTTCATGAACACGGTCACGGCCGCGCCACCTGCAATGCCGGAAGCGTCCGCCACGATGGTGAGGAAGAACAACATCGCAATCGACGCAAAGATGCGCGGCGTCACCAGCTTGCGTACCGGGTCAACGCCCAGCGCACGCATGGCGTCAATCTGCTCGGTCACTACCATCGAGCCCAGTTCGGAGGCCATTGACGAAGCGTTACGGCCGGAGACCATGACGCCGGTCAGCACCGGCCCGAGCTCACGGATCATGGTAAGCGAAACAAACTGTCCGGTGATGGCGGTAGCGCCGAAGGCCGAGAGTGTGGCCGCCGATTGCAGCGCCAGCACGCCGCCGGTGGAGAGCCCGGAAAGCATCACAATGGCCAGCGAGCCCACGCCGATAATGTCAGACTGGACCAGGAACTCGCTCCAATAAATGGGCGGCTGGTAAAGGTTCTTGAAGGCGCGCAAAGAGAACAGCGAATAATCCTGTACGGTGAGGACGATCTGTTTGGCGGTGCGATCAATGGTGGAGAACGCCATGGAGCCTGCCGATCGTGCGCCTGAGACGCAATTTGAATCACAATTTGCTGCAAGGACAGGATAGCGCATGGGCGGCGCAGGCCGGGCCCATGAAAATGGTGCGCAAGCGACGAGCCGCGGCCATGGAACACAATAGAGAGAGGCGACAGACTGTGCTTCCGGTGCGCGGAGGCTCCAGGAGAACCTGCTTTGAAAGCGAGAAGAGATTGACGGAAGAAGCAGCAAAGAAGCTGGAAACTTTCTTTGGCGCGATACAGGCGTCTGGCACCAAGCCACTACTGTTACTGGACTACGACGGAACCCTGGCGGCCTTTCGCGTTGACCGTTTTCAGTCGCGGCCGTGGGCTGGCGTGCGCGAGCTACTCCAGCAGATTCAGCAGCAGGGGCAGACGCGCATGGCGGTCGTCACCGGGCGGCCGGCCGCAGAGATTGCGCCCATGCTGGCGCTCGATCCGCCGCTTGAAGCGTGGGGGCTGCACGGAGCTGAGCGCCTTTATCCCGATGGGCGGCGTGAGCTGGAGACAGCGTCCGGCGAGGCGCGCCAGAAGCTCAATGCCTTGCGCGCGCAACTGAAGATCGACAGCCTGGGCGGACTCTACGAAGACAAGGCCAACGCCGCCGTGATGCACTGGCGCGGTTATGCGCAGCACAGGGCCCGCGACATCGAGCAGAGCACCCGCGCGCTGTTTGAGCCGCTGGCGCAGCTCGAAGGCCTGCGGCTGCTTGAATTCGATGGCGGGCTGGAGCTGCGCGGCGGCCGCGACAAGGGCGGCGCGGTAAAGGCCATCCTTGCTGAAGAGCCAGCACGAGCGCCGGTGGTGTACATGGGCGACGACTTGAGCGACGAGGCAGCGTTTCGCGCTGTGAACAGCGCTCCGGGCTCGCATCTGAGCGTGCTGGTGCGGCGCAACTGGCGTACGACCGACGCCGCTGTCTGGCTCAAGCCGCCATCTGATCTGCGCCTGTTTCTGGGCCGCTGGCTACAGGCGCTCAAACACAGCTAGAGATGCGGCCCTTAAAGAGTGTGTCGGCTTCCCACCCATTTCGCGATAAAGCATGCGAAATGGATGGGGCACAGTGCACCCTCACAGTATTCAGTTGCCTGACCGATAGCCCATCTCTCCTTTTGGTAAAGAGGTTTGGGTGCCCCATGCTTGACCGCGTTCTTTGCGGCAAGGGTGGGATCGCAAGGACCCTCTCCTCAGCATCGGGAAAACTGTTCCAGGTGTGTTCACTTGTCTCTGCACTATAATTCCGGGGTCGATCATTCGGATGCCGGCCGCGTCGTCTACGAAGGTGGCGCATCGTCAGCCTTGGGAGCGTTACCATGAAGGAAGAACTGAAAGCCAGCCGTCGTAATTTCCTCAAGATGGGCGGAGCCGTGGCCTTGGCTTCTCAACTGCACGCCGCCGAAGCAGCCCAAAAGCCTGCACCGTCTGCATCCGCCGCGCACAGCGCAGTTGGTTCGTTGGTGGAGCTGGTCAATCCGCTCCAAGGCACGGATTCCACCTCCTTGTTTTCCCGCGGCAACACCCTGCCCATCGTGGCCACGCCGTTCGCCATGGCACACTGGGCGTTGCAGTCCAGCTCGGCCTCGTCGTGGTACTTCCAGCCGCATGACGAGCGCCTTCAAGGCGTGCGCTGCACCCATCAGCTCAGCCCCTGGCTGGCCGATTACGGCGAGGCTACCTTCCTCCCTTTTCAGGGCGAGGCTGAAGCTGGACCGGAGGAGCGCGCATCCAGTTATCGCGCCCGCGAACTGCGCATCCATCCGCATCTGCTGGACGTAACGCTGCTCCGCTACCGCTGCCGCATGGAGCTGGCTCCCGCTGAGCGTGGCGCGGCAATGCGTTTTACCTTCGCCAAGAGCGGCGCTTCGGGCGTCTTCATCGACCTTGCCGGCGACGATGCCGAAGCCACCTGCGATGCGGCTAGCGGCAAGATCAGCGCTCTCGTGCGCCACAACCATGGCGGCGTGCAGAAGGGCTTTGCCGCCTACTACGCCATTGAGTGCGACGCCAAGATTACCGGCTTCGAAGTGAAGGAGCTCAAGGGCCGCCGCGTGGCCGTGGTGCGCTTTGAGGCTGAAGCCGGCAAGCCCGTTGCATTGCGCGTGGGCACGTCGTTCATCTCGCCGGAACAAGCCGCGCGCAACCTAGCGACAGAGATCGGCGCCAAGAGTCTGGAGCAGGTAAAGAGCGAGGCCGCAGCGGCGTGGGAAAAGCTGCTGGGCCGCGTACACATCGAAGGCGCCAGCGACTCCGAGCGCAGAATCTTCTACTCCTGCCTTTATCGAGGCCTACTGTTTCCGCGCGTCTGGCACGAGTACGACGCCCAAGGCAAACAGGTGCATCAGAGCGTCTACAGCGGCAAGGTCGAGCCCGGCCCCATGTACGCCGATCACGGCTACTGGGACGTGTATCGCGCCTGGTATCCGATGATGGCGCTCATCTATCCTGACCGCCTCAGCGAGATTCTGGCCTCGTGGGTAAATGCCTACAAGGAAGGCGGCTGGCTGCCGCAGTTCCCTTGCCCTGGCTATCGCAACTGCATGACCGGCAGTCCGCTCGATTTCGTCTTCGGCGATGCGGTCGCGCGTGGCATCCAGGGCTTCGATGTCGAGGCTGCATTTGCAGGGCTCAAGAAGCACGCCACCACGCCCGTTGCGCCTGGGCTTGGTTATGGACGCCCTGCGGTTGCGGAGTACGAAAAGCTCGGCTTCATCCCGTCTGACGTTGTTGTAGGCGGACTTGCCGAGACGCTCGATTCGGCGTACGGCGATTTCTGCATCGCGCAGGTTGCGCGCGCGGCGGGCAAGCCCGAGGATGCGGAGTTCTTCCTGAAGCGCTCGCAGAACTGGCACAAGAGCTTCGATGTCAAGACGCATTTCCTGCGCGGACGCAATGCGGACGGCAAGTGGGTAGAGCCCTTCGATCCGTCGAATTGGGGCGGGCCGTATGTGGAAGGCGCGGCCTGGCAGTACCGCTTCTTTGTGCCCTTCGATACCGATGGCCTGATGGATGCCATGGGCGGCCGCGAGGCCTTTGTGGCCGCGCTCGACGAGCTGGTGAATCAGCCGCCGGAGTTCCACGTGGGCACGTACGGCCGCGAGATTCACGAGATGTCAGAGATGGCTGCGGTCGACTTCGGCCAGTACGCGCACTCCAACCAACCCTCGCATCACGCGCTCTACATGTACACAATCGCAGGCCGTCGCGACAAGGCGCAGCACTGGATTCATCGTGTGCTGCGTGAGCTCTACACGGTGGACGACTTCTGCGGCGACGAGGATACGGGCTCCATGGGCGCGTGGTACGTGCTGAGCGCCATGGGCATCTACTCGCTCTGCCCCGGCAAGCCGGAGTGGGTGCTGGGCGCGCCGCTGTTCACAAAGGCCGAGATTCACCGTCCCGACGGCTCGACCATCCGCATTGAAGCCAACCGGACTGAAGGCAAATCAGACAGGAAAGACCAGTTCCTGAGTCACGTCACGCTGAACGGCGTAGTTGTGAAGGGTCCATCCGTGCCCCACGAGACGCTGGCCAAGGGCGGCCATCTGGTGTTCTCCGCGGTGTAGGGTGTTCGACATAGACGAACGTTGCGCGCCCTGCTCCTGACCCCGCCTGAAAGTGAGTCGGTGCTTTCACCGAGAAGCGGTTGCCTACCGTTAACTCACCAATCAAGTTTGGGTGCCCCATCCTTAACTCCACCTGAAACTGGGTGCCCCATCCTTCGCCTCTTTTCTGGCGAAGGGTGGGTTGCCGAGGAGCTGGCCCGTCTCTGCTTCCCGCCGCCGCGCTGTCCATTCGGACTCAATCTCGACCACGCCGGCCTCTCCTGCTGCGTAATGGCGGAAACTCGACCAAGCCCAATCTTCCGGCTTTGAAACCAGCCCGCGCTGAACAGGATTGCGGTGCATGTAGCGCAGTTTCTCAACCCGCTTCTCTGGGTTGTGGATGTTGAAATCGTAATAACGGCGCTGCCAGAACTGAGGCTCGCCGCGCGGCTTCAGCTTGCGGGACGTGAGCTGTTTCAACACCTGTAGCGCGACGGGAAGTGACGCCCTATGTGGTTCGCCGACCAGCAAGTGAACGTGTTCCGGCATCAGGACGTAACCGGCGATCACAAAGCCGTATCGCACTCGCACTGCCTCAAGCTCCTGCTCGAAGATGCGGTAGGCCATCGGGTTGTCCAGCAGCGGTTGTCTGCGGTAACAACTGAAGGTGAGAAAGTGGAAACAGCCGGTCTGTTGGTAACGAACCAGCTTCTTTGGTATGACGGGGATTTCATACCGGTGGGGTGGTGGGATTTCAGGCTGACCCACCCTTCGCCAGAAAAGAGGCGAAGGATGGGGCGCCCACTGCCTCTTCTCGCCGGAGTGTTTACGGATGATGGGGGTATCCAGAGGATTTGGGATGCCCGGCTGGTCCTCGCTAGCCGTCGTCCCTTAAACTAGGGATTGTCAGGGAATTTTGCTGGATCTTCATCGAGGGCGGGCGGTTTGCTCGCGGGCCTGTCCTTGTAACCGTACGATGAATCGACCATAAAGAAAGAAAACCATGACACTACAAGCAGAGAAGCCGCAGTGTACCCAGGACTTGGTGGCCCTGGAAGACCAGTTCGGAGCGCACAACTACCATCCGCTGGACGTGGTGCTGGAGCGCGCCGAAGGCGTGTGGGTGTACGACGTGGAGGGGCGGCGCTATCTGGACTGCCTGGCGGCCTACTCCGCCGTGAACCAGGGCCATTGCCACCCCCGGATTCTGGCGACGCTGGTGGAGCAGGCGAGCAAGATTACGCTGAGCTCGCGTGCCTTCCGCAACGACCAGTTGCCGCTGTTCTGCAAGGAACTGCATGAGCTGACCGGCTACGAGATGGTGTTGCCGATGAACTCCGGCGCCGAGGCCGTGGAGACCGCGCTGAAGGCTGCCCGCAAATGGGGCTACACGGTGAAGGGCATCCCGCAGGACAAGGCCGAGATCGTGGTGTGCGCGGGGAACTTCCATGGGCGCACGCTGACGGTGGTGAGCCTGTCGAGCAACGAGCAGTATCGCGAGGGCTTTGGGCCGTTTACGCCGGGGTTCAAGATTGTTCCTTACGGCGACATTGAGGCTCTGCGCGCGGCCATTACGCCCAATACCTGCGCGTTTCTGGTGGAGCCGATTCAGGGCGAGGCGGGCATTCTGATTCCGCCCGCGGGCTATCTGCAGGCGGCGGCCGAGCTGTGCAAGCAGAACCGGGTTCTGCTGATGGCGGACGAGATCCAGTCTGGCCTGGGACGTACAGGCAAGCTCTTCGCCTACATGCACGAAGGCATTGTGCCGGACGTGCTGATTGTGGGCAAGGCGCTGGCGGGCGGTTTTTATCCCGTGTCGGCGGTGCTGGCGTCGGCGGAGGTGCTGGGCGTCTTCAAGCCGGGCGACCATGGCAGCACGTTTGGCGGCAATCCGCTGGGCTGCGCCGTGGCCAGAACCGCTTTGCGCGTGCTGATCGACGAGAAGCTGGTGGAGCGGTCGGCGGAGCTGGGCGCTTATTTCCTGGCGCGCCTGCAAGCGATTGTGAGTCCGGCAGTGAAGGAAGTGCGCGGACGGGGCCTGTGGATCGGCATCGAGCTGCATAGCCTGGCGCGGCCCTACTGCGAAGCGCTGCAGGAAGAGGGCATCCTGTGCAAGGAGACGCACGACCGGGTGATTCGCGTTGCGCCGCCGCTGATTGTGACCCGCGAAGAGATTGACTGGGCCGTCGAGCGGATCGCCAAAGTGCTACAGAAGTGAAATGAGAACAGGCTGTGCAAAGGGCTCTTTCCTGACGGAAAGAGCCCTTTTTTGTGCGATTTTGCTGTCGCTAGAGGGTTCTGTCATCCCACCCTAGCCGCAAGAACAAGTACGCGGCGAGGATGGGGAACCCGGCGGCCAGATACTTACTCGAACAGCCAATCGAGGTTGGGCGTGCCGGTGGTGGTGGCGCTGGCGTGCGGTGCCAGACGCGTGCTGGCGGGAACGAAGCCCAGCACTACGTAGTCCGTTTTGCCGAGGTTGAGGTCGTTGGCTCCGGCGGGCAGCTCCTGGGTCCAGACGGAGAGCGTGCGGTCGGGCTGGCCAGACAGGGAAATGGCGTTGGGGTAGAGCAGATTCCAGTTCTCGGCCTCGGAGGCAAAACCGTGATCGGAGCTGCCGCCTTTAGGCAGTGTGGCCAGCAGAATCTGCGCCGGTGCGGTGAGCTTGAAGTGCAGCGTGCGGTCGCCGCCTGCGGTGAGACGAATGCCAGTGAGGCCGTCAAGCTCTGCGGGCAGGGATGCGGCTGCGGGAGCCTTGAGGCCATTGCCGAGCGCTGCGCCGGCTGCCAGAGTGAAGGTCTCGCCACCGGATTCGAGCGCGAAGGCGGCCTGCGGCAGGCGGGTGGCAGTGGATTGCGTTGAGGTTGAGCCGGAGCGCAGCAGCGCTACGCGCTTGCGGAAGGTGGCCAGCTCCTTCTCGTAGATGGGCAACAGACCCTGCCAGTCGAGCGTGTCGGGCGCGGCGACGACGGGGATGCGGCGATGTGGAGCGTGCAGCGCGGCAGCGTCACGATAGGCGGGCGCGGTGAGCGCGGCCAGCTCGCGGAAGGCGGTGACGGAGTCAGCCAGCAGCGCTTCGGCCTTGTCGAGATGGCTGAGGTCGTGGTCGTTGGCGTAGAGCAGCACCTGCTCGGTGGCCAGCGTTTTGGCCTTGTAGAAGGCGCTCATTGCATGGATGGAGCGCATGTCGTTGGTGAGGCGCAGATACTCGTCGCGGTTGGTGGTGACGCCGGATGCGGCGGCCTCGGCCTCGCGCACGGCCTTGGCAGTATCGGCCTCGGCGGCAGCGGTGACGGAGATGGCGGTGTCGCCGTGATGCGGCTTGTGGGCCAGCTCGTTGGCCACGTACTCGTCGAGCCGCTCGCCGTCCATGGCGTCGCCGGTCCAGAGCGATTCGATAGCGCCGAAGCGCGCGGGGTCGATCAGCTGGGGCATGGTCATACCCAGCGAGAGCACCTGGCGATTGCCCTCCGTGATGCCGAGGCGCGCAAGCAGGGTGGGCGCGGCCGGGCCGGAGAGCTGATAGGCGTCGAGCAGATGCGCCGCAGCCTCGCGTGAGCCGTAGTGCTCGGCGATGCGGCCGATCCAGAACTGGCGCTCCTGTTTCGGGTCGCGGTCCGGGTTCCATGCATAGCGCGCCCAGGCTTCATACCAGAGCCAGTCGCGATCCGTCTGCTCTAGCGCGGGCGTTACCTTGTCGGCGGTCACGGGCCACTCCCAGAAGCGTAGCGGGTAAAGATGCAGGCCGGTGATGCCGATGCGCTCAAAGCTCTGCGTGGTTTTCTGGATGTAGTCGGGGCTGCCCCAGCGGAAGGGTTCGAGATTGCTGAGCAGGTGAATGTTGGCGATGGTGACCTTGGAGATAGGCAGCAGCTCCTGGAACTGCTGCAGCACGGGACCGCGAATGTCGGTGGAGGTGAGCGACTCGCCATTCCACTTGAACATGGTGTCGATGTTCGAATAGAGCGGGCGCGATGCGGCCATGACCGCATCGATATCCGTAGCGTGGCGGCGCACGATGATAGGTGGTTCGGGCACCGGATGGCCGAACTGCGCGGAGAGTTGGTCGAGCCCATCGCGTACGCCGGGAATCACGGCTTGCGTCATCCACTGCGCGCCGTAGCGCGGGGCCATGGCCTCACCGAGGGTGATGAGCAGGCCGACGCTGGGGTACTCCTTGATGAACTCCGAGATGCAGTAGCGCGTGTAGGCAGTGGCCTCCGGCGTGGGGCTCGAAAGATGGTTGGGCAGGTTGTGCGCGCGCGCAAAAGTGTGCGAGAGATGGATGTTGTAGAAGCCCTGAATGACCCAGATGCCGCGCTTGTCCGCTTCGGTGGTGAGCCAGTGGAACATCTCGATGTTCTTGGCGAGCTGCGCGTCGGTGAGCTCCTGCGCCTCAGGGTATTTGGGCAGTTTTAGCAGCGACGTGAAGGGGTGGCCGTTCCACAGGTAGAGCGAGTTGTAGCGCTCCTCGGCCAGCATGTCGAGGTACCGGGTCCAATAGGCCTTGTCGTAGAAGAAGGGGAAGTCTTCGGGTGTATAGCGGTAGTCGTACTCCGCGCCTTCGTAGGTGATGGCGGGCTTCTGCATGCCGATGACCGCGCCGCGCAGCTTCATGTGCGGGTGGTCGTCAACCGAGAGCGAGGCGGGCAGCGTATGCGCATCGCGGATGCGGCTGGCCAACTCCAGTGCGCCGTAGAGCACGCCGTTGGCGTCTGAGCCCGCGACGATGAGCGTTGAGCCCGCGCGGCGTAGCGCGAAGGCTTCAGGCGTTGTGACTGCGAATGAGCCAAGCTCCTTCGCGTAGGGCGCCAGCAGCGGATCGCCCGCGCGCGCAACAACGATGGTGGTGGAATCGGGCAGCGCGGCAGCGGCCTCGCGCAGGCGGCTGGCGGCGTAGAGTTCACGCGGCGAAGGGTTGACGCCGGTGACGATGCGCGGCGCAGCGGCAAGAGGCAAGGCAGAGAGAAGCAGGATGAGCGAGGCGAATGTTTTCTTGGTCATGGTTGCGATGGGTGGAGGCGCAGAGAACCCTCTCAATTACGAGTGTAGGGGGGCGCGGCAAAGGCGTGGGGAGAAAAGACGCGGCGCGGGGCCAGCGATTCCGACAGGCGGCACGGAGGCATTGTTCGCGGATATTGGGGAAGGAGGATCGTTCATCCGCCACCTACGCCTCCGTGCCCTGTCCTTGCGCCTTGCCGGGGTACCCTGACTGTGATTCGTTGCCGGATCAATTAAGCCGCTTCAGCAAAATTGCGCCTTGGTCCGCGCCTTCCACGCGACCGCGCAGCACTACCTTCTGGTTCAGCGCCGTCATGGTCAGGATCACGGCGTCGGGTCCGCCGCTGCGTACCAGGTGCGCAGCCGGAGCGCCGTCCAGCAGCAGCTCCACGCCGGCCAGTCCGCGCACCTGGCCACCCCTGGCCACGAAGCGCAACCGGTACGATGTGGCATCGGTGATCTTTTTTGTCAGGTCAATCTCAAAGCTGCCGCCCGTCCAATCACCCACCGCATCGTCGGCCCACACTTTGGGTGAGGCATCCCAGCTTGCAGGCGCGGCCACGCCTGCATGGAAGGCCGCGAATCGCCGAATGCGCGGTTCACCTTGCTCCACCATGAGACGCAACCGCAAAGTCTCGTACGTCGCAGCTTCAATCGGCAGAATCCGCTTGTGCCCGATCGACGAGCCGTCGTAGAGCGCCTTCCACTTGCCCTTCACGCGACCTTCAAGCCGGAACGCGCGCACCCGCTGGCCATAGCGGCAATCCTCTTCGAGGATCACGTGGTCGGCCTTGTCGCCCTCGTCATTCTTGAAAAGGGGCAACTCAAGGCGCTCGCCACGGCCCGCTGTCTCTGCCACGCTCTTGCCGAAGCGCCGCCTGAGCTCCTCGCCAAACTCTTTGGCGCGCGCAAAGTCGGCCGCCGCCATGTGTCCCGTGCGATCAGGCGGAATATTCAGCAGTAGCTGCGCACCACGGCCCACCGAGCGATAGTAGACCTCGATGAGCTGGTCGAGAGTCATCAGATGCTTCTCGTTGGTGGTGCTCCAGAACCAGTTGGGGCGGCGAATGGAAACGTCGCACTCCACCGGCACCCATGCATCGCCGTCCGGTGTGCCGTGCATTGATGTCGATACGCCGCCGTGCTGGTCGGCTTTGCTCTCGGCGTTCCACAAGGGGTAAGGCGCAAAGCCCATCTCGTTGCCCACCCAGCGGATGGTGGCCTGCGGGCCTTGAAACAGAGCCGCATGAGCCGCGTATTTCTCCACCAGGTCGGCAGTCGGCACTCCACTCGATCCGTCAAACCAGACCTCAACCATCTGCCCATAGCGCGTAAGCACTTCGGTCAGTTGCTGGCGATAGATGGCGTTGTAAGCCTGCTGCGCGGCGGCATCTTTGCAGACCCCGCCCAGCCCCGCGCCGGCAAATTTGTCGCGCGGAGAAAGATACACGCCCAGTCGAAGTCCGCGCTTCTGGCACGACGCGGACAGATCGGCCAGCACGTCGCCCCTGCCTCCCTTCCACGGTGTCTGCGCAATGCCGTACTTGGTGGTCTCGGTCTGCCACATGCAAAAGCCGCCCTCGTGCTTGGCAACGAAGACGATGTAGCGCGCGCCCAGATTCACGGCGCACTCAGCCCAGTTTTCGGTGTCGATGTCGGGGTTGATGGCGGAGAGCGGCGTGGAAAGATCGTCGTCCTCCTTGTCCTGCCAGGTGTTGGGCGCAATGTGCACGAACATGCCGATCTCAAGATCTTGCCAGGCGATCTGGTCGGCAGTGGGCACGGCACGCGGTCGACCGGCAACGGCGAGAGAAGGCAACGCATCCTGGCCGCGCAGATGTACCGCAGCCGAAGCCAGCGCGCCCGTAAGGAAGACGCGCCGGTCAATGTCTATCATTGGCATCTCAGAAACTCCCCCATCGAAGACTGCAAACAGCATAAAAGATTGATCGAGCTTTGAGGGCACTTCTGCAAGACGGGATTTCGGAGGGAGCATAGGCCTTCAGGCCCTTGAAAACTACAGGAATGAGGAGGCCTTTAGGCCCGGAGGAGGATCTCCCGATGCGGAATTGTGCGCTCAACCCAGATACCGGGTGCCCTGGGTCCCTCGCATTTGGGGGGGACCCGGGATGTCGAAGCTCTGCTTTTCATCTCGGCCTTTACCCGGCCGAGAAAATCAGTTGGGCTGGCCGGTTGCCGCCTCAGCCGCAAAGGTGCACTCGCGGCACTGGCACTGGCGACGCAGATAGTCCCACGAGTAGATGCCGCCCGAGTGGCCATCAAGCCAGTTGAACTGAATGGCGTAGCGCCCCACGGCCTGCGCGCTGCCGGGCTTGTTGGCCGGGGGAGCGTAGATGGGCAGCAACTCAACCGGTTTGGGACGGGCTTCGCCGGCCTTGCGTCCCTCAGCCTTACGCTCGCCCACGCAGGTGGCGCAGGGGCAGGCCTCACGCAGCCACGCAAAGCTCCACGCGCTGCGGTGGCCGTCTGCCCAGTCAATCTCCAGGCCCTTGCCCTCGCTCAACAGCACGCGTACCTTCTCCGGCGTAATGGCGATGCGCGACAGAGGCTGGTTCTCAGCCTCCTGGCGGGCCTTCTCTTCCTGTGACGAAAAACGAATTCCTTCGTGGCTCATGGGTCTATTTTAGCGGGGTTCGCGCGTTATTGATCCAGCCGTCAAATAGAAGCACCGTGCCCCATCCATTTCGCAGGCATCATCGCGAAATGGGTGGGAAGCCTACACACTATTCAAGGACCCGATCAATAGTGGGATGCCCCTGTCAGCCGTTAGCCCGGTTGTAGCGCACCGCCAGCGTGAGAATGGCGACCACCAGCACCATGCTGCAACTATTGGTGATGATCACGCTGGGCGAGTGCGCCGTAATGCCGTAGGCGATCCACAGCGCTACGCCCAGCCCGAAGACCATGAACATGGCCAGCGACAGATCGCGCGCGCTCTTTGTCTTGCGTATGTGGATCAACTGCGGCGCCAGCGAAGACGTAGTGCAGATGCCCGCCGCCATGCCAATCGATTCGATCACCCAACGTTCAACCATGCTCTTACGCGTTTCTCCAGAAGAACCAGGCCGCCATACCCAGACCGATGGCAACCACCAGACCACGCAGAAAACTCTGCGGCAACCGGCGCGCAAACCGCGCCGAAGTGTATCCACCCACCGCGCTGACCACCATGGCGACCAGACAATAGCGCCACAGCACCTGGCCGTTGACCACAAACAGCACAAAGGCCACGCCGTTGGCCAGCGTGGTGGTGGCCACCTTCAGCGCGTTGATCTCGTGCAGGTCTTCACAGCCGAACAACGAAAGCACGGTGATGATCAGGAAGCCCGAGCCGGCGCCGAAGTAGCCGATATAAAAACACACCACCATCACCGCAAAGAACAACGGCACAATGCGGATCTGCGCCGACCCGGCAGCTCTGCCCGTGCGCCTCGCCAGCCAGCGCGAGACCGGGCCGCTGAGGGCGAAGATGACTGCGGCCACCAGCAGCAGCCATGGCACCAGATGCAGAAACGTCATCTGCGGGGTGTTCAGCAGAACCACAGCGCCCACCGCTCCGCCCAGCAAACCGGCCGTGCACATGGGCAGAATCAGCCGCGTGTTCTTGCGCATATCTTGGCGGTAGGCGGCAATCGAGGTCAACTGGCCGGGCCACAGCGCTACTGTGTTGGTGGCGTTGGCCTGAACGGGCAACATGCCCGGCATGGCCATCATGGCAGGAAACGACAGAAACGAGCCGCCGCCAGCCACGGCATTCAGCACGCCGGCCAGAAACGAGGCCACAGTCAGCCAGATCCATTGCCAGTTCAAGGTTGCGGGAAGCGTAGGGAGAGTCACCATGCGTTTCTTCTATTGTAGTGGGCCGCGGATGGCAAACCTGAACCACGCCAAGGCTTTCCGGGATTGAATTGACCCTCGGTTCAAAGCCCATTGCCCCATCCATTTCGCAGGTTTTATCGCGAAATGGATGGGAAGCCTACAAATCCTTCAGGGCCGGATTAATCATCGGCCGAGGATTGCGGAGACGGGTATCTAGCGGCCCCAATGCCCCTGGAGAACAGTGCTGGTGCGCTACCCGTGATGCTGATCTCACTCAAGTCATTGATTTTTCGATATGTTATTGAAGTATTATATATCTTAGCGCTTTACGCTCATATTTTATGATTAATTTGTGCTATATTATCGTCAACTTGGCTGAGTAGTCTGAACCCATATTCTGCTCCGCCATCACGAATACCATATGAAGGTACAGAATTATGACCATTGCCGGCGGGGACCGATTCCCTGAAGTCGTTGCACTGCGAAACCGTAGGAACCACCTGTTCCAGGGCCTGAATACCGAGCAGGCTCCCGTGACCGCGGCCAGCTTTGTACCGGCCGTCGACATCTACGAAGAACAGGATACGCAGGAATAACATCAAACCTTTTTCAGAACGCTACTAAACTTGCCGATAGCAGATGAAGCTAAGAGCTGGAAGCTGGGAGCTGAATTCATGGCCATTCGTTGGGAAAAATTCACCGTCAAATCGCAGCAGGCTGTACAGCTGGCGCAGGAGCACGCGGCTGGCTTCGGCAATCCGGAGTTAGCGCCTGTGCATCTGTTGCTGGCATTGATTGAGGATCGCGAGGGCGTGATCCCTGCGGTGCTTGAAAAGATCGGTGTGCCCATCGAACGGCTCACGCACGAGCTGAATGGCATTGAGGAAAAACTGCCGCGTGTCTCCGGTTCCAGCGCCCAGCCCTCCCCCAGCCAGGCGTTGACGCGCGCACTTGAGCAGGCCTTCCGCGAGGCCGCCAACTTCAAGGACGACTACGTCTCCACCGAACACCTGCTGCTGGGTATCGCCTATCTCAAGGGCGACCCGGCGCAGGCCGAACTGACCGCGCTCGGCGCTACGCATGAGGCGATCCTGAAGGCGCTGACGGCAGTGCGCGGCTCGCAGCGCGTCACCGACCAGAATCCCGAGGCCAAGTTCCAGGCGCTCGAAAAATACGCCAAGGATCTGACCGAGCTGGCACGGCGCGGCAAGCTCGATCCGGTCATCGGCCGCGACGAGGAAATTCGCCGTGTCATACAAGTGCTGAGCCGCCGCACCAAGAATAACCCCGTGCTCATCGGCGAACCTGGCGTGGGCAAGACGGCCATCGTCGAGGGGCTGGCGCGGCGCATCGTCTCTGGCGACGTGCCCGAGAGTTTGCGCGACAAGCGCGTCATCTCGCTTGACCTCGGTTCCATGCTAGCCGGCGCAAAGTATCGCGGTGAGTTCGAGGACCGGCTCAAGGCCGTACTGAAAGAGATTGAAGAATCGAACGGCGAGATTGTGCTCTTCATCGACGAGTTGCACACGCTCGTGGGCGCGGGCGCGGCGGAAGGCGCTATCGATGCCAGCAACATGCTCAAGCCAGCCCTGGCGCGCGGCGAGTTGCGGGCCATCGGTGCAACCACGCTGAACGAGTACCGCAAGTACATTGAGAAGGACGCCGCGCTCGAACGCCGCTTCCAGATCGTCTACGTTGGCGAACCGAATGTCGAAGACACCATCGCCATTCTGCGCGGCTTGAAGGAGCGCTACGAGGCGCACCATAACGTGCGCATCAAGGACTCGGCCATTGTGGCTGCAGCCACGCTCTCGCACCGCTACATCAGTGATCGTTTCCTGCCCGACAAGGCCATCGACCTTGTGGATGAGGCCGCGGCTTCGCTTGCCATTCAAATTGGCTCGGTGCCTACGGAGATCGATCAGCTAGAGCGCGAAAAAATCTCGCTTGAAATTGAGCGCGAAGCACTGAAGCGCGAGACGGACCCAAACAGCATCGAGCGCCGTGAAATTGTGGAACGCGAGGCGGCCGCGCTGACAGAGAAGATCACCGCCCTGCGCTCGCGCTGGACCAAGGAGCGCGATGCCATCAGCCACATCAGCGAGATCAAAAAGAAGATCGAGGCTCTGCGCTTCGAGGCAGAGGAGCAGACGCGCAAAGGCCAGTTCGACCGCGTATCAAAGATCCAGTACGACGAGTTGCCCAAGCTCGAAAGGGATCTGAAGCAACTGGACGCCGCACAGAATGGCAGTACAGGCTCGATGCGCATGTTGAAGGAAGAGGTAGACGAAGAAGACATTGCCAGCATCGTAAGCAAGTGGACGGGCATTCCCGTTTCGCGGATGCTCGAAGGCGAAGTGCAAAAGCTTGTCCACATGGAAGAGCGTCTGCGCGAGCGCGTCATCGGCCAGGATGCGGCGCTGACCGTGGTGGCCAATGCCATTCGCCGTTCCCGCGCGGGCTTGAGCGATCCTAAACGCCCGATTGGTTCGTTTATTTTTCTTGGACCAACCGGTGTGGGTAAAACCGAAACTGCGCGCGCTCTTGCCGAGTTCCTCTTCGACGACGAGCAGGCCATGATCCGCATCGACATGAGCGAGTACATGGAGAAGCACGCCGTGGCACGGCTGATCGGCGCGCCTCCAGGCTACGTGGGCTACGACGAGGGTGGCCAGCTTACTGAGGCCGTGCATCGGCATCCGTACTCCGTTATCCTCTTCGACGAGATTGAGAAGGCCCACCCCGACGTCTTCAACGTGCTGCTGCAGGTGATGGACGACGGACGGCTGACCGATGCCAAGGGGCGCACGGTGAGCTTCAAGAATACGGTGCTCATCATGACTTCAAACCTGGGCGCTGCACTGCTGGGCGTTGAGGCGCTGAAGACCGATCACGACTTCGACATCGCGCGTGAAAGCGTGATGAAGGTGCTGCGCGAGCACTTCCGGCCGGAGTTCCTGAACCGCGTTGACGACATGGTGATCTTCCGTCCGCTGGGCGTGGCGCAGATGACTAAGATCCTCGAACTACGCCTGAATGAACTGCGCAAGCTGCTCGAAGATCGCGCCATCTCGCTCGAACTCACCGAATCCGCGCGTCAGTTGATTCTGGCATCGGGTTCCGATGCCGCCTACGGCGCACGGCCCTTGAAGCGCGCCTTGCAGCGCATGATCCAGGACCCACTGGCCATCAAGATCCTCAACGGCGAAGTGTTGCATGGTGCGCATGTAAGGATCGATGTGGATCGCAAGACCAACCAGTTGGTCTTCGAGCCGATGACGAAGGAAGCAATGGCGTAAGAGTGGCAACTTGCAGAACTCGGCTTAGAACAACATCCGCTCATGGGCTGTGGATACTTTTCGCTCTAAAGAGGGGTATCATCGTCCAAAAACCAAAGGAGGCTGAGATGTGTCCTTCGGGCCGAGGCTTTAGCACCTCCCATGATGAATTGAAGAGTACGATGGCAGGCCGCTCGGAAGCAGAGTTACGTGCGATTCTCGAAGCTCCGCCGGGTGAGTACACAGCAGATGCCATTGAAGCTAGCCGCGAGGAATTGTCGTCTAGGGGTCTGAGTTCAGCTATTGCGCATGTCAGTCTAGTGCATGAGGCAGTCGCACCCGACGTGCGAAAGAAGACGCGAGTCTTAGGAAAATGGGACTTGGTTGTCTGCGCCGCTCTTAGCGTTCTTGGATTGGCGAGCAATCGTAGCGCAGCCCTATGGACGAACGGCGCGAAATCGATACCCTTCTTGATCGGCCAGTTTGTGGGCATACTCGTGATTTGGACCCTACTAAAAGGCGGATTTCTCTTTGTAAAGGGCCTTATCAAGAGTTTTTCAAAGGGGTGAGCTAAGCCGCACGAATCCGTCAAGTAGCCGTGTGCCCCTCCCTGCCGCAGTTTCATCGCGGCAAGGGAGGGATACTACGCGAACTGCAGCGGGGATTGCATCATGCAACCTTTGCCTTGCGCTCATCCTCGGCGCAGAGAGCTTCATGGATGAGCATCTTCAGATAGGTCTGGTAGCGAAGCCCGCGCGCTTCGGCATGTACGCGAGCCTTAGTAACATCGTCGGGATCAAGGCGGATCGTGGTGGTCCTCAGCGCAGCACGCTTTGCCACCGTCCCAATGCCTATCGTCCCTTCCCCGGTTGCCTTTTCAAACTCATCTGCAAGGCGATCCTCGTTCGACTCCCACCATGCAGCTTCTTCAGCTTCATTCACGAAGGTCTTCGTCTTGAGCTCTTCCAACATTGCCATTCCTCTTCTGGCTCAGAAGGTAGTTTCTGAGCCTTTCCTTCGCTGGCCATGCCGTCACAACCCGCACCAATTCATCTTGCATCGTTGTGACGACAACCAAGATGCGCCCTTCGTCCGTCTCGCCAATCTGAGCAGAGCGTTGCTCGCCATTGCGAATATAGGACTCCAAATCGAGGGGCCTATTCAGAATGATTTGTTCAGCCTCTTCCGTCTGAATCTCATGGCGCGCCAGATGAGCGATATTCGCAGCATCCCAATCGAAACCGCGCTTCTTCAAGGTCTCTCCAACAATCGATAGACAACTTCGATAGACAGCTCAGCATCTGCTAAGCACTATTTTGCTGTCGAGCCATGTCCAGATCCCCGAGACCGAGATCGGTTCAGAATCTCTACAAATCACGATCCCCGGTTGCCTTCGACACTTAAGGGAATCCTCACATCGAGGACCCACGAGTAATTCGAAGGGCCGACTTCATGTTGAGAATAATCGTAGCTACAACGTAGCTATTTGTCAAGTGACTTCTACTGCCGCAACTCCACTAGCGTCGCTCCCTGGCCGCCTTCGTTCTGAGGAGCTTCTTCAATGTGGGCGACGTGTGGATGGCCTCTGAGGAACTCGCGCACGCCACGACGCAAGATGCCAGCGCCGTGACCGTGAATGATGCGCACCTTCGGCATACCAGCCATGAAGGCGCGGTCGAGATATTTTTCTAACTCATCGGTGGCTTCGGCAACGGTGCGGCCGATCAGGTTGATCTCCATGCGCATAGCGTCGGTGTTTTCGCTCGTCACGGTCACGTGCACGCCCTTCTGGCGGCGCACGGCGCTGAGAGGCGTCTCGGCGGCCTTGGCTGCTTCGGCGGTCATGTCTTTCACCGCACCAAGATCGGCCAGCTTTACGCGCATCTTGATGGGGCCAAGCGCGACCTCGAAGACGTCTTTCTCAATCTCGCGCTGCACCACGGCGATTTTGTTCATCGACTTCAGCAGCACGCGGTCGCCCGCAGCCACGTGTCTGAGCAGATGCGGCTGCGCGTTGACGTCGCCCTGGTCAGCGCCGGTTTTGTGCGCCACCACAACCTGATTGAAGCTCTCTTCAAACTCGTGACGCAGGCGGTTGATGCGGCGTTCGGCTTCCTTCGACAGCTTCTGCTGAGCCACGCGGTCGTCCACCGCGCGCACGTTCTCGCGCATCTGGAACTCGAACTCCTTCATCAACGAGCCGAGCTTGGCTTCAAGCTCGCGCACGCGACTACGCATCTCCACATCGCCTTCGCGCGCCAGGCGAGCGCGTTCCTGGTTGAGCGCGTACTGCTCGGCGCGCGCTTTCTTGCGCTCGGCTTCAATCTCGGTAAGGTCGTTGTGCAGCTTGTCGAGGAAGCGGGCAATGTCCGCCTGCTGCGAGCCCATACGCGCACGCGCGGATTGGATGATGACCGCGTTCAGCCCCAGTCGCTCAGCGGTTTGAATGCCGGCCGATGCGCCCGGTACACCCAGACGCAACTGATAGTTCGGCGCCAGCGTGCGCTCGTCCACGCCAGCAGCGGCGTTGCGCACACCAGCCGTATTCGCGCCGTAGACCTTGAGCGAGGTGTGATGCGTGGAGATGAGCGACCACGCGCGCACATCCAGAAAATGCTGCGCCACGGCAACGGCGAGGGCCGAACCTTCCTCGGGGTCGGTGGCCGAGCCAAGCTCGTCGAGCAGCACCAACGAACGCTCATCCGCAAGCCGCGAAAGCCGGTCGAGATTGACGATGTGCGCGGAGAAGGTGGAGAGCGCCTGCTCGATGGACTGCGCGTCGCCAATGTCTGCCAGGAACGCATCGAAAACGGGAAAGCGCGCGGCGGTTGCGGGCACGGGCAAGCCGGCCTGCGCCATCATGGCCAGCAGCGCAGTGGTTTTGAGCGTTACAGTTTTGCCGCCGGTATTGGGGCCGCTGATGATGAGCTGGCGCTCGGTGGTGGTGAGCTCAAGCGTGAGCGGAACAACGGCCGTGTTGGGCGCTGCGCCGCCTGCACGCAAACGCTTTTCAAGCAGCGGATGACGCGCGCCCTCCAGTAGCAATTGCTCTTGGTCAAAGAGTGGCTCAACGCAATCGTAGTCGCGCGCAAAGCGTGCGCGTGCCAGCAGGCTATCAACCTGCGCCAGCACGCGCGCACCCACCACTAGCGCACGAGCGTAGCCGCCCACCTGCCGCGTGAGCGCAACAAAGATGCGATGAATTTCGGCCTGCTCTTCTTCCAGCAGCCGCACCAGTTCGTTGTTCTGCTCAATGGTTTCAAGCGGCTCGACGAAGACCGTTTGCCCCGACGAGCTGGCCCCGTGCACCACGCCGGAGATGCGGCGCTTGAGCTCGGCACGGACGGGAATCACGAAGCGGTCGCCGCGAATGGTAATGAGGTCTTCCTGCGTGGAGCCCTCGCTCGAAAGGCGGCGCAGGGCCGCGCGCAAGGACTCTTCAATCTGCCGCTGCTGGCGCTCCTGCTCGCGGCGGATGCGGTTCAGCTCCGGCGATGCGTCGTCGGTGAGCGAGCCATCGGGCATGATTTTGCGCTCGATGGATTCAGCCAGCGGCTTGAGGCTCATGGTGAGCTCGCCCGACAACATGCCGAGGCCGATCAGCTTGCCTGCCAGCCGCGCCGGAGGCTCGCGCAGAATGGATTGCCAGGCGGCCACATCGTTAGCCAGCCGCGCCACGGCCTGTAACTCATCAGCTTCAAGCGCAGCCTCGGGAATCTGCGCCAGGGCCGCAAGTTTGGTGGGGTCGAAGAGGCCGCCGAGGGGGATGGAAACCTGCTCGTCAAGAAGCAGGCGCACCTCAGCCGTGAGCCGGTGCTCGCGCGCAATCCAGGCTTCGTCGGTGGAGGGCTTGAGGTCAAGGATGGCCGCGCGGCCCACGGGTGAGGCAACATAGCCGGCGACGAGAGCCACCAGCGGCCCCCACTCCAGCGCGGCAAAATCGGCGTGGGTTACGGGAGACGGAATGGGGTCGAGCAGAGACATATCTTCTTGATTATCGCAGCGGAGCCACGGACGCGCCCTTACCGCTTCTGCCGCGGCTACCTACTGCGTGGCCCGGCGCAGCGCTGCGCGCGCCAGCAGGCGCGTTGAGTCCAGCACCGGCAATGGAGAATTTGCGTCATTGATCAGCAGCGGAATCTCCGTGCAGCCGAGAATCACCGCATCGCAGCCTTCGCTCTTGAGCCGCGCGATGATGCGCTGGAAGGCGGCTACCGCTTCCGGCTTGAAGACGCCATACACCAGTTCGGCGGTAATAATGCGATGGATCTCAGCGCATTCGGAAGGACTGGGACGCATGAATTCCAACCCGTGAGCGCGGAGTTGCTCGGGATAGACCTCGCTCTCCACCAGCCAGCGTGTGCCGGTCACGGAGAGACGCCGAAATCCGCGCGCAACCGCCGACAAAGCGACCTCCCTGGCGATATGCAGCCACGGGCGCGGTGATTGCGGCTCGACGTACGAAAACGCCTGGTGAATGGTGTTATCCGGACAGATAAGAAAATCCGCGCCAGCCAGCGCCAGCTTGGCCGCCGAGGCAAGCATCAATTTGCCCACTGCCTGCCAATCGCCGCTATCGAGCAGCGGAGTGTACGTGGCCAGCGAGTAAGTGTGCATCGTGATCTCAGGATGCGCGTGAGGTCCGAGAACCTCCGCGCCTTCCACACAGATGGTGCGGTAGCAAAGAGCTGCGCCCTCCGCAGAACAAGCAACAATACCGATGTGGCTGGGCATAACTCGATTATAGGAAGGCATCGGAGAGAACGCTGAAGAAAATGGTGGCAAGTTATGGTTCTTGCAGAATGGCGCCGGGTTTCAATGCGGGTGCAGAGTTGAACTCGCCCTCCCAGCGCGCAACGACAGCGGCGGCCATGCAGTTGCCGACGACGTTGAGCCCGGTGCGGCCCATGTCCATCAGCGTGTCCACGCCGAGCAGCATGAGCACGGCGGCTATAGGAATCTGGAATGAGCCTGCGACGCCAAGGAGCACAACCATGCAGGCGCGCGGCACGCCGGCGAGGCCTTTACTCGATAGTGCGAGCGTGGCCAGCAGCACGATCTGTTGCATCACGCTCAAGTGCAGCCCGCCTGCCTGCGCGGCAAAGAGCGCGGCCATCGATAGATAGAGCGTGGAGCCGGTCAGGTTGAAGCTGTAGCCGGTGGGGATGACAAAAGAGACGATCCAACGCGGTACGCCCAGCTCTTCCATGCGCTCCATCGCCAACGGCAGCGCGGCCTCTGACGATGTGGTGGCAAAGCCAAGCGCGGCTGGCTCAGCCACCAGCGATGCAAAGCGGCGCAACGGCACGCGGGCCAGCATAAGGATGGGCACAAAGACGCCGAGCACGAAGACCAACAGCGTTCCGTAGCAGGTGGCGGCAAGTTTGGCGAGCGGCACCAGAGTGGCCAGACCCATGTTGCCCACCGTGTAAGCCATGGCCGCGCCCGCAGCCAGCGGAGCCACATACATGATGATGCTCGTCAACCGGAAGATGGTGTCAGTGAGCGATTGCACTACGGTGAACAAGGGCGCGCGGCGCGCCTCTGGCAGCAGCGCCAGCGCCGAACCAAAGAAGAGCGCGAAGACGGCCACCTGCAGAATCTGCCCCTGGGCCACGGCCTGCGCAATGTTCTCCGGAAAGATGTTGACGACAATTTGCTGCCAAGTCTCGGATTGGGCGGCTGCGGGAGCGGCTTGCGCCGGTGCGGGCAGCACCACGCCAGCGCCAGCCTGCGTCCAGTTGATGGCCACCGCGCCCAGGATGAGGCCGATTGTGGTGACCACCTCAAAGAAGACGATCGATTTGAGGGCGACGCGTCCCACGCCGCGCAGCTCACCATGCCCTGCGATACCCGTGACGATACCGCCGAAGATGAGCGGCGCAACGATCATGCGGACGAGGCGCAGAAAAATGTCCGCCACAAAGCGCGACTGCGTGGCCACGGCAGGCGCATCTGCGCCCAGTTCCGCGCCCGCCAGCATGGCCAGAAATGTCCATGTGAGCAGCGAGCGCTGCCGAACTGCGTACGGTACGAGCAGCCCGATGCCAACCCAACGCAGCGACACGGCTGCCGGCACTGGCCAGTGTAGAGCGCCTGCCGCAATTCCAGCGGTGTAGCAAAGCAGCGCCACAAAGACCCATGCGATGCGGGCAGAGGAAGAGGTTGTTCGAATGTTGGCGTCGTCCACGTTTGTACCCTGTCGATGTATGGCTCATTATTCCACGGCGCGCTCTGCACCGGGCACACTGATGCGGTCGCAAGCGGGAACCACGCGGTACTGCGCTAGCTCCCAGATAGTCCGTAGCCGCAAGAGCAGCGAAGACAGTCTGGCTGACTGCATGAAAATCAATATTTACTGCGACGATCTCGGCGAGGAAGGGAGGGGGAATCCTTTGACCCACAAAAACGTTACGCCGGAAAAAGAGAAGCGGAGATGCCGAGGACCCCCTGGGAATTCACACGAATCCCCAGGTTCTGGTTTTGTCTTTAGAAAATGGCTCAGTCGGCCTTGGCGGCAGCGGCAGCCGGGCAGGCCGCGCAAGCTCCGGCGCAGGGCGTGTCAGCCTTGGGAGCCGAGGGCTCAGCCGAGCTGGAACTCGCGCTGGAGCTGCTGCTCTTCGACGAGTAGTCGTTTACATACCAGCCGGCACCTTTGAAACTCAATCCGGGCGCGGTCAACGGGCGCTCCAGAACTCCCTGGCACTTGGGGCACACGGTCTCAGGGGCAGCGCTGAAACTCTGAATTTTTTCGAATTTGTAACCACACTTGGTACAGAGATACGGATAAAGTGGCAATTCAAATCCCTCCGGGAAACATCCACTATTGCTATTCTACCGGAGAATCGTCAATCGCCTGCAAAACACCGGATTACGGCAGGGCAACCGCGCATAAACGCACAGAGCCCGCTCACACGCCGCATCTGCTGCGGCTGTGGCGGGCTCCTGGTGCTTTAGCGGAGTTCGTCTGTAATTTGTCTTACTTCGCGGCCACTGGAACGGTTGCAGTCACGTTCTCCCAGGCCAGCGTCAGCGTGCCTTTGCCGCCGCCCAGGTCAGCGAGGGTGTACTTTAGCTCCTCGACCAGAGCAGGTGTCGCGGAGGTCTTCATCGGCACGCGGCCCAGGTCGCTGGCTGCGTCGTAGGCCAATCCCCACTCGCCGGTCTTCTTGCTCACAACCAGCACCCACTTGGCCGGGTCGGAGATGTCCACAAACAGCGTGTAGACACCTTTGGGCACCAGGAGATCGCCGATCTTGACATCTGCATCCACGGTCAGTTTGGTGGCGTCGTTGGCGCCGGCGCGCCACACAGGATAGTGCGGATTGTGGCTGATCAGCCCGTCCTTGGTAAAGATCTTGCCTTCGCGGCCACGCACGCGAGGCGAGCAGTAGTCGATGGTGATCGCGGCTCCGCCAACGATGCCAGCTTCCTTCACTGTGGGGCTCTTGGGCGGCGGCGGCGGGCCCTGCTGCGGCGGAGCAGACTGGGCAAACAGCGTGGAGGCAGCAATCAGAACTACGGTACAGAGCAGCAGCAAGCGTTTCATCGCGATGATTCTCCTTGGGGAAGAGCGCTTCCGTTGGGCGGAAAGCCCGACCGGACGATTGTCGCACCGTGGGCTGAAATGGGGAAGCCTGCCGACGCAAAGGACACGCCGCCGCTCCAATTGCCCGCACCAACGCACACAATTACGGGCTTCTGCAGGCAAGGAATCGCCTCAAATCGCGCATTTGGCAGCCTGAAAAGTACAACCGGGCGACATGGAATTTGGTGCACATCTATTTTTGTTTCATCGGTTTGAATCGATTTCAACACCCCCGCAGAAACTGTGGAAAAAAGGGGGGGGTGGGGGGTAGATTTTGTGTTTTTGCTGGGAGGTATATTCAGTTCAGCCACATAGGGTAAAGAGTGTTCGCGCTGCGGTTGCGCATTTCGCTTCTAAAGCAGTTCTCCTGTTGCTGTAGAGGGGTCCCTAGCGATCCCACCCTAGCCGCAAGAACAAGAACGCGGCGAGGATGGGCCACCCAAAGCTCTATACCAAGTGGAGAAATGCTCTAAATAACTCATTCGAAATGAGGCCCGTGGGCGCGCGAAAATCTCTACCGAGAGGAAGCCCGAACGGGGTTGGATGCGGTTGCAGGAATTGTAGAGATTCTGCGCCAAGATGGGGAAATCTTCGGCAAAGGGGCTAATTGGCGATCTTATGCTGCTTTGCTTATCTTCATGCTGACGCGCAGACCGGCAGTGGTGGCCATACGAACCAGCAGATCGAGCCCGAAGGCGTTGATCTTGCCCTTCATCGGATTGGAGATTCGGGGTTGCGTGACGCCAAATATCTCTGCTGCCGCCGTCTGGGTCAGTCCTTTCTTCTTAATGTGCCGCCGGATGGCGAGCATGAGTTCGGACCTTGGTTTGAGGTTCTCGCGCATTGCAGGATCGGGCTCGATGGCGTCCCATAC
>Ga0302187_10000677_pt1 | contig 30431 bp, 22 predicted proteins | sample II_Bog_E1_3_FD_202120 | JGI IMG/M metagenome (GOLD analysis project Ga0302187, IMG submission 202120) | Peat permafrost microbial communities from Stordalen Mire near Abisko, Sweden - II_Bog_E1_3 | ecosystem: Environmental > Terrestrial > Soil > Wetlands > Peat | place: Sweden: Abisko...
GATTGATAACAATATATGGTAAGCCAGTCTCGAAATCAGACGTACTCGCAAGGGTACCGGGGGTTCGAATCCCTCCCTCTCCGCCATTACTGAAACTAAAGGACTTACGCTTCCGGCTATTCTGACAGTTCTATTTCCTTGAGAGCCCTGTTTTTCCCGGTATTCACACACGGTAGAACAGCAATGGCCAACCCAGTCGTCACCTTGCTGCTGAGGGTTACCCTCTCATCCGAGAAAGCCCCAACCTAGAATCTGTCCTCCAGTTCATATGGCGTCGCCCGAGTTCCTTCAGGGCGGCTTTTACTTCCACCCGACGGACGAAGACCAATCCGTGGGGACTCCGGTTGAGGAAAAGCCACTCGGCGGTTACGTTTTCCTCCGCACCAACTGGAGAACAACTTTAGCAAGGCGATCACCGAAGTTTTTCGCGGCATCGAACCCAATGGACAGGTCCGATCTCTTTGAGTTTTGTGCCCGACAAGGACTACGCTTGTGTCAGCACGATTGAAGGGACGGCCGAGTCGCGGTAAGTCGCATACTCTGCGCCACACACCGATTTTCAGGAAGTCTTTGTCGGGCGCAGAAGTTCAGCGGGAAAGCAGGTGGATGTGACTCAAAACGCCATCACAATTTCTCCGGGGTCGCGCTTTCGAGCTGCATTGATCCTGGCATTGATCGCGGATGCACTCCAAATCATCGTTTTTCCCTTATTCATCGAGGGTGCCGCATCGCCTGCTAACGACGCGCTGGATCTGGGAGTTGGCGCCGTGCTGGCTTACCTTCTCGGTTGGCACTGGGAATTCCTGCCCTCGGTTCTTGGCAAGCTTGTGCCCGGAGTCGATCTGGTTCCCTTCTGGACATTGGCAGTGGCAAATGTCTACCGGAAATCAAAGCGGATTGCGCTCACCGTAGAGGAAAGTCGCGAAGAACGCACAGCACTGAGGGACCCTGGTAGTTCTTGAGCAGAGCCGGCAGCGAATCGGACCCAATTGGACTGCGGCACATCGGGGTCTAACCCTGCCCCGAGTTCATGAGGCTGTTTAGTTCGGCTATCACCTGAAACGCGTCTGCGACATAAACGACGTCGGCTTTTCCGCGCGCCCAACCGCAATTTGGGTCGAGGCTGATGGCGCGCCGTTCTGAAATGAAGCGCCAGCCCACTACATGGGGCTCCTCGCCATAGCAGCATGTGGAGAGCCCCTTGCGATGCCGCGGCGTGGCGCCAGTCTGGCCGATTTGGTTCAGGTGCGTGAGGAAAGGAAGCACCTGCTGGTTCTCGCCTGCCCCCTGGTTCTCACTTTTTTGATCGACCAGAGATTTGCTGCTTCCCAGCGATGCGCCCGAAGCGTTAAGAAAATCGAGAATGAGCCGCGCGGCGTCGCTTCCATGAACCTGTCCGTCCGGTTGTTTCTTGGTCCATCCGGCGCCGGCGACGAAAAGCAACTTTGCATCGGGTCGGATGGTTTCTCCGCCGAGCGTCGGGCTGCGAAGGCCGGTCACGGTGGTACGCTGCGGGGGCAGTTCTACTGCGATTTGTTCGAGAGCCACCGGCAAGCGCACGCCTTCAGAAAGCGCGGATTCCCCGAGCGGAAGTTCATACGCAGGATGCGTCCCGGTATCGACCAGGAGGAACCATGGACGCGTATCGCGCGTGATAATCGCCTCCACACGCTGGCGATAAAACCAGCGGCTGGCTTCCACATTATCCGTTCCGCCAATTGCGGTGATGTGCGTGTCGATCACAGCAGCCAACCGATACGCCACGCCTGCAGCCACTCGCGCAAAGCGCGCGCAACCCGGAAGAATTACGATGCTGGCTTGGGCAGCGCGACAGAGTGCTTCGCAGGCAGCCGCGTCGCTTGAATACCGGGCCTGCGTGAAGGCTTCGCCGGAGACGGCCAGCAGGCGCGCCCCGGTGGGTGCCAGTCTGCCGGCCGCGCTCGCTGGATCAGCACCTATTACGCCGATGCTCAACGTGGCGCCGAGTTGCCTGGCCAGATTCACTCCCGCAGTCACCGCTTCGAGCGACGTTTTCGCGAGCAAATTGCCGCTTCCATACCCATGTGCCAATACCAGAATCGATTCCATCAGCCTTACTCCTCCCGTATCCACGCCAACAACTCGTCGGCAATCGCTTTTGGCGACTGATCTTTTACCAGGCGCGTGGTGCGCTGCGTCTTCGGCAAGCTCAACGAGAGATAGCGCAGTCCGTTGGCCTGGAGGTTTGCGGACTTGGCCTTTTGCAACGCGGGGAGAATTCCACGCATGTTTGTCATGCCAACCTGGGGATTGTTGCGCGGCTCGGCAAGGCTGCCCGTCGCCCAGCCCAGCACCGCGGGCGTTCCCGCACAAAGGGAGACCTGGTGCTTTCCGCCCTCGATCCGCTCCAGCACTTCAAATGAGCCATCGTCGCGGAGTTCGATCTGATCGACGCCCTGAAACTGATCGGCGATGCCCAGGCGTTCGCCAACCAACTGCAGCGTGACACCCGCGCCGCGCGTTGCGGATTCCCACCCGCCAAACAGTAGCAGGCGCTCGCGCTCCAAACCGGGCAAAGCGGCAATGGTCTCGGCAAGAACAGCGGCAGTAGAATGCGCATCGGGAAATCCGCCGATCGGTCCATCGATTGCCACGAACTGGAAGCTGGCCTTCTGCGCCACAGTCATCATGACCTGCTGCAGTTTTGCTTTGGGGCCCACGGAGACTAGCCAGACTTTGCTGGGTTGCTGTGGGCTTCCGGGAAATTTGCGTATCAGCGCCGCTGCCTCATAGAGTGCGCTTGCCGCCCAAGGGTCGAGGACTGCGGGCAGTGCATTTTCATTCTTGATCCCGAGAACGTTGGAATTGTTTACGGGTTCCAGTGTTTGCAGAGGATCTGGAACGATCCCTGCGCAGACGACGATGTGTAGTATTTCTCCCACGGTGCTTTTTCCTTATCGATCTACAAGCAAGAAAAGCTGTTATCAGTTCTCCGCCGAATGCAGGCCGCCTGCTCCCGCGCGGAATTCGATGTTCCCCTGATTGCCATCGGGCGATTGCGCGCAGTTCCAAAGGCACGCGCCGCAGTGCACGCATTTTTCGCGCTCGAACGCGGGCACTCCTCCTTCGCCCTCAGTGATCGCCTGCCCCGAACACATGGCGATGCAGGTCTTCTCGACACACTCAATGCAGAGCTCAGGATGGACGAAGACAACGTGGTCGGCAAAGCCCGGCATGGCCTGCACTTTGCCCCCCATCAAGAGTGCATCCTGATGCGTCACCAGGACCCGTCCGTCGAAGGAAATCTCCGGCCAGCCACGCGCCGAAAGAGCCGCATCGTGCAGAGGCCGTCCCGTCTCAAGGGCGAGCAACGCTCCGTCTTTCTTCAGGCCGCGAAGCAATTCACGGCGGCGGTGGGCCGGGGGAATATGCGCAGCCAGGGACAGCCTGCCTCCGCTCAGTCCCGCCAGAGCCATCCCGGCCAGCCCGCGCAAAAAGCCTTGGTGAAAACCGTTGCGCGCGTTCTCAGCCTGCCGCGCTCCACGCTCCACCCAACTCGCCCGGCGGCGGGTTTCGTAGGTGGCAGCGAGATTCTCTTGGGTGAAGGGTTTGCCCCCACGCAGAAGTTCCAGCACCGCCTCGCCTAACTGCACGCCGGTCGTCCAGGCTTCATCCACGCCTGAGCCAGTGAGCATGTTGGTGCTTCCCGAGCCCTCGCCAATGCGTGCGTAGCCATCCCCGGACAGGAACGGCTCGCCGTGCTTGCCTGATTCCTCAAGCGACTTCGCGCCCCACGAGCGCAGTGTGCCGTCCTTGAGGTAGGTCCACAGCGCCGGATGCTGAATGTAGTGCTGCAAGTAACGATAGGCTGTGCGCTGCGGGTCGCCCAACCATGAAGGGACAAAGACGCCCACCGAAACCAGCCGCTCAGGATGCACATAGAGAAAGCCGAAGATTTCCGGCTCAGGGTATCCGAAGGTGTGCCATACCGTTCCCGGCTTGAGCGGGGAGTCCTCGGGAACTTCAACCACAAATTTCATGCCGAGTGCCCACTCGTGCCGCACATGGCCCTGCGGCAAGCCTGTTTTCTCGTCGATGGCGCGGCCCACGGCGCCCACTGGTCCGTCACCGACCACCGTCAGCCGCGCACGGACATCCATCCCCGGGATGAAGCCGGCATCTGGTTCGCCGTTCGGTTTGACTCCCTGGTCGGGCTGGCGCAGTCCTTCAACCGCAAGCCCGGAGAAGATTGGCGCGCTCACCGGAGTTCCTGGCCAGACCTGAACCAGGCCGCTTTCCATCAACTGCGAGCCCACCCACTGGTTGAATTGACCAATCGAAAGCACCAGTCCCGGCTGTTTGTGCAGGAATGCGGGCGTCCATGGCAATTCGAACGCGGAATCGCGCACCCCGAGCAGTGGACCGGCGGCGCGTAACACCTTATCGCCCAGACGTAAAACGGCAGAGCGACGACTGGCGCCGATGGGATCAAGGAGATAAAGCACGCGCTCCGCGTGAACCTCGACAGCCATTGGGATCTCGGCTGGATCCAGATGAGGAAAGCTGGCGCGAATCCCCTTGGCTCGCGTCACCACACCGCTCACACCGGCGGAAATGTCGTCTGCGCGCTCGTAGCAATGCACCTGAAGCGGCATTCCAGGCACGGCGTGGCTCTGGAAGCAGGGATCCTCGGGGTTCTCATTCCAGGCGTGTGTGAGCGTGGTCAGAAATCCGCCCATTGCCGGGCCGAACCCGGCGCACGCGATGTCGACCTCCATCGTCGGCCGCTCCATATCGAGACCGGGCTGTTCCTGCGGTTCCGGACTTACGCAATCCTCGATCATGTCTTCTGCGATCATGCCGGATAATCCAGGGCTTCCGGAATCATCACCTTGCTTACCGTTTCCGCGGCGCGATCTTTTGCGAGTCGAGAACCGCTCAGGCACATGGCCAGTTTGTTCTGCAGGCGCAGGAACTCGCTGGCGCCCCCGCAATCCGCGCACGGACCGGCCTTGACTGGATGACTGCCATTGTCGCCAAGAACATCGATGGCAATCGCGGAAATTCCGGGCATTGTGGCTTCGTATTCATCCAGTTCGCTGGTCATGAAGCATCGTTTGCATCCGCTCTCATCCCACGACGGATGCTGGTTGTAACCGAAGATCAGTTCTGCGCAGATGCGGGAGGTTTCGCCGCTTGCCCGCGCGGACTGCGTTTGGCACAAGTCGGTAAAGAACTCCGCGGTTCCCTGCAGATCGTCACCGTCGGCTGCGTGTGCCGTAAGTTCCAGCGTGTCCAGAATCTGGCAGCGCGATGCCAGCAGCCAGCACAATGCATCGGCCATGGGGAAGGTTACGCCCTGCCGCTGCCCGTGGTATAACTTGCCTCCCTCCGGATCGAGAGCCTTTTGCAGGTACTTCAGCGACCACAACCACAGGGTCATGGCAGTGGCCAGCGTGCAGGCGCCGGTCTCGGGATGGTCCGAGGCGATCCGTCGCATCTCTGCAATCCAGGTACGGAATTGAGCCAGGAAAAGCTCGTTCGTCATGGTCACGCTCAACTGCCGCCGTTGCACAGCCTCGGGGCCCTCGTAGGTCGCCTCCAACTGCGAATCCATCCACTTGTTGGCCAGAAACCCTGGACAATCTTCGGTGATGCCGTAGCCGCCCATCAGGCTCACCGCTTCGCGCATCATGTTGGTCCCATGACCGGTGTTCCAGAGCTTGGTCGCGGGGCACAGCACGTTGGCTTCGGCATCCTTCAACACAAACTGAACCAGCGGATCGGCCTCCAACTCGGTTCTTCGCGGCGAGCTGGCTTCAAGTCCCAACAACTCGATTGCCTGCGCTTCGCTTTCGCGTAGCGCCTTCAACTCCGCGCGTCCGCCCAGGACACCGCGCTCCTTCAGAATCGCCGCCTTCTCTTTTTCCAGCGGGTCGAGCGCATCGAACAGCCGCGAGGCGGTGAAGCCAAGCGCAGCAGCCGCTTCACCGGTTGCCCAAATGTCTACCAGCCGATGGTTCGCGTCCTCGCGCTGCTGGATGCCCTGCTCATACCGGACCGAACCTTGTCTTACTCCCTCCGCGCCGCGAAACCGGCCGCGCTGGTAGCGAATAATGGGCTCAATTGCCGAGAGCAGCTTGGATGCAGTCATCAGTCCCACCGGCACCCGCGTGCGGCGAAAGACGGCTTCAATGATCTCGCCATGATTGAAGTTGGGAACAATCACTCCGTCCTTAATTGAATATCCGCCGACGATGCGATTCGCCGGAACCTTCAGGTCAAAGATGGGATCTCCGGTAGAGGAGAGCTGGTGGACCAGCTTCTTTGTTGGCGTTCCGCGGTCAAATACGCCCTCATCCGTGTTTTCCAGGATGACAACGCAACTGCCCTTGATGCGCGGATCATCGGAATTAACCGCGGCGGTGACGAAGTTGGCGGAGGCAATATTGGTGATGAAGCGTCCGCGCTTGTCCACCTGTAGCCATGGCTCTTCGCCATCGTTCCATTCGGCCACACGCATCTTCCCGTTCAACATTCCGGTGTCCACACCCACGTAAGGAACCGGTTCAGTCAGCGCGAAGGCTCCCCGCCACGGCTTGCGATCTTCCCCTGCCGCCGGAGGCGCACACAAGGACATATAGTGGTGCGACTGTTCCGGTGTTCCACGCTCATGAATGGGCGAAAGGGCGAGAAAACTCGCTACCGCGGCCGTAGCGGCGCCGCTGTCGACCCATGCCAGTTCGAACGCCATCAGCGCCAGCGCAAGGTTCTTCGGTCCTTCGATGAAGCCGCCGTCTTCCGGCTCCATGAAAGCCGCCGTCAGCCCTGCGTGATCGAAATCTTCAAGCATCGCCGCCTTTTCAGGCGTCCACTCATGGGTGTTGCGTTGCCCCGCAGATACCAGCTTCGCTACCGTTCCCCGCGCCACGCCCCGAGCCGATTGAACCAGCATTTGCAGGTCGAACCGGTCGGCAAACCGCCATTGAATCTGGCGTACCGAGTCGCCGGGAAGAGTCAGCATGACCCGCTCTCCCAGTACCGAAGCAGCACTCATAGTTTGATCCTCAAATCGCGGACAAATTGTCTCTAATTGCGGCGACAAAGAGATGTGATCTGCGACACCAAGAGAGATCATCGACTTTATTAAGTCCGCCGAGGTTCTTAATGGTTCGGAATGCGAGTATCGCCCGACCCGCGCACCGATTCGAGTTGAGCGGCCAAGTCAGCGCTCATTCGTGACTCGCATCACTGTTTGCAAGCCCAGCGGCGGCAGATGATGCTGTCTGAACTCTTCGGGCGGGGAAGATTCGATGTTGCCCCTCACCCGCTCCGCACGGAGGACCATGTGAAAACGGTGCGACTCCCGCTCTTGCGCCGTATCTCGCAGATTTTCTTTTTCCTTCTGTTCCTTGCTCTTCTGGGACTCACTGCTCTCCGTCCCTCATCCGGCGCAACCGCGGACCTTCACATGCGCGGCCCGGTGCGTCTCTTCTTCGAGTGGGACCCGCTGGTTGCTCTTGTGAACGCGCTCGCCGGCCACGCCCTGTATCGCGGCCTGCTTTGGAGCCTGATTATCCTCATCCCCACGCTGTTTCTGGGCCGCTTCTTCTGCGGCTGGATCTGTCCCATGGGCACGCTGCAGCACTGGGTGGGGAGCTGGCCGTCGGAGTCAAAACGCGGCAAACAGCGCATCGACTCGAACCGCTACAAGCGCTGGCAAACCGTCAAATACGTGGTTCTGCTGGCTGGGTTGACAGCGGCGGTCTTTGGCTCCGCAGCAATTGGATGGCTGGATCCCTTCAGCCTGCTGGTCCGCTCCTTCGGGCTGTCATTGCTGCCGGCCTTCAGCTTCGGCGCACGCGCAGTGCTCACCCCGCTTGAGCACAGCCATATCGGTTTCATCCGCACCGTCGGAGAATCTCTCCACACGGTCCTCCAGGCAGTGGTGCTCGATCTGCGCCAACCGCATTATGCGCAGAGTGCGATTCTTGGGATTCTTTTCCTCGCCATCCTTTTTGCCAGCCTGCGCGTCACCAGGTTCTGGTGTCGCGCCATCTGCCCGCTGGGCGCGCTGCTCGGCGCTGTCTCTCGCTGGAGCGTGCTGGGGCTGCACAAGAATCCGGAGAGCTGCGACAACTGCAACCGCTGCCTGCTTAGCTGCCAGGGAGGCGACAATCCCATCGGCGGCGTGCCATGGCACAAGAGCGAGTGCCTGATGTGCATGAATTGCGTGGGCGCCTGCCCGCACGACGGACTCGAGTTCCGCTTCTTTCGCAAGGAAGCTGAGGTGGCCTCGCCCGATCTCGGACGCCGTCGCGCCCTAACCGGTGTGGCCATGGGTGCGGTAGCGGTTCCACTGATGCGCGCCGGCACCGGCCAGGGCAAGAGCCGCAATGAGCGCCTGATTCGTCCGCCCGGATCGCTCGACGAGAGCGACTTTCTCTCGCGGTGCATCCGCTGCGGCGAGTGCATGAAGGCCTGCCCCAACACCGCGCTGCATCCCACACTGGAACAGGCTGGCCTCGAAGGTCTCTGGACCCCGATGCTTGTTCCGCGCATCGGCTACTGCGAACCCAGTTGCGTACTCTGCTCTGAAGTCTGTCCAACCGGCGCCATCTGGCAGATCACGCCGCACGACAAGGGCTGGGTTGTCGGGGTCGGCCAGCAGCAGCCTATTCGCCTCGGCACTGCATTCTACGATCGCGGCCGCTGCCTGCCCTGGGCCATGGCCACCGATTGCATCGTCTGCGAAGAGTGGTGCCCGGTATCGCCCAAGGCCATCTATGTTCAGGAGGCCGAGGTTGTCGACTCCGCCGGCAATACGAAGACCCTCAAGCAGCCGCATATCGATCCCAGCCGCTGCGTGGGTTGCGGCGCGTGCGAATATGCCTGCCCGCTGCAGGAGCACCCGGCGGTCTACGTCACCAGCATCGGCGAGAGTCGCTCACCCAGCAGCCAGATTCTGCTCAACAGGAAGTAAAGGAGAACGCCCCGTGGTTTTTCGCTCGAATTACGCCTCATTCCGATGGATCCTCACCGCCTCAGCACTGCTGCTTATTGCTCTTGTCTTCCCAGGCTGCAAAAAGAAATCCATCGACCCGTTCCCCGCTTCCGGCGCTGTCACCGGCTGGGAGAAGACCTCCGACACCCGCACCTTCGCCGCCAAGGATCTCTACCAATACATTGACGGCGACGCGGAGCAGTACATCTCCGCTGGAGTTGTGACCACCTCAACATCCGACTACAAATTTCAGGGCCAATTGGAAGCCACTGTGGATGTTCACACCATGAGCGCCGCCGATGGCGCCACCAGGATCTTCCAAACCGGCGCCACCAATGACGCCAAAACTGTTTCCATAGGCGACGCCGGCGTGGCATATGGCCAGAGCGTCATCTTCCGCAAAGGTCCCTACCTGGTTCGTATCGTTGCTTTTCAATCCACCCCCGGCGCGTCCGACGCTCTCCAGGCGCTGGCCCGCGGATTGGAAGCCAAACTTTGAACCGCCCGCGCCCCGCGTCGGGCCGCATTGCATCATCACGAGGTGCCAGATGAAAAATCGCCGCGAATTCCTTCAGGCAGCCGCAACCGGAGCCGTGGTTTTAGGCTCGCAGAGCAAGCTCGGTATGGCTGCCATGTTCGACAAGCAAACCGCACACGGCGATTCCGGGAAATCCCGCGTCGTTGTTGCTCGCGATCCAGCCCTGCATGGCGCCGATGGCCAGCTCGATGAGAAGCGCGTCCTCGATCTTCTTGACCGCGCCATCGCGCACTACACGGGCCGCGACAATCCCGTCGAAGCCTGGAAGCACATTGTGCCCGTCGGCAAAGTCATCGGCCTGAAAACCAACGGCCTCGGCGGCAAGGGCATCTCAACCCACGCTGCGTTGGTCATGGCCGTGGCCGAGCGCCTGCAGCAGGCCGGCGTCAAGCCCGGCGAGATCATTGTGTGGGACCGAAACCGCCGCGATCTCGAGGTCTGCGGCCTCACCATCAATACGGACCCGAGCAAGATGCGCTGCTACGGCTCCGATGTCTCGGGCTATGAAGACACGCAGGAGCAATGGGGCTCGGCCCGCATTCGCCTCTCGAAGATCCTCACCCGCGACTGCGAAATGGTTATCGGGTTGCCCATCCTCAAGGACCACTCAATGGCCGGCGTCACCTTTGCCATGAAGAACATGTACGGGGTGGTCGATCGCCCATTTGACCTCCATGCCGGCGGGTGCAACCCGGGCGTGGCCGACCTGAACTGCGTACCCGTGATCCGTCAGAAGGTCCGCTTCACCATCGGCGACGCCATCTCTTCGGTCTACGACGGCGGCCCCGGCTTCCACCCTGAGCGGCTCTGGCAGCCGAATGCTCTCATTGTTGGTGAAGACCGCGTAGCCATCGACCAGACCGCATGGCAAATGATCGAGCGCAAACGCGCCGAGGCAGGCATGAACACCCTTGAGGCTGCCGGCAAGCAGCCACGGTACATTGCCACCGCAGCCGACGCCACGCACCAGCTCGGCTTTAACGATCCCCAGAAGATCCACCTGATGGAGATTTAACGCAGGAGGTTCGTAACCATGACTCAGCAGGCCGCTCCCACAACGCCGCCGCAAGGCATCACCCGCCGGGAGGCTATGCTCCAGTTGCTTCGCCTCGGCGGAGTTGCCGCGGGCACTGCGGGCGCGGCCTTCTGGCTTAGCAGCAAAAGCGCTCGCCCGCTTCCGATTGTCGCCACACAGGCTCGCCGCGATCACCGCGCTGCGGCCGATCCGCAATGGCCGCAGCTCACTGTTGTGCAGGGAGGCGAACCGCGCGCCCTGGTTCAGCGCTCCCTTCAGAACCTCGGCGGCATCGGTCGCTTCATCGGCCGCCAGGATGTGGTTGTCATCAAGCCCAACATCGCGTGGGATCGCACTCCCGAGCAGGCCGCCAACACCAATCCCGAAGTCGTTGCCGAGGTCGTTCGCCAGTGCTGGCACGCAGGAGCAAAACGGGTCATCGTCACCGACGTCAGTTGCAACGAGCCTCGCCGCTGCTTTCAGCGCTCCGGCATCCAGGCCGCCGCGCACGCCGAGGGCGCTGAAGTCATTCTTCCCGATCCCGATCTTTACCGCGAAGTGGATCTGGGCGGCGTGGTGCTCAAGAGCTGGCCCGTCTTCATTCCCTTCCTTGAAGCCGACAAGATTATCAACCTGCCCATTGCCAAGCACCACGGGTTGGTTGGCGCCACTCTCGGCATGAAAAACTGGTACGGCATCCTCGGCGGCCAGCGAAATCGTCTTCACCAGCAGATTCACCAAAGCCTGGTCGATCTCGCCAACTTCATGCTTCCCACCGTCACCCTCATGGACTGCTACCGCATCCTGTTGCGCAATGGGCCAACCGGCGGGAACCTTGAAGACGTGGCCATGAAAAAGACCATGGTCGCGGGAACTGACCCGGTCGCTCTCGACGCCTACGTCGCCAAGGCCTATTGGAATCTTGACCCCGAGCACCTGCCATATCTGCAGATGGCCGCGACGCACGGTCTCGGCACCGTCGACTTTGAGAGCCTCCACTTCACAACCAGTCAGCTCGCTCTTTGAATACGGGTCGTGCCCGGCCACCTGCTTCCCTCAATCGAAGGCGACCAGCGGACGGTGAATCAAAAGCAACAATCTCAAGCAGGGACGTCATTTTGATTGGTGCTACAGTGAACAAATGACGCTTCGTCTTGCCCATGAGGACGGCGATCGTGTGCTCGTATCTGGCCCGCCAGTGGTCCACCTTGCTGGCCTGCACCCGGGCGGACTGGAAATGAGCCCGCACCCCCATTTGATACTCCATGAGACAATGCTCTCACCTGCTGTTTCCGAGAGCAGAGTGCCAATGAACGTTGATCGCAGCGACATGGATAGTTCGTGGTCCCCCGATGCAGCCATGGACAACGATCGGCTGGTCAGGGCGATTCAGGATGGAGATCGTGAAGCTGAGCGCGCCTTTGCCGCGCGCTATTTGCGGCCCGTCAAGGCAATGTTGCTGGCTCGCTCCCGGAATCCGGATCTAGCTGCCGACCTGTTGCAGGACGTAATGATCGATGCAATCTGCGCTCTGCGCCGAGGCCAACTGCGGGAACCCCAAAAGCTTTCCTCGTTTGTGATTGGCATCGCCCGTAACCGGCTTAATAATCACTACCGGAGCACGGTTCGCCAGCCGGAATCGCTTGAATTCCCAGATCTTCTGCCGGATTCCTCGTCCCATGCGCAGAAATTGGAGGAGCAGGAACGCGAGAATCTGGCCATGAACGCCATTTCCAGCCTCGATCCGTTGGATAAAAAGATTCTGCAAATGACTCTCATAGATGGACTTAAGCCTGGAATCATTGCGCAACGGCTGAGTTTGAATCCAGACGTGGTCCGACAGCGAAAACTGCGGGCGACACGCCGTGTAATTGATTTTGTGCGCCGTCAGTCACAAACGGAAAGTTCAAACCACATTGTTGTAGGAAAAGTAACATGACCGATTGCACTGCACCACTGATTGACCGATGCCTTGAGCGGTATATCCAGGGAACTCTGCCCGAGTCGGACGCGCGGAAGTTCGAGGAGCACTATTTCGACTGTCCCGCCTGTCTGGCGCAGGTGGAGGCGCTTCAGGCTGTTGCGCAGCAAATGGGCAGCAAGCCTTTGCAGCCTCGCCGGGCCCCCATTCCATGGCCGGTGCGGGTCGCAGTGCCTGCGGCCATTGCCGCTGGATTGGTTCTGGCATTCATTGGATTCCATCCGTGGCGTCAGCCGGAACAGCAAATCAGCCGAGCCGACCTGCGCGACGGCAACCTCAATCTTTCGCTCGACAAGACAGGGCAGCTGCATGGAGCCGACGGCCTTCCAAAGAAGGATCGCGATGCGCTTCAGGCAGCGCTTGCCACAGGCCGCCTTGAAGCAAGCTTCCCTTCCGATCTTGCCGCCAGTCAAGCTGAAACAATGTTGGGCAACACGGCTGCAGCCTCGCCATTCCAGGTGATCTCGCCAGTCGACCGGGTCGTGAGCGATGACCGGCCAGCGTTCGCCTGGCAATCGATGCCCGGCGCCACCGGCTACCGGGTTCGCGTCTATGCAGGTGGGTATCGCAAAGTTGCAGAGAGCCCAACGCTGCATGGACTGAATTGGCCATGCCCAGTTGCCCTCGCGCGCGGTCAAAATTACACCTGGACCGTTACCGCAACCAGCTCGACCGGCGAGGTCAGAACTCCCGCACCGCCTCAGCCTGAGGCAGTATTCCAGGTGATGGGCTCCGCTCCCGCCGCCGGAATTGAGAGCGCGCTCCGCGGCCCTGCCAACGGCCACCTTCTGCTCGCCGTGCTCTATGCCAAAGCCGGCGCAGTGGACGATGCCGGGGAGCAGTTAGACCTGCTGGCGAAGGAGAATCCCAACAGCCCGATCGTGGCCCGGCTCAAATCGTCCCTGAATCAGGCGACGCCATCACCCATCAAGACAAAGGCCGCCCAGTAGAACGGGTGCGCATACTTATCGCTGTGCATGACCTGTAATTCGGCCATGCGCAGCGATTCCGCCTTGCTGAGTCCGTGCAGCATGTTGCGGTGGAAAGCGATCATCAGTTCGGTTGTGCTGGAAGCTTCAACTCTCCACGCGCTTGCCAGTGACCCGTGTGCCCCGGCCGCGAGGGTCGCCCAACTCATCCCCACCAGGCCCTCCCCGTCTTCGAAAGAGCCCTTCCCTGTTTCGCAGCCTGAAAGCACAACGAGTTCCGCTTCGAGGCGCATGGCTTGAATCTCCCTTGCCCGCAGCCAGCCCGCCTGCGGCGCACCGCTGGACGAAGCCAGCAGCATGTGGGAGGACATGGGTTCGTGGTCGTCGAAGACTCCATGAGCGGCAATATGCACCACGTCGTATCCCGGCGAGGCTTTCAGGAATTCATCGAGCGTGGCTGCCTTGCCGATGAGCGTGCGCGCGTTCTTAGGGCCATAGAGCTTGCTGACAGCGAGGGTTTCATCGGCCTGCTCCTGAGTCTGGCCGCCCGGATTGCCCATGGCCAGCACCGTGAACGCCGGATGCTGCCGCGGAACCGAGGCTTTCAGCGCTTGAAGAACGGCAAGCGACGGCACATAATCGACGGCCGCCTGCTCCAGAAGATAGTGACCATCCGGCCGCTGAAGCGTTTGAAAAGGCGCCTGCCACAGTACACCATCGGGCACCACAACCAGTGTCTTTGCATTGCGCAACTGCGCTTGTGCCGGCGCAATCAAAGCATCGTAGAGCCAACGCGCATTGACGCCAAACTCCGGATCGCGGCTGGCCAGTTGATCGTGATATTGCCGGACACGCTTGTCCAGATCATTTGCAGTGACCGCCAGTTTGTAGCCGTGAATTGCGGCGGTTTCTCCCTCGCCGCGCGTTACGGCATAGAGGTAGTTGCCGCTTTCGGTCAATTCGTACTCGAGCAGCACGGTGGTCCGGTCCGGAATGAGAGCCTGCATATCCTTCAACGAGAGAGGGGTAAAATCGGCCCGCCGGATGCGCAACTCCGGATGATGCACATAGAGCTGCTGGCGATAGGCGGCGAGTTCGGCCCTGGCCTTGTTGACGCTCTCGTCAAGCGCAATTCTCTGGGAGGGATCGACTTCCGGCATGCTCGCCTGGCGGTCCGCCTGCATGTCGAGCGCGACAAAGCGGCTGCGCATGCGCGCCTCCTCGGCCCGCTCGTCGTCGGACAGAGCAGCGTCGACAGTGAGGCCGTTGCCGGTGAACACATCCAGGAGAATGCGCCCCTTGCCGCGCTCCGAACTGTTCAGCGCGACTGGCCAATCCTTCTGCATCGACGCAACGAGCGCCAAGAGGCGATAGGGTTCCGTTCTCTTCTCCATAAAGCGCTGCCGCGCGGCCGCGCCGCCGCTCACGTTGTCGCGCATGCGCTCGATGGTGGCAATGGATTCCTCAAGGGCAGCTCGAGCTTCCTTCAGTTGCTTCAGTGCCAGGTATGCGCGACCTTCGACATAATCGGCGTTAAACAACTGTTCAGCCATGCCCCAGCGCCGGCAGAAGTCCGCTGCATACTTGGCATGCCTCAAGCTTTCCGCATAGTTCTTGAGATCGAAATTGGCTTCGGCCATAATGCGGACGGTCTCGGCAAGGCCTTCCTTGTCCTCTACGTCGGCCCCGATATATCGGCCCTCCTGAAGCAATTTGAGAGCGGCCGCTGGGTGATGGTGCTCCAGTTCAATGACCCCCATCTCCGCCGTGGCTTTGGCAGTGATTGATTTCATCTTGATCTCACGGCCGATTTGCGCTGCTTCCATCAGCATGCGTTGGGCGTCTTTATCGCGCTTATCGAGGTCGTAGTAGTTAGCGAGATTAATGAGGGATGTCGCGATATTGAATTTGGTGCCGACTTCGCGCTTGATGGCCAGGCTTTGCTCGCAGAACTTGATCGCCGTGGGATAATCGCCTTCCGTTTCATGCAGCATGGACATGTTGTTCAGCACGAAGGCCTCGCCCAGCCGCTGATTGTTGGCGCGCGCAATGCGCAGCGCATCGGTGAAGGCTGCCTCCGCCTCGCTGAACCTGCCCAGGTCGCGCAACGCATTGCCCATGCCATTCTCTGCGCGGGCCACCGCTACTTCGTCTCCGATCTGGCGGCTAAGGCGCATCCCTTCGTTGTCGTCGTCGATCGTCGATTGGAAATCCCCCATATCGAGGTAGGACATGGCGCGGTTCAGAATTGCATTGGCGCGGTTCTTGGGCGGAGCATTGGCTGCCTGGTACATGGCCAGCGCCTGGTTGTAAACGGTGATGGCCTCATAGGGATCGCCATCGAGAGAAATCTGCCGGGCCAGGTTCGCATGCGAATCCGCGGCCAGAATCGGCAATTTTGCGCGCGTGGCGATGGCTTCCGCTTCCATGAAGATGGAGCGTGCGGTGTGCGGATCTTCCTCCGCCTGCTTGAACCCAATCTGCCTCACAGCGCGAAAAAGGCCCTCGGTTATGCGCGCGGCATCGGCTTCCTCGATGGCTTGCAGCGCGTCCTGTTGACGCATGGCGACAAGCTGCTTGGCGAAGCCCATTTCGGCCTCGGAGAACTGGGGCGCGGGGGGCGTGGCTGGGGCTGTTGGTGGGGCGGCAGCGGGGGGCGTGGCTGGAGCAGACGGCGTGATCGATGCCGGCGAAGTGGCCGGGGACTGGGGTTGCTGGGCGTATCCCGACGCGGAGGAAACACCGCCGCCCGTCAATAGAATGAGAATGAGAATGGCCGCCAAAGCCGACCCGAAGATCAGCCGGAAATCGTGCAAGGATCGATCTTGTTCGCGCATCAGACCTCTCGTCAGGGCAAGTTTTGCCCGGTGATGAACCGTGAGCTGGTTTAAAGGGTAGCTGGACCCTCCCAGCATACATCCCGCGTGGGTTTCCTGAAGGCCCGGTATTGGGCAAGTGCGAGGGATTTGCGACCTTCCCTGCCAAAACCAATTCGGAGACCAAACACATGAACGGACATGGCAGGCTGGAACCCCCATGTCCGCTTGTTTTTTGCGAAAGGAGACTTCCCTTCTCACCCAAGAAACCCGAGGTTGGAAGCGGAAAAGCTGCCGATGTTTGGAAACACACTGGGCAGGTTTGCCTGGCTCACCCCGAACCATTGCGCCAGTGTTGCTCCGTATTGCGCAAGCGCCGTGGTTGGAATCAGCGTGCCCCGGTTGTTGGCATCGTTTTCGCTGCCCAGCACCAGGGATGGGAAGTTGCCGTAGAACGTGCCTCCCTTCACGCCGCCGCCAAGAATGAAGTGGTGGTTGCCCCAGGCGTGATCGCTGCCATCGGTCCCGCTGGGGTTGAGGGTGCGCCCGAACTCAGACGCCGTGAAGGTGGTGACATTCTGCGAGATTCCCAGCTCTTGCGTCGCCTGGTAGAAGGCAAGCACAGCCTGGCTGAGTTGCTGCAGCAGGGCCTGCTGTGTCTCCAACTGGAGACCATGCGTATCGAAGCTGCCAAAGTCGCAGAAGAAGATCTGCCGCGTCAATCCCAGTTGACTGCGCACCGACATCACATTGGCCACCGTCTGCAACTGGGCGGCCAGCGGATTGTTGGCGGGGAAGACCGTGGTCAGGCTCGATGTCTGCAGCAAGCCGGTCAGCGTGTTGGCATAGTTGTTTCCACGCGTGATAACCGCGTTGCCGGCCTGCACTAACTGCAATCCATTGTCGAAGGTCAGCAACTGCTGCATGCCCGCGGCTGTTGCGGGAGCATTCTGAATTCCCGTTATGGTGGCCATGCCGGTAGCGCCCGGATTGCCGGAAATGGGCGGCGGCACGGTTGCCGGAAAGGTCTGCTGGCCGGTGCAGAACAAACCGCAGTCCGAGGTGATGGTAATGGGAGGAAAGACCGCGCTCGAGTTTGACCCCTGCATCAGATCGGTAATGCGACCGCCCCAACCGCTGGAGGCAATCCCGTTCGGAATTGCGCTCTGCCATTGGCTGCTCTGATCAGAGTGCGAGAAGAGCGCGCTCGGCACAATTGCCAGGTTGTTGGTCATGTAAGCATCGCGGTTGAGCGGCTGCACCAGGTTGCCCACGTTGGCCAATACGGCCATTGTGCCCTGGTTGTAAAGCTGCTGCATCTCCGGCATGGATGGATGCAGGCCATACACATCGTTCCCGTTCGCAATCGGCAAAAGAGATCCCTGTGCCAGCGCCAGTCCCTGTCTGCCTTGCGCATACAGACTGTAGTTCTGCTGCGCCGTTGAAATTGGAATCACCGTGTTGTGCCCGTCGTTGCCACCGGACAGAAAAATGCAGACCAGTGCCTGGTATCCGCCGCTGGTGGGCGCCGCAAGCGCATTCATTGCGCCAAACTTCGACAACATGCTGGTAGCGCCCAGCGCAGCCGCTGTACGCACCGTGTCCCGCAAGAACTCTCTTCTGCTTCGAATTAACATATCGATCTCCTCCTCGCGATTTCTGCTGAGTCAACAGCAGGGGTTTTGTTGGAACTCCATTTGCCCGCGGAGCGTTTGCCCCGCGGGCCGCTGTCAACTCAATGCCACACGTTGTAATAGTTGGAAGTGAGGATAAGGAAGCATGCCTCCTGCACCTGTTTAAGACTGCCGTTGGGATTGGCAGCAACCGCCGAGACGATGGCCGACTTCATCGCCGCCGGCATCACGCCATGGGTCAGAGTCAGGTCCAGCGCACTGACCAGGGTGGCCGGATTGGCCGCCAGCGGCAAGAACGGGGTGAGGTCGATCGAAGTTCCGGGCCCCCAATCCGTCACAGGGTTTGAGTACTGGCCCATGAGGTAGGCCACCTCGTTTGAGCGGAGGATGGCGTTGTTGGGCGTGAATATCTGGAACTCGCCGCCCATCACCGAAGTCCCCGGAACCACGTAGTTCGGTGCGTAGTAGTTGAACACGCTGTCTGCCGAGTAAACATCCTCTCCCATGTTTGCCAAATCGGTACTGTAGTAGTTCTGGTTAGTCATCTGGCCGCCAAATGCACGGTAGATGCCCGCGATGTACAACGGCGGCTCCTGCAAGTGACCGTCAGTGGGCTGGTCGTTTCCGCCGTTGTCGTTGGCGCGTGCCTCGGGGTCAAGCAGAATGGCCGTGACCACCGCCTGCATGTTGCCTCGATTGCCATTGCCGTCGTTGTTGAAAGCCGCCGCAACGCGCGAAACGTAGGCCGCGCTCGGATTGCTCTTGACCAGGTGCTGGATGAGCTGGGTGGCGACGAATGGGCCCACGTTGGGATGGTTGAAGATGTTGTCCAGCGCGCCATCCAGATCTTCCTGAGGCGTAAGGCCGGCCGGCGCCACATAGCCGTTGAGCAATTGCTTGGAGCCTGCGTCATGCTCGGAGGGCCAGGGGATCATGTTGCCTGCGTTGTAATACTCGCCCCAGTACGGTGTGGCTCCGGCCGCCGGCGCATACGTCCATCCGGTGTAGACGCGCGCAAACTCCGTGACCGTGAATTGTGAGTAAGTTGGAATGGGGATGTTGTTACTGTCCACCTGCACCGATCCATCCGGGTTCAGCATGACTGTTCCGATGGTGAACAACTGCATCAGTTCTCGCGCGTAGTTTTCATTGGCCACGGCGCCGGTCGCCGGGTCGGCCATGGCGTTGTTGCCCATGTCCAGGTACTGTCCCATGGCCGGGCTCAGCGTCACATCTTCCATGATCTGTCGATAGCTGCCAAACGCATCGGCCAACAGCGTGTTTTGGTAACTGACCATGTTGGTATTCCAGATGATCTTCTCGAGCGAGGTCACGAAGATCTGGCTAAGCGCGAAGGCGACTCTTTGCCGCAATTGGTCAGGATTGGTGACTGCATTGGCGAGGAACTGGTTCGGCATGCCGCCCTGGTCCCCAGTGATCATGTTGTAGTTGGAGACTTGCGGCATTGTGACTTGATTGTTGATCCACGCCGGGAATCCCAGCGTCTGCACCGTCTCTGCATCGGTCGGAGTAGGACCAAATGCCGCCTGCTCCAGGAATCTCCTGGCCGCGGCAGCGCTCACCTGCGCATTGGCCACGCCGACCTGCACCGGAAATGCCGCCGAAGTGACCGAATCGTTGCTCACCGTGAGGTTGGCCGGGCCAGATTGCGTGGTGAGCCCCGAGACTGTGAGCGACCCTGAAGAAGCGAATGTTGTTGTCAGAGCGGTTCCATTCAGCATGGCTACTGAATTGGCAATGAACCCGCTGCCGGTGATGGTTGTGGAGAAGACACCCAGCGGGATTTGGCCGTTGCTGCCCGCAGCCGTAATGACGGGCGTGGGCGCCGTAAGTGCAATGGAAGCGCTCGCGATCCCGCCGATCCCGGATACGGTTATCAAGTCGGTGCTCGAAGCCGGCATGGCTGCGGGCGCGGTGTAAAACCCGCTGCTGGTCACGGTTCCGTAGGTTGCAGTCCAGGTGGCGCCTGTATTCGATGTGAACTGCTGTGTGGCTCCGAGGGTAAGGCTCGCGCTGGTTGGAGAGATGGTGGTTGGCACACTGTCGATGACGGTAACGACGGCGCTGGCCGATCCCCCTGGACCGGTCGCGGTCACGGTTGCAGTTCCCGATGCGGGCCAGGTGGACGGAGCGGTATAGAGACCTGTGCCGCTCACCGTTCCCGAGGTCGCCGTCCAACTGGTGGCGCCTGACGAGGTGAACTGCTGTGTCGAACCCAGGTCGAGGCTTGCCGTGGTGGGCGAGATGGCTTGCGGCGGCAGTGGGACGAGCGTAACCGCGGCGCTTGCCGAACCGTTTGGACCGGTCGCGGTGACAGTTACCGCGGTGGACGCAGGCATAGTTGACGGCGCCGTATAGAGGCCGGACGACGTGATGGTTCCCGCGGTTGCGGTAAAGCTTGTTGCGCCGGACGAAGTGAACTGCTTCGTCGTACCAAGGGTTACAGAGGCCGATGTGGGCGAGATGACCTGCGGTGTCAAAGCCTGGAGCGTAACCTTGGCGCTGGCGGAGCCGCCGGGACCAGTCGCCGTGATTGTTACCGCGGTGGATGAGGGCATGGTGGATGGAGCGGTGTATAGGCCCGAGGAAGAGATGGAGCCGGCGGTCGCCGTCCAGGAGGTTGCGCTTGCCGAAGTGAATTGCTTTGTCTGTCCAAGCTTGACCGTCGCCGAAGTGGGCGAAATGGTTTGCGGACTGACGAATGTTACGGTAAAGACCGGACCCCACAGACTGCCGGGATTGCTCACCTGCACTGTTCCTGTACCGGGACTCGACTGATAAACGCCGGTCTTCAGCGTTGTCGAGTTCACATAAGTAGTGGAGAGATTGTTTCCATTCATCTCCGCAGTGGCTCCCTTCTGGAAGCCGATTCCGGTGATTGTCAGCGTCGGATTGCCTGTGACAAGCGGGCTGGGGTTGATGGCCGTAATAGTGGGGCCGACGGGCTCAAGGTTCACATACGTGCACCCGATCGTATTGTCTGCGGCAACGGCCTCGATGAGAATGCTCGCGGCAGGAATTTTGGACGGCGCGGTGTAGAGGCCGCTGGTTGAGAGGGTTCCCAAGGTGGAATTGCCCCCCACGATACCGTTGATCTCCCACGTCACAGTCGTGGTGGCAAGGCCGGTTACAGTCGCTGTGTATTGCAGCGTTGCATTGACTCCGAGGTTGGTGTAGCCGGGGCTTAAAGTTACGACTGTTGCCGCGTGCGCAACGACCGATGCCAGAACGCAAAACAACAGGGGAATTCCCTTCAGATGAGCTTGCTTCATTCCATGACTCCGTTGGGGTGGAGGGTTATGTGAGTGCCGCATTCTTCAGCGGCAAAACGAGCGATGCATGGTGCAGGAACTCCATCGGCGCACCACGCACAAACAGGGGTCCTGGCCCGATGGGCCCTGGTTGGGGGCGGCGGACCGAAGGCGGTTGCAGGCGTGGGGCTGCCGGCCGCTGCAATCTGGGGAAACGAATTTCAATTCGAGGGATGCTTCCATTTCCAGGCGCCACTCGGAGACTTCCGGTGAGCACTCGAGAGAATGGGCCGGCCTGTCCTCTTTGCAGGCGCGGCACAGTCAGTAGTAGGAGGCGGGAGGATTTTGTGACGAAGATAATTTATTGTTCAGAGAATTTTATACATTCGAAGGCTGGCTTGGCCGCCTCACTTCGGTACCGATCGGACGAATTCAGTAATTGGAGCGGAAATGTGGTTCATCCTGAACAGCGGGCACGCCCTTCCAGGTGTGCCCGGCTTTGGTTAGGCTAAGGTTTAAGCTGGCCCGCTAGCGGGCATCGCGGGTTGCTCATGTCCACCTGGTACCCACGCCAGATCTCCACTCAGGACGTAAATGGCAAGCGCCGCGGCCATAAGGATCGCGCCAACCCAGAATCGCCAGTCGCGATGCATTCTCCGCCAGTAGGGGCCAGGATCGGGCTCACCAACGTCACTGCTATTTCCTTCGAGGTTATGCTTGCTTCCAGTCATCTCATCTCCGTTGCCAACCGACCGCTCAAAACGCACCTAGCAGATAGCAGATCAGGACGATGAGGAGAATGGTGCCGAGCCCAATTCCGGCTCCGCCGCGGTAGCCCCACCGGCCGTAGCCGTAGTAGCCGCCGCCCCCGCCGAAGACGAGCACCAAGACAATAATAAGTAGGATGAGCATCTTTGATCTCCTTCAATCCCGGATTTAACTCCCGGGTTCTGTCATCGGTTGAAGACGTTGTTTGTATCAGCCCCGCCATGTCGACCGAGGAGGGCGCCGATTTACTGAATTTCCATCACCAATTGCGGATGTTCCTGCAGCGGGGGTCTTCCATTTCAATGCCAACCCAATGGCACCGCCCGTCTGTGAACTCACTTGCCGCTTTGGGGTTCAGACCCTTGCACCGCAGGTCCTCCATCTCGATTGTCACACCTGTCAGCAGCGCCTTGCTGCCAGGGGCATCTGCTTCAACTGCTACCATCCTGCACCGGGAAGATTGCATCTCGATCACCATCCCCTAGAGCGGGCCCATGCGCGTACGCCCGATCAAACAACCATGATCAGATTGAAGCAATGTGGGCAGCAAGGGATGCTCAATAGTGAACACCGCGCATCGGTTCATATAGAACGACCAGGACTGCGGCCAATGAGATGCGCATGCCAAGCCTGATTATGTGCAATACGCCATGCGTTGCCGCTTTAGGGATGCGCCATTACTTTAAGGCAGCACAGCAACCGGCAAACTCTTCAATCGAGCGGCACACCCGGTCCCTCTGAACGCCGTCAAAGACCTACCGGCGAAGCGAATAGTCCCACGTTATGTATGAAGCACTTACGCTGAAGCCTAGGCCAGGATGGGAGCCGGCTTCGCGAGCAGGACTCCGAGCGCGCAGCTCGCCATGCGCGCCAGTTCTCCGTCGGCGCGGCTGGTAAGAACAATTGGCACTTTGGCTCCCACCACAACTCCCGCGGCCAGAGCCCCCGCCAGGTATTGAAGCTCCTTGAAAAGGATATTTCCGGCTTCCAGATTCGGAACCATCAGGAGATCGGGGTCTCCCGCGACGGGCGATTTGATCTTCTTGATGCGGGCCGCATCGCTTGATATGGCGTTATCGAATGCGAGCGGACCGTCGACCACCGCTCCGGTAATTTGTCCGCGATCCACCATTTTGCACAGGGCGGCCGCGTCAAGCGTCGATGGAATGGCCGGGTTGACAGACTCTACCGCTGAAAGAATCGCCACCTTCGGCTTCTCGACCTCCAACGCAATCATCATGTCGATAGCGTTCTGCAGAATGTCGATCTTCGTTTCAAGGTCCGGTTGGATATTGATCGCTGCATCGGTAACAAAAAGGGTCTTGTGATAGGACGGCACGTCCAACGCGAACACGTGGCTGATGCGCCTCCCGGTGCGCATTCCCCCTTCGCGTGAAACCACAGCGCTCATCAGTTCGTCGGTGTGCAATGAGCCCTTCATCAGCATCTGGACTTCGGTCTTGCGGGCCATCTCAACGGCGCGCACCGCGGCCGTGCGGCTCTCGGCAACGTCGACGATCCGGATCGCACTCAGGTCGAGTTCCATCGCTTCCGCGAGGCTCCGGATCTTTGCCTCGGAGCCCACAAGAACCGGATCGATCAGCTTGTCTTTGAATGCCTGGATAGCGCCACCGAGCGAGACTTCGTCGCACGGCCAGACAATCGCTGTCCTTACGGGCGGCTTCGAAGTCGCACGCGCAATCAACCCGTGGTAGCGGCGGTATGGATCATTCACGATGAGCTGCGGCACGGGCAGGGTGGACCAGCGCAATTTTGTCGGGGGCGCAAGCAACTGTGCGGTGCCTGAGAAGATCGGCATCCCGGCTCCATTGCTGGCTTCGCAATCAAATGCAATGCTCATTGTCGCATCCTCTTTGGCCCTGACCTGAACCTTCACAAGAATGCGATCGCCGACATGGATGCGATTGTGAAACGAGAGCGAAATGTGTGTGAGCGTGCATCCGGGTCCGGGAATATTCATGCTGAAGAGACCCGAGACCAGCGATGCGCACCACATGTTTGGCCCCATTGGGGGCACGCCACCGGCACGCTCAATGAGTTCATCCGACCTCAGAACCGAGTGAAAACCAGAGATCGAGGCAAAGGCCATCGCATCTTCCGATGTCAGGACGTGCTCTGTCCGGGCGGTATCGCCAACGCCAATCTCGTCGTATGTCTTGCTTTCGATGAAACCCAGGTCCATCTGAATTCCCCCCGCTCAAATACCGGTGAATCTACACCTTTGGCTCCATCGTAGTATGCGCGAGCATCCTCCGACGTGACTTGAGTCACTCCTACTTTTACTGCCAAAGAGTCGTCACTTGTGGTTCTTAAAGGGCTTCCGAATCGATACATAGGACTCTGGATGTTGTCTCAGCATCCCCGATGCTGGAGTGCCATCTGGATGTTACGCCTTCGTTGAGGCGAATTCCCAGGCGCGATAGAACCAGGAAGCTGTTGAGTGCAGTGAGTTTGTGCATCGGAATTAGGGAATGGGATTATAGGTCCATACGTTCCATGAGTCTCATGGAATGTATGGCGGGGACGACGGGGCTCGAACCCGCGACCTCCGCCGTGACAGGGCGGCGCTCTAACCAACTGAGCTACGTCCCCAGCTCTTTTCTTCGACTTTCGTCAAGTCTAAGAACTTGCCTTATTGTTCAGTTGCAGACAATCGCAACCCGGAATATCTGTCCATATCCCGTGATTCAAATTGTACCAAACAAATCCGAATTGGAGGGATTGGCCCCCGTGCATCCCTGCCCCCAATGACCGCCCGCTGCCTGCGTCTGTCCTCGGCTACAATTCGTCTAGATTATTGAAGCCCGCGGAACCGATGGTGACGCGAGGATCCAACAGCAAACTCCCGGCGCAATCTTGAGTGAATTCACCTAGACAATGACAAACATCCCGCAGAAAAAAGTTCGCTGGGGCGTGCTCAGCACTGCCTCAATCGGCCTCCGCAAAGTGATCCCCGGCATGCAACTGGGCGAATTCTCCACTGTGGACGCTATCGCTTCACGAGACCTCTCGAAGGCTCAGCAGGCTGCAGCGGGCTGTGGCATCGCCCGTGCTTACGGTTCCTACGAGGAACTGCTCAATGATCCCGAAATCGACGCCATCTACAACCCGCTCCCCAATCAGCTTCACGTGCCATGGACCATCAAGGCAGCGGAGGCAGGCAAGCACGTTCTCTGCGAAAAGCCGCTCAGCTTCACCGTTGCGGAAGCCCAGTCGTTGCTCGATGTTCGCGCGCGCACCGGCGTCAAAATCGGCGAAGCATTCATGATTCGCAGCTATCCGCAGTGGCTGCGCCTGCGCGAACTGCTCAACGACGGCCGCATCGGCGAGCTGCGGTCGGTCGTAGGTTTTTTCAGCTACTTCAACGTCGATCCGGATAACATTCGCAACCGCATGGACTCAGGCGGCGGCGCGCTCATGGACATCGGCTGTTATCTCGTCCACGCAGCGCGCTACGCCTTTGGCTGCCAGCCCACGCGGGTGGTTGCTTCCATCGACCGCGATCCCCAGATGCACATCGACCGCCTTACTTCCGCAATCCTCGAGTTCCCTGCAGGCCAGGCCATCTTCACCTGCAGCACCCAGTTGATTCCCTATCAGCGCGTCCATTTCCTCGGCACCCGTGGTCGCATCGAGCTCGAGATTCCATTCAACGCGCCTCCCGACCACCCCACTCGCATGTTCATCGACTTGACCGGAGATTTGTTTGCGCATCCCGAAGTCGAAACCTTCCCCACCTCCGATCAGTACACCCTGCAGGGCGATGCCTTCTCAAGAGCGATCCTCCATGACACGGAAGTTCCCGTCCCCCTTGAAGACGCAATCAGCAACATGGCCGTGATTGAAGCCATTTTCAACTCTGGCCGCTCGGGTCAGTGGGAGTCGCCATCGGCGTGAGAAGTGTTGAGTAACCGGAGTCAGGTATGATTCTGCTGCAATGGAGGCCAGCAATGGCGCGTGTGGCAATCGTTGGAGTAGGCGCGATTGGAGGCGCACTGGCTGCGCTGTTGGAAGTTACGGGGCAGCATCACATCACGCTTTGCACGCGACGCCCCTTGCCGGCGCTCACTGTGAAAACGCCGGAAGGCGTCGTTCATGTGAACGGTGCAAATCTCACCGATCCGGCACAGGCTGGACCTGTGGACTGGGTGCTCGTGGCCACCAAGACTTATGACGCCGAGGGCGCGGCCGCGTGGCTCCGGTCCCTCTGTGACGACAATACGCGCGTCGCGGTGGTGCAGAACGGCGTGGAGCATCGGGAACGTTTCGCCAATCAGATCAAGCAGGAAATGACGTTGCCTGTGATCATCGACTGCCCCGTGGAGCGGAAGGCGGACGGCACAGTGCATCAGCGTGGCGTTGCAAAAATGTGGGTAGAAACCGGTCCGCTTGGCGAAGAATTTACGCAGTTGTTTGCCGGGAGCGCCGCCAGAATCGAGCTGACGGCAGACTTTGTGTCGGCGGCCTGGCGCAAATTGTGCATCAACGCGGCGGGCGCCATCTCCGCGCTCACCATGAAACCGGCAGGTGTGCTGCGCTCAGAAGCTGCAGGTCAGCTAGCCATGGACATCATAGCGGAATGCGCCGCTGTTGGCCGGGCGGAAGGCGCGCGCCTCGACGCCTCCGTAGGTCAGCAAGTTCTGGATGGATATCGGGCGCAGCCCGCGGATTCCATCAATTCAATGCTCGCGGACCGCATAGCCGGCCGAACTTTGGAAATCGATGCGCGCAACGGCGTGATCGTCCGCAAGGGCGAGAAGCATAGCATCCCAACCCCTCTGAATCGGATGGTGGTTGCGCTGCTACAGGCCGTCGAATAAAGGTTGCAGAGAAGCCTGCTTAAGCCGTCGCCCTCGGTACTGTGAACAGGCCTAAGCCGACCAGGCCGTCCGGTTGGCGCGTCCCATCGATGTATACCCCATGTCCGAAGCGATGCCGCGCACACATTGCAGCAGTTGGTTGGCAATCGCTGGCAGCTTCTGTGCCGTCACGCGGAATGAAGGGCCGGAGATGCTCACCGCAGCCACCGGCAGTCTCTGCGCATCCAGAAGAGGAACGGCAATGCACCGCAACCCTTCCTCGAGTTCCTCGTCGTCCACCGCATAGCCGCGGCGGCGCGTCTTCTCCATCTCTGTGCGCAGCGCCTCTGGAGTGGCGATGGTGCGATGCGTGAACCGCTCGAAGCGTGTCCGCTTCACCACATCCGCCGCACGCTCCTCCGGCAAGAACGCCAGAATCGCCTTGCCCACCGAGGTGCAATGCACAGGGTTGCTGGAACCAATCCGGGTAATCATCCGCACCGAGCGGGCGGGCTCAATTTTGTCGATGTAGATCACCCTTGCCTGCTCAAGAATGCAAAGGTGCGCAGTCTCCTCGGTCTCGGCAACCAGCCGCCGCAGGTGGGGCTGGGCGCGGTCGCGCAGGTCATATTGCTCAATAGCCCGGTTGCCAAAATCGAATAACCTCAATCCCAGCCGGAACTTACCGCTCGCTGTCCGCTCCACCATGCGGTGCCGCTCCAGCACCATCAGGAAGCGATGAGCTGTGCTTTTATGCAGTTGCAAAGACGATGCAACCTGCGCCAAACCGAGCGGCGTTTCGCTCTCTCCCAGCAAATCCAGTACGGCAAAAGCCCGGTCCAGGGCCTGAACTTTGTAGGTGCCTTGCAGTGTCGTTTCCCGCATTATGGTCCCCTATTCCGCTTTGCGAAGCCATTTCCAGTTTATTTCAAATAGGGGGCGTGTCAAGTACTGAGACGCTATTTCCTTCCGTGAGACAACTCTTTAGGCCGTTCTTACGAGTACAGGACTACAACAAGGAATGAAGATCAGCGAAACATGAGTCAGACAGGAGACCAATTTGCGCCCCGTACATTACGCCTATGCTCTGCTTGCAGTTGCCGGAATGCTCTCCGCACAGAATGCGCCGCCCTCAACGCCCCCGTTGCATCAGACCGCGGACCAGGACGGCATCTATTACGTTGGGCCTGAAATCTCCATACCGAAAATGGTCAGCACCGTCTCCGTGCCCTACCCCTATAACGTCGCCGCGAAAGATATCCAGGGCATGACCGTGATGGCCATGGTGATTGACGTCAAGGGCGTTCCGCAGCACATTCAGGTTCTGCGTTCTCATGGAAGCGCATTTGACCAAGCCTCGCTCGCGGCGTTGCAGGCTTCGAAGTTCGAGCCGGGTATTCTGGCGGGCAAACCCGTCCCCGTATGGATCGACGTGCGCGTGGTCTTCACCGCAAACCGCAGTCCGGCAGTTCCGCAAATCTTGATTACCGAACGCGACTTGCCCGCTCCGGTCGCCTCGCTGCTCGAAGACAAGCATCACAAACCGCTGTCCTACACGCCGCCCTTTCCCATCCATACGGTCGACGCCGATTTCAGCGATCCGTACACAAAGCACCCGTTCGTTGAGGTTGCCATCGTCTCAGTAGAGGTGGGCGTAGATGGCTTGCCCAAAGAAGCGCGTGTCCGGCGCGGCCTCGGCTTCGGACTGGACGAGAAGGCCACGGCTGCGGTGATGCATTACAAATTCTTGCCCGCCACCAAAAAAGGCACCCCCATTGAGGCGCGCCGCGACATCATGGTCAACTTCGTCAAGTTTTAAATACTCATGAATGATGGAACCGCGCCGTCGCACTCCTCGTAAAGGTGAGTGTTGACGCGCATTGCGCTGCATTCTACTTGCGGGGCGCAAGGCTGCGTCAACCAATTAGGAGCAGACCATGCGCGTTTCCCCCCTCGTTCTCATCCTGCTGGCTTCTTCAGCAACAGCCATGTTGGCGCAGCAAACATCTCCGGCTTCTGTCGTTGCCTATAAACCGGCGGAGCAGACCGGGACGGTACCCGCTCCCACCTGTCCCTCCACCTTCGATTTTCATCCGGAAGTGGATGGCGTTTATAGCATTGGCGGCGACATCAAGACGCCCAAGCTGAAGCATTATGTGGCCGCGCAGTGGTCCAACGAAGCTAAAACCCGCGGCGCTTTCAATCCGTTCAAGCCAGACCCCAGCGCGGTCTCATTTGTCGTCGATACGCAAGGCCTTCCGCAGGATGTTTGCACTCTGAAACCGGCTGGTTACGGCCTCGATGCGGAAGCCGCAAAGGCTGTATGGCAGTACCGCTTTCAGCCGGCAACAAAAGGCGATGGCACACCCGTTGCTGTACGCGTCTCCATCCACGTGAGCTTCAACGCGAAGCCGTAAGTCTGACGGAAATCGTGGTACCGGCGAGTATAGCGGAACCAGAATTGCCATACATCGAAGCCAATGCATTCATGTCGACGCGACCCCAAGGAGCGGCGACCTGGCTAAGATCCAACTAGGGTACAGTTATTCTGGTTCCGCTCTAAGCTACGCCGGCACCACGTCCCCTTCACCCGGCGCAAGAAACAGGTTCGCCTCCAGCCCATGCTGGCGCGTGTAGAGGTCGTGATAGCGGCCGCCCATGGCGAACAGCTCAGCATGGTTGCCCCGCTCCACAATGCGCCCCTGCTCCACCACAAGAATTTGATCGGCACGGCGGATGGTCGACAACCGGTGCGCAATCACAAACGTGGTGCGCCCCTCCATCAATTTGTTCAGTCCCTCCTGAATCATCGCCTCGGACTCGGAATCGAGCGAGCTGGTTGCTTCGTCCAGAATCAGGATGCGCGGCTCCGCCAGCAGCGCGCGCGCGATGGAAAGCCGCTGGCGCTGGCCTCCGGAAAGCTTGACGCCACGCTCGCCCACAATGGTGTTGTACTTGTCCTCGAAACGCTCCGCAAACTCGTCAACGCGCGCGGTTCGGCAGGCGAACAGAAACTCCTCTTCGGTCGCATTCGGTTTTGAAAACTGGATGTTCTCACGAATCGTGCCGTCAAAGAGGAATGAGTCCTGCAGCACCACGCCGAGTTGCGAACGGAAGGTGTTGAGGTTTACGTGCGCAAGGTCCATACCGTCGACGAGCACGCGGCCACTGGTGGGAACGTGAAAAGCGCACAGCAGGCTGATGATGGTGGACTTGCCCGATCCGGAAGACCCCACCAGCGCTGTTGCCGTTCCCGGCCTGGCGTCAAAACTCACGCCGTGCAGAACCGGCTTGTCCGCATCATAGGCGAACTCCACATTTTCAAACTTCACGGTGCCTTGAATCGGCGGCATCTGTTCCGTGCGGCCCGGGCTCTGGTTCTCTTCCCGCTCGCTCATGATCTCGTTGGTCCGGTCGAGGCCAGCAAATGCCTCAGTCAATTGCGTGCCGATGTTCACAATCTGGATGACCGGAGCGATCATGAAAACAAGAAACATGTTGTATTGGAAGTAGTCGCCCACGGTCCATGTGCCACGCAACACGGCATGTCCGCCGAAATACATGACCAGGGCTGAGACGAGGCCGGCCATGGTGGTGGACGCGGCGCCCAGCGTGCTGGTCATGGTCAGAGACTTCATCACGTTTTCAAGCAGCCGCTGCACGCCATCCGCAAAC
>Ga0302187_10000680_pt1 | contig 30273 bp, 29 predicted proteins | sample II_Bog_E1_3_FD_202120 | JGI IMG/M metagenome (GOLD analysis project Ga0302187, IMG submission 202120) | Peat permafrost microbial communities from Stordalen Mire near Abisko, Sweden - II_Bog_E1_3 | ecosystem: Environmental > Terrestrial > Soil > Wetlands > Peat | place: Sweden: Abisko...
ACGCCAATACGAATGGAGAAGAGCTTCAGAAATGCATCTTCAAGACAGGTGAATGGATCAAACATACGAGCTGAAGAACGCCATTTGTTTGAACTTGCGCGCCTTCTTCCCTTTATCGACCCTTCTTCCCTTTATCGACTACGATAGTAATTTCAACCGCATGTTCGACCGGTCCCGAAATGGCGTGTGCTGCGGGCGCCGGAACCCGGGGAGCCGGTACTGGCGGAATTCACCCTTGGTATCCCTTTTGGATTGAGCAGCAAAGGGGACGCACCGAGCCGGCCCAGGAGCGAGAACCAGCCTTATGATGTGGATTGTCCGGCTTGCGCTGCGGCGGCCTTACACCTTTGCCGTCTTTGCGTTTTTGATTTTGCTTCTCGGCGTCTTCAGCATTGTCCAGATGCCGACGGACATTTTTCCGAATATCGATATTCCTGTCGTGACGGTGGTGTGGAACTACACCGGGCTTTCGCCGCAGGAGATGTCGACGCGCATCGTGTTCAACGTTGAGCGCGGCATGACCACAACCGTGAGTGACATCGAGCACATCGAGTCGCAGTCGTTCAACGGAGTGGCTGTCATCAAGGTCTTCTTCCAGCCGCATGTGAATGTGGGCAACGCCGTGGCGCAAGTGACAGCCATCAACCAGGTGATGCTGCGCACGCTGCCGCCGGGTGCAAATCCGCCGTTCATTATCCAGTACAACGCTTCGAGTGTGCCTGTGTTGCAACTGGGCCTGACCGGGCAGGGGCTGAACGAGCAGCAGATTTTCGACCTCGGCCAGAATACGATCCGCACCCAGCTGGCGACGATCGAGGGGGCGCAGACGCCCTATCCCTATGGCGGCAAGCAGCGACAGATTGAGGTTGACCTGGACCTGCACGCGCTGGAGGCCAAGGGGCTTTCACCGGTGGATGTGGTGAACGCGGTGAACGCACAAAACCTGATTGTGCCCTCCGGGACCATGAAGGTCGACCGGTTCGAGTACGCCATCGAAACCAACTCTGCGCCTTCAGCGGTTGAAGAGCTGAACAACCTTCCCATCAAGACCGTGAACGGAGCGGTGATTTATATCCGCGATGTGGCGCATGTGCGCGACGGCAACCCGCCGCAGACCAACATTGTGCGCGTGAACGGCGGCCGGGCCATTCTCATGAGCATCATGAAGACCGGTTCGGCCTCCACGCTGGACATCATCAAGGGCGTGCAATCGGTGCTGGCCAACATCAAGGGCCAACTGCCGCCGGAGTTGCGGATCAGCGCGTTGTCGGACCAATCGATTTTTGTGCGCGGGGCCATCAACGGGGTGGTGCGCGAGGCGCTGATTGCCGCCTGCCTGACGGCGATCATGATCCTGGTGTTCCTGGGCAGCTGGCGTTCGACGGTGATTATCGCGGTGTCCATTCCGCTGTCGATCCTGGTGTCGCTCACCATGTTGTACGCGCTCGGCGAGACCATCAACATCATGACGCTGGGCGGCCTCGCGCTGGCGGTCGGCATCCTGGTCGACGACGCGACGGTGGAGATTGAGAACATCAATCGCAACCTGGAGCAGGGCAAGGAGATTGAACAGGCGATCTTGGACGGCGCCGCGCAGATTGCCACGCCGGCGCTGGTTTCCACGCTTTCCATCTGCATTGTGTTTGTGCCCATGTTCTTTTTGAGCGGCGTGGCGCGCTACCTGTTTGTGCCCATGGCCGAGGCCGTGGTGTTCGCCATGCTGGCCAGCTACCTGCTCAGCCGCACGGTGGTGCCCACCATGGCCAAATACCTGCTCAAAGAGCACGACGACGCGGAGATGGAGAAGAAGCGCGCCAGCCGCAATCCGCTCATTCAGTTTCAGCTGGGCTTCGAGAAAGGGTTCTCAAAGCTGCGGCTTTTCTACATACGGCTGCTCACGCTGTGCGTGGACAATGCGCGTGCATTTCTGATCCTGTTTACAGTGTTCGCAGTGGGCTCGGTGGCGCTGTTGACGCCGCCGCTGGGGCAGGATTTCTTTCCCAACGTGGACGCCGGCCAGTTCAAGATTCACGTGCGGGCGCGGACCGGAACCCGCATTGAAGAGACAGCGCTGTTGTGCGACCACATTGACCAGACCATCCGCGAAGAGATTCCCGCCAAGGAAGTGGTCACCATTGTGGACAATATCGGACTGCCGTACTCGGGCCTCAACCTGTCCTACTCGACCTCTGCGCCGATCGGGCCGGCGGACGCCGACATCCAGGTGCAGCTGAGCGAGGATCATCATCCGACCGCAGATTACGTGGAAAAGCTGCGCAGCGTGCTGAATCGCAAGTATCCGGGCGTCACGTTCTACGTGCTGCCGGTGGACATTGTGACGCAGATTCTGAACTTCGGCCTCGCTGCCCCGATCGACATCCAGATTGTAGGCCCGAACCTCTACGGCAACCGGGCACTGGCGGAGAAGGTGCTGGACGAGGTGCGCTATGTGCCGGGTGCGGCGGACGCGCGCATTCAGCAGCCGTTCGACTATCCGAACTGGACCGTGAATGTGGACCGGACGCGCGCCTCAGAGATCGGGCTCACGCAGCAGAACGTGGCGCAGAGCGTCCTGGTGGCGCTGAGCGGCAGCTTCCAGACCGCGCCCAATTTCTATCTCGACCCCAAAACCGGCGTGACCTACAACGTGGCGGTGCAGGCGCCGCAGTACCGGCTTGACTCGCTGGCCGCGCTCAAGAGCCTGCCGGTAACGGGACCGGGCCAGGCAGCGCAGGGCAGCGCGGCAGCGGCCGCAGGCATGGCGGCCACAGGCGCGCCCGGGCTGCCGTTGCCGGTGGATGTGCTGGGCAATGTTGCCAGCATTGACCCTGGCGTGGAACTGGGCACGGTGAGCCACTACAACGTGCAGCCGGTACTGGACATCTTTACCAACGTGGACGGCACCGACCTGGGCACGGTTACGCGGTCGATGGAAGGGATCATCACCCGCCACCAGAAGGATCTGCCGCGCGGCTCGCACTTTATTCTGCGCGGGCAGAGCCTGACGATGAAGAAGTCGTACATTGGCCTGCTGGGCGGGCTGGCCTTCTCGATTCTGCTGGTCTACCTGCTGATCGTGGTGAATTTTCAATCGTGGCTCGATCCGTTCCTGATTATTGCGGCGCTGCCGGCCGCGCTGGCCGGCATTGCATGGTTTCTGTTTGTGACGCACACGCGGCTGAGCGTGCCGGCGTTGACCGGAGCCATCATGTGCATGGGCGTGGCCACGTCGAACTCCATCCTGGTGGTGACGTTTGCGCGCGAGCAGCTGGAAGTGCTGGTGGGCGATGCGCGGCGCGCGGCGCTGAACGCGGGCTTCGTGCGCCTGCGGCCGGTGGTGATGACGGCGCTGGCCATGATCATCGGCATGATCCCCATGTCGCTGGGCCTGGGCGACGGCGGCGAGCAGAATGCGCCGCTGGGCCGCGCCGTGATCGGCGGGCTGCTGCTGGCCACGGTGGCCACGCTGTTTTTTGTCCCGGCATTCTTTTCCGTCGTCCACGGCTGGCTTGAGAGCCGGCGCAAGACGGAACCTGGCGCAGTGCGGGCCGGAACCTTTGACGAGTTTGACCAGCTTTCGGAGTAGCTTTCAATCATGAGCAACGAATCAAGACCGAACCCGCAGGAAGCCGCGCACGGCGGCGGCCACGAGCACGAAGCAGCGCCGGAGCAGAAGCCCATCTCCGGCGCGACGGCGCTGATTGGAATTGCGCTGGTGGTGGTGGTCACGCTGGCGCTGGCCGCCTGGGGCCTGCTCAGCCGCCGCTCGGCCAACGCGGTGCTGGCCGAGCGCACCACGGAACTGGCTGCACCCTCAGTGATTGCCGTGGTGCCCAGGCAGGGCGCGCCGGTGGACAACTTTGTGCTCCCCGGCAACGTGACCGCCTATACCGACTCGCCGATCTACGCGCGGACCTCAGGCTATCTGACCAAGTGGTACTTCGACATTGGCGCGCGTGTGCCCAAGGGCGCGCTGCTGGCGGAGATTGCAACACCCGAGCTCGACCAGCAGCTGTCGCAGGCGGAGAGCGACCTGGCAACGGCGGAGGCCACGGCCAACAACGCGCAAACCCAGGCCGATCGCTACAGCGGGCTGGTAAAGTCAGACGCCGTGTCAAAGCAGGACACGGACACGTTTGTGAGCCAGGCCGCAGCGACCGCGTCGGGGGTGAAGTCGGCGCAGGCGAATGTGCAGCGGCTGAAGGAGCTCCAATCGTTTGAGAAGGTGTATGCGCCGTTTGACGGCGTGGTGACGGCGCGCAATATCGATACCGGGCAGCTGATCGACTCCGGCGCGGCCAAGGAGCTGTTTCACCTGCAGGCGATCAACACGCTGCGCGTCTATGCCAACCTGCCGCAGATCGAGTCCGGCAGCGTGAAGCGCGGCGACAAGATTGACCTGACGTTTGCCGAGCACGCGGGAAAGACCTACCAGGGCACTCTGGTGCGGACTGCGGACTCGATTGACCCTGTGAGCCGCACGCTGCTGGTGGAGATCGACGTGGACAACCGCGGCGGAGAGCTGCTGCCGGGCTCGCTGGCGCAGGTTCACTTCAAGACGCCGGCGATCGGAGCAACCTTTATTGTGCCGGCCGCGGCCCTTATCTTCCGCCGCGAGGGGATGCAGGTTGGCGTGGTGGTGGACGGGGACAAGTCACGCGCGATTGCGCACCTGGTCCCGGTGGTGATTGGCGAAGACGATGGAGCAAACGTGCAGATTGTGAGCGGACTGAATGCCGGCGACAAGGTGATCCAGGATCCGCCCGACTCGCTGATTGAAGGCGAGAAGGTTCATGTGGAGAGCCCGGACGGCACGGCCGACGCGGGGGGCAAGTAGAGATGCAGGCTCGCGGGCGCGAAATCGGCAGAAGGCACGCGGGTTCGCTCGGTTTGGGCGGAGCGTGCGCGCTGCTTGGACTGATGCTGCTGACAGGCTGCAAGCCGGTGGGTCCGAACTACAGCAAGCCAGGCTATACCGCGCCGCCAGCCTACAAGGAGACGGGCGCGTCGACCGTGGTTCCACCGCCGCCGAATCCGGATGGGGGCGGCTGGCAGAAGGCGAATCCCTCGGATGGAATGCTCAAGGGCAAGTGGTGGGAGATCTACCAGGACTCCCAGCTGAACCAACTGGAAGAGCGCATTGCGACGTCGAACCAGAACCTGCACCAGGCGCTTGAGACGTATCTCGCGGCCGAGGACCAGGTGAAGTCGGCGCGGTCGGCGTTGTTTCCCACGGTGTCTGCCGGGCCCGGTATAAGCCGCAACCGGATATCGGAGAACCAGCCGCTGTTCAACAAGGCCAACGATCCCAACTATGGCCTGTTCACGGCGACCGCGCAGGCGAGCTGGGAGCCGGACTTCTGGGGGCGCATTCGCCGCACCGTGGAAGCAGCGCACGAGAACGCCCAGGCCAGCGCGGCAGATATGGCCAACGTGGACCTGAGCCTGCAAGCGGCCATGGCGACAGACTACTTCCAACTGCGCGGGCTGGATGCCGAGACCAAGCTCCTGCGGCAGACGATCACTGACCTCGAGAGCCAGTTGGACCTGACCCAGCGCCGGCTCGACGGAGGCGTGGCCACCGAGGTGGACGTGGCCCAGGCGCGCACCGAGCTCGAAACCACCCGGGCGCAGTTGGTGGATGTAGGCGTGGCGCGGGCGCAGTATGAGCATGCGGTGGGCACCATTGCTAACTACGATCTGTCCAGCTTCAGCATTCCCTATTCACCGCTCGATATCGCGCTGCCCAGGGTTCCCGTAGGCGTGCCATCGCAGTTGCTGGAGCGGCGGCCGGACATTGCGGCTGCGGAGCGCCGCACAGCTGCGGCCAATGCGCAGATCGGCATTGCGGTAAGCGCGTTCTATCCCACCATCAGCCTCACCGGACAGGGCGGATTCGAGAGCACGCACGGCGGCACGTGGATCCAGGGACCGAGCGCGCTGTGGTCGCTGGGCGCGCAGGCGACCGAGCTGCTGTTTGACGCCGGCCAGCGCCACGCGCTGACTAGCCAGGCCCGGCACCAGTACGAAGCGCAGGTTTCCGGCTACAAGAGCGCCATCTTCCAGGCCTTTCAGGATGTGGAGGACCAGCTCTCCGGGCTGCGGATTCTGGAGCAGGAGGCAGGCGTGGAGCAGAAGGCCGTTGCCTCGGCGCAGCACTCCTACGACATCTCCAACCAGCGCTACAAGGGCGGCGTAACCAGCTACCTTGAAGTGCTCACGGCGGAGACCACGCTGATCCAGAACGAGCGCACGGCGATCGATTTAGAGACCCGGCAGTTTGTTGATAGCGTGGCTCTGGTGCGGTCGCTGGGCGGGGGTTGGGATGCGTCGCAGCTGCCGAAGTAGCGCGGCCTATCCTTATAGCTGTTCTCCAATTGCTGTACACCGAAAGCACGATGATAAGTGGCTTTTTCCTTAAGAAAGAGCCACCTTGCACGCAACTAGACAGAGCACATGAATTGGAGAGCTGCTCTAGTCCCTGTTCCCTCGTCCCTGCACTTTCGCTACTTCCACCAGCGTGGAATAGAACGTGGCCCCGGCGCCCAGGTCGGTGAGCCGCTCGCTGGTGAGAGCGTTCACGTTGGCGCCGCCGGGACTAAGCTTGGCCCAGTCCAGCTTGCCGGCGACCACGCCCGCGGGAAGACTCGCATTCATCAGCGCGGTCAGTTGCATCGCGCCGCGATCGTTCCAGATTTTTACCGCATCTCCCTCGGTGATGCCGCGCGCCGCGGCGTCTGCCGGATGCATCTCCAGGCGCTGGCTGGTGCGGGCTTCCATCTTGCGATGGCCGTCGAGGTTGGCGAAGGTGGAGTTCATGTAGTTGTCTGCCTTGCGGCTGAGGAACTCGAGCGGAAAGCGCCTGGCGCCCGCGCCAAAGCGGGATTCAACGGGCGGGACGAAGGCAGGAACTCCGTCAAGCCCCTGTGTGGTGAGAACTTCAGAGCAGAACTCGACTTTGCCGGAGGGCGTGGGCAGCGGGCCGGTGAGATAGGGCTGAAAGGGATGGCCCTCGGGGTCGCGATGAAAGCTGAGCGGGATGTGGCCCTGCTGCTTCAAGTCGTCGAGCGTGATGTGCTCCATGGCGGGGCGCGTGGAGTGGCCGTTGGGGCCGATTGCGAGCGCCTGCGCGATAAGGTCTTCCGGCGTATCGCGGAAGCAGTCTTCTTCAAAGCCCATGCGCGCGGCCAGTTGGCTGAAGAGCCAGACGTTGGACCGCGCTTCGCCAGGAGGCTCAATGGCCTGCTGCGAGAGCTGCACAAAGTAATGGCCGTAGGCGCCCTGCACATCGGTGTGCTCCAGGAACGTGGTCGCGGGCAGTATGTAGTCTGCGTAGTCCGTAGTGTCCGTGAAGAAGAGCTCGTGGACCACGGTGAAGAGGTCTGCGCGGGCCATGCCACGGACGACCGCGTTGTGATTGGGCGCTACAGCGGCGGGGTTGGAGTTGTAGACAAACAGCGCGTGAATGGGCGGGCCGTCGGCAGCGGTTCCCTGCCCGAGTTGCGTAAGAGCTTCACCCAGCGCGGACATGTTGACGACGCGGGCGAGGCGCTTGAGGGGCGATGCCAGCGCCAGGTCGGGCCGCTCGACAGCGACCTTGTCCCACGGGAATGCGCCGGATGTTGAGAGCTGTGCGCCGCCGCCGCGATGCTTCCACGCACCGGTGAGGGCGGGCAGCATGGCGATGGCGCGCACGGCAGTGCCGCCATTCTGTGAGCGCTGCACGCCGTAGTTGAGGCGCAGCGCGGCCGGGCGGGTGGTCGCGTACTCGCGGGCCAGGCGCTCAATCTCCGCGGCGGTCATGCCGGTCCACGCGGCAACGCGCTGCGGCGTGTATTCACGCGCGCGCTCGGCCAGCTGGTCGAAGCCGTGCGTCATGGCGTCGATGTAGGCGCGGTCTTCCAGACCCTCATCGAGGATCACGTGGATCAGGCCGAGCGCCAGAGCCCCGTCGGTGCCGGGACGAATGGCAATGTGCCAGTCGGCGAGCGCCGCGGTGCGGGTGCGGTAGGGGTCGATGACGATGAGGCGCGCACCGTTGCGGCGCGCCTGCTCCACCATGGGCCACAGGTGCACGTTGTTGCCATGGATGTTGGCGCCCCAGGCAACGATGAGCTTGGCGAGACGGAAGTCCTCGGTAGGGGTGGCGAGCTTTTTGCCGTAGACCAGGTTCCAGGCCACGCCGCCCGCCTCGGCACAGATGGTGCGGTCCAGCTGGCTGGCGCCCAGGCGATGAAAGAAGCGGCGGTCCATGGACCCGTATCCGAGCACACCGATGGTGCCGGCATAGCTGTAAGGGAGAATGGACTCGGGGCCGTGCGCTGCTGCGGTCTCTTTGAGGCGAGTGGCGACAGCGCTGAGCGCTTCATCCCAGCTGATGCGCTCAAATGCTTCGTGCTCGCGACCGCGCGGGAGCGGGCCTTTGGCGATGTCGGCCTTGCGCTTGAGGGGATAGAGAATTCTCTCCGGAGCGTAGACCCGATCCAGATACTTGGCCACTTTGCCGCAGAGAAAGCCCTGCGTAACCGGATGCCCGGGATCGCCGGCCACCTTGACGGCACGGCCTTCGGCGTTGACAGTGACGAGCACGCCGCAGGAGTCTGGGCAGTCGTGGGAGCAGACTGTGTGGACGATCCGAAATGGAGAAGAGGCGGCGGCCACAGGCATGAGGCCATTGTAAGGGAATGTCAAAGGCGGCGAGACGAGGACAGTGCCCGGCAACCGGGCTGAATCTTATAACGTTCTATAGGCATGAGGGGAGACACACGGGCAGCTCCAGGCCGCATGCCTGTGTGGAAAAGTCGGTGACGAAGGGCCCTGATCGAAACTTTCAGTGAATCGGATTCGGACTTACGCTTGGGCAGGTCGAAGCTGTCGTCCGCTTGGAACCGCTCCCGGTCTGTCGAGTCGAAGTTCTTCCCGAAATTGGTCCCGCTGCCACGCCTTTGGTTTGCGTGTAGGCTTCCGCGGAGAGGATTGCCCCTTGCTTGGAGTATTCACATGCTCTCCTGGCAAATTCATGGGCTGTGTCAAATTCACCTTTCCGCTCCTGAAATTCGGCGGCCCAGTGTTCGTAAGCAGCATGGGTATGGGCTTCGGCTGCAAGGGCGTGACGCGTGTATGGGGTCGTCATAGAAATCTCCTTTCGATTTTGGACTGTTTGGTTCTATAACTAAGATTCTCCTTGTTACTTGGACGAAATTCCTGAGCGATCTTGCTCGTAGGCTATGAGATAGAACGGGCGGTAGTTGCAAAATGGAACGATGTTCCGTTTTGAACCAGACAATTGCTCCCGATTTGAGCGGAGGCCTTCCCATGAAAAGGGCATTTCTGTTGCTGGTTTTAGTAGGTTTAATGGCGCCGGGTTGGGCACGCGCAGCCGGCGCGGACGAAGCGGCGATTCGCGTGGCGATTGGAGCGCAGGCGGACGCTTGGAACCGCGGGGACATTCCCGGATTCATGCAGAGCTATGACAACTCGCCCGAAACGACGTTCATTGGAACGCATCTGGCCAAGGGCTATGGCCCGATTCTGGAACGGTACATGAAGGGCTATTCCACAAAGGAACAGATGGGAACGCTCACATTTGCGAACCTTGATGTACGGCTGCTGCCCGGCTCGTGCGGAGCGGTGGACTATGCGGTGGTAACGGGCAACTTTCACCTGGAGCGGACGGCGCACGGGACGGCGGCAAAGGACGATGGGATCTTCTCGCTGGTGTGGCGCAAGGGGCCACAGGGGTGGAAGATCATTGTGGACCACACCAGCTAGTATCCTGTCCCTAAGGCTCAAAACGCAAAAGCCACTGTCATCCTGATCGAAGGTCGCCACGGCGACCGAGTCGAAGGATCTGCGGTTGCTCTTGACTGACAACAACTTCAGAGACGCCTAGGAGGCGCTGCGCGTAAGGATGTATACCGGTGCATTGGGGTCTGCTTTCTCGTCCTCATTGATGAGTTGGGCCTGGCCGTTTCCGCTGAGGCGGAGTTCGAAGGGGACAGGCGGATCAAACGCCGTGACAGCGACACGGTTTGCCGAAACAGGCTGGATTCTTGCCATGGGTTGACCTCCTTGAGTTATTTTTTGCGCGACTGCTCGCGGGCCAGGTCGCGCAGTTCGTCAATCAGTTCATCCAAAGTGAAGCCGGCGGCTCCGGCGCGGGCCACGCTGTCGGCTACGATCTGCTCAAGCTGGCGCTCGCGGTGGGCGTCAGAATGCTTCAACTTCTGGGCGCTGATGAAGGTGCCGGTGCCCTGGTGGGTCTCAAGCATGCCGCCCAGCTCCAGCTCGCGGTAGGCGCGCACAACGGTGTTGGGGTTGATTTCAAGGTCAACAGCAAGCTGGCGGACGGTGGGCAGCTGGTCGCCGGGGGTGAGCGCTCCGGAGGCCACGCCACCGCGGACCTGATCCATGATCTGCCGGTAGACGGGCATGCCGCTGTGCAGGTCGAGGTGAAAGCGGAAGCGGTGCCGGTGGCCCATGACGAAATCAATGTACTAGAACACTAGTACACAATGTCAAGCGCATTCTTGCGATGTCCCAGGAGCGTGTTCGGAATTCGCGATTGACCGGACCGCGGCGGGGCTGCATACTGGTTCAACTCTCACTCTGAGGAGGTTGGCATGGCTCATCCCGTGGTGCACTTCGAGATTGGCTGCAAGGACAAGCAAAAGACCAGCGAGTTTTACCGGCGCGCATTTGGCTGGGTGATCGACCCTGGGCCGATGGGCATGATCGATACCGGCGCAGGCACGGGTATCCCCGGACACGTTGCGGCGCTGGGGCACGAACCGCACCAGTTCACCCACTTCTATATCGAGACGGAGGATGTGGGTGGGTCGCTGAAGACAGTCGAGGCCGAAGGCGGCAAGACGATTGTGCCGCCTGTCGAGATTCCTTCAGGAACGTTTGCCTGGTTCGCGGACGTGGAAGGCAATGTGGTGGGGCTGTGGAAGCCGAAGGGCGGGTCCTGAGACCGACGCCCCTGTAACCGGTTTGATTCAGCAGCGAGAAATGTGCGCCGGCCAGCGGGCGCGCGGGGAGCCACGGCTTGTAGACTGAGGTCGCTATGAGCTGCCTTTTCTGCAAGATTGTTGAAGGCGCGATTCCTTCGACACCGATTTACGAGGATGCGCTTGGCTATGCCTTCGCTGACCTGCATCCGCAGGCCCCGGTGCACGTGCTGATTGTGCCGCGGGAGCATATTCCGTCGATGATCGACACCGACCAGAGCAAGCAGGCGCTGCTGGGACACCTGCTGTGGGCCGCGGCGGAGATTGCGCGCAATAAGGGCCTGAGCGATGGCTACCGGATCGTGGTGAACACCGGGCGCGATGGCGGGCAGACTGTCGACCACCTGCATCTGCACCTGCTGGGCGGGCGGGAGATGAGCTGGCCGCCCGGCTAGTTCCAAAGGTAGTCGGTGATTCGGCTCCAACGCAGAAGGCGACCGTCTGAGCGGTCGCCTTTCGTATTTCACTGTAGGTTGCCGTGCGCGCTACACCGGCTGCGGGTAGTTGTCTTCTTCTTCTTCCAGGCCGTAGCGGCGGAGCAGGTTGGGCAAGGTCTGCGAGAAGGCCGAGCGGGGCATGACGGCGTCGCAGCCGGCCTCAATCGCCTTGAGCTTCAGGTCGCCCTGGAGGTGGTTCAGGAAGCCGACAATCGAAGTCGCCTTCTTGAACTTGGCCTTGAATTTGGGGATCAGGGTCATGGGCTTGGCGTTGAGGTTGTTGAGATCAAAGACGACGAGCGTGGGGCGATCTGCCTCGGCCAGGTCAGTGAGACGAGCGACCGACTCCTTGTCACCCTTGATGAACTCCACCTTGACGCCGAGCTTCTTCGACGTTTCCATGATCTTGGCCTGGAAGAAGAGATCCTCAATAAAGCAGAAAATGCGGGTGGGCGAGTCTTCACGCACGGCGGCGGCGGGGGCGGTGTAAGCGTCCTGATAGTAGCCGTTGTGGCCGTTGCTCGTGATCTGGATCGTGGAGGGGGGACCGTCGGCCACGTTGCCGTTGACGGTGCGGTAACTGTGGTCCATGGGGCCCACAAACTCGCGCGGGCCCTTCTGCTTGCCTTTGCGCTTGCCCTGCGAGCCGCCCACGGTGTTGCCGGGCTGGTGGGTCGTGTTGTTGCTGGGCTGGGCGGAGCCGGAGCCCTTTTGGAAGAACTTCTTCTTCTTGCGTCCCTGACCCTGACCTTGGTTCTGATGGGACTGATGCGCGGGCCTGGGCGGGGGCGGAGCGGCCTGGGCAACGGGCGGGGCGGGCGGCTGGGCCTGGACGACGCCGGGCTGGCCCTGCGGCGCGCTCTGCTGGCTGCTTTTGTTTTTGCGACGGCGCCGGCGGCGCCGATGTCCTTGCGACTGCCCCTGACCGTTAGCCGGAGCGGGCCCCAGTTCGATCTGGGGCTGCGTCGATTCTGTCGTCATGCGTTTACTTCCTGGTGATTTGCTATCTGCTTCATTGGGTTAGCGAGCTTCGCCGCGTGAAGGCCTGCGGCTGAACTTCGTTTGCCTGCCCCGGGAACAACTCTGCTGAACAAGAAACTCCCTGGCCTGCGATCTGGTGACTCGTGTGGACATTCGGCAAAGAGCAGTCAACCTGCCGACTGCACAATCTGCCCAAACCCCGTGGAAATGGCCCCGCTGCGAACCTTGCCGACCCCTGGACAGGAACCGTGCAGGAGTCTCCCCGGTTCGCTGAAATTGATTTGATACGGCCGGAGCTTTCCTCTGGTAATGCCCTTCCTATGGGAGGATCCGCCGCGTGTGCCTGATAAAGGAATAAGTGATGCGGCGAAACGTCCTTGCTCGGCGGCGAGCGCGCTCTGCCCTGGTTACCGGGTGGCTCGCGTCAGCCGCTTGATAGGCAACTCCGATACTACAGGCAAGTGCGTCGGCTGGCAAGGGTGGTTTTGGATGCGGGCCGGGAGATTTCAATCCTGATGCAGCACCGGGCGACCCAAACGTACAAAACGCCACTCCCGAAGGGGAGTGGCGTTTTGTAATCCTGCACTGGTCACTGGCCTCCCAAAGGGCTTGAGGACGGCGGTTATATCCGCCGCGCCTTCTGCAGGTTTTTCCCGGCCGGGTTCCCTCTTTGGAGGGCCGCTTCATTGGCGGTGGCTCTTGCCGGGGTCCTGCTGTTCTTGTGGCCGGCTCGGGGTTTTCTCCAAGCGGCCGGTACATCACTGGCACTTTCTACATAGCAATTGTCGGGCCGTTATGCGTTCTTTATGTTTTCAAGGAGATGCGGAGCCTTTGACGTTCCGGCTTTCTGCATTCTGGAAGTTGGGATGCTCTAACAATCCGTAAAATCATACAATCCCGGTTAGCGCTGGCACTGCGGGCAGTAATGAGTGCCGCGCCCGGCGATGAGAATGCGGCGGATGGGCGTCGCGCACTGGCGGCAAGGCTGGCTGGTACGCAGGTAGACGCAGTGCTCCAACTGGAAGAAGCCGCGGACGCCGTCCGCGTCCACGTAGTCGGAAACTGAGGAGCCACCCAGGCGGATGGCGTGCTCGAGAACCAAGACGAGGGACTGGCGGAGGCGCTCGAGCTCGGCGCGGGTGAGGCGGCCGGCGGCACGGCGGGGGCGAATGCCGGCGCGAAAGAGGCTTTCGTCGGCGTAGATGTTGCCCACACCGGTGAGCAGGGACTGGTTGAGCAGGGCAGCCTTGATGGCTAGTTTGCGTCCGTGAAACAGAGCGGCGAAGGGCTCGGCGGCGATGGTGAGGGGCTCTTGACCCGCGCCGGCAAAGGCGGTGGTCTGGGCCAGGTCGCGCAGCTCAAGGCGGCCGAAGCGGCGGGGATCGACAAAACGAATCTCTCGGCCGCTCTTGAGCAGCAGCCGGGCATGGGTGTGGGGTGCGAGCGGACCGTCGGGAGTAGTGACCAGCAGGCGGCCGGTCATGCCCAGGTGGACGATCCACTGCGCTGTTGGAGCGGCTGCACTCTCCTCCAAAAAGCTGCTGCGCGCCGTGCCAGGGCCCAGCTCGCAGACAATGTGCTTGCCGGTGCGATGAACGGCGAGGATGGTGCTGCCCTCAAGGCCTTTGGCCTGGCGGGCAGCGGGGGTTTTGAAGGGCTCGCGATGGCTGCCGAACCAGGCCTCGACGATCTGGTCGCCACGGACGCGGGCGTCGACGCCGCAGGCGATGGTCTCTACTTCGGGCAGCTCGGGCATCCTTCCATTGTAAGAGAGCCCGGATCGGCGCTATCCGTAATCCTCGGTCAGGCGGTCGCGTTCAACAGCGGCGCGGGTGTGGGCGGTGCGGACCTGGCGCGCGCCCCACCTCTCGAGATAGACAAGGCCCAGAGCGAGACCGATCACAAAGACGCCGACGGAGGAGTATTCCAGGCGGTTGAGGTCCCGATCCTCGGTTGCGGTCTGGTAGACGACCACGCCGTGGATGCTGCGCGGTATGGTGCGCATCTCCTCCGGGGACGGCCATCGGGGCATGGTGTCGAGATAGTGCACGGAGAGCATGGCAGCGGCAATCAGGCCGGCCAGACCGGGCAGGATGAGTACAAGCGAGATGGCTTTCAGTGTCCCTAACTGTGCGGTTTTCATGGACCTGACCTCTGAGCGCGGGCGCGGCAGCAGTCTGGCGCACCGGTGCGCCAGACTGGCCGGCCGGAAAGATGGCTGGCTGAAATGGCCGTGCGAAAGAACGCGCCGAAGTAGTTCAGAAGAGTTCGCCGGACTGATCCCCAGGGCCGGCGCGTCTTCCTGATTGCGGAGGTAACAAGGCTCGCAGATTCATGGATCGAGCCTGACCCTCTCCATGCTGGTTATAGCAGAACTTAAAGGCGCGGGACCCTTTCGGTGGTGACGTCATGGGTCCTCAAGTAACTCGCTTCTTACTCGTTCGTAATCACTGTATCAGTTCTAGCCCGCATTTCTCACAATGCGTGCGAACGGGTTCGTAGCGCCGGCCTTCTGGCCGGCTGTGGCATGGGTCTCCCGACCCACGCTAGGCGCTGTTTGTTGCATCACGGTGTGTCCATGCGACAGAGAGGAACGGGACTTTGCGCTGGCGCCAGGGGCGCTGAGCTTCGCCTCAACAGTGCCGGCGTGCGCCGCGGCTGCTATATTTCCCTCGACGGACAAGGCGCAGCTTTTCGGGGGACAACCATGCAGTGGAGCGAGAGTTCGAGACGGCAATTTCTAAAACAGGTAGGCGCGGCGGGGGCGCTGGCGCTTGGCGCTGCGAACAGCACAGAGGCGATTGCCGCGGCGACTGTGCAGGCTTCATCGCCGACGGACACGGCGCAGGCAGCTACCCGGGCCGAGCGGATGGCCTGGTGGCATGAGGCCAAGTTCGGCATGTTTGTGCACTGGGGGCTCTACTCGGTGATCGGGCAGCACGAGTGGGCCAAGCAGGTGGAGGGCGTTCCGCTGCTGGAGTACGAGCTGCTGGCCAAGCACTTCAAGCCCAAACCGAACGCTGCGCGCGACTGGGCGCGGCTCGCCAAGGCTGCGGGGCAGAAGTACATGGTGATGACCACCAAGCACCATGAGGGTTTTTGCCACTGGGACACCAAGCTGACCGACTACTGCGCTCCCAAGCAGGGGCCGGGCCGCGACCTGGTGCGCGAGTTTGTGGATGCGGCGCGGGCCGAGGGTCTGCGCGTGGGGTTCTACTACTCGCTGATGGACTGGCACCACCCGGACGGGGCCACCTGCAAGACCGATCCGGCAGCGCGGCGGCGGTTCGTCGACTACACACACGGGCTGATCCGCGAGCTGATGACCAACTACGGCAAGATCGATGTGCTGTGGTACGACGTGGACTGGCCGCTGACCGCCGAGGAGTGGGAGTCGGAGCGGATGAACAAGATGGTCTTTGAGCTGCAGCCCGAGATCATCGTCAACGACCGCAATGGGCTGCCCGGCGACTTTGGCACGCCGGAGCAGGAGATTCGTGCGGCGGAGTCGGGACGGGCGTGGGAGAGCTGCATGACCCTCAACGACAGTTGGGGCTTCAACCGCGGCGACGACTCGTGGAAGACGCCGAAGGTGATTGTAGCCAACCTGGCCAACTGCGCGCGCGGCGGCGGCAATTACCTGCTCAACATCGGGCCCAAGCCGGACGGATCGATTCCCGAGGAATCGGTCGCGGTGCTGGAGACGGTGGGCAAGTGGCTTGAAACCAACGGTAAGGCGATCTACGGCACGGACCGCGGTGAGTTTGGGTGGAACTCGAATGCAAATTACACGCGGCGCGGCACCACGCTCTATATTCACCAGCAGTACTGGCCCGGCCACACGCCGGCGGCGGAGTGGCTCAGCTTCTACAAGCCGGAGGCGGTGATTGCGATCGCCGGACTGAAGGCGAAAGCCAAACGGGCGCGGCTGTTGAAGACCGCCGAGGCCGTGCAATTCACGCAGGATGAGTGGTCATTGCGGCTCACTGGGCTGCCGCTCACGGCGCCTGACCAGCCGGCGACGGTGATCGAGGTGGAGTGTGACGGGGTGCCGGAGATCGACCACGATGCGTTGCGTCCGCTGTGGCCACGGCACAAGGTGGGAGTGAGTTAGGGCCGGGAAACTACCAGGCGCGGTTGGTCTGCATGGCGCGGGCGTGCTGGAAGCGGACACGGGGCAGCGGCGGCTCCGGCATCGGCGCAACGGCGTTGTCCTGCGCGGGTTCGGCCTCGCGCCGCATGGCCATGCCCTGGCGTAGGTTGGCGATAATTTCGCGGGCCATCTGGATTTTGCTCTTCTTCTTGACGCTCTTCATGAATTGGCTCCTGGTTGATTGTGGAATCGCTTTCGGCTCGTTCAAGCAGACCTCAACGACCGTCTGCCGATGAACGGCTCGACGCGTGATCTGGACAGCCTGTTGCCTTGCTGGATCCTGGCTTCGGCCTTCGCGGCGGCGCAACTGAACCCCCGGGCAGAACGGCCAGCATGCACTTCGTCCTCGGAACCGGACCAGTCGCATGCTTTCACCCATTGGAGCGCAGTGGGCGGGTTTTGGTTGCATGCGGGTTATCGCCAGCTTCGGCTGCGGCATCACTCGCCGGCCGGTTGCCGGATCGCATCGACAACCAGCGCTGCTTCAACGGCGGCGCGCACCTGGTGAACGCGGACGATGGACGCGCCGTTGAGGACAGCTGCAACCATGGCCGCGAGGCTGGCCGTCTCGCGAGCTTCGACCGGGGCGCGCTTTCCTCCGTAGAGTGGAGCGAGCGCCTGGCCGAGAAACGATTTGCGGCTGAGACCGGCCAGCAGCGGACGGCCCAGCGCGAGCAGCTCCGCCTGGCGCGCGAGAAGCGCAAAGTTTTCCGCGCCGTGCTTGCCGAAGCCATAGCCGGGATCGAGGACGATGGAGTCTGCCGCGATGCCGGCGGCGGCGGCGCGATCGAGACTCGAATGCAGGCCGGAGCTGATCGCCTTGAGCAGATCGTCGGGGGCAAGCTGGGGCTGCGTGGACCACTCGTCCGGGCGTCCGCGGGTATGCATCAGCACCACGCCACAACCGGCCTCGGCGCACACGGTCGCGAGATCGTCGTCCCACGAAAATCCGCTCACGTCGTTGATGATCTCGGCTCCGGCAGCGAGCGCGGCGCGGGCGGTGGCGGCCTTGTAGGTGTCGACGGAGACGATCGCATCGGGCCGCGCTTTGCGGACGCCTTCGAGGACGGGAAGAAGACGGGCTTGCTCCTCATCTGCACTGACCTCTGCGTCAGATGAAGAGCCGGCCTGGGAGCCGGGGCGGGTGCTCTCTGCGCCGAGGTCGATGAGGTCTGCCCCTTCGTCGAGCCATTGCATGGAGCGGGCGATGGCGGCGGCGGGATCGAGGTAAAGGCCGCCGTCGCTGAACGAATCGGGCGTGATGTTGACGATGCCCATGACCAGCGTGCGCGGGCCGAGTGCGAGGGTGCGGGTGCGCAGCTTCCAGTGCGCGGCGGGAGGACGGACTTGCTTTTCTTCTGTCAACGTGACCTCAATCGCAGACGTGACGCGGCGACCTGAAACAGAGCCGCATTGCAGCGCGCGATCTATCCCACAATGGTATCCCGCGCGGCTGTTCGGTCCTGCTAAACTCCGTGCATGAAGGCCTCGTGGCGATTCCCCGCGCTCTTTCTGGCTACCTCTCTGTTTCCCTTCGCTCTTCACGCCCAGGGGTATACGCGCGCAGCCAAGCCCGCTGCGAAACCTGTGCCTGCTTCGACCACGATGCTGGCGGATCGGATATTGGCGATTTTGGCGGAGCCGGCGCTGGGCCAGGCGGAGTTTGGGATTTCAGTCAGGGCGCTGGATGGGCAGCTGCTCTACGGCTTCAACGATACGCGGCTGTTTACGCCTGCCTCGAACGCCAAGCTTGCCACTACCGCCGCGGCCTTTGCGCTGCTGCCGGTGCGCGACCTGACCTGGACGACAAACGTGGTTGCCGATGGGGTCATTGATCCGCAGGGTGTGTTGCATGGGGACCTGGTGCTGCTGGGCTGCGGCGACCCGACCATGAGCGCGCGGCATTATCCCTACCGGCCGCCCCAAACAGCGCCGACTGCCGCTGCGCCCGCAACTGGCGCTGCCCCTGAAAAGCCGCCGGCGGCGATGGATGTGCTGAGCCTGATGGCCGAGCAAGTGGAGCAGGCCGGCGTGCGCAAGGTGGACGGCAGCGTGATCGGCGACGACACGTTCTTTATCGACGAACCGTACGGGCAGGACTGGGGCTGGGACGACCTCACCTGGAGCTACGGCGCGCCGGTTTCCGCGCTGACGTTCGCGGACAACACGATCCAACTGAATCTGACCGCCGACCCGGCGGCGGCGAATGCGACGGTGGCAACGTGGGTTCCGAATGTGGACTACTACACGCTCGAGAACGACATGACGCCGACGGCGGCGGGGCAGCAGGGCCATCCGGGCCTTGACCGCAGGCCGGGGTCGATGCTGGTGCGGGCGTGGGGCACGACGCCGGCGAATGGGCTCCATGCCGGTCTCGCCGTGGAAGACCCGGCGGAGTTTACAGCAACGGCGTTCAAGCAGGCGCTGCTGGAGCGCGGCGTCACAGTGACGGGCTCCGCAGTTTCGCGGCACAAATTCTCGATCGATACGGCGGACTTTGCCGAAGAACGCGGCCAGCCGGTGCACCTGACGCCCTCGCCGCAGGACCATATCGCGGCGCCGCTCGAAGGACGCAAGGTGCTGGCCACGCATGTCTCGGTGCCGATGGTCGAAGACATCACGGTGACGAACAAGATCAGCCAGAACCTGCATGCCGAGCTAATGCTGCGCTTGCTGGGCAAGACGTTTGGAACGGAAGGCAGCTTTGTGCAGGGCGCGCGCGTGGTGCGGCAGTTCATGACTGAGGCGGGCGTCGACGACAATGACTTTTTTCTCTACGACGGCTCCGGCATGAGCCCCGACGATCGCATTGCTCCGCGCGCCTATGCGCAGCTGCTCAGCTATGCGTCGCGCACCGAGTGGGGCCAGCAGTGGCGGGACACGTTCCCGACTGCGGGCGTGGACGGCACGCTTGTGAACCGCTTCAAGAACTCGCCGCTGAAGGGCAAGCTGTGGGCCAAGACGGGGACTCTCAACGGGGTGAACACGCTGAGCGGCTACCTGACGGCGGCAAGCGGCAAGACGCTGGCATTTTCCATCCTGGTGAACGGGCACCGGCCCGGGAGCGATGTGGAAGAGGAGGCGATCGACCGCATTGCCGAAGCCATCGCCCAATCGGAGTGAGCGCGCGTATCATTGAGGCAAGATGCGCACATCAAGTTTTGCACTCTGCATCGTTTTCGCGGGCTGCGCGCTGGCCGCAGCAGGCTGCCGGTCGCTGCCGCCCTCCAAGGCCGAAGCCCAGTTCACTCCAGCGGAATCGCGCGGCGCGCAGGTGTACCGCGCCAAGTGCGCCAAATGCCACCGGCCGAATGACACGCGGCCGTTGAACGGGCCGGGACTACAGGCGCTGACCAAGGTTGAATCCATGCCCTCCGGCGCACCACCCACAGACGAGCGGCTGAGCAACGTGATCATCCACGGGCGCAACATGATGCCGGCCACCCAGCTCACCGACGACCAGATGAGCGATCTGCTGGCCTATCTGCACACGCTATGACGGATGAGGGATTCAAGAAGGGATTGCCGCTGCCGCTGACGGAGCTGATCAGGGTGCCAGGCGTGGCGGCGATCAGCCTCTACCTCATGGCGCTCGCCGGCATTATCGTGATTGGGGTGGTTGCGGGCGGGCATTACCCGCCGCTGTTTCTGCTGCTGGCCGCTGGATTCCTGGCTGCGAGCGGCGGGCTGCTGATGCTGTTCCGCTGGGCCTGGGCGGCGGCATTGGCTGCGGTTTTCCTGCTGGTGGTGTATAACCTGTGGATCTTCGCCACACTCCATCAGGGCGCAGCGCTGGTGCAAGGGCTGCTGAACCTGGTGTTCTTTCTCTATCTGGTTCGACCCGAGGTGCGGGAGAAGCTGCGCTAGAGCGGGGAGAAGAATCATCGTGCAATCGGACTGCGGGATGGTAGTCTTTTGCCCATGCTGCGTATCGCATTCCGTCTATGGCTCTGCGTCGCTTTCGGCGCTGCTGCCACACACGCCGAGTTGGCCGCCGACGGCGCAAAGAAACACGACATGATGCTCGACGACCTGGCGCGCCTGGAACGCGTTGGCGCTCCGGTTGTGTCTCCCGAGGGCGACTGGGTTCTCTACACGGTGAGCCAGATCGACAGCAAGGAAGACAAGAGCGCAACCCACTTGTGGATGGTGAAGTGGGACGGTTCGGTTCGGCTGCAACTGACATTTGACAAGGAAGGCGCGTCGGCGCCACGCTTCAGTCCGGATGGGCGGACCATCAGCTTCCTGTCGTCGCGGCCGGGGCCGGCGAAGGGGACGCAGGTTTGGGCGATGGACCGGCGCGGCGGCGAGGCTCAGCAATTGACGGCGGTCACCGACCGGGAGATCGAGGACTACAGCTGGTCACCGGACGCGAAGACGCTGATTCTGTCACTGCGTCCGAAGAGCGAGCCGGACGCGGAGGAAGGCAAACCGCCGGCCGCGGCCAAGCCAATTGTGATTGACCGCTACCACTTCAAGCAGGACGTCGAGGGCTATCTGCGCGACGATGCTTTTGATTCGTTGTATCTCTACGACCTGAGCGCCAAAAAGGCCGAGAAACTGACCACGGCGAAGAATGTCGAGGAAGAAGGTGCAGTGTGGTCTCCGGACGGGGCGTGGATTGCCTTTGTGAGCAACCAGGATCCTGATCCCGACCGCAGCAATAACACGGATGTGTTTGTGGTCGCGGCCAAGGCAGGCTCGACGGCGCGCCGGCTCACCACCTGGACGGGTCCGGATGAAGGTCGCCTTGCCTGGGCGCCCGACTCAAAGTCAATTGCCTATGTTCAAGGCGCAGAGCTGAAGTTACTGGAATACTCGCAGTCCCGGCCGGCGGTAGTTACTCTGGATGGAAAGGTGAGTTATCCGGCGGATAAGTTGGACCGCAAGGCGGGTGAGCCGATTTACTCGGCAGATGGACACTTGAGCTATCTGGTAGCCGACGATCGCAACCAATATCCAGCCGAGGTGGAGTTAGCCGGAGGCGGAGCGAAGCGGCTGCTGAATCAACAAGGCGCGGTGACGGCGTGGCACCAGGCGGCGGGCCACGCGGCAGTGCTTTACACCAATGACAGCACACCGGGCGAGGTCTATGCATTGGAGGGCGGCGCGCTGCGCAAGCTGACAGGTCATAACGATGCGCTGATAGCCGAGCTGAACCTTGTGCCGACTGAGGACGTGGAGTTCAAGAGCAAGGATGGAACCGACGTGCACGGGCTGCTGACGCGGCCTGCGGGCTTTGCTGCTGGCTCGCCAGTGCCAATGATTCTCTATATTCATGGCGGTCCGAACGGGCAGGACGAGCACAGCTTCGACTTCATGCGGCAGTGGCTGGCGACGAAGGGCTATGCGGAGCTGAATGTGAACTACCGCGGCAGTTCGGGGCGTGGGCAGAATTATTCGAAAGCGATTGCCGCGGACTGGGGTCACCTGGAAGTGGAGGACCTGCTGGCCGGGGTGGATAAAGTGGTCGCCATGGGCGTAGCCGATCCAAATCGACTGGCAGTTACGGGCTGGAGTTATGGCGGCATTCTGACGGATTACGCCGTTGCCAGCACGGATCGCTTCAAGGCGGGGATAAGTGGCGCCGGTGTTGCGGCGCCTATGTCGTTCTATGGCGTGGACGAGTATGTTTTGCAATACGACAATGAGCTGGGGCCGCCATGGAAGAATGTCCCGCTCTATTTGAAGATCAGTTATCCGTTCCTCGAAGTGGATAAACGAATTCATACGCCGATGCTGTTCATGGGCGGGACATCGGACATGAATGTGCCCTTACTGGGTGGGGAGCAGATGTACCAGGCGCTGCGCTCGCTGGGCAGGCCGGCGGAGTTAGTAGTTTATCCCAACCAGTTTCATGGCTTCACGCGGCCGAGTTACATCCGCGACCGCTATGAACGCTGGCTCGGGTGGTGGGACAAGTACCTGAAGCCGGCTCAGACACCGGCGAAAGAGGGGACGAAATGAGCAGCAACGAATATTACCTGGAGCCTGTGGAACGGAAAGAAGGAACAAAGCTGGTGTTCCTTTATGGCTTGCCGGCCACGGGCAAGCTCACCGTTGCCCAGGAACTTGTGGCGATCACGGGTTACAAGCTCTTTCACAATCATCTGGTCGTTGATCTGCTGCTCTCTGTGTTTGAATTCGGCAGCCCGGAGTTTGTCGCGCTGCGCGAGGAGATATGGCTGTCGGTTTTTCACAAGGCGTGCCAAAGCAAGCTGCCAGGGATGATTTTTACGTTTGCGCCGGAGGCCACGGTGCGGCCGGAGTTTATTGGCAGAACCATGAGCACGGTGGCTGCCGCGGGTGGCGAGGTGGATTTTATTGAGCTGACCTGCCCGCTCGACGAGCTGAAGCGGCGCATGGGCGGCGTGTCGCGGCTGCAATACAAGAAGCTGACGTCGGTTGCGCTCTTTGAACAGCTGCACGGGGAAGGCAGTTTCGACGCGAGTTATATGCCGGAGCCGAAGCTCTCGATCAATACCGGCGACAACCAGCCGGCGCGCTCGGCGCTCCTGATTGCGCGGGCGCTGGGGTTGATGGCTGCGGAGTAACAGGGCTGCCCGGGCCGGGTCTCTGCGCGTGAAACCGGGTCGACTGCGCTCCAGATACAATAAAGGCTGTGATGGACCTGGTACAGATTGCGCCGGCGCTGAAGATGGCCGCTCCCAAGCCGGAGTGGCTGAAGGCGCGAGCGCCGGTGGGTGAAAACTACCACGACCTGAAGCGGCTGGCGCGGCAGCTGAACCTGCACACGGTTTGCGAGAGCGCCCACTGCCCCAACATTGGCGAGTGCTGGCACGCAAAGACTGCGACATTCATGATGCTGGGCAACCTGTGCACGCGGCGCTGCGGATTTTGCGCGGTGCCCAAGGGACGGCCGGAGCCGATCGACTTTGACGAGCCGCGGCGCGTGGCTGAGGCTGTGGCTGCGCTGGGGTTGCAGCACGCAGTGATCACGAGCGTGAATCGCGACGACAACCTGGTAGGCGGGGCGCGGGCGTTTGCGATGGTGATCGACGAGATTCGCCGCCAGGCGCCGGGGTGCCGCGTTGAGGTGCTGATTCCGGACTTCCAGGGCAATCAAGAGGCCATCCGTATTGTGGTGGAAGCGCGGCCCGAAGTGCTGAACCACAACACGGAGTCGGTCCCGCGGCTTTATCGCGTGGTGCGATCGGGAGCGCGCTATGAGCGGACGCTGGAGCTGTTGCGTTACGCAAAGCAGCTGAACCCGGCGGGCATCACCAAGTCGGGCGTGATGGTGGGCCTGGGCGAGGAAACGCATGAGCTGCTCCAGGTATTTCGCGATCTGGCCGCTGTCGACTGCGACATTTTGACGATTGGGCAGTATCTGCGCCCCTCGCGCGACCACCTGCCGATGGCGCGGCTCTACACGCCGCGGGAGTTTGCCGAACTGAAGACCGAGGCGCTGAAGACGGGCTTCCGGCATGTGGAGAGCGGGCCGCTGGTGCGGTCGAGCTACCACGCGCATGAGCAGACGGCGGCTACGGGGCTTGCGGTGCTGGCGTAAGCGTTCCGCTTGTGAATGCCGGCGTGATTTTCGGCCCGGGTTCAGGGCTTTTCGGCTTGCTGGTTCCGCTACTATATTGTTTTGGAAGGAACGAGGAGAGAGATGGCAGCGTCATTCATGGCCGGGATTCCGGCGCTCAAGGAACTTTCAGCCGATCTGCGGCGGCGCATGGACGGGGCCGTGGCCACGTTCCAGGCCAACCTGGCCTCCACGCGCACGGGCCGCGCCAGCGTACACATGCTCGACCAGGTAAAGGTGGACTATTACGGCACGCACACGCCCATCAACCAGCTGGCGCAGGTGTCGGCTGAAGCCCAGCTGATTCTGATCTCGCCCTGGGACCCGAGCATCATCAAGGACATTGAAAAGGCCTTGCAGGGCGCCGACCTGGGCTTCAATCCGCAGTCGGACGGCAAGCTGATCCGCGTGCCCGTTCCGCCCATGACCGAAGACCGCCGGCGCGACGTATGCAAGCACCTGAACAAAGTGCTTGAGGAGCACAGGACCGCCATCCGCAACGTGCGCCGTGACGGCAACGACGTGATGAAGAAGCTGGCCAAGGAAAAGAAGATCAGCGAGGACGAAGAGAAGCGGGCTCTGGAAGAAGTGCAGAAGATGACTGACGAGGAGATTCGCCGCATGGAAGAGCTCTCGCGCAAGAAGGAAGCGGAAGTGATGCAGGTGTGACGAGGCGTGCCGCCGGAATCGAGATCGGGCCTGTTCGCGCTGCGGACGGGCCCGCTTCATTTGTAACGAACTCGATTCTGCTATGGGTAGATGCGGTGGAGTGTTCTGGCGAAGGGAATCGTTTCGCGGACGTGGTCCAGCCCGCAGATCCAGGCTACGGCGCGCTCGATGCCCATGCCGAAGCCGGAGTGGGGCACACTGCCGTAGCGGCGCAGGTCGAGGTACCACTGGAAGGCTTCGCGGGGCAGCTTGTGCTCGTCGATACGGCTGCTGAGCAGCTCGTAGCTGGACACGCGCTGCGATCCGCCGATGATTTCGCCGTAGCCCTCGGGGGCCAGCACATCGACGCAGAGGGCGAGGCGCGGGTCCTTCGGATCGGGCTCCATGTAGAAGGCCTTCACGTCGGCGGGGTAGCGATTGACCATGACCGGGCGATCGAACTGACTGCTGAGCCAGGTCTCGTCGGGCGAGCCAAAGTCGTTGCCGTACTCGAAAGGGTTTTCGAGTTTGCCGTCCTTGTGGGCCTGGTTGAGCATCTCCGCGGCATCGTCGTAGCGCAGGCGCGGGAAGGGTGGGAGGATCGCTTCGAGCTTTTCCTTGTCGCGCCCGATGACGGCGAGCTCCGGGCCGCGATTCTTGAGCACACTCTGGACGATGTGGGAGAGGAAGTTTTCCGCGAGCTCGAGCAGGCCGTCCAGGTCGCAGTAGGCCACTTCCGGCTCGATCATCCAGAACTCGGTCAGGTGGCGGCGGGTCTTGGACTTTTCCGCGCGGAAGGTGGGGCCAAAGCTGTAGACCTTGCCCAGGGCGAGCGCCGTGGACTCGATGTACAGCTGGCCGGACTGGGTGAGGAACGCCGGGTCGCCGAAGTAGTCGACAGGGAACAGCGTCGAGGTGCCCTCGCAGGCCGCGGGGGTGAGGATGGGCGGATCGGTGCGGATGAAGCCGTTCGAGTCAAAATATTCCGCCGCAGCGCGCATGATCTCGGCGCGGATGCGCAGAATGGCCGACTGGCGCGGGGAGCGGACCCAGAGATGGCGATGCTCCATGAGGAAGTCGACGCCGTGCTCCTTGAGGGTGATGGGGTAAGGGTCGGACTCCGGGACGCGCTGAATGACGTCGACGTTCTCGACGTCGAGCTCATACCCTCCTGGCGCCCGCTTGTCGGCGCGGACCCGGCCGGTGACGATCACGCTCGATTCCTGGGTGAGCCCTTTGAGCGCGGCAAAGACCTCAGGCGCAACGCTCTTGACGTGGGCCACGCCCTGCACGGTGCCAGTGCCATCGCGAAAGATGGGGAAGATGAGCTTGCCGCTCTCGCGCGAGTTGTAAAGCCAGCCCTTGAGGGTCACGGACTGGCCTTCATGCTGTCCCAGCGTGGCGATGGTGGCCACCGGCGGTGGGGCAGACGGCGCTTGTGCGCCAGGAGGAACAGTGTCGACAGATGTGGTGGTTTCTTCTGACATGGAGACTTCCCTCTCAAGGCCGGCAAGACCAGCGCCGGCCGGACACTCTAAGGATAACGCCGCGCGATGGGCTATCCGGCGGCGGCGAGGGCTGAGTCAATTGTGGGGTGGGCGAATTGAAATCCCGCGCTCAATAGGCGGAAAGGCGCGGCGCGGGCGCTGGCCAGCAGGGCCTCGTCGGCCATTTGGCCAAGAGCCAGGCGCAAGGCAAAGGCAGGCGCGGGCAGGATGGCGGGGCGATGGACGGCGCGGCTCAGGGCGCGCGTGAACTCGGTGTTGGTGACCGGCTGGGGTGCAGCGAGGTTGACGGGGCCGTCGAGCGATGCGGTGTCCAGCGCAAACAGGATGGCGGAGACGGCGTCAACGAGCGTGATCCAGCTCATCCACTGGCGGCCGGAGCCAAGACGGCCACCGAGGCCCAGGCGGAAGAGGGGCAGCATTTTGGCCAGGGCTCCGGTGGCAGGATGGAGAACGACGCCGAAGCGGAGATGGACGACGCGGATGCCGGCCTGCCGCGCGGGCTCGGTGGCCGCTTCCCACTCCTGGCAGACATCGGCGAGAAACCCTTTGCCCACCTGCGAATTTTCGTCCAGCAGCTCATCGCCGCGGTCGCCGTAGATGCCGACGGCCGAAGCTACCAGCAGTGTATGCGGCGGCTGGGGCAGAGCGACGAGAGCCCGAGCCAGAGCGCGCGTGGAATCCACACGGCTCAACCGGATCTCGCGCTTCCAGGCGGCGGTCCAGCGATGGCCGGCGAGGTTGGCGCCGCCCAGGTGAATGGCTGCATCCAGCCCCGCGAGACGCGCAGAGTTCGAAATGGCCGATGACGCAGTGGGGTTCCATTGCAGCTGGCCTTCGCCAACGGGGTTGCGGCGGACCAATTGCAGGGTCGCCCGGCCGCTCGCAATCAGTGCCTGGTGCAGGGCTGTGCCCAGCATCCCAGACGCGCCGGAGAGCAGAATCCTGGCGGCGTGAACAGGGGCAGATGGCGGAAGCGCGCTGACGGGGCGAATGTTATCTCCCTCCTGATGAATACGATACCGCTGAACCCACGAGGGTGATTTAGCAGGGCTAGAAATTATTTTGACCTGGACAACATTTTGCCCGCTCAAGCATCCTATTCCGTATGCATCGGGAGGCGCGGATGGCAGAAACGGCGGCGGTCAAGAGCGAGGAAACACACAAGACCCAGGTTGATCCGGCGACGGCGGAGCGCTTCATCGCCGAAAAACACATTGGCGAACGGATCAAGCGGCTGCGCCTGAAGAAATCGATGGGGCTGGTGGAGCTGGGCAAGCATACGGGGCTCTCGGCGAGCTTCCTTTCGCAGTTGGAGACGGGCCGGGTGGTGCCGACGCTGCGCAACCTGTCGCGCATTGCGATGGTCTTTTCCAAGGACCTGTCGTACTTCTTCGAGACCGAGCCGAATGCGATCTTTCGCGTGCACCGGCGCAAGGAGCGGGTGCGGCTGCCGCAGACGGGCGCGACGGCGCCCGCGTACTACTTTGAGAGTCTGGGCTACATGGTTCCGGACCGGCACATGGACCCGTACTTCGCCGAGTTTGTGCCCTTGACGGCGGAGATGGAATCGAAGGCGCACATGCATCCGGGGTTCGAGTTCCTCTACATGCTGGATGGGGAGCTGGAGATTCGCCATGGAGACCAGACGAGCACGCTGGAAGCGGGCGATGCGGTGTACTTTGACGCCAGTTCGGCGCACTCCTACCACTGCGCGGGCAAGCGGCCGGCCAGCGCCATCATTGTGACCATGCACCAGGCTCCGCCGGCGGTTCCGGTGCCGCTGCGCGGGCCCGCTCCGGCGGCGAAGCTGCCGCTGGTTCCGGCGGCGCGGTAAGGCGATTTCGTCGAATGTGACGGCAACACTTTGCGCGGGAATGGGTTGTAACGGATGAGCCTGCCGCGGAAGCTGGAGCGGCCGGCCGCAATCTCAAGCACCCAATCCTCGCAGGAGAGATCAACATGAAGAAGTTTTTGGCGGTTGCCGCCTTGTTGTTGCCGGTGCCTTTTTTGCTGGCTGGATGTGCCCACCCGCAACCGGTGGCGGTGTACGCTCCGCCCCCGCCGGCGGAGTTCAATCAGATTGGCCAACGGGGCTTTCACGATGGATTTGAAGCAGCGCAGCGGGATGTGGCGCGGGGCGTGCCACCAGGGGCGGATCGGCATCCCCGGTTCCGCAACCCGCCGGTGCCGCCGCCGGCGTGGGATGACTATCGGCACGGCTTCCGCGAGGGCTATGGGGCGTTTCTGCACCAGGGTCCGCCGCCGGGACGTTGAGAAGGGCCAGGAGCCGCGGCCCGGGCTGCACAAGTCTGTCCGGGAGCCTGTCCGGGCCGCGGTGCGGGTGTGAAATTGGGTTCAGTCGGGAATGGCGGCGAAGTAGTCCGCGACCTCGCGCCAGTTGTTGACGCGGACAAACCCCGTGGCGCTGAGATTGTGAGGCGCAGAGTACAGCAGGCCTTGGCCTTCAAACATGAGCAGATTGCGGGGCATGTCGTCAACCAGGAAGTCGGCGCGGAGAATGCTCTTGTTGCCGCAGAAGACGTAGTGCGCGGGCGGGATGAACGGGAAGTGGCGCTGCAGCCAGCGATACTTGGGGCCGAGGGAGTTGGGCACGGACATGGCCTGGGTGGCAATGAAGACTTCGAATCGCTGGCTCAGACCTTCAAGAACCGGCTGGGCGTCGGGCATCAGGGCCAGATCCTCAAAGAAGTCTTCCGCATCGAGAAAGGCGCGCAGCTCGGCCTGGCGATGGGCGGGCGTGAACTCCCACAGGCCTTTGCCGGCCAGGTCGTCGGTGCTGACGGCTTCGCTGAAGGCCAGGTTGTAGCGGCGCAGATGCTCGGCCAGGGTATCGGCCATGACCTCATCCATGTCGACACAGATGCGCCGCATTGGGTCTCCTTGGGATGCTCAAGAAAAGGGTAGCAGGGTGGGGACAGGGCACTCCAGCCGGCGGCCAACTCGGCAATTTGCTATCCGCGGCCCACGACCGGCGAGTACGGGGCTTTTGCTATGCGCCTGGTCCGGTACCACCGTAGGAGTTGGCTGGGTGGCTCGGCCATGGCTTTCACCGAACTTTTTTATCCCCAATCACGTACCCTGTGCTCATGCAAGAGGTCAGAACGATGTCGCTGAAAAGGACTGCCCGAATCGCTGGCCTGTGGTATTTGGGCTTCACCCTGGGGCCGTTTTACCTGCTCTATGTCCCCTCGAAAACGGTGGTGCACAACGACGCAGCGGCAACCGCAGCGCGCGTTCTGAGCCACGAGACTCTTTACCGTTCGGGCATGCTTGCCGAAACGCTGGGCGCGGTGATTTTTATCGGGCTGAGTTTGGCGCTCTACCGGCTTTTTGAAGACGTCGACCGTCATCGTGCACGGCAGTTGGTGGCGCTGGTGCTGGTATCGTCTGCCTTCGGGCTGGTGACCGTGGTCTTCAGCGCGGCCGCGCTGGTTGTCTTCCGGGGCGGTAATGCCTTCGCCGCCTTCGACAGCCACACACGCGAGGCGGTCGGGATGGTCCTGATCCGGATGCATGGGCAGGCCAATGGCATCAACCAGACGTTCTGGGGATTGTGGCTGTTGCCCTTCGGATGGTTGGTGGTGCGTTCGCGCTTCTTGCCGCGCTGGCTCGGGTGCTGGCTCATGCTGGACGGGATTGCGTGGGTTCTCGTGGGAGCGACCTGGTTTTTCGCTCCGGATTGCTCGGACGTTTTATTCCGCTACCTTCAACCAGTGTTTCTGGCCGAGCTTGCGGCCATGCTATGGCTGCTGATCGTGGGAGCGAAGGAGCAGCCGTCTGTTCCGACTGCAACTACGTAGTTTCGCCGACCCGCTCCTGCGAAAATCTGAGTCAACGGCCGCCGCGGATCTGCCTGCTCAGCACCGAACAATCAGCACTGGATGCAGGCCAATGCACGTTTATAGGGATTCGCTGCGGCGGCTTCGCCGTAACAATACCGCAGCATGTCAACGATGCTCAACCA
>Ga0302187_10000686_pt1 | contig 30212 bp, 18 predicted proteins | sample II_Bog_E1_3_FD_202120 | JGI IMG/M metagenome (GOLD analysis project Ga0302187, IMG submission 202120) | Peat permafrost microbial communities from Stordalen Mire near Abisko, Sweden - II_Bog_E1_3 | ecosystem: Environmental > Terrestrial > Soil > Wetlands > Peat | place: Sweden: Abisko...
CTTGTTCAACTCCACCCCCATCACAGCTACACAGGCCAGCGTAACCGGTCTGCCAACAAATGGAGAGACGCTCTACGCTCGCCTCTACTCCCTGATTAATGGAGCGTGGCAGTACCACGACTACACCTACACCGCAGCCGCGACGCCAGCGGTACTGACCTCTCCCACGCCCGGCAGCACGCTGACATCGAGCAGTGCCACCTTCCAGTGGACGGCCGGCTCGGGTGTTACGCAGTATGTGCTCGGGATCGGCAGCACAGGAGTGGGATCGTATAACCTGTACAACTCCACCCCAATTACTGCCACCCAGGCCAGCGTAACCGGTCTGCCAACCAACGGGGAGACGCTTTACGTTCGCATTTACTCCCTGATCAACGGAGCCTGGCAGTTCCACGACTACACCTACACGGCGCAGTAGGCCGGGTGCCCCATCCATCCCGGTAACAGGGAACTGTGCCCCATTCATCACGACTGTATCGTGATGAGTGGGATCGCCGGATGCGCCGGGTGCCCCATCCATTCCGCGCATTTTGCGGAATGGGTGGGAACCAATCCGCCCCTGTGAGCCCGCGCCCCACTGCAGGTGGTCCCCCGGAGGTGGAAAACGAGAATAGCCCAGGGTGCAGTCCGCCGAGGCGAACGAAACCCTGGGACTCAAAACCAATAAGAGAAGGTCGGCGCCCCGAAGGGCAGCCACGATTCTCCGCCGCCCCCACTGCGTCTCCGATTTTCCGCGCCCCGGAATGCGTCTCAATGCGCAGCAACCACGCCGAAATCCGCGCGAAATGTGTCGAAAACACGTCGCAAAATGGCTGTTTTGCTTACGAATGGACCCTTTCAAATAGGACATTTCGCATCCATTTGTCCCCCCGCAACCCAACGTTCTCGCGTCACCGGCCACTTTTTCGCCGTTCGTCTCCTTCCAGCCGGACAATACTCAGGAATTGTGGGGTCCCGCAACCATAGGTTTTGCGCATTTTGTACAAAAAATAAAATCGAAGTAAACAGCGTACCATCAATAAGTTAAGCAACAAACGCGTGCAGCGCATTTCGCAAAAACATGGGCTTAATTCGCAGCAACCAAAACAGTCCTGCAGGTTGCGCGCACAGTCCATTCCTCAAAAGAGCGCAACCCTCTGAGCAGACATTTCAATTGTCCGCACAAAGAAATCGCCGCTGAACCACTTAGGGAATCTCTGCACGACACGAGTCTTGAAAGGGCACGAGTTTACTCGTGCCAAATTAGGCCAATAGAATCGTGGGCTTTAGCCCCTGAGGGATGGGTTCTTGTGCGCCCATGAGACTTGTGCAGAGGCTCCTTACCGCGTTCCGGCCGCCTGCACCAGCAATTCCACCGGCGGAACCGCCATGTCCAGCAGCACCGCCTGCGGCTTCTCCGCCTCCTTGAGCCAAGCCATGTTCGCCTTGACCGTGCCCGCATCCGTGACCTGGTGAGCGCTCAAATCGTCCAGCGCCGCTAGTCCTATCTGCGCTGTTTTAAACAGGTTTTGCGATAGCGGGACCAGCTCCTGCGTAAGTTCGGATTGCACCAGCAACGGTTGCAGTCTGGCATCGTTGTCGCGCCAAAGCACAAGCCAATCCCGAGCCTGCTGCCATTGCTCAGGCGTAGCTTTTCCCTGCACAATCACCTTGACAAGCTCGTTGAACCTGCGCCCCATGTCGCTCTCCGGTGGAACCGCATCCACCAGTCGATTCAGCGGCGTATCACTCTGATAATCCTTGAGTTGCCCCCGTTCGTAGCCCTCAGGAGGCTGCATAACAGCCGCCAGAACTTTAAGGAACTGGGGATCCTCAACGCCGCTCATCCGCTCCAACATCAACTGCGCAAAGTACTTATGTTCCATCCCGTAGTATTCAAGCTGCTGCGATACAACTGCCAGCCGCCTGTACATCGAATCCACGTCGCGAATTTCCTGCGGAGACCACAGCCGTTCCGCGATGGCCGCCGTGCGCGGCCAGATGCGGCTGTCAATGTTCTCCGGAGTTACAAACTCGCTCCACATCGTGGCTTCGCCGCCCAGTACGCGGGCCCTCTGCTCCGGGGTGAGTGAGGCTCCATCCCCGCTGAGCGGGTCAACCAGATAGTGTTGCGCCGCGGGCTGGTTCAGGTCGATGTAGTAGCCGGTGGAGAGGAGGCCGCGGTTTCCTTGCCTGGCGGCCAGGGCCAGAGATGCCTGGCCGCGCCAGGACTGTATCACCACATCCCGCGGCGTATCGGGCTGCAACACCTCGTCCCAGCCCTCCATGATCTTGTGGTGGCCCGCGACCAGCTTCTGCAGCCTCCCCGTAAAGTAGGCCTGCAACGCCGCATTATCCTTCAATCCGTGCGCGCTCATATATGCCTTGATGCGCAAGTTTGCATCCCACTCTTTTCCATCGCACTCGTCGCCGCCGATATGGAAATAGGCATCCGGAAAGAGTGAAGTCATTTCGCCCAGGAACTTGTCGAGAAACTGATACGTCTCTTCCCGGGTTGGATCCATTGCTCCATCGAAAACGCCCCATTTGGTTACGATCTGGTACGGGCCGGGCGCGCTGCCCAACTGGGGATAGCCGACCAGCCACGAAGTGGTATGACAGGGCATATCGAACTCAGGAACCACGCGGATTCCGCGATCCCTTGCGTACTGAATCACTTCGGCGACTTGCTTCTGTGTATAGAAGAGTCCTCCGGAACCCTTTCCTTGCAACTCCGGAAACAGCTTGCTTTCCACGCGAAAACCCTGATCTTCGGAGAGGTGCCAGTGGAAGACATTCAGCTTGACGGCCTCCATCCCGTCCAGGCTGCGCTCAATCACCGGGACCGGGATAAAGTGGCGTCCGGCGTCGATCATGAGTCCTCGCCAGGGGAAGCGAGGCTCGTCGTCGATGGTGACCACGGGTACGCTGAAACCCTGGGGTGAAATCCTGACCAGTTGCAGGAAAGTCTGCAATCCGTGCAAGATTCCCAGTGGATTTGCGGCCCTTAGCTGCACGAGTGTGGCGGAGACGACCAGGTGGTAGGACTCATCTTCACCAAGCTGCAGTACCGGCTTATCGGTGCCGGCGGTTTGGATGATGAAGTTTGGCCTGTTGGCGTTTGTCTCACCAGAAAGCGGGATTCCGGTTTCGCGCGCGAGACTAACCTGGAACCGCCGCAGGCCAGACACGAGCACTGGATCGGCGTTTCCATCAAGTCCCATTCCAAAATTTCCGTCGATCAGGAACAGGCCGTCGCCCTGCGTCACGTGCGCGGGCATGGGCATCAGCGCCAATTCGGTTTTCGGCTGGGCGCCAATTGGGGATGCACATACAAGAACTCCGACGAGCGAAAGAACAACCAATGCTGGACGCAATCTCATAAACCCTTCAAGCGAGCATCTGCCGCAAATTTATCTGCTGCAAATCATGGTAATGGTACACGCTTCGGCTCCAGGGCCGCCCGCCCGGTTCGGGTTGTCCCATTGGGCAACGTAAAGTTCGGGTGCGAGCCTCTTCGCGAACCGTGCTGGGCCAACTGGAGACAAGCGAGAACTCGGTCACAGACGATCCAACGGGAACAGGCGCACTCTTGCCGGGGACCGTAGAAACACCGAGGACGCACGGTGCATCGTCATGGGATCCATATGCGCTTCAATCTATGATTGCCCGAGATTCGCAATGGTATTTTCGGGACCGGGCGCCGAGCTGATGGACTCGGCGCGAGCATGTGAACGGGGATGAGAAGCGTGGCCTGGGGAATGGGGAAACAAGATGAATCGACGGGAAGTTCGGGCGCAAATTGAGAATGTTGGCATACTGCCGTCGGTGCGTGTTTCGTCAGAGGAACACGCGCGATTTGCGGCGGAGACGGTGTATGCGGCTGGGATTCCGGTGGTCGAGATCACGCTGACCGTTCCCGGCGCGCTGAACGTGGTTCGTGACCTGGCAAAGCGATATCCCGATTTGGCAATTGGCGCGGGCACGGTTTTGGACGCGGACCTGGCACGGCAAGCGATTGACGCCGGTGCCCGATTTCTGACCTGCCCGGGATTTGTTCCAGAGATGGTGGCTTATGCGAACAAGGCGGATGTGGTGGTGTTCCCCGGCGCGCTGACGCCGACTGAAGTGATTGCGGCATGGAAGGCCGGTTCCGATTTCGTCAAGATATTTCCGCTTGCGCCTGTGGGCGGTGTGCAATACGTCCGCGCACTGAAGGTGCCGCTGCCCCAGATTCCGCTGATTGCGACTGGGGGCGTGAATCAGTTGACGGCGTTCGATTTCATTTTGGCCGGGGCGAGCGCGATCGGTGTCGGCAAGGAACTGCTGCCAAAGGAGTCTCTGGAACTTCGCCAGGAACAACGGATCCACGAGCTGGCGCGGCGATTTCTCACGATGGTGCGAGAAGCCCGGGCGCAGCGGGATGAAGACTAGGTCGGCGGGAGATGCGCGTGAGGGAAGGGTAATTTGTCGAGCCAAGGTATCTGAAGGTCTTTCCAACGATAATGGAGGACATGCGTAAGCAAAGCTGCTCGACCCCGCTCTTGTTTTGTCTCGTGTTGGTTTGTTCGCAGTCGGGAAGCGCCCAAAACACATCGGCCGCGACTGTGCCCGGAGAAATATCGGCAGACCTTGGCCCCTCCTCAGCGCTGATTGCTGTGAGCGGCCCCGATTCCAAGCCAATTTACGGTGCAAAAGTCACTACGCGCATCCAGTACGGGGTGTTCAGCGTGAAGAAACTCGATCTTGAAGCCTTCTCGGGTGCCGACGGACGAATCAAGATAACGAATTTGCCGGAGACCCTAAAGAAACCGATGTATATCCACATCACCAAGGATGGTAAGCAGGGAGTTGAGGAGTTTAAACCGGAGTTGAACTGCCACGCGACGTTCAACGTGCAGTTGAATTGAGATAAGCGGACTTTGAAGGACCGATGTATGGGTGCCGGAGATTCGATCCGAATGCCCCGAGCGATAGTGAGAAAGTGGGAATTTATCTAATATCCCGGGAGTTCCCCCGGCTTTGCCGGGGAGGCAGTAGAAGTTTGACGTTTCCGGGAGTCGTATCACCGGGGCGAGGTTTTTGCTTTTGTTCTTGCTTTTGCTTTCAACGGTTGCGAAGAGGCCCCTTTGAGGGGCCAGCAAACGTAATGCCTCCGGCTCTGCCGGAGGATAATTACTCAGTTAATTTTATTGGCGTCCCCGACAGGATTTGAACCCGTGTTATCGCCGTGAAAGTGGGACTGAGGCCATTTTGCACAGTTTGCAGTGCTTTGCAGGAATTCGCATAAATATCTGATTCTGAAAATAGATAACGCCAATTTAGTGCGGATGGGCTTGCACCCGTTTTGCTGGCTTTAGTCACAGCTTGGTCCCCGTAGCGTCCCCGGAATTTGGCGCGGAACTGCGGCCGTTGGGGTTGTTCGTTGGGTGGCAGATATTTCGGCCGCCAATCGCGCGGGCATTGGATTGACACCCCCTGCAATCTGCACACGACCGCGAACCGGAACTACGCTTCTACGTGAGATGGCTTCTTCCACCGCCTAATCCAGCCTGGCCATGAATTTGCATTGGCATGGTCATACTGGCGGCGAAGATCTAAATAGGTCGGCCAGTGCATACCTCTGGGTTTGTTTGGGAACGGCTCATACATACTTGCGGTTCCACCCATGCGCTCGCGGATTGCCTGGGCCTGCGCCAAAGCACGTTCCCAGGGTTGAATCCTCTGGCTGGCATATCCAAGCTGGTGGCAGTGCCGGCACGCGAAGGTGCCCCTGAGATAGAGAATCGCGACTCGCCGCCCGCAATCCGATGTGGGACAGCGGAACCATGCGCGCCTCCCCCCGTAGTTGCAAGAAACCCATTCGAGCATGACTGGATACCGCCCTTCCCGATCACCTTGATTGAGCTGCCCATCGGAATGGCGAGAATGATCTGGACGGGCTCCGGAAAGTGGGGTCCGTAAACAGTCACGTTTTGCTTGAGATCTTCAGGGAGCATTAAGTTTCAGATCGCTCTGGCCAAACTGATGTCGGGAGGTCGTTGCGGATTCTATCAGAGCTGGTGATTCTGAATCCTCGTCGGGCTGGGCAATTCCCAAAACTGGATTGAACCATCCATTGGCGGGGCCAGCGGCTCTGTTTCCTTCCGGAATGCCTTGTTTCGCGATGCTGACAACCCCGCCTTGCTGGATTGGCCGAAACGTACGCTCCATCACCGCGGAGATTTACCGAAGCAGGTTAGAGTCAAATCCCGAGTTGCGATCCAGTCCAGAGGACCGTTTTGCAATACCTCCAGAGAGGTACTATCGACTGTTCAGATCTCAATGGAGAGTGCAATAGAATGGCTACTCTTACCCGTGAACAAATCAGGAGGAACGCAGGCTATCTTCTTCGAGGAGCTGATCCCAGTGGAAAGGATCTGCGCAAGGAGTCTGCAGAATCCCGATCCCCCTTCCGCGCAACGATGCCAAGGGAACTGAACCTGAGGATCCCGCTGGCGCGCGTCGTACCAGGATTCCCTTGTCTCTTCTGTCAGTGGAGCTACGCCCGTTAGAAGTCTATATAGATAACCCAGCGCTAACTGAAAATGGCGCCGCCGCGTTTCTCGGTCTCACTTCCGATTGTCTGAAGAAGTGGCGGCAGCGCGGTCGGGGGCCGTACGATCAAGGTGGACCAGTCCGGTACGAGCTGAGCGCGCTGCAAGCCTACAAGGCGGCACACAGAGTGCATGTCAGCTCCAAGAAATGATTGATTCCAACTCGCCCATCGAGGATCTGCGCGCCCGGTGGCACACCCTTCACGATCTCGACCGGGCGCGAGAGATTTACGCGATACATCAAGCTGGTGTGAGCCTGCGGGAAATCGCAAGACACCTGAACTGTTCCCTGTCTCTTTTGGTTCGACTGCTGTTGGCAGCGAATGCTGCTGCGGAGGATCTTGCCTTGGCTCGCCAGATTCCAATAAGCACACGGGCGCTTGCACGCAGAGCCAGAGCTGGTGGGATTCGCGGCATTGCCCGTCATCCTGAGTATCTTGACTCGCGAACGCGAGTTACAGCTAAAATGACCGGAAAAGTGCTTATGATTCCATTGGGTTTACACGCCGGTCATCAGGAGCGAAAGGGGCCCCGAGCGTTTTTCCGCTCGGGGTGGTAAGTCGAAGGATCTGCTTCTGCATTTAGGACCCATCGCCGCAAACTTTGCCGGCAAGTACCCTAAAAAACTCCGGCCATATACACTTCGGCCGGACGCCGCTTTTCCCCATGCGAGCCGCACTCGGCCAGCACCACTGGCGATAGCGTGATCACCGGGCAATGCGAATGGGCCAGCACCTTGTACACCACCCCATGACGAGTGATGGCGGCGAAGGCCGATGCGCCCTGAGCCCCCAGAACAATGAGGTCGGCCTGCTGCGCCCTCGCCTGGTAAAGCAGTTCTTCGGTCGGATCGCCGGGTACCACAATCGTTTGAACGGAAAGGTTGTCCTGCAACTCCGCCGGAACAAGCGAGAGCAGATCCGCCTCAACCTGGTCAATGCTTCGTCCGGCCAGTTCCTCAGCGCGATCCTGCGGCCGAATTACATGCTGGAGCACCAACCGGGCCTGGTGATGGACGGCAAGTTCCGCGGCAAAGTCGGCCACCATATAGCTGGCTTCCTGCATGCTGACCGCGCAGAGAATGGTGTGGATTGCAAAGTTGCGGTACGTGCCATCCACCACATCCGGCCCCACAATGTACACCGGAACCTTCGCGGTGCGCAGCACTGCTTCGGCCACGGAACCGACCAGAAGCTTCCCGATAGGGCCTGGAGAATGCGTGCCCATTACCACCCGGTCAATCTCCCGCTCGCGCAGAAAACTTAGGATCTGGTCGGCCGGCAGTCCGGGCCGAACCACCACTTCGCAGGAAATGCCGGATTCCCGGACGCGTTGGGCCAGCGGTTCCAGTTGCTTCATTTCGGCGCGCGCGGCGGCCGCGTAGTCGTAATACCGGATTCCCGAGGTCTCCGACGCGGCAACCACCAGCGTGTCATAGGCGTGAAAGAGAATGAGATTGGCGCCAAACTCCGCAGCTTGCGCAAGAGCGAAAGCGAATGCCTTCTCGTTGGCGGGAATCTCGGAGGCGAAAAGGATGGTGGAGGGTTTGCTCCAGCCAGGCTTGATACCTGCAGCCATGGGAACCTCCTTGAGGTGCGGAAATACTTTGCCAGATTCGCCGTGCGCTTTACAGTGCCCGGCGGCACACCGGAATGTGATCAAAATCACGCCGCTCGGTTGCGGAAAGTCAGGCTCAAGCGACCAGAAAGCCGGGCTCTGCCAATAAAGACGCGGACCCCAGGGTCAGCGTTCATTGGATGTTGAATTGTGCTCCCTTTCCAAAAAACTGTCCAGCCCAATCCGGCATAGAGAGTGAATTGAGAGAGATCAAGTGATCCCAATCACAGCGCGGACCTCCCAGGAGTGGTGTTCTTGAGTGGAATCAAGGCGTTCCCCCGCCGCAGCACACTCCTTTTGCCACGGCCGCCGGGAATTCTTCAGGAGGCGATATGCAACCGATGCACAACATCCCCGCTCGCGGCGGATTGAACTACGACGAAGCACCATTTCTGGCTATCTGGGAAGTTACTCAGTCCTGTGACCTGGCGTGCAAGCACTGCCGCGCTGCAGCCCAGCCCATCGCCCATCCCGACGAATTGACGAACGCGGAGGGCAAGGCTCTCATCGATCAGATCGCCGACATGCATATTCCCATCTTTGTCTTTACCGGCGGCGACCCCATGAAGCGGAAAGACGTCTTCGAGCTCATCCGCTACGGCGCGGAAAAGGGGGTACAGGTGGCGCTTACGCCCAGCGCAACGCCCCTCCTCACCAGGGACGCGATCTTCAAACTCAAGGAAGCCGGACTCGTGCGTCTGGGAATTTCCCTGGACGGTTCGACTCCGGAGATTCACGACGCCTTCCGCGGATTGCCTGGCGCCTGGGCGCGCACTATCCAGGCCATTGAATGGGCCGGCGAGGCAGGACTGCCCATCCAGGTCCACACCACCATCAGCCGCCACAACGCACACGATCTCGACAGTTTATGTTCACTATTCGAGAAGCTCGCCATCGTCATGTGGAACGTCTTCTTCCTCGTCCCCGTGGGCCGCGGCCAGCTCGGCGATCTGCTCTCCGGTGAGGAATTTGAGCATGTATTCGGCAAGATTTACGAGCTCTCGCACAAAGTCAGTTTCCAGATCAAGACCACCGAGGCCATGCACTACCGCCGCTACCTCCTGCAGCACAACCTTGAAGAACGGCGCATGAGCCACGGCCATCCGGGCAGTCTGAAAATGGGCGCCGCGCAGGCCTATGAGCCAGGCGCGCCCACGGCCGATGCACCAACCCGCACTGCAAGCTGGGCAACCCGCCGGGTCAACGATGGCAAGGGCTTCATGTTCATCTCCCACGTCGGCAACGTTTATCCCAGCGGATTCCTCCCCATCCACGCCGGCAACATTCGCGAAACTCCGTTGGCCGACATCTACCGCAACGCGCCAATCTTCAAATCGTTGCGCGACACCAGCAAGCTCGAAGGCAAATGCGGCGCCTGCGAGTACAAGGAGATCTGCGGCGGTTCCAGGGCACGCGCCTATGCCGTCACCGGCGACCCGCTCGCACAGGAACCCTGCTGCATTTATCAGCCCAAAAACTGGGATCCGGAACTGGAGAATCATGCTGAAGCTTTCGCTTCGTCGATGCATGTACCAGACCCGGCGGAAGAAGAAATGGCTGCCCCGTTGGTCGCAATCTCAGGCTCCCGGGCATAAAATCATCCAGCCCTTTCCGCAATCGTCTGAGGCCTTCCGGTTGGCAAAACGGAAGGCCTCGCCCATCTCGACATGAAAGGCCGCCGGGGGAGAAATACCGCGCCATGTTCCACTCCACTACTTCATCGGCAGACAGCATCCACACCGTTTGTTACGCCGGTCACGACCAATGGCATTCTGTGTCACTTATGTTCGCGCACAGTTGTGCTACGATTTTTCGTTCAGGAGGGTGGATTCGGGTTGTGTTTTTCAATCTCCTTCCTCCCGATTACAGGAGCAGATTCATGCTGGGAAATATTTCGAGGATCAGCCTCCTCATCGCCTGTCTTTCGTGCGCTTCAGTCTTCGCAACCGCACAACAAGTGGTTCACGCCCTCATTGGTACTGTGAACGTCATCAACCCCAATGCCAAAACCATTATCGTGACCACCGATGACGGCACCCCGGGCAGCTTTGAAGATTTGACAGACCCCAAAGCGCACATCGCGATCGACAAGGCCCTTCGCGCCGACGCAACACCAGCCCAATCCTTCACCACCAAAGGCGCCAGCGCCATCGTCCTCTTCTTTGGCGAGGGCGCCGATCGAACCGCTGTCGCGCTGCGCAACCTCGGCGTCGGTCCATTCACCAAGAGCACGGGAACCGTCGTCAAGTTCAGCGGCAAGGATCATTCGTTCTCGGTAAAGGACGATGCCGGCAATGTGGAAGCCTTCAAGGTCACCCCGGAAACCGTGGCTGAAACCCGGTCGGGCGCCGTCGACGGCAAAAAGTTTGAGCCCGGCAAAGGGGATCAGGTGCGAGTCACTTCCAGTCTGGTCAACGGCAGCCCCACCGCCCTGTTCGTCTACGCCAACTGACGCCGCGTCGTCGCGCTGGCGTTCCGCAGTCTCGTACTGCGTGGCAGCGGCATGTGTGTCCTGCGCTCCGCTGCTGCGATTTCACAGAAACCGCAACAGCGAATCCGGATGTCTCTTCTTAACGCCGGCAAACCACGCACACGGCCAATAGAGCAGCACAACTACGCCAGCCCACATTGCGCACACCACGCCAAGCCCGTGCCCATAGGGCTCTCCGTCGGGCGGGTAATTCAAGAAGAATCCACCGTGGAAGAGCCAGCTCACCGGCTGATGACTCAGATATCCCAGAAGCCCCGCGGCAAGATGAATCACAAACAAATGCAGGATGTAAAAGAACAGCGGGACCCGTCCGTATGTCACCAGGATCGGCCCGAACAAGCCCCAGAATTTCGCACCTCCAATGGCCAGCAGAATCAGAATCACGCCCAATGTCATTAAAAGATACTGAAGCGAAGGCGGATACTTCTCCACGTCCAGAAACAGAATGATCGACTTGGATAATGTGGGCATCACATGCCAGTCGCCCGGAGTCGAGTGCGCCACCTCCGCGCCGGGATTGCCGTATGCATTCGTGGCCCGAAGCAAACTGAAAACCAGCAACGCGCCTGCCCCCGTAGCAAGCAGAATCCGGCGACTCCGCGCGGAACCGTTCTCAAACAGTGAGCCCATACTGAAGCCAAGCAGCGTCACGGCGCACCACGGAATCAGCGGGAACAAGACGAAAAGCGAAACCTCCCTGATATGCGCTCGCCCCGAGCGATGCAGCACAAACAACAGCCATTGGCCTGCGTGGAGAGCGGCCGGCTTCAAGCCGTCGAACAAGTCGTGCGTCGCAATGACGATGATAGCCACCGCCATGACCACGAAGCGCGGCAAATGCACGAATGCCGCCAGAAGAATCATCGACAACCCCAGGCAGCAGATGACGCCGAACATCCCCCACCCTGGATGGAACGTCCAGGCAAAGCCAATCACCGTGAATTCGAGCACCACGAGCCAGATGCCGCGCGTCACCAGGAACTTCGTCAGCTCCGCCCACGAATGCTTCTGCCCGTAAAGATACGCCCCCACCCCCGCCAGAAGAAAGAACGCCGGCGCGCAAAAGTGCGTAACCCACCGAACCAGGAAGTAGAACATCCAGGTTTTGCTGATGTCTTCCGGCTCAAACGGAATATTGCACATGAAATCGCGCGTATGGTCCAGCGCCATCACCACTATGGCAAGGCCGCGGACAAAATCGATCGAGTCTATCCGTCGATAGCTCCGTTCCACACTCTTCAGGCTGGGGTTTTGAATGGGAGTCTCCACCTTCCGGCAGGATTCCCTCGAATTCTATCGTTCCTGGATCGCGTTTTTGAAGCGGATTCGCATATGTCGCCGCAAGCCAATTCCGACGATGCTCTCAGCTCTAGCCAAGCCTCGGTCAGTGCCCGACGGAAGCCAGGTCCACCTTGCCGCGGAACTTGCTGTAGACAAACACCATATATCCAACCGCCAGCGCCATCCCAAAACCCCACCACGCCAGACCCACGGCCAGCGTATGCGGGCCGGAGATCGCCCGCGCCAGCGTAATGTCGCGCTCCGCCCCGGTCGTGGCCGGCAGCAGCGTTGGATAAAGCCCCCAGCACGCCCCGGCCAGCATGAAGAACAAATACCCGCAGGAAGACAGGAACCCCCTCACCGGCTGCGCCTTGCGATTGAAAAACCAGATGCCGCTCAGCGAAGCAATCACGCCCACCGGCACCACAAATGTGAATGGGTAATTGAAGTAGTTATCCAGGCTCGCCGGCCGCACCGCAATCGTCGCACCCAGGCTAATCACAGTAATTGCAGCCAACTGCAGGCAAAGTGGGTTCACCAAGCGCCGCGCGCGGTCTGCCAGCGCGCCAGAAGTCTTTACCACGAGCCACAGCGCCCCATGCAGCGTCAGAGCAACCAGCGCCACCAGCCCGCCAATCACCGTGTACCAGTCCAGAATGCCCGGATGCGGCCCCGGCTTCCAGTCCGTCCATAGGGGAAGAAAGAAGTAGCCGTCAGCCTGCAGCGGAACGCCGCGCAGAACGTTGGCCAGCGCTGCGCCATAGAAGATGATGAGCGCCGCACTCGCCAGCCCAAATACTCCGTCGAGCAGCGCCCGCCATACGCCCACATCGATGTGATTGCGCAGTTCCAGGCTGATGCCGCGCAGAATCAGCAGCCACAGCACCATCATCAGCGGCAGATAAAACCCGCTGAACGCCGAAGCGTACAGTAGCGGAAACGCAAAGTAGAGCGTTCCGCCCGCTGCCAGCAGCCAAACCTCATTGCCGTCCCACACGGGTCCTATGCTGGCAAGCGTGGTGCGGCGGTCATTCTCCGTGCGGCAAAGAAACAGGTGCAGCACGCCCACGCCCAGGTCGAACCCGTCCAGCACCACGTAGCCCACAATCATCACCGCAACCAGCCAGAACCAGAGAAATCCAATCATCGCCAGTTTCCCCTTCTCTCTCCAACCAAGCTCTGTCAGTCGGCGTGCACAGCTTGTGCTTCTTCCGGGTTCCCCTCGGGCCCAGAACTGATCTCACGATAAATAAGCACGGTAAACAACAGCCCGAGAAGCGTGTAGAGTCCCATGAACCCGATCAGTGTGAACAAGCCATTGCTTGCGGAAACGGTATTCGAATACCCCTCGCTCGTCCGCATCAGCCCGTAGATCAGCCACGGCTGCCGCCCCAGTTCGGCGGTCATCCATCCCGCGGTGTTGGCAATGTACGGAAGCGGAAAACTCAGCAGGAGCGCCCACAGCGCCCAGCGCGCGGTATAAAGCTTTCCGCGCCACAGCAGAAACGCGCACACCAGCATCAGAAGCACAAACCACGTCCCCAGCCCAGCCATGATGTGGTACGCGTAGAACAGCAGCGGCAGCGCCGTCGGCCACTGGTCCTTTGGAATCTGGTCCAGGCCCTTCACCTCGGCCTTGGTCGTCCCGTAGACCAGGAAGCTGAGCATGTCGTTCACCACAATCGGGTTGTCGATTTCGCCCGTCTCTTCGTTCGGCTGTCCCATCAGAACCATGCCTGCGCCCGCCTCACTGTGAAACAGGCCCTCCATCGCGGCAATCGCCGCAGGCTGGTTGCGCGCCACATATTTGCCGGCCATGTCCCCAGTGGGGAAGATAATGGCGACGGATGCGATCACGCCGGCAATCACCCCCACCTTCAGAAAAATATGCGCGTATCGTGCCCGCCGACCCTCCAGCAAGTAGAATGCGCCCACTGCGCTCATCACAAACGAGCCGGTAACCACCGCGCCCACCATGTTGTGCATGTATTGCAGCAGCCCCCATGGGTTCATCAGCAACTGCCAGAAGCTCAGAACCTCAAACTGCCCATTGGGCAGCCGGTCATACGCCACCGGGTGCTGCATCCATGCATCGGTCACGATGATGAAGAACCCCGATATCCACGAGCCCACAAACACCATCACCGCTGAGAACCAGTGCGCCAGCTTCGAGATGCGCTTCTCCCCATAGAGAAACAGCCCTAGAAATGCCGACTCCAGAAAGAAACTGAAAACCCCTTCCATCGCCAGCGGCTGGCCAATCACGCCGCCCGAAACCTGCGAGAACCGCGCCCAGTTCGTCCCGAATTCAAACTCCATTGGAATCCCGGTAACAACGCCGAAAACAAAGTTGATGCCGAAGATATGCCCCCAGAAGCGCGCGGCCCGATCCCATGTTGCGTTGCCGGTCTTCAGCGCAACCGACTTCAGCACCACAATCAGTAGCGCCAGCCCCATGGTGAGTTGCGGAAACAGATAATGGAACGTAATCGTAAACGCGAAATGAAGGCGATGGATCAGCTCGGCGGTCATTCGGGGCCCTCCTGTTTCAGGCAATAATCGGGCGAAAAAAGGGAAGAAGCGCCCTGGAGATTAAGATCGCGGATAACAAACGATTATAGGCGCTGGGAATTGAGCGAGCCACAGCCTCCCATCTCGTCACAGGGCAATCGAATGAATGAATTCTGTCGGTAGGTTGGATTCATCTCCTGGCCAAAATGGACCGGTCTCGCATTTCGTCCCGGAGGGACGGTTCGAAAATAGCCCCGGATGAAGTTCGCCCCTGCGAACGCAATCCGGGGAAAAGGCACAACAACGAATTCCCCCGCCCTGCTTAGGGGCGGAACGAAAAGGCCCGAAGCTTCAACTGACCTTCAGGCGATTCTCTGCATTCAGCCAAATTGCGTGATCTAAATCACCAAAAACTTATGCGTCACGGGTTGATCCTAAGAGTGTAAAGGCGCACTCTCCCGATGTTGCCGCTCAGCCTGCGCGGGGCATCTGAGCTGAACTAAGATGAGGTGGGGTCGATCCATGCGGATAGCAATCATTGGCGGGGGCATTGCGGGGCTCGCCGCTGCCTTTGAACTCGAACAGGCGCGCAAGGCCGGCTCTCAGGTTGAATACACGCTCTTCGAAGCCGGCAACCGCCTCGGCGGCTCTTTAGGCTCGGAGACGGTCAACGGTTCCGTTCTCGAACGCGGCCCGGATTCGTTCCTGTCCGAAAAACCCGCCGCCGCCGAGCTGTGCCGCGAACTCGGCCTCGGCGACCAGCTACTCCCCTCCAACGACGCCGCGCGCAAAACCTACATCGTCGTCAAAAACCGCCTCGTCGCCCTGCCCGACGGCCTCATGTTCCTCATCCCCACCAAGCTCATTCCCACCGCCCTCACGCGCCTCTTCAGCATTCCCACCAAAATCCGCATGGGCCTCGAACTCCTCCATCCCCCTCGCCCCCATGGCGATGCGGACGAGTCCGTCGCGACGCTCGTCGAACGCCACTTCGGCAAAGAGGCCGTCGACCGCCTCGCCGACCCGCTGCTCAGCGGCATCTATGGTGGCGACGCAACCCAGCTCAGCGCCCGGACCGTCCTTCCCAAGCTCGTCGAAATGGAGACCGAATACGGCTCCCTCACCCGCGGCATGCTCGCCGCGCATAAAAAGATGCGCACCAATGCACATGCAGCCGCGCACAAGAACGGAAACAATCCTGCGGCCGGCAACGGCAAACCGCGCGCGCCTCGCTCCATCTTCACTTCTCTCCGCGGTGGCATGCAGCAGTTTGTTGATGCGCTCGTCGCACGGCTTCAACCAGCCAGCCTGCGCATCAACACACCGGTCATCAGCCTCACCCGCGCAGGAAGCGACTGGAAGGTGACAACAGGCGAATCCACCGGGCGGTTTGACTCTGTCATCATTGCGTCGCCTGCCTGGGCCGCCGCCTCGCTCCTTAGCCCCATCGATGCCGAACTTGGTGAAAACCTTGGCGCAATTCCCTACTCTTCCTCCATCACCCTCAACCTGGTTTACGACGAAAGCCAGCTCGGCCCGCTGCCCGATGGCTTCGGCTTTCTCGTCCCCGCCAGCGAAGGCCGTGCCATGCTGGCCTGCACCTTCGTCCACCGCAAATTCCTCGGCCGCACCCAGTCGGGCAAAGCCGTGCTTCGCGCCTTCCTCGGCGGCATGAAGAATGAAGATCTGCTCTCCGAGCCGGACGAGGTGCTGATTGCCACAGTCCGTCGGGAACTCCGTGAGATTCTCGGCGATAAAGTTCTCGGCCCACTCGTCGAACCCGAGCATGTGCAGGTTTCCCGCTGGCGTCGCGCCATGGCGCAATATGCAGTTGGCCACCAGGAGCGAATGCAGCGGATCACCGCCCGCGTCGCCGCTCTCCCCGGCCTCCGTCTCGCCGGCAACGCCTACGAAGGCATCGGCATCCCCGACTGCATCCGCCTCGGCCGTCGCGCCGCGAAAGAACTGATAGGGCAGCCGTCCGCTTCGATACCCGCAACTCCGCAGCTCATAGCTAAAAGCTAAGAGCTGCTCTACCGCGGCACCACCGGCAAAACCAGCGCGCTCGGATGCTGTGCATCGTGATAGATAGTATTCGTAGCCTTGATGAACTCCGCGCTCGTTGCGGCATCCTTCCCCGTATTCAAGTTCCGATCAAACCGCGGAAAATTCGAACTGCTCACCTCCAGCCGAATCCTGTGCCCTTTCAGAAACACATTGCTCGTCGACCACAAATCAATCTTGTACTCATATACCTGGCCCGGCGTAATCGGTTTCGGCGCGCCAGTCGTCGACTCCCGGTACCGCGCCCGCAAAATCCCCTCCGTCAAATTGATCGCCTTCCCGTCCGGCCCCACATCCACCAGCTTTCCCGTAAAGTCCGTATCCGCAGCCGACGTGCTCGCAAACAGATCTAGCGTCACTGGCCCTGTCACCTCAACGTCCTGTTGAAGTGGCGTAGTCGAGTACACCAGCACATCCGCCCGCTTCTCAACCTCGCTCTGATCCCGCGGCCCTGGCGCAAGATGATTGCTATCGCAGCAAAGCGGCCCGCCTACGGTGGGAACCGGGTTCGCAGGATCATACACGAAGGCATCGCTGGAACTGCCACTTGTCCGAGTCAGCACACCTGGTTCAAGGAGCGCGCCGCCGCCACGAAGGCTGCTGGCCGAGTACAGCAGATACCGCGTCTCCTTAGCCCGCTTCAGCGGCCACTCGTTCTCAAACCGCCACTCATTCTTCCCCATCACAAAAATCTTTACCGGCTTCCCGTTGGCAAACTCATTCTGTTTCCCCAGAAACAAATACTCATACCACTCCACGATCACTTCGTTCTCATCAAAAGGCGCATCCGGACCAAAGTCCACCTGCCCCACTGTCCGTCCCCATCCCGAGTGCCCACCGATCGCCACAATCAGGTGCTGCCCATTCCGCGCCGCTTCGCTCCCTCCCCGCGCCTTCAGTCCCATGTAATTCCGCAGCGACCCGCCCTGAAAGATGTCGTACCACGCCGCAATCGTCAGCGCCGGAACTTGAATGTTCTGAAAATTCTCCTCAATCGACCACTGCTTCCAATAGTCGTCATACTGCGGATGTGCCAGCCAGTCCCCAAAATACGGAGCAAGCGCCCGCGTCAGGTCAGCTCCGTCGTGCGGCGCGCCAACATTGAACACCGGGTAGTTGTTCAGCGGCAGAACCGAGCCGCCCACCAGCGCGTTCGTATTCTCCTTGATCATGCGATTCAGCGTGTCCTGCGCGAGGCCGGACGTCCAGCTCTCGTTAAACCACTGCTCAAACGCCCCGCCCTGGTAGGTCCAGTTCTCGTGGTAGTTGCTCGCCGTCACAATGGGGCAAATCCCCGCCAGGTGCGGCGGATGCCCAATCGCCGCAAGCATCTGCGTTGCGCCCACATACGACCCCGAGAACATGCCCACCTTGCCATTCGAGTGCGGCAGCGCCGCTGCCCACTCCACCGTGTCGTACCCGTCGTTCGTCTCGTACTTGAAGGGATACCACTCCCCCTCCGACGTATACCGTCCCCGCACATCCTGAATCACCACAATGAAGCCGCGCGCCGCGCCTTTCTGCCCAATCGGCGCCATGTTCGACTTGTCGTACGGCGTCCGCGTCAGCAGCACCGGGTAGCTCCCCTCCGCCGCCGGACGGTAAATGTCAGCGCGCAGCGTAACCCCGTCGCGCGTCTTCATCGCCACGCCTTTCTCCGTCACTATCTGGATCGGCGGTGTGGCAACCATTGCGGCGCTCTGGCTGAAAGCGCAAACCGGCAGCAGTGCGAAAACAAGCAGGCAGAAACTCTTCCTCATCGGCGGTCGTCTCCTCTATGGCTATACAGGCTGCGGAGAAACCCTTTTCCAGAATGTTTTGTACCAAGGGCACGGCTTCAGCCGGGCCAACAAAGCCAAATAGAAATCAGCCGGGCTTTAGCCCCTGCGGGATGTCCGCCGTGAAACAAAAATGGAGTCTTTCCGCAGCCTGTTATATCGCCGAAACCATTCTATGGGCTATCAGCCAGAAAGAGCTTCTATTGCTCCGCGGCGTATCGTGGTTGACGGCAGAATATTCCAGGATTTCTTGAGGTGTAAACGTGCATTCATACGATCGTAGAGGATTTCTAAAGGCGGCATCGGCGGCAACCACAGGAGCTTTGCTCGGCACCAGGCTGCACGCACTCACCGCGGACCTGGTACCGCGCACCATCGCAGCCAACGACCACATTCAAATAGCACTTATCGGCGCGGGTGGTCAGGGCATGGGCGACACCAAGACCGCAATCCAGGTCCCCGGCGTCAAGCTGGTTGCCGTGGCCGATTGTTACAACGGCCGCCTCGCCCACAGCAAAGAACTCTGGGGCGACGACATCTTCACCACCCGCGACTACAACGAGATTCTCGCCCGCAAAGACATCGACGCCGTCCTCATCGGCACCCCCGACCACTGGCATAAGCAGGCCAGTGTCGACGCCCTCAAGGCGGGCAAGGATGTCTACTGCGAAAAGCCCATGATCCACCTCTACTCCGACGGTCCTGAGATGATTGAGGCCGCCCGCGCAACCGGTCGCATTTTGCAGGTCGGCAGCCAGCGCGTCAGCTCCGTCATCTATGCCAAGGCGAAGGAGCTCCTCGCCTCCGGCGCAATCGGCCAGCTCAACATGGTCACCGCCCGCTGGGACCGCAACTCCGCCATGGGCGCATGGGATTACACCGTCCCGCCCGACGCCTCCACCGAAACCTGCGACTGGCCGCGCTTCCTCGGCACCGCTCCCAAAATCCCCTTCAATGCCGAGCAGTTCTTCCAGTGGCGCAAGTGGAAGGCTTACGGCAGCGGCGTGGCCGGCGACCTCTTCGTCCATCTCTTCAGCGGCACGCACTTCATCACCGGCTCCCATGGGCCCACGCGCGGCATGGCGACGGGCGCTCTCAGATTCTGGAAAGACGGCCGCGACGTCCCCGACGTCCTGCTCGGCCTCTTCGATTACGAGGGCTTCAATCTGAGCCTGCGCGTCAATTTCGTCGACGGCGGCGAAGAGAGCGAAGGCCTCATCTTCACCGGCTCCGAGGGCACCATGGAGATAGGCGGCAACGCGGTCACAGTAAGCCGAGTCCCCCGCGAAACGGCTCCCGGCTACACCATCAATACGTTTACTGAGACCACGCAGAAACAAATCATCGCCGAGTACGAAGCAAAGTATCCGCCCCACTCCGGAGGCGCATCCCTCGGCGGAACCGAAAAGTTCACTGCCCCCAAGGGCTACAGCGACAGCTACGACCACTTCCACAACTTCTTCGATTCGGTGCGTTCCCGCAAGCCCGTGATTGAAGATGCAGTCTTCGGCTACCGCGCCGCCGGAGCCGCGCTGCTCAGCAATCTAAGCATCGACCGCGGAGCCATAGTGAAGTGGGACCCGGAGGCGATGAAGCTGCTTTAGCGTGCGTCCATAGGCGCACTTCAAAGTGAAATATAGGATGCGAAATCGTTAAAAACATGCGGTTTTTAACCAAAGAAAGTGTCAACAATCAGGGATTGACACCTCGAAACACGGATTTTGAAAAACCTCTACTGCGCATTTATGCGCACGCACGGAGCTAAGGGTCCTCCGCTATGCCTGAGTTGGTAAACTAGATATCGACTGCCGATATGTATATGCAGCACCTTAGACGATCGGTTAACATGTGGACGACAATGGAAAACGAGGTTCCCAAAGGCGAGAAGAAGCTCCATTTCAAGAACCCGCCAATCATTGAAGCGGTAATAGCGCTTTCGGTAGCGCCACAACCGGATTCTGTAATTGAAAAATTCCGGGGTTTCGTTTCAGATGTCGTAGCAGAGGGATACCGTCAGCCCGAACCCATTACCGAACATCAAATTCAACTCAAAATTGACGGGGAAACCTCCTCTTTTGACAAGAGTGCATCGCCGTTTGGCATAAAATTCTTGAGTGAAGACGGACTTCACGCGGTTCAGTTCAATAAAGGTTTCTTCGTCTTCAGCAGACTCGGTCAATATGACTGCTGGGAAAAATTCAAAGATGAAGCCCAGAAACTTTGGGAAATTTACTCGCGAGTATCTGAACGTATTGAAGTTCGAAGCGTCGGAGTTCGTTACATCAACAAACTGTTTATTCCGGTAGGAGTAGATCCTGAAATATACGTTACGGCATTCCCAAAACTGCCTGACAACATGTCGAATCCAATCTCCGATTTGTACATGAGGGTTGGGATGGAAGTAGCTGAACCTCCGGGAAGGTTTATTCATACCCAAGCGATCCTGCCGCCCGAAAAAGAAGGATTCGTCACTCTCATTTTTGACAATGACTTTCGGTTTCCGGTTGCAGGGAAATCGGAAGCGCAGATTTGGGAAATGCTGGAAAGCGTTCGAGAACTAAAAGATCGCTACTTCGTCTACCTGACCACAGAGAAAATGAGGGATACATTCAATGCTTAGCTTTGCTGTCCCGGACGCGATCCAGGTAACTGTGGCGGATTCATTTGAGGTCTCGTCAAGCCGAGATATAAGAGCGTTTGAGGATGGGTTTCGCCAAACCATCGATTTGAGCACCGGCCAGTCCGAATTCTTGACAATGTACGACGTATTCAAAAGGCAGTCAAAGGTGTTGAGTCAGCTTAGCTCGGTTCCAGATGATTGGAATGGTTATGGGTCTCCGGCTCCCTCAGATGAGGCGATTGGAGTCGCTCGAAAGATATTGAACATCCTTTGGACGGAACGTCTCGTTCCCAGACGTGTACTGCCGTCTGCCGACGGTGGCGTTGCGCTTCTATTTTCATCATCAAATGAGAATCGCGCCGTAATCGAAACCCTCAATATCAATGAGGCATTCATTCTTGTTTATGATCGAAGCGGCAATTCGAGGACGCTGGATTGGCCAGAATCGCCTAAGATCCAACACGAGCTTCTTCTGCGATTGAAAGACCACCTCAAAGGTGCCCGCCTTGCCGTTGCGTGACTGTGAAGTCGATCCATCCCGAGCCTTCGCAGCCGATGAGTTGCTGTATCGACGAATCCCTTCCCACGAGGAGATTGTGAGCGGGGAGATCGATCCGACTCGATTCAATTCAATTAGCTTCAATAAGGAAGTAGATGGCGCGCCCTCCGTTCTCCGGAGCCAATTCGCGTCCCCAATGGACGCCCTACATCCGGAATGCGCAGGCGGCAAGGACGTTTCGCAACAACGGGTCTACTACATCAGGGTTGACGAACTCCCGCCAGTCGTCATATCGCAAGATGGCAAAGAATTCAGCGTGTATCCGTTGCATCGGCCTCTGCCAACGTGCGGTGCCCATTCAGTTATTGGGAGCTGCATGGCAGGGGACTTAACTAGAACTTATAAGGTTCCGAGTCGCACAGCCCTGAATGACTTACGAGTCAAACTCGCCGTCAGGATGAGGCCCGCGATCCTGTCGGAAAGAGCCAATAACCAACACGCGTGACTAGAACGTGACGCTGCTGTAAGCCAGCCGCTGCCGATCCACCAGCATCCGTGCAAACACCACACCAAACAGGAACCCGGCGATATGCGCCAGGTAAGCCACACCGCCGGTCCTCACCTCCGCCACCGACCCAAAGTTGAGCACCTGCATCAGGAACCAGAAGCCGATGACCAGCACCGCGGGAATGGTCGTCACCCGAAAGAAGATCAGGAACCAAAGCACGGTGCGGATGCGGTCTCGCGGAAACGTGACGATGAACGCCCCCATCACTGCTGCAATGGCTCCGCTTGCTCCCAGCACCGGGATCGAAGAATGCGGATCGGCCAATACCTGCGCCATCATCGCGATCAAGCCGCCCGCCAGGTAAAACACCAGGAACCGGAATGAGCCCATGGCCTCCTCAATCTCCGGCCCGAACGCCCACAGATAAATCATGTTCCCGATGATGTGCAGCCATCCGCCGTGCATGAACATGGAGGTGAGCAGCGTGATGGAGCGATGTCCGTGGGTGATGCGGATAGGAATCGCGGACCAGTGGTGCACAAACGCGTTGCCGCCCTGCAATTCGAGGAAAAACAGGAACACGTTCAAAACAATAATGAGCACCGTAACGGCGAATCGTCGCCTCGGCCCGCGCGACGCATCGCCCAGGGGGATAAAGCCGCCCATTAAATCCCACCCGCCCCCAGCAAGATCCCGATCCCGTAAGTGACCGCGCCTTCCACCGCACCGACCGCAGTCATCTCAAAGCCCGACGACCACCACGACCGCACCGTAATCAGGCTCTTCGCAGCGCCCACCGCAAAGTGCGCCAGCAGCGAAATCACTGCCGCCGCAATTACCGCTTCAATCCCGCTCATGAAGAAAAACGGAATAATCGGGATGGTCGCGCCGATGGCCGTCGAAAGCGCCCCCGAACTGGCCGAAACCAGTGGATTGCTCAGGGCCTCTTCCGACGATCCCAGCCGCTCGCTCACCAGCGCCCTCAACAACTGCTCCGGGTCGCTGGCAATGTGGTTCACCATGTGCATCGAGTCCGCTTCCGGCAGCCCCTTTACCTGGTAGTAGAGCGAAAGCAGTTCCCGCGCCTCAGGCCCGTTCATCTTGATCGCCTCACGCTCGCGCTCAACCTCCGCCTGGAAGATTTCCCGCTCGCTCTTGGCAGCCAGGTACGCGCCCGACCCCATGCTGAGCGCCGACGCAATCATGCCGGAAAGGCCCGCCAGCAGCACCCAATGGCTGTTGCCCGCCGTCGCGCCGGAAACGCCCGACACAATCCCGAAGATGGCGCCCAGCCCGTCGTTGACTCCGTAAATCGCGTCGCCAATCCACGCTCCCGGCTGCTTGCGCCCCTTGGCGCGCTTGGCCAACAATTCTTCCAGCACCGCCTTCGCGTCAATCTTCGGCGCACTGGCAGATGGCGCATAGTGCCCCCGCAGCAGCGACCCAAGCTCGCGGTAGTGGTCTTTCTCGTCCTCGATGACGTGGTCCAGAATCGCGGTCGAACCCTCGTCGCCCAGCGCCTTTAGCTGCTCGCCATAGGTGGCAATGTGCCGGCTTTCTTCAATCTCCAGCCGGCGCAGCGCCATGCGGACGCCGCCAGCCCGGTTGGCCAGTGAATCGGCCTCGCCGCCCGGCTTGCCCCGGTAAACGGGCTCCTTGCCGCCCAGCTCCAGAATGCGCCCGTGCCACAGCGCCGCATGTTCCCACTCGGCATTGGCCAGGTGGCGCAGTACCTGTGCGCGCACCGGTTCCGTATCGCGCTCGGCCAGCGCGAGGTAGGTGTGGTAAGCCTCCACTTCGGCCTGCCAGTTCTCTTCCAGGGCAGCCAGAATCTTCTTCACTTTGGCGGGGCTCAATGTTGCAGGGGGCACGCGTTTCTCCTTGCTTTTCTATTGAGGATACGGCATTTTCGCCCTTGGCTGCAGGCTCCAGGTCGATTGGCGCCCGCCGCGGGGGTAATCCGAAATGAAGATTGGCGCGCTGTCCGGAATGGTGCGGACAGCCCCGGAACCTCATTTCGAGCCATATCCCGCTCAATCGCTTTTTTCGTCACTTCCCCTGCGAAGGGTTTTCCGTATAGTGTTGTGTGGTGCAAAAAGCCGGGTAATGGTCGAAACGAAGACCAGCCGGCCGGCATCCCTGAAGAGCCTGGAACGCAAACCGCGCCACCAGACCCTCACCGGGCAAGACTTTTTTCAGGAAGCGGGGACCAATCTTCTATGGCAGCAGAAGCAAAGCAATCCACAGCGTTAACATCGCCCGGGTATTTCCTTCCCTTCATTATCGTCGCAGCGCTCTTCTTCATCTTCGGGTTCATCACCAACCTGAACATGGGTCTGGTACCGGATTTGAAGAAGATATTTGAAATTCAGGGGCTGGCGACCTGGCAGGCCATGATGGCCAATGGAGCATTCTTCACCGCTTATTTCGTGTTTTCAGGTCCTACGGGCCGGCTGATTGAGCTGATCGGCTATAAGCGGACGATGGTGGTGAGCTTGTTCGTCCAGGTGCTGGGAGCGCTACTTTTTGTTCCGGCGGCACAAAACGTTTCGTTTCCGCTGTTTCTTCTGGCGATTTTCGTCGTAGGCGCTGGAGTGGCAGCATTGCAGACCGCCGCGAATCCCTATGTTTCGATTCTCGGGCCGGAACAAACCGCTTCGATTCGACTGAATCTGGCACAGGCTCTGAACTCGCTGGGTGGCACATTTGCTCCGTGGGTTGCGGGTACATTCATCCTGACCTCCACGGTTCTGAACCCGGCCGTTGTCGCTACACAGAGCGCCGCTGAGCAGCACGCCTACCAGTTGACGATCGCGGATACCGTCCGGGTGCCTTACCTTGTGATTGCGTTCGCTCTCGTCATCCTGGGAATCGCCGTCGCATTTACGAGGTTGCCCCATGTTGAGGCCACGCAGCAGTTCCGTCCGGCAAAAGAAGGGGACCCGCTGTTGGGCAGGAGCATCTGGGGCTATCGTCATACTGTTCTTGGAGCTTTGGGAATATTCATGTACGTCGGAGTCGAAGTAGGCCTCGCGACAACGATGGTTCTCTACTTCAGCGATACACTGCATGGCGGATTACATGCTCTGTCGGCGCCCGAGGCGCAGAAGCTGGTGCTGTTTTACTGGCTTGGAGCCCTTGTCGGCCGCCTGCTCGGGTCCTGGATGCTGACCAAGATCGGGGCTGGAAAGCTGCTCGGGATCTTCGGAACAATCGCCGCAGTCCTCGTGGTTCTTTCCATCTTTACAAGTGGCTATGTGGCCATTGGCTGCCTGGTTCTTGCTGGATTCTTCAACTCCATCATGTTCCCCAACATCTTTACCCTCGGTATTGCGCGGCTCGGACCGATGACAAGCAAGGGTTCCGGGCTCATCATGACTGCGGTGTGGGGTGGGGCGTTGATTCCGGTCTTCATTGGCTGGCTGGTGGACAATACCAACTATCAATGGGCGCTTGTTGCCCCAGTCATCTGCTACCTCTACATAGCCTTCTATGGCTTTGTCGGGCACAAACCTACACAGACTGTAACAGTGTAAGGAAAGTGGCTGTACCCTGAAGGCCCTTCGGCTCCAAGTCGAAGGGCCTTCGTACGTTTGGCGCGAAGCGTGATCATTTCGATGGTCGCCTATATGCAAACGAGGAAACTCATTTCATAGACTTTCGCGCATTGGTTATAAGAATCACGGTAAGATGGGTTTCGCCTCCTGCATGACCTCCCACGCAAACCCGCGCAAGCAGAGCCTGATCCTGGCCGGCATTGTCGCGCTCTTCGTACTGCTTCTCCTGCTGCGTCTGTTTGTCTTCGCACATGGCCATACGCGTCGTGGATTTCATAGCGCCACTGCAACGGGCGCGATTCAAGCCGCGAGCTATAAGACGGAATCGTCCTGGGCTCGCCGCCCCTGGACCGACCGTTTTAACGACGGCACTCCCGACTTCCTCCGCCTCACCGACCCGGCAGACCAAGCCGCCTTTCGCCAATGGTTCACCACCATCGCCGACTTCCAGGCCGTCCGTCCCCGCGCCGAAGTCCCGCCGGAAATCACTGACTGCGCCAGCCTCCTGCGCTATTCCTATCGCGAAGCCCTCAAGCGTCACGACGACACATGGTTCCTCGTTACCGGCCTGCAGGTCGCCGCGCTCCCCGGCGAAATCCGCGCCTGGCGCTATCCCGAAACGCCCCTCGGCGCGGGGCTCTTCCGCGTTCGCCCCGGCGGCTTTGAGCCAGCCGATGCAACCAACGGCGCTTTCGCCCAATTTGCCGACGCCAAAACACTGGTCGAGCGCAATGCTTACTTCGTTAGCCGCGACCTCCGCCAAGCGCAGCCCGGCGACCTGCTCTTCTATCGCCAATTCGGCCAGTCTTCGCCGTGGCACTCCATGATTGTGACCCGCATCGCCGGTCAGTCCGCCGTCGTCTACGACACCGGCCCGCTCGACCATTCAGGCAAGGTCGGTGAACTCCGCCGCGTTCTCCTCGCCGAGCTAATCGACCATCCACAGCCGCAATGGCGGCCCATTCCCGGCAATCCCAACTTTCTCGGCGTCTACCGCTGGAATATTCTGCGAGGGACCTTATGAATCTGCGCAAGCCGCTGCTCTCCGCTTTGTCCTTGCTTCTCTTTGCCCTCGCGGCTCTTCCATTGGCCGCCAAAGACGCGCCGCGCTCCTTCTCGCTCTCCACCACCCGCACCTTCGCCCCCGGCGAAACGGTCAAAATCCAGCTCCTCGCCCGCAATGTCCCCTCTCTCGAATTTCGGGTCTACAGAGTCAATGATGCGGAGAAATTCTTTGCCGGCCTTAAAGACCTGCACAGCTTCGGCACCACAACCAATGCACCCGCAGAGCAAATCGACCAGAAAACCTGGCTTGAGCGCATTCACGACTTCAAGGCGCACCTCTGGTGGTTAGTGCGACGCTTCTTCCGCGTCCAGTTCACGGACGACGCACGCGACAGCTTCCGCGAGGGTCAGGGCAAGCTCGGCAAGCGCAGTACTGTCGTAGGCGCGGTCGCGGAATTTGCCCAGATCCCGCTGCTTAACTCCAGCCAGCTCGTGGCACGTTGGAAACTTGAAACACCGCCGACGCTTTTCAGCGATACGCAGCAGTTGCCCATCGAGAATCTGAGCGCCGGCGTCTACCTCATCGAAGCAACGGACGGAACCTACAAGGCCTACACCGTTGCCATTGTCACCAGCATCGCCATTGTCGAGCGCAACATCGGCGGACAAACCAGCCTCTACGTTGCCGACCGCAAAACCGGCGCTCCCGTCGAGAACGCGGAAACAGTGCTATGGCTAGGCGGAGCCCTCCAATCATCCGCAAAAACCGGTGCGGACGGCATGGCGACCCTCACCTCGAACAGCCCTCGTGTCCAAGCAGGCGCGGAGCCGGAAAATGTCTGGGTCATGGCGCGCCACGGCGCCGATGTAGCGCTGGTCACTCCGTGGGCGTACGAATTTGGATCGAACCCGCAAAGCAATCTCACGTCGTTCGTCTACACCGACCGCCCCGTCTACCGCCCCGGGCATACCGTCCACATAAAAGGCATCATCCGCCGACAAAAGGGCGACGACCTAACCCTTCCCGACGACAAATCCCTCGACCTGAAAGTCACCGATGCTGACAGCAAGGTCGTGCTCTCGCAACCCGCGACTGTGTCCGCCCATGGAACCGTCACCGCCGACCTCACTCTCGATGCCGATGCTGCGCTCGGTTACTATAGCGTTGCCCTTCAGCGGAACGGCCAGTTTGTTGGAATCGGCAACTTCTACGTTGAGGAGTACAAGAAGCCGGAGTACCAGGTCACCGTCAAGCCCACCGCCGCCCGCATCCTCCAGGGCAACACCATTCAGGCCACCATCGAAGCACGCTACTTTTTCGGCGAGCCCGTGGCTGGAGCCAAGGTGAAGTGGGTCGTGCACACCTCCCAGCACTACTGGTGGGATGAAGACGAGCAGGACGACAACAGCGCGGAAGGCGGTGGCGAAGGTGAAGCAGGGGGCGACGAGCCCGACGAAACCTATGGCGCAACCGAGCAGCAGGAGCACGAAGGCGTGCTCGACGCCAACGGCCTGTTGAAGATATCCCTGCCCGTTGCAGTCGACGGCAAGCACAACGACCAGGACTACCGCATTGAAGCGCGCGTAACCGACGCGGGCAATCGCGAAGTCGCCGGGCACTCGACTGTCCTCGCCACTTACGGGGCTTTCAGGGTGGAGGTTGAGCCGGTCAGCTATGTGTTTGAGCCAGGCCAGACTCCCCGCGTCAAAGTCACAGCGCAGGACTACGACAACAAGCCCATCCAGACCGCCGTCCACGTTGCAATGACCCTGCGGAAATGGGATTCCGTGACTCACGAATCAACTGAAACACAGGTCAGCAGCAAAGAAGCGCAGACCTCCTCCGACGGCACCGTCCTTGTGGACCTGCCCACCGGCTCAAGCAACGTAAGCGGCGATTTCGAAGTCATCGCCAGCGCCAAGACTCCGGAAAATCGCACCGTGGAAGGCCGAACTTTCGTCTGGATCTGGAATAACGCGGGCGAGTGGTACAACACCAACACCCAGGCCCAGATCGTGGCCGATAAAAAGTCCTACCAGGTCGGCGACACGGCTCACCTGCTCCTCGTCACTGGCCTCGATGATTCGTGGGCCGTCGTCAGTGCCGAGGGCGACACCGTGCAATGGAAGAAATTGCTCCATGCCACCGCCAAGAGCCTCTCGTTCGACGTGCCGATTACCAAACTCGCCCAGCCCAACCTGGTCATCAACGTGGTCATGGTCCACGACAACCAGGTCATCACCGCGCAAAAGAGTCTGAAAGTTCCGCTCGTCGAGCGCACCCTCACCGTCACCGCCAAGTCCAGCAAACCCAAATATCTTCCCGGAGAAAAAGGCAGCTTCGATGTCTTCGCCGTCGATTCGCAGGGTAAGCCGGTTGAAGCGGACCTCAGCTTCGGCGAAGTCGATGAGGCGCTCTACTCCGTTCGCCCCGACGAAACTCCCAACATCGTCAACGTCTTCTATCCCCGCCGCGAGGTCGAACTGCAGCCGCAAACCTCCTTCGACTTCTTCTTTTCCGGCGAGGCAGGCTTGAAGAGTCCACTCCTTGCCATGCTGAACAACGGCATGTACCATCCGCGTCTTGCGCAGGTGAAACCCGGCTCCGATCTCGTCGTTCCCAAGGTGCGCAAGGCATTCCCCGACACGGCCTACTGGAATCCCAATGTCCGCACCGGCCCTGACGGCCACGCAACTGTCGAATTCACCTTCCCTGACGCCCTCACCACCTGGCGAACCACCATCCGCGCCATGACGGACGACGGCAAAGCCGGCGGCGCAGTCACCCGCGTTCTCGTCCGCAAAAACCTCATCGTTCGGCTCGCCGCGCCTCGCTTCTTCCGCCAGGGCGACGAGACCACCCTCCGCGTCATTGCCCACAACTACCTCGAAACCGCTAAAGACGTCACCTTCGCGCTCGACGTCACCGGACTTGAAGTGATCGGTGGACAGACCCAGAAAATCAACATCCCCGCCAAGGGCGAAAACTTCATCGAATGGCGCGTAAAATCCACCATCACCGGCAATTCGGTGCTCACTGCCAAGGCCCTAACCAACGAGGAATCCGACGCCCTCGAAATGACCATCCCCGTCGAGGCTTTCGGCGTAAAGCAGCGCGCCGCCACTTCCAGCGTGGTCTTCTCCGGCCCCGGCCAGGCGCAATGGAATTACGCCTATCCCGCCGCATCCGATGCCGGCTCGCGCGGCCTCACCCTCACCATCGCGCCCAGCCTCGCAGGCACCGTCTTCGACGCCCTTGATTACCTCACTGGCTATCCATGGGGATGCACCGAGCAAACCATGTCCAGCTTCCTGCCCGACGTCATCGTGGACCAGGCCATCACCAAGCTGAATATCAAATCCCCCATCGACCGCGCCACGCTTCGCGATGAGGTCAACGCCGGCCTTGAGCGCCTATACAGCTTCCAGCACGACGATGGCGGCTGGGGATGGTGGCCCGACGATCCGAGCCGCGTCTTCATGACGGCGTACGTAATCAGCGGCCTGGGTCAGGCAAAGGACGCGGGTTACAAAATCGATGACGACCGCCTCGGCAAAGCCCGCGCCTGGCTGCAATCTGAGCTGAGAGCGCACCCTGACATGCTTCCGGATCTCCGTGCTTATACGGTCTACGCACTGGCCACCACCGGCGGCGCGTCAGGCAACGACCTGAACAAGCTCTGGGACAGCCACGACAAGCTCAGCG
>Ga0302187_10000689_pt1 | contig 30127 bp, 27 predicted proteins | sample II_Bog_E1_3_FD_202120 | JGI IMG/M metagenome (GOLD analysis project Ga0302187, IMG submission 202120) | Peat permafrost microbial communities from Stordalen Mire near Abisko, Sweden - II_Bog_E1_3 | ecosystem: Environmental > Terrestrial > Soil > Wetlands > Peat | place: Sweden: Abisko...
CAAGGCATGCTTCCCTTCTACACGCCTTCGCAAACGGATCAATACCTGTAAACCATCTCCCCGGTCTGTTCTGTAAAGTATCTGCCCGGGCTATACCGCTGCTTGCGGCACGACTGAAGTCGTGCCCTACCAAAACAGCGACTTATTCAGGAGTTCCCTAGCTGCAAAAACAAGAACGCGGCGAGGATGGGATACGAGAGAACCACTTTACAGAAACAGGAGAAATGCTTCAGGCCCGGGCCTTGCCGCCTTTCGGGCACTTGAGGCAAACAGAACCCTGGTCTCAGGCGCCTTCCAACTGCATCGTCAGCTCTTCCCACTCGGTGGTCAGCGTGGCCAACTGGCTGCGCAAATCCTCGGCCAGCGCGGAGAGCCGCTGCGTCTCCGCGGCAGAGACGTAAACCCCCAACTGCTCTTCGGTGTGGGCAATTGAGGCTTCAAGGCGCGGAATCTCCTCTTCCAGAAAGGCGCACCGCTCCTCCATCTGCTTCTGTTTGATGGGGTTCAGGCGGCGGGGACGGTCCTTGGCTCCATTGGCCTCGCTCTCCTGGCTCCCGTTGCCCGCCTCGGCATCCCCGCCCGCGGACGCCTCTTTGGCCTTGGGCGCAGCCTCGGACGCCGCCGTTCCCACCGTCTGCGCCTCTTTCCAGCGCAGATAGTCCTCGTAGTTGCCTTCGTGGCTGGTCACCGTGCCGCCTTCCACCTCCAGCACCCGCGTGGCCAGCCGGTCAATGAAGTAGCGGTCGTGCGACACAAACACCACCGTGCCCGAGAAAGCAGCAATGGCCTCGAGCAGCACGTCCTTGGCGCGCATGTCCAGATGGTTGGTGGGCTCGTCCAGCAGCAGAAAGTTCGACGGCGAAACCAGAATCCGCGCCAGCGCGTAGCGGTTGCGCTCCCCGCCGCTCAGAACCCCCAGCGGCTTGAAGACATCGTCGCCGCGAAACAGAAAGCAGCCCAGCAGCGAGCGCAACTGCAGCTCCGGCACCCGCAGCGCCGCGCCGCTGATGTCGTCCAGCATGCGCGCGTCGCCGTCCAGCACCTTGTACTGGTCCTGGGCAAAGTACTCGCTCACCACGTTGTGGCCCAGTTTCACCTGGCCGGAGGTGGGCGCTTCCGCCCCGGTCAAGAGGCGAATCAGCGTGGATTTGCCCGCTCCGTTCACGCCCACCAGGGCCACGCGGTCGCCGCGCTCGATGGCGAACTTGACGTTCTCCAGCACATTTTTCGCGCCATAGCTCTTGCTGAGCCCTTCGGCCTCCACCACCGTGCGCCCCGAGGGCGCCGGCTGGGGAAACTTGAAGTGAACGACCGGCTCCTCTTCAGGAACCTCGATGCGCTCGATCTTTTCCAGTTCCTTGATGCGCGACTGCACCTGCTTGGCCTTGGTGGCCTGGGCGCGGAAGCGGTTGATGAACGACTCCAGGTGATCGATCTGCAGGCGCTGGTTGCGGTAGGCTGCCTCCAACTGCGTGCGCCGCTCGTCTTTCTGGCTCAGGTACTTGGTGTAGTTGCCCTGGTAGATATTCAGCCGCTTGTTCCAGATCTCCACCGTGCGGTCGATGGTTACGTCCAGAAAGTAGCGGTCGTGGGAGATGAGGATGTAGCCGAAGGGGTAGTTCTTCAGGTAGCCCTCGAGCCAGTTGCGGGTTTCCAGGTCCAGGTGGTTGGTGGGCTCGTCCAGCAGCAGCAGGTTGGGCTTGGCCAGCAGCAGCTTGGCCAGGGCGATGCGCATCTGCCAGCCGCCGCTGAATTCGTCGATCAGCCGCCCCCAATCCTCCTTGCCAAAGCCCAGCCCGGTCAGCACGCCGCCCACCTGCGCATCCAGCGCGTACCCATCCAGAGCGTGAAAGCGATCCTGCAGCATGGAGAAGCGCTCCGCGGCCGCCTCGTACTCCGGCCCCTCGTGCTCCAGCACGGCCAGTTGCCCGGCCAGCCGCTCGATCTCTGTCTCCATGTCGCGCAGGTCGTCGAAGACCGTCAGGCATTCCTCAAAGACCGTCCGCCCGGTCAGTTGCAGCCCCTCTTGCGGCAGATAGCCGATGCTCATGCCGCGGGTCTGCTGCACCTGGCCGTAGTCCAGTTGCTCCAGCCCCGCCAGCACTTTCATCAGCGTGGATTTGCCGGTTCCGTTGGCGCCCACCAGGGCGGTTTTTTCGCGCGCCCTGATCAGCCAGTTGGCCTCCAGGAACAGCACCCGCGGTCCAAACCGCTTGCCGGCATTTTGCAGTGAGAGCATCACTTCCATTCTCGCAGACCACCTGCGGGGGGGGGGGCTGACGCCGGGCCGAATGGACAGCAACGCCGCTGGAGCCGAAGCCGGTCTCGCGATTGCATCGGCGGCATTCCGCCGCGGATTTGGGCGCAGCCCCGTCCACACCCTACAATGCTTCATAGGCCAGGGGCCTGTAGCTCAACGGTTAGAGCAGGGGACTCATAATCCCTTGGTTCGGGGTTCGAATCCCTGCAGGCCCACCAAATCTCCTTCGCCCGCGTTTGGGCGCATAACCGGTACAGTGATCGCGGCTGAATGGTCTCCGTTGGGAAGAGCGTTTACGGGGACCTATCCTGCGCCCCCCAAGCGGCCGAGAATTGGAACGGCCTGGATTCTCATCTTGTTGCTTGCCACTTCCCGTGAAGCGGCGTTGCCGGGTTAGTCGTATCTGCTGTTGCGCATCATCCAGCGTACGAAAGGCAGCGCCCCACGTGCCGAGAAGTAGCGCAGCCACACTTCTTACGCATCGGTTGCCTTCCGAAGCCCCGAGGCGAATTCCCCTCTCAGCAGAGCTATCCAGCCGAGGCTTCGCCCAGGGGCTTCGAGTCGGTTCCAACCCTATCTGGAGCTGAGCAGCACCGCTCTGCCTTTTGCTTTGGAGGAGCGGATGAAGTAAATGCCTCCATAGATGCCCCAGACAGCGGAGATGAGCAGGGCCAACAGCGGCTCCTTGAATGTGCCCAGGCCAAAGACCGGGCTGATCAGGTAGAAGGCCATGCAAATCAGGTTGGCGAGCAGCCCGAACCCGGGAATCAGCAAATGCCGCACAATGTTGTAATCGTGGCGCCTGTGGTAGGCGACGATGCACAGAAGGCAACTGAGCGCGTAAAGGATGAATGTGCCGAAGTTGGAAGTGAGCGTGATGGTCAGCAGCGAGTTCGGCAGGGCGGCCATCTTGTCGTGGGTGCTGTAGCCCAAGCTGGAGAAGATGCCGTGCGGAAGGGCAGCAATCGACGCGTCGGTGGGCGCGCCTGCATCGCCGAAGGCCAGCGAGACCGCGATGACGCCGATAAACGCGGAGATGAAGGCCAGCGTCCAGATGGCGCGCCGCGGGGTAAGCGACTTGGCGTGCAGAATGCCGAAGTGCTCGGGAGCTTCGTTGTCCCTGCCCATGGCGTAGGTAACGCGGGCGCCGGTATTCATGCAACTCAGCGTGGTGCCGATCAGGGCCAGGAAGACGGTGAAGGCTTCGGCCAGCATGAAGTACTTGCCGTTGCCGTGTCCCAGCAGCCCATCGCCGACGATGATCATCATGTCGCCAATTGGCGCCGCGGAACCCGCCGCGCTCAGCATGGTATAGCCCGAGTTGAGGAAGTAGTTGGCCGCGAAATACTCGATCAGATAGCAGATCAGTCCTTGTATCAACAGGGAGGCAATCACGGCGATGGGAATATGTTTCGTTGGATTTCGAGCTTCTCCTCCCATCGCCGTTACCGATTCAAAGCCGACCAGAATCAGAATGGCAACCGTGGCCTGAATGAAGACAAAGCTGAATTTATGCGGCGCAATTACCGATGCAGCCGAGGTGTGGGTCAGGAAATTCCCGCCGGCGTCCGACGCAGGATAAGTGATTTGAAAAGGCACGGGTTTGCCGGCGGCATCGGTGAGCGGCACGGGAATTCCGCTCGCATCGCGGACCGTCGAGCCGTCCTTGGCGGTGGCAAACTGGTAGCTGTAGGTGGCCAGCGTCTGTCCATCGTACTGGAAGCCGGGTGTCCCGGTCGGATGGCTCGCGCGGTAGCCGAGTGCCAGCACGCTGAAGACCATCAACGCAGAGATTTGCACGATGTTGATGGCCAGGTTGACGGAAGTCGAGGCGCCCGCGCCCTTCTGCGCAATCCAGGCAACAAAAAAGGAGAAGACGATCGCCACCAGCGCCATGAAGATGGGGCCTGGATTCGAACCGCTCATGAAGCCGGGATAGAGAAAGCCGACCACATAGCCGACAAAGATGCCTGTGGTGGCTACCATCACGCCGGGATAGACCCAGTAGTAGAGGTGCGACCCCCAGCCGACGATGAACTTGGCCACGCGGGCATATTGGAAGAATCTGTCCTTGGACAGAATCGCCTGTTCTGCGTAGTAGTAACTGGATCCGGTGCCGGGATAGAGCTTGGAGATTTCGGCGTAGGCGACTGCCGTAGCCAGGCAAAGCAACAGAGCCGCGAAGATGCCCAGCCACATGGTGGGCGCGGTGGTGCCGGTGGTGGCCTGAATATAGAACGTGAGCCACAAAAACGCGCCTGGGGCGATGAGAGCCATCGCGTTGCTGGTGAGCCCTGTAAGACCCAGGGTGGCCTGCATCTGGGGTGCTTTGTGATCTGCCATGAGTGTTCTCCTGAAGGTAGCTTGGACTTGCATCATCCGGACGGACAGCTCCGCGAATCTTTGCCAAACGACAGTCTTGATTGAGCTCTCCCGAGAGAGTCATGAAGAGATTGGGTATCTTCAAGTAGCGTAAAGACGAAGCGATGAAGATGGAATAAGGATGATGCGATTTGGATCTATCGCGCATCCTGAATATCTTGAGGAATGGATAGATGGACCAGAGGCGCTGACTTCGGGCGAATGGCATCCTGGTGGACCTTGAAGACACGCTCCTTGATCGGCGAGGAGTGGACAAAATCCAGATACGCGCTCTCCAGGTGAGCGCGGAAATAGCCGCGCGTCTTCGTCTCGTCGAATTCCGCCTCAGCCTTGCGGAGATTGTCCCCCATGCGCCTGAGAATATGGAGCCGCGCGACATTCAGCACGGATGGATCGTAGGGGACGGCGAGAAAGTGAAAGAACTCTTCTGCGGAAGAAAGCTTGGACAACTGTTCAAGCACAGTCATATCTCATCTCCATGGATGCGCTGGTTGGTCGTTCCTTGTCGCTGGCCCGCCGATAGAAGTCCAGCAGCTCATCTTCCTGAATCACGCGTTTGGCCTCCATGGAGCGCTCCCTGACCTGCGCGAGCACATTCCTTGTGCGGCTCGTGTCAGTGAAGAGGCCTAGAGATTCCAGTGCGCCCGCCACCGACGCCATCCCCGAGTGCTTGCCCAGCACAATCTTCCTCACCCGGCCAAATGTTTGCGGAGACAATGCCTCGTAGGTGGAGGGATCCTTGAGCAGGCCATCGACGTGAATGCCCGACTCGTGCGTAAAGGCATTGGCGCCGACAATTGATTTGCCGACGGGAATGGGCCGGCCGGCGGCGCGCGCCACGAGTTCCGCCAGGCCGGGCAACTGCGCCAGGTTCACGTTGCTGCAGTTCCCAAAGAATCGATTCAGGCCAGCCGCGACTTCTTCGAGTGCGGCGTTCCCGGCGCGTTCACCCAGGCCCAGCACGCAGACACTGGCGTGTGCGGCTCCGCCGCGAATGGCTGCGAGAGTATTCGCCGTGGCCAGTCCCAGATCGTCGTGACCGTGAAACTCGAGTTCGAACCCGATCGCCTTTCTGAGGCGCACGAAGACGTCGAAGACGGAGAACGGCTCCATGCTGCCCAGCGTGTCTGCATAGCGGAAGCGATGCGCGCCCGCGCCTGCCGCCGCTTCCACCGCAAAGAGCAGGAAATCAAGGTCGGCGCGGCTGGAATCTTCTCCCCCCATGGCCACACGCAAGCCACTATCCACCGCATAGGAGATCACGTCGCGAATCCGCGCGAGAGTCCCCTCCCGTCCCTCCCTGAGCTTGGCCCGCATCTGAATATCTGAAAGCGGAATGGAAAGATTCACCCGCTTCAATCCAGTCTTCCGCGCGGCATCCACATCGGCGCGCGTCATGCGGCACCAGGCAATCGCTTCGGAGCGCCGCAAAACGCTACCGATGGCCGCAATCTCCTCCACCTCCCGATCGCCCATGGCGGGCGTTCCAGCTTCGATCTCCTCCACGCCGGCCTCTTCGAGCGCGATCGCAATGGCCAGCTTTTCCTCCAGAGTAAAGGCAACTCCGGGGGCCTGCTCTCCATCTCTGAGTGTCGAATCGTTGACAATGACGCGGCGCGATTCAGCCATAAGCGGCCTCCATGGGAATCGACATGGCTTGCAGTTCCTTCACCATTTTCGGAAGGACTTCGAGAACCCGCTCCACATCGCGGTCGCAGCTCTCGCGCGACAGCGAGAAGCGCACCGCACCGCGCAGGTGACTGAACGGCACCTTCATCGCGCGGAGAATGTGCGAAGGCTCCATCGACCCGGCGCTGCAAGCCGAGCCGGACGACGCGGCAATCCAGGCGTCATCCAGCATCGACAGAATCGAATCGGCCTCGACTTCTTCGAATGCGATGTTGACGGTATTGGGCAGACGATTGCATTCATCTCCAATCACCATTGCCCCCGCAACGCTGTTCAGAATCTCCTGCTGCAGCCGATCGCGCAATGCGCAGATTCGCGGAACATCGTTGTCCAATGCCTCTTGAGCCAACTCGGCAGCCAACCCAAAGCCTGCGATTGCCGGCGTATTTTCCGTGCCCGCGCGGCGCGCATGCTCCTGGCGCCCGCCATGAACCAGGGGCGCGAGCTCGACTCCGTGGCGCACATACAGGGCGCCGATGCCTTTGGGGCCGTGCATCTTGTGCGCGGAAACAGACAACATGTCGATCTCGGTCGCCTGCAATTTCATGCCGATCTTTCCCGCAGCCTGAACGGCGTCGGTGTGAAACAGCGCCCCGGCACGGTGCGCGATGGATGCCAAAGCCGCAACGGGAAACACCACTCCGGTCTCATTGTTGGCCCACTGGAAGGTTGCCAGAGCGGTCCGCTTGCTGAACGCTTCGCGATAGGATTCAAGGTCGAGATGCCCAAGTTTATCGACGGGAATCCGATGCACCTTGGCCCTTCCTGTAGCTTCCAGGTAGGCGCATACGGCAAGAACCGACGGGTGTTCCACCTGCGACGTAACGATTTCGTCACGTCCCGCCTGCATTGCAAGAGCCGAGAAGATCGCCGTGTTGTTCGCCTCGCTGCCGCCGGAGGTAAAGACAATCTCGCTGTCTCGTCCCGCCCCAAGCAGCGATCGAACCTGGCTGCGCGCGGTGCTCATGGCCTCCGCCGCGGCAGAACCCAGTCCATGGATAGAGGACGGGTTGGCGAAGTGTTTCCGAAAGAACGGCAGCATCGCCTCCACTACACGGCTGTCTGCACGCGTCGTCGCATTGTTGTCCAGATACACCCATCGAGTTGTGGCATCAGGTTCCGGCATGGCGCTCCTTCAAACACTCGATTTCAGCAACACGACTTTCCACACCCGCCCTTGGATTGAGCGTGAGGGTTGTCGAACGAGAACCCCATTCCCTCTTCGCTGTCGATAAAGTCGATCGTGGTGCCGGCGATCAGGGCAACGGAAGATGGATCGATGAGGATCTTCACGCCTTGGCTCTCGCAGGAAACATCTTCCGGATCGGCCTGTTCCACCAGCCCCATTTCATACTGGAGTCCAGCACAACCGGCCGATCGAGCCATCAGCCGCAGCCCTGCCATCGGCACGGACGTTGCAGAGAGCGCGGAGTTCAAAGCGTCTGCGGCAGCTGCTGTCAGTTGAATCATCGTCCCCTCCTTGTCGGCTACTGCTTTGAACGATGCACGCTGCGTGCCAAACAGGCGGGGACTGAGAAAAGAGGGACTTGCGCTCGTGAGGAGAGAACGAGCGAAAGGTTTGTCGCATTCAGGACATGTCGCGATTCGCTCAAAGCGATCGAGCATCCTGAATCGACGCCAACCCTGGCGTCTCGCCATGCAAGCGGACCCGAGCCAGCAGGCTTTCGCCGGACTCATCGCCGAAGCATTCATCGAAGTCGGTACACTCGGAACAGGAAGGCGCAACGCACATGCGAAAGCCATCTTCGCGGCAGATCATGCGATAGAAGAACTTCTTCCATTTCATGTCCTGGCTGTTGCGCCGCGCGAGCAACCAGAAATGGCGCTGCATCAGCCGGGACAGCTCTCCCCGATCGGCAAGCCCAAGATCCTGCCACAGATGGTTGGGCCGCGTGGATCTCCGCGCAATGAGAAGGGACATCAGTGAGTTCAACGGAGACGGCGCTGTACGAAAGCGCCACAACAGCTCCCGCAAGCACAACTCATCTTCGCCAACCTCCGGCTCGGTATCCAAGCCAAGCGACTCAAACTGCGTCAGCGTGCCGGGGAAGTATCGCGCGATTGCCGAGCGCAGCGCCGCTCCGCAAATTCCAAGGCCATTGGTCAAAGATCCGCAGTTGCCACTCTCGCTGGCAGCTGCAGAGAAGATGCACGCCAGTACGTGACCGTCGAAGGTCTCGCAGCCGGTGGCCGCGTTTGCCTGGCGCAGTGCCTGGTACATTTCCTGTGGCGTCATCCTTTGCTCCCCTTGGATCCTTCAGGATGGTCCGTGTGTTTGGCAGTCCTTTGCGCAGACGCGCGCGCATGCGCCGCACCCAATGCATGCTCCTGCATCGGAGACCGTCATGGCCTTGCGCAGGATCTCTTCGTCGTCGTCGAGCGAGACCAGGTCGCCCTCTTCCGTGACGCCCTGAAGGGTCATCACCGAGCGGCCGCACACCTTGTAACAACGGCCACACCCGATGCAGGCCTCGGGATCGATGCCCAATAGATACGATGGACTCCAACTGCGGCCATCGCGCGTGAACGATTGAACTGCCAATCGCATCGCTTCCATTCGCACTCCAGCGCCCCGAAGAAGGACGCGTTGGATTTCCACTGTCTGAACCACCGTGTGGCTGATCGCGATGTCGCTTAGTCCCGTAGCCTCTCAATAGCGGGCGACATCGGGGTATTTCTCGATCCACTCCAGGGCATCGGCCACGATCTTTTCCCCTTCGGCTTCCAGCTTCTCCATGCTGTCAAAGCCAAACCTGTGAACATCGCGCAGAAACTTGTTGAAGACGACCAGCCGTCCCGCGGTCAGTACCAGGCGGCCAAAGCCCTCATGGTGCAACTTCATCATGGGAGAGACCATCACGCCGGTCGCTCGCTCGATGGCCAGGCCGATCGCGTTGTAGAACAGCTCCATCCGCCACAGCGTCTCCGGATCCGGATCGCTCATCATGGGAATCTCGTGGCGCTTCTCCCTGGTCAGAATGTAGGGTTCCAGAAGGTCGGAGTCGCTCTTTGCATCCCACGATCCGTGGATGTCCTGCGCTCTCCATTGCTTGATGAGTTCGTTGAGGAAGCCATGTGTTGGCGGTGCCGGCGCTTGCATCGTGGTCTCATCCATAGATCGACTCATCCTCGAAGTCCAGGACTCGTTCCCCGCCTTTGTTGAGCGCCTTGCGCAGCCAGGGCGGAGGATTGCCGGCCAGAACGGCCTGCAGCTGCATCAGTGCTTCCTCGATGGGCTTGGTCTCCGCAACCTTGACCGGGTGGATGTTCTTGGCCACCACCCGCGCCGCGCCCGACCCGCCAATCGCGGCAACGTACAGGATGGCGCAGTCCTTGATCGCTTCCAGCTTCGTTCCGAGCTTGTCTTCGTTGCCGTCTTCCTGCAGGTTGCCGCTGAATTCAACATTCGTGACAAAGCGGCAGTCTTCCGCACAGACGTCGTAGATGGCGATCTTCTTTGCCCAGCCAAAATGGGCGTCTACATGTTCTCCATCTTCTGTTGCAAAGGCGACTTTCATGTTCCTCCTTTGTGCCGGCCATGGTTTCGCTCAGATGTTTAGTGCACTTCCAACGACACCAAAGGCTGCGAGGCGTTTTCACGCGACTCCCAGGTGTGCGGCGTTGGCTCATGGATATTCGCCAGGAACAGATTCCCAACCTCGAAGATCAGGTCGCGGGTTCCGCGATACCCAACCGAGACCTGCTGACCCGCTCCCAGGCGATCGAAGATCGGCAGGCCGATGCGAAACAGCGGGATGCCCAGCCGCGCAGCCGCTTGCCGACCATGCGAGTGCGTCACCAGCAAATCGGTGCCTGCTGCCCGCATTTCCAAATCCTCCAGATCGCCCAGAACGACCTCATCCACAGGCATGGTCTCCAAGGAGGGAGATTGCGTGGTTGTGATGGCGACCTGAATCTCGCATCCCATCTCGTCCAGCCAGTGAGAGAACACCGCCAGCAGATCGGGCTCGGCGGCGATTGCCACACGCTTTCCGCCAAAGTGAAAGTGCCCGTCCAGCATCGCGTCGATGAGTTGGCTGCGCTGGCGGCGATACTTTCGCGGAACGGGGACGCCGCTGATCTCGGAAAGAAAGCCCATCAGTTCATCGTTGGCTGCGAGACCTGTGAGCCTCTCGAACAACCGGTAGGGAATCCCGGTTCGATGCTCGAGCGTGATGGCAGCTCCACGCATCTGCTCGCCAATGGCGATTGTCCAGCAGGCAGACCCCATCTTGCGAATCTGTTCGAGAGAGATACCGCCCAGTGTCGTCGGTGTAAACTCAGCGGGGATGTGGCCGTCGAGCGAGCCGGAGAGGTCGGGAAGAAACACCGGTTCGAGGCAAAAGGCCTCGAAGATATCCCGCAGTTCGTCGATGTCCCCTGGGGTGATGTGGGAACCGGGAAGGATATTGATTCTCCTCGTCAGCCTTGCAGTCGAAAACGGAACATCGACCAGTTCTTCGATCATCCGGGTCACCGCCGCCGCCCATCCGTCCTGAAACGCTCCTTCGAAATCCGGTGTCGAGACGTCGACCAGAGCGATCGAGTCCAATTCCGGATGGCTGGCGCGTATCACCTTGAGAAAGCCGTTCAGATCGTCGCCCTTGATTTCCGAGATGCCGGTCGTGCAGATTCCGATGAAGGCAGGCTTGGTGCGTGCCGCGATATTGACCAGCGCCTGCTCGACATTGTCGAATCCTCCCATCACCGAAGCCACTTCGCTCAGCGCCGTGGTCTGCATCGGGATGGCCTCGCGGAAATGGCGCACAAACAGGACCAGGCCGAAGGAAGTGCATCCCTGGGAACCATGCAACAAGGGCATCGCGTTGTCCACGCCCATGAATGCAAGTGCCGCGCCAACCGGCTGGCTCATCCTGAGCGGATTCACCGTGCAATGCTCTTGACTGACGACAACCTTTGCCATATGCCTGCCCCTGTCTGGTGTGCCTATGCGATGTGAAGGTGGAGCGCGGCCTTCTCCCACGGAGCGGACCGCCGAATCTGATCCCAGATAGGATTGGAAAGAGCCTTGTCGATTTCGTTGATTAACGCCACCATGCCCACGTAGCCCGCGTAGGCATGATGCCGCTCCTGGTTGATGTCGAGCCAGGGCATTTTGGCCTTGAGCGCGACAAACTGGGTGCGCCCGCCGGAAAGCATGATGTCGGCCCTTGCTTCCTTCAGCATGGCGTACATCTCGCGCGGCCTCAGGTCGTCAAACATGTGCGCATCCTCCTTCACCAGTTCCTTGATGCGCGCTTTGTCGTCGGGTGTGGATTTCTTCACGCTTGTTCCAGTGACGATCAGGCCCGCCTCTTGCAAAGCCGCAACCACCGACCACGACTTGACCCCGCCGGTGAAGAGCAGTACGCGCTTGCCTGCCAGGCGCGTTTTGAACGGAGCAATCCGTTCCCGCGCCCGAGTCTCTTCGCGCTGGATGACCGCCTCAGTGCGCGCCAGCAACTCCGCATTGGCGCCGCGATCGACTAGCAGTTGAGAGATCGTACGCAGAGCGTCGCTCATATCGCCGATTCCGTAGAAGGAACCCTCGAAGAAGGGAATGCCGTAGCGCTCTTCCATCTTGCGCGCAACGTTGATCATGGCCTTGGAGCAGACCATCATGGCCGCGCGCGCGCGGTGAGATCGGGCCACCTCGTGATACTTTGCATCGCCGGAAATGGTGGCCAGGATGCGAATGCCCAGTTCGTCGAGCAGCGGTTTCACCTGCCACAGCTCGCCCGACAGGTTGTACTCGCCGATAATATTGATATCGTAGGGTGTAGTGAACTCCGGCTCCTCGGTTCCGATCACGTAATCGAGAAGCGCCTCGCCCGCCAGTTTGTTACCCAGGTTCTTCGATCCCACGAATCCCGGCACATTGATGGGGATGATCGGCTTGCCGAACTTCTTTTGCGCAGCCTTGCAAACCGCCTCGATATCGTCGCCAATCATCGCGGGCACGCAGGTCTGATAGACAAACACCGCCGGCGGATTGTGCTTTTCAACGATCTCCTTGATGGCCTTGTAGAGATGCTTTTCTCCGCCAAAGATGATGTCCTGTTCGTTGATGCTGGTCGTGAAGCTGGTGCGGTAAAGCTGGGGGCCGGATGACTTTGCGCCGCGATTGTCCCACGAGTGTCCCTCGCAGCCGATGGGACCATGAATCAGATGGGCAACATCGGTAATCGGCTGGAGCGCGATCTTGGCTCCGTCGAAGGCGCAACCGCCGGCAGCAGCTCCCGGAGCGAGAAGCCTGTTGCAGCCCTTCTTTCTCTCCGGGTTCGACTTCGCCTGATTTGTGGCGCAACCCGGCTCGTTCAGGACCTGCTGGATCTTTGAGCCAAGAGTACCCATCGCCGCATCCTTTCCCGTTGCCGCCGTGCGTTGGAGAATTCCGTCTGCTGCCCTTTGTATAGCTCCGCCCTGCGGCGATTCCGTTGAGATTCGCCGTAGGGCAGACAGACGGATGAAAAGAAAAAGCTAGCGGATAATGTCGAAGCTGTAGTCGGTCTTGGCCACTTCGCTGGTGTTCTGGTCCATGTGGTCGAGTATCTTGTCCAGAATCGTCACCAGGACGTTGAGCCCGCCCTGGTAGCCCCAAACCGGATAGCGATGGTGGTGGTGACGGTCGAAGATGGGAAAGCCCAGGCGAATCAACGGCGTCTTCGTGTCCCGCTCCAGAAATTTTCCGTAAGTATTTCCGATCAGGAAGTCTACCGGCTCGGTAAAGAGCAACGAGCGCATATGCCAGAGATCCTTGCCCGGATACACATGGCAGTTCTTCCCGAAGGGCGAGTTGGCCAACAGCGCTTCCGTCTTTTCCTTCCACGCCGTTCCGCCATTGGTGGAGAGAACATGCACCGGCTCAGCTCCCAGCTCCAGCAGAAATCCGGTGAGGCCAAGCGTCAGATCGGGGTCGCCATAGATGGCAAACTTCTTGCCGTGGATGTGCGCACTTGAATCTGCAATGGCATCCACAAGCCGGCCGCGCTCTTTCCTGATCGGATCGGGAATCGCTCTGCCCGAAAGGCGCGCGACCTCCATCAGGAATCTGTCTGTTGCTTCCACGCCCACAGGATGATTGAACGCAACCGTTTCCTGTCCGGCAGCTTCAATCACGTTTAGAGTCTTCTCCGTGCAGAACTCCTGCATGGAGATGGTCGCGCTGGCATGGATTGCATTGGCGGCGTCCTCCAATGTCGTGCCGCCATCGTACATCCGGAACTCCCCGTCACCGGGCGTGTCCCACACATCGCTGTTGTCTCCCAGAATCGTATACTCAACGCCCATCAGGTCGAACAGCCGCTTGATCTCGCGCATGTTGCCGACCGTGTATCCGTCGAAGCCGCCGATGAAGTTCAGCTTTCCGTCGGCTTTGCGTTCCAGCTTCGGCACAGTGCCGGCCTTGCCGTTCCAGAAGTGCTCGACGATGCCCTTCAGAGCATTGTCGTAGCCGGTGACATGGCTGCCGACAAAAGCCGGCGTATGCGCAAAGGGGACGTCGAACTCCATGGGAACCGAACCCTTTTCCTTCGAGGCCTTGATGAAGGCATTCAGATCGTCGCCTATCACCTCGGCCATGCAGGTCGTCGAGACCGCAATCATCTTCGGCTTGTAAAGGCTGAATGCGTTGGCCAGGCCGTCCACCATGTTGGCGAGGCCTCCCAGAACGGCGGCATCCTCGGTCATGGACGAAGAAACGGCCGCGGTAGGCTCCTTGAAGTGCCGGGAGAAATGGCTGCGATAGTAAGCCGTGCATCCCTGGGAGCCATGCACGAAGGGCAGGGTTCCTTCAAAGCCGAGCGCAGCGAAGACGGCGCCCAGCGGTTGGCAAGCCTTGGCGGGGTTGATGGTCAGGGCGGTGCGGGCAAAGTTCTTCTCGCGATACTCATCGCTCTTGGTCCATTCACTTACCTGCGCGAGTCGTTCGGCAGGCACAGGGTCCTCGAACATGCACTTCTTGTTCGCCAGCATCTCCGTGTACTCTCCGCCGCGGAACAACTCAAAGTGATCGATCACCTTCTCTGCGTTTTGGGTCATCTTGTGATTTCTCCTCTTGGGTTTCCGCGTTGCTTAAAAGGGCGCCTTGGTCATCCGCCAAACCGGCGCATTGATCGCCATGTCCATGTCGCGGGCGAAGACAGCGAAGCCGTCGTATCCGTGATAGGGGCCGGAGTAGTCCCAGGAGTGCATCTGCCGGAAGGGAACGCCCATCTTCTGGAAGATATACTTCTCCTTGATGCCGGAACCGACCAGGTCGGGCTTTACCTTCTCCACGAACTTTTCGAACTCGAAGCTGGTCACGTCGTCGTAGATCAGCGTGCCGTCCTTCACGTACTGGGTGGTGCGCTGGTAGTCGTCGTTGTGGCCAAATTCGTAACCGGTGCCAACAATCTCCATGCCCAGGTCTTCATACGCTCCGATCACATGCCGCGGGCGCAGGCCGCCGACAAAGAGCATCACCTTCTTGCCCTCCAGACGGGGACGGTACTTGGCGACAATGGCGTCGCTCAGCGCCTGGTACTTGGCAATCACCCGCTCTGCGCCTTCCTTGATCTTGTCGTCGAAGTGCTCGGCGATGGCGCGCAGCGAGGCAACGATCTTGGTCGGCCCGAAGAAGTTGTACTCTACCCAGGGGATCCCGTACTTCTCTTCCATGTGGCGCGAAATGTAGTTCATCGACCTGTAGCAGTGAATCAGGTTGAGCTTGGCGTGCGGCGTCGATTCAAGCTCCGCCAGCGTTCCATCCCCCGACCACTGCGCAATCACGCGCAGGCCCATCTCTTCCAGAAGAATGCGCGAAGACCATGCGTCGCCGCCGATGTTGTAGTCGCCGATGATGGTCACATCGTAGGGGGTGCTCTCAAAGCGCGCCGGCTTGCCCGTCTGCTTGTCGAAGACCCAGTCCCGAATTGCATCGTTGGCGATGTGATGGCCGAGCGACTGCGAGATGCCGCGAAAGCCCTCGCAACGAACCGGCACAATGGTCTTTCCATATTGCTTGCCCTTGGCGCGAGAAACGGATTCGATATCGTCGCCGATCAGACCGACGGGACACTCGGACTGGATCGAGATGCCCTTGTTCAGCGGAAACAGGACCTCGATCTCGTCGATCAGCTTGCCCAGTTTCTTGTCCGCGCCAAAGACAATGTCGTTCTCCTGGAAATCGGAGGTGAATTGCATGGTGCCGAAGGCATCAACACCCGTGGTGCCGACAAAGTAGTTGCGCCGGGAGGCCCACGAGTATTGTCCGCAGCCCACCGGGCCGTGGCTGATGTGGACCATGTCCTTGATCGGCCCCCAGACCACGCCTTTGGAGCCCGCGTAGGCGCAGCCGCGAATGGTCATCACGCCCGGAATCGTCTTGAGGTTCGACTTGACTCCGCAATCGCTCTTGCCCTCTTCATGGGTACCCAGGTGCTTGGCGCGCTTCCTTGCGCTCTTCTCCGGATAGGCCTTCAGGACCTCTTCGATCATCTCCTTGTTGCGTGCTTTTACTTCTTCAACGCCGGCGTTATCGCTCATCGTGGACCTCGCTCAAGATGGATTTGTGAAACGGGCGCCGTCTGCTGCGTGCAGGCGGCGCCCGTGAACAGCGATGTTCTTACGCCGCGGCTTCAGCGGCCTTCTTGCCCACCAGGGACTCGTCGATGTTCTTGATGATGCCGTGCTCCATCAGCATGTCTTCGAGTTCGTCCATGGTGATGGGCGTGGGAATGGTGCCCAGACCGGCATTGGCGTGAATCTTTTCGGCGAGATTGCGATAGTGCTGGGCCTGGGCCGAATCGGGCGCATACTCGATTACCGTCATGCGCCGCAGCTCTGCGTGCTGCACCACGTTGTCGCGGGGCACAAAGTAGATCAGCTTGCTGCCCAGTTTCTTGGCCATATTGTCGGCCAGCTCCAGCTCCTTGTCGGTCTGCCGCTCGTTGCAGATCAGGCCGCCCAGCCGCACGCCTCCGGAGTTGGCGTATTTCAGAATGCCTTTCGAGATATTGTTGGCCGCATACATGGCCATCATCTCGCCGGACATGACGATGTAGATCTCCTGCGCCTTGTTCTCGCGGATGGGCATCGCAAAGCCTCCGCACACAACGTCGCCGAGCACGTCGTAGGAGACATAGTCGAGGTTCTCGTAGGCGCCGTTCTCCTCAAGAAAATTGATGGCCGTGATCACGCCGCGCCCCGCACAACCAACGCCGGGCTCGGGACCACCGGACTCCACGCAGCGGATGCGCTGATAGCCGTACTTCATCACTTCTTCCAGCTCGATATCCTCGATGGTTCCTTTTTCCGCCGCCAGGCTGAGGATGCTGTTTTGCGCCTTCGCATGGAGAATCAGGCGCGTGGAGTCTGCCTTCGGATCGCAGCCAACGATGAGAATCTTCTGCCCCATCTCTGCCAGCGCCGCCAATGTGTTTTGCGATGTGGTGGACTTGCCGATTCCGCCCTTGCCGTAAAATGCAATCTGCCGCAGCTTAGCCATCATTCCCCTCCTTGATTCGGTTCTTCGTTCGTGTTTCCAATCTTGCAACCTGAAGACCATCGCCGCCTTGTTGCGGCTCAGCGTTCAGGTGTTCCGGATGAGGAATGCCGTCCATCGATCTGCATCCTTGCGTTCCGGTGTTCGCCTTTCTAATTGCAATCGCCGTGCCAAACTCGAAGATCCTCTAAGAGGCTCATTATGAGGCGATTGTGATCGATCAGCGCGAAAACACGCCATGTTTTGAACGCGACATTCGAGACTGTGCTTGTAGCGAATGCGACGAAGCCCGCTCTCTGCGTGCATGGACGAGCGCATTTCACGCGCTGTTCGCGTACTCTCCGTTCATCGTTGAGGGTGCTTTCACCGGCTTGGAGATTAAACGCTCAAAGGGCTATGAATGCGGAGGAGGATGGTTGCCCCCTTTGCATTCATAGCCCTTCTTGTCCCGCGGACCCTGTCTGTAGACGATTGCGCTTTGGCAATCGCTGCGTGAGATCACGACACTCAATGCACCAGTTGTGTGGTTGAGAACGTCGCGGCGAACTCGCTCAACGTCATGGGGAGGCGCTCGATGTTGTACTGCTCCAGGAAGCGGGCCTCATTGCGGGTTGGCTCCTCCGGCAAGACGGCCCAATGCTTCTCCGAGGAGCGCTTCATGATCTGGCGCGCGAACATCCTTTCCAGTTGCGTCGAGAAGCGGCAACCGAGAAAGAGGAAGTTTCTCCCCTTGCGAATCTCCTGCACCACCTCGGGGATCGGTGTCTGGATGTCGATCTCCGTCAGCACCTCGACAAAGTCGGAGTCGGAGACGAGGAAGTTGCGCTCCGGCCATACCGAGCCGAGAGGCTGATAGAGCAGTGTCTTCCAATCGGCTTGACGATCGCCGTAGCGCACTCCCGCCTGGGTTCCATCCGAATCGTAGTAGTGAACCCAGTTGCCAAAATGCTCCGACTGGCTCACGCCCTGTGCCATGCCCCACCCGGCTCGCGCACTCAGCGCCTTCTGTGGCAGATCGTCGTACCAGGCATGAACCACGAGCGGCAGTGAAGGCAGATTCATCAGCAACATGTGCAGGCGGGTTGGCTGGGCATCGGCGCCGAAGGCCTCGGTCATGGCATTGCTCACTGTCCGGCGGTGCTTGAAATTCTCAATGAACTGCGCAGCGGCGGTGAGATTGTTTTTGATCTTGAAGGGCACACTGCTCTTCGATGTGAGGCGCCCGGCGAGCGCCAGAGGAGAGCCGGGAAGTTGGCTGCCGCTATGCTTCAGGGCAAGCACACCCGGACCGATGTAGGGAATCGCATTGCCGCCGGCGAAGCTCTCCGCGATGAGTTCCAGTGGCTGGTTTGTCATGCCGGCATCTCGCTTTCCTGAAGTTTGCGTGCCTCAACTGTAATGGGCAATGTGGTTGCCGCGGCCATTGCAGGCAGCTCCAGCCGCCAGCCGTTGGCGAGCGTGACCAGGCCGCCCCACATCTCCGTTTTCTCTACCGCGACAATCGGTTCCTCAAGATCCTTCTTGGCGATATAGGCCGAAAGGATACCCGTGTGATTTCTGCGAATCATGACCTTCATAGCGCTCCTCCATTGGATTCGAACGGCATCAGTTCCGGCTCCAGGCAGCCAACCACTCGATTCTGTGCGAACTCAACCATGTAGACAAACGTTCCTGAGTCGGTGTGCTTTCCAATTTGCACGATCTCCCCGGCATCTCCGCTTTGAGCCAGCAGAGCCTCCACGGGATGCTCGGGATAAGAACCGTCGTTGAACAGGTCCGCAGCGGCCTGTACTCGCTGGCCCCATACATAAATCGGTCTGGTTGTCTCCATCATGCGTTTCTCCCAGCGGCCTCTGCGACTTCGAGCTCTTTTCTCTTCATGCCCACGCGATATCCGCTTCCCAGGAACTCGACACCGTAGATATAGAACTGCTGCAAGAACGTGCCGATGGAGATGACGTAGCCTTCCTCGCCCTTCTTCGCGAGCACTTCGCCGATCTCCTTGCCGGGAAAGGTTCCATCGTTGCGCACCACACATTTGGAGCGGACTTTCTGGCCGTACTCGTACTGGGGCGGTCCATCCAGCTCCACCACCCAGCCATCGCGATTGATCTTCGACATATCAGTGCCTCCTTGCTTCCCGCTGTGAGAGTCTCATTTCAATCACCGCATGGTCGCCATCGGGGCAAGCCTGGGCTGCCATGAGTCTCTCCTCGACCAACTCGCGAACGAGTGGGTCCGGATCCTCACGCATTGCATGAAGGGCCTCTGCTGGAATGCGTCCCGCCACTTCATAACGAACGCGCATCTCGCGATGCGAACGCAGCGGCAGCAGCAGGGCGGGCGCAAGGCGCTGCGCCACCGCCAGACAGACCGAGGCGTCGGGGTCGGAGACGAGTTCCACCAGCCACTCAGACGATATGCGCTGCGCCACCACTTGCCGCACCTCCGGGTCGGGATCGTCGATCATGTATTTCAATTGCGGCAGGCCGATGCGCCGCGCCACAAACTGGCGAACGTAGTAGTCGGGGTCCGACATCATCGGCGTCAGCTCTTCCCCTTCAAGATGCGAAGCCACGCGAATGCGCACTTCGCGCTTGGCATCCTCGCGAAGGCGCAGCAGAAAGCGATGGGGGAGCCGCAATGCCGCATTCCAGCGCACTGATTCGTCTTCATCGCCGAGCAGCGCGGTCAGCCGGAACAGATCGGCAAACTTTGCCGCCGCAGCGCGCACTTCGAAGTACGGGTGCTCAAGATACTCATTTGCCAATCCGGGGTTCTGCCTGAAGAACTCTTCGATGCGCAGGGGAGAACGATCGTGCACGCAGACATGCTTTTCCAGGCAGCCCTCGCCGCGCCGCAGCTCGCGGTGGACGCACTCTTTGCAGCAGACTTCGCGGCCTTGCCAGTCTCTTGCTTTGCCGGGCTTGAGAGTCATCGTGCGTCTCCTTTTGCTGCCCTCGTCAGCCGCGGACGAGAGATCCGATCGGCACCAGAGTTGCGGCCTGCGAGCAGGATGGCTCCGCGGGCCCTTTGCTGGTAACGGTGAAACCGGTATGCGACCGCGACTCGATAAAGTCCACTACGGCTCCATCAAGCGTCGAGCTGCTCCCGTGATCGAGAAAGATGCGCAATCCGGCGGGCGACCAGAGCACTTCATTCGGTCCCAGTTCCGAGGCCAGATCGAAGCTCACCGAAGGTCCTGAACAACCCCCGGGAGTCACCTTCATCCGGAAGCCGGCTGTCGCGCCCGGTGCGAAGCGCATCATGCGGCGGATGAATTGCTCCGCCGCCACGGTGAGGACTGCACTCCCTTCCATTGTGCTGTTCATCTACACCGCCGCCGCATAGCGTGGATAGTCTGGATCGACGATGCAGGTCTTGGGCATCGGGCAAATCGCCGCGCACTGCGGCTCTGCGAAATAGCCAATGCACTCGGTGCACTTGGCCGGATCGACGGAGAAGGCAAAGTCCCTCTCGGAGATCGCGTCGTTAGGGCACTCGCTGGCGCATGCCGAGCATCCCGTGCAGTTGGACTGTTTGATCTTGTATGCCATCTTCGCTTCTCCTGTCGCAATTCCGGTTGTGCATCACGCGATCAACGCGCCCTGCCGAATCTCCGCGTCGCCGCGCTGCCTGTGCTCGATCTCGCCGCTTCCGACGCGCTCCAGATACCCGCGGAAATAGGCGATCGCCGACTGCTCGATGTATTCCAATGCAAAGCGGTCGACCGGCTCGATGCCCGCGCTGGCCAGACCTTTGCGCGGACAGCCGCCGATGCGGGCAACAAACACCGCGGTGCAGTCGCTAATGGCGCGGACCACCGTTTCCAGGCTGTCCTCCTCCGCATATCCTCCCTGGCAGTAGTTGTCTACTCTGCGGTGGCCAACGAACTTCGCCCCTTCCGTGCTCACCTCGTAGATCTGGAACTCCTTGGCGTGGCCAAAGTGTTCGTTGATGCGGCCGCCGCCCTTGGTGGCAACCGCAATCAGAATCGAGATGTCGCTGTGCTTGCCCGCCAGGGTCTTCAGTTCCGCATTTCTGGCGGCAACCACAGCGTCGCGTTGCAACTCCACTGTCTCCTGGTAGGCCTGGCGGCCTTCGAGGTCATAGTTCACATCCATCTCCATGACTTTTTCCGTGGTGAACTCCGCGCTGCGATCCTCGCCCAGCAGGCCAACGGCATCGGCGCGGCACTGCCGGCAATGGCGCATCATGTTCATCTCGCCCTCGCAGGCGTCATGCAGTTCCTTCAGCTCGTGCGCGGTCGGCTCGGGCTGGCCGGCAAGCCCGAAAACCGTGCCGTGTTCCGGCGCGGAGATCAGCGGCATGATGTTGTGCAGAAATGCGCCGCGCGCCTTGACTGCCTTGTTGACCACAGTCAGGTGCCGATCGTTGATGCCGGGAATCATCACCGAGTTGACCTTGCAAAGAATGCCGCGCGCGGTCAGCATCTCCAGGCCCATCAGTTGCCGCTCGCTGAGGATCCGCGCGGCCTCCATGCCCGTGTAGCGTTTCTTCTGGTAATAGATCCACGGGTAGATCTTGGCGCCCACCGCGGGATCGACCATGTTGATGGTGATGGTGACGTGGTCGATGTTGAGTGCCTGAATCCGGTTAACATAGTCGGGGAGCATCAGGCCATTGGTGGAAAGGCAGAGCTTGATGTCGGGAGCTGCCCGCGCCACCATCTCGAAGGTCTTGAAGGTCTTCTCTGGATTGGCCAGAGGATCTCCGGGACCGGCGATGCCCAGCACCGTCATCTGCGGAATCGCCGAGGCCACGGCGAGCACCTTTCTGGCCGCCTGCTCCGGCGTCAGCCGCTCGCTCACCACGCCGGGCCGCGATTCGTTCGAGCAATCGTACTTTCGGTTGCAGTAGTTGCATTGGATGTTGCAGGCGGGCGCAACAGCCACATGCATGCGCGCAAAGTGGTGGTGCGCTTCTTCGCTGTAGCAGGGATGGTTCTTGACTTTCTCCCAAACCTCCGGCGCCATATCGCCTTGTCCGGCGGCCGATCCGCATCCTTGCTTGCCGTTTCCGCCTTTTGAGCCACAGCTCTGTTCGGCATTCCGCAGCGCCACCGGCTGCATCACCCGCAACAGTGGGACGACCTTCCGATTGGCAAGCTCCATTGCATCCCCCTTGGTGTTCCCGGCTCCGGACTGCGGGTGTTGCCCGGTACTCTTGCACCTGGGTCGCCAAAGTGGAAGTTGTTGATAGCAGGGCAAGTGGCCCATATTGCCCTATGTCGCAATCGCTACATGCCGCTGTAGAGTCAGCCGTTTTGTCGCAAAACAGCCATTGCCGCATGCACACCGAGGGGTGTGTTGGTGCGCGAGACGCAGAGGGGCTTGCATCAGAGGATGACGGCTATTGCAGGAGGGAAAGGCTCAGAAGCGCTTGATTTCTACGTTGTGCTTGCGCAGTGCATAGCCCATCTGCCGGGGCGTCAGCCGCAGGAAGCGCGCGGCTTTGGCCTGCACCCAGCCGGACCGCTCCATGGCGTCAATCAAACGCTGGCGCTCGTCCGGGTTCTCGTCCCCGCCTAGCCCGCGACCCTCATCGTCCGGCTCCGCGGCGCTTCCTTCGGGAGCGGCGCTTGCCGGCTCTTGCGTTCTGCGCACCGGCCATGAACGCTCCGCGACAGGGGAGACCACCGGAAGCGGAACATAGGCGGAATTCTGTTGCGCGGATTCGCTCATCGACTTGCCCAGAACCACCGAAAGACAGCTATCGTTGCTGCAGGAAAAGTCCTCGACGACGATCACGGAGCCCTTGGCAAGCGCGGCGGTGCGCTTCACGCAGCTTTCCAGCTCCCGCACATTTCCGGGGAAATCGCAGGCCCGCAACACATCCATGGCTCGCTTTGAAATCGTCAGCGAGACGCCATGCTCCTTGTTGAAGCGGCGAAGAAACTCCATGGCCAGCTTGTCCACATCCTCTCGCCTCTCGCGCAAGGGCGGAAGGAAGATGGGAACCACGCTGATGCGATAGTAGAGGTCGGAGCGGAACTGGCCTGCAAGCACAGCCGCCTCCAGATTGCGGTTGGTGGCAGCCACCAGCCGCACGTCCACTTTGATGGTGTGGTTGCCGCCCAGGCGCTCGAACTCGCCTTCCTGCAGGACGCGCAACAGCTTGGCTTGAAATGCTCCGGAGATTTCCCCAATCTCATCCAGAAAAAGAGTGCCCCCGTCGGCCATCTCGAAGCGTCCCTTGCGCAATCCGAGCGCGCCCGTAAAGGATCCCCGCTCATGGCCGAAGAGCTCCGACTCCAGCACGGTCTCGGAGAGAGCCGCGCAATTCAGGCGGATATAGGGCTTCTGATTTCGCGGCGAGTACTCGTGAATGGCGCGCGCAAACAACTCCTTGCCCGTGCCCGATTCGCCGCAAAGCAGCACCGGCAGATTGACCCTGGCAACCTGTTGAATCTTTCCGATGACTTCGCGGATGGCTGCGCTCTCGCCGATGATCCAGTCGATTCCTTCGCGGCTCTTCTCGTTGCGATCTTCCAATTCCTTTTCCAGGCGGTGACGTTCCGACATCAGCCGCTCGCGATCCCTGGCCACCATGGTCTTCAGCGCCACGGCCTGGGCCACAAGGCTGGCCACCATGGTCAGGAAGCGCACATCTTCGTCCAGCGTGTGCGGAGAGGAATTTCCATCGAGCCGCTCAATCATGATGGTGCCAATAGTGCGGGTTTCCCCTTTGATCGGAACGCCGACGAACGAGGTCTGCATCGACGACTGGCCTGTCTTCAGCTCCCTCCAATCCGCAAAGAGCGGGCTCTCGGCGATGTTCCGCACCACTAAAGGCATGCCTGAGACAACGATCTGCCCCACAGCCTGCTCGGGAAGCCGCTCAAAATGCTCCTTCGCTGTCGCTTCGCTCCAGCCGGCTCCAACCACCGTCGAAGTCTGGCCCTGTTCGTCCAGCAGCGCAATCAGGCCGTTGTTCATGTCCAGAAAACTGGCCAGAAGATTGATGACGCCGGAGAGCGCCATCTCCAATCGTGCCGGACGCGTGAGCACCTTCGAGATTTCGTACATCCCGATGAGCGCGGAGTTCGCGCGGCTACCCGACTGCATGGCACGCTCCGGGTTGGAGCTTTCGTGCTGATTCGACACGCCCCCCTCCTCTCGGGTGAAGGCAAAAGCTGAACTGCCGACAGGATCTCAAATGAGTGCGCAGGCTCGATGGAACAACGGAGCCGGGGATTCCCCGGAACCCGGCTTGTGGAAGCAGGGCGCAAATGCCGCAACCATGCCGGTTCGTAGGCATATCTTGGCAGAGTTCTCATAAGGGGTCAATGAAGAGAAGCGCAGAAATCCGTCATGATGCCGACCTGCAGCACGGATAAATCGTTTGATTCCAGCGCCATGAGGCAGCCTATCCTTGCAGAAGCAAGAGCCGTTCCGGATCAAGCACGATGTGCCAAGGTTGGGGCTCCAAACTGAGGGTCCGCCACAAATCTCTTGGCACGTCGGCCTGCAGATGAGGTCGTTCGCCCGGAGCGGGCGCGGCGTGCAAGCGCAGATAGAGCGTCATTTCATGCGGCGCTTCACTGGTTCCCATCAGCCAGCAGGAGAATAAGTTTTCGCTTTCCGCGGGATGAAACGCGATTTGATGCGAGCGCATGCCAACATGGGTCAGCGCATCGGGAACCGGCTTTGCCGTTTGCAGTTCACAGTCCCATGCCTCCACCGCGATCCGATCGGCGGCTGTGCGCCGGGCCGGAACAATGTTCTTGCAACCCGTCAACCGCGCCGCCGCGACACACTGGGGATGCTCGAAGAGCTGGTGCTTGGGGCCGCGGGCAATCACCTTGCCGTGGTCAAGCACCAGTAGATCGCGGCAGAAGCGGAAGGCCTCTTCCATATCGTGCGTTACAAACACCACGGCGCCGTTGTACCCGGCCAGCGTCTCGCGTAGTTGCTCTTCCATCTGCCGCCGCAGGTGCGGATCGAGCGCGGCAAAGGGCTCATCGAACAACAGCGCATCCGGCTCGATGGCCATGCACCGCGCAATCGCCGCACGCTGTCGCTGTCCTCCTGAAATCTCTGCCGGATAGCGATCGGCCAGTTCAGCAATGTGCATCCGTTCAAGCTGGCGCTGCACGCGCGCCTGCCGATCCTGGTCAGGCAGTGCCCTCAACCCGAAGCCCACATTTTCCGCCACCGTCATGCGCGGAAAGAGCGCATAATCCTGGAAAACAACGCCGATCTTGCGGCGTGCAGCCGCCAGATTCTTCCCCGTTGCACTGTCAAACAGAACGCGTCCGTTCAAGACAATGCGCCCGCAATCCGGCGCAACGATGCCGGCAATCATCCGCAGGGTCATCGACTTTCCTGCGCCTGAAGCTCCCAACAGGCCAACCGCGCCCACCCCTGCGCAGAACTTGACCCGCAGCGCAAATGGGTCCAGCGCTCTCTCAACCTCGACCTCCAGGGTTGCGGAAACGGCGCGTTGTTCCTCTTGAGTCGACGGCGTCCAAGGCTCGTTCGCGGCCGGAGGCCGAGCGATTGAGCTGGATTTGCGCGCCTTTCCGCGCGTCCCATTTTGCCAATTCAACAGACGAATGATGGCCAGAGAAAGCACGACAATCAGGCTCACCCAAACCAAGGCCGCGTGCATGTCTCCGCCCGCGGCGGCGGAGAAGATTGCGATCGGCATGGTCTGCGTGCGGCCGGGGATATTGCCTGCAACCATCAGGGTCGCGCCAAATTCGCCCAGCGCGCGCGCAAACGCCAGCACCGTTCCGGCCAGCACGCCAGGCGCGGCCATCGGCAACAGAACTCTGCGGAATACTGCGTTCTCCGATGCGCCCAGCGTCCGCGCAGCGTCCAGAAGATTGGGATTGACCTGCTCGAATGCGCCCAGCGTTGTGCGATACATCAGCGGAAACGCCACCACGGTCGCGGCAATCACTGTTGCCGGCCATGAGAAGACAATCGTGATGCCAATCTGCTCCAGCGCATGTCCCAGCCAGCTCCTCCGCCCCAGCAGCAGCAGCAGGAAGAAGCCGACCACGGTAGGCGGAAGAACCAGAGGAAGCGTGAGAAGGCCATCGATCCACGCGCGCAGGCTGCCGTGCACGCGATACATCATCCTGGCGGCCAGCAGTCCCAGCAGGAACGTGACCGCGGTGGCAACGCAGGTGGTAGCCACCGAAATCAGCAGCGGCGATGGATCGATCGGCATGCTCATGGTGCAGCTATTGTAAATCCATGCTTTTGAAAGATGGCCTGGGCCGCGGGAGTTCCAAGATACTCGACGAACCTTCGCGCAGCCTCTTCGCCAGGTCTCCCCGCGACCACCGCTACGGGATAAACAATGGGATCGTGCGTCGCCTCCGGAGCCGTGGCCACAACGCGAACCTTGCCGGAGATGCGCGCATCGGTTGCATACACAAGCCCCGCATCCGCATTGCCGGTCGCCACATACGCCAGCACCTGGCGCACATCTTTCGCCAGAACAAATCTGTCTTTGAGTCTGTCCAGCAACCCAAGCGACAGCAGAGTTTGTCTTCCATATTGCCCCGCTGGAACGCTGGCTGGATCGCCCAATGCAATCAACCGGATCGAGCGGTCGGTAAGTCCTTGAAAGTCCCGCAGCCTGGAGTCGCGCGGCGCAATCAGCACCAGCGAGTTGCGCAGCAGATTGTGCCGTGTCCCCGCGGCAATCAGCCCTTTCGCTTGCAACTCGTCCATCGGCTTGGCAGCGGCAGACAGAAACACATCCACCGGAGCGCCCTGCTCGATTTGCGCGGCAAGTGTTCCCGAAGAGCCGAAATTGTCGCGAAAGTCCACCTGCGCGTGATCGTGACTGTAGGCAGCCTCGGCCTCTGCCATGGCATCCTTGAGACTGGCGGCATAAGAAACGGTCAGGGTCGTATGCGCCGGGCCGTGGCACGCAGAAAGAAACACCATGCAGGCGGATAGCGCCACGCCGCAGAGCCGCCGCGCTTGATTTGCTTTCGCTCCATCTAGTGCTCTCACGTCGTCTCCCTCAAACCATTTGATTGCTGCACTAACGGCCTCAAGACCAACCCACCGTTCGGGTTATGAGCTTGCAAAGCGCCGCACGGCCTGAGATTGAATCAGACCGCACGGCATTGCTATTGCCTAGTGTAGTGCGTCACACAGATAGGCATTTATTGAGGGAGGCCTGAGCACGGGTGACTTTCTCCAGGATGTCGTTGGCCTTGGCGGTCCAGATGAAGGGCTTTGGGTTCTGGTTATGGCGATCGATGTAGTCACCGATGGCCACGATGAGTTGTTCGAGGTCCTTGAAGACGCCGCGCCGGATGCGGTTCGCGGTCAGGTCGCGGAAAAAGCGCTCCACCATGTTCAGCCATGAGGCCGATGTGGGCGTGAAGTGCACATGGAAGCGTTTGTGGCGGGCCATCCAGCGTTGCACGCGTTCATGTTTGTGCGTGCCGTAGTTGTCACAGATGATATGGATCTGCTTGTCAGCAGACACCGTCTGGTCGATCATGCGCAGGAACTTCAACCACTCGTGATGGCGATGGCGCTGCTGACAGAGGTGATAGACCTCTCCGGTGGCAGTGTTCAGCGCAGCAAAAAGCGTGGTAGTACCGTTGCGCTTGTAGTCGTGGGTCATGGTCTGGCCGCGCCCCTTCTTCAGGGGCAGACCGGGCTGCGTGCGATCCAGCGCCTGTATCTGGCTCTTTTCATCGACCGACAACACCAGCGCATGCTCGGGCGGATTCAGATAGAGACCGACAACATCGTCCAGCTTGGCGGCGAATTCAGGATCGCGGCTGATCTTGAAGCTTTCGATGCGATGCGGTTTGAGCCCGTGTGCGTGCCAGATACGCCGCACACTGGCCTCAGAGATACCGACTTCGCGGGCCATTGTTCGCGTGGACCACTGGGTGGCATTGGAAGGTGTTGTTTGCGTGGTCCTGGCAACGACTTCTGCTACTGCTTCTGCTGTAATTCTGGGCGTGCGCCCGGGGCGCGGAGCGTCTTTGAGCAAGCCCTGGATGCCGAGCAAAAGAAAGCGGCCACGCCACAAGGCAACCATGCGTGTGCTCACTCCAAGTTCGGCGGCGATTTGCTGATTCTGCAGACCATCGGCGGCAAACAAAATGATGCGGCTGCGCACAACTACCCGCGCAGCCAGAGAACGCTTGCGGCTGAGTCGCTCCAGTTCTGTGCGCGAAGTTGGATCGAGTACGACTGCAGGGGCAACACGCATGGCAAGGTCTCCTCATCATAAGATGAACCGTGCCACTTAACTGATTCTATTTATGACGCACTACACTAGGATATCTGCCGTGGTATCACCATCGATGCCGCGATTTATGACAGGCACACCGAGCAGTTCGCTCCATTCGCAGTTTTGGGTTATGCTGTCGCCAAGAAAAACGGTGGCAGGGCTTGTAGTCGGGCGAGCGAGGGTATTAAAGAGAGACACTCTCATCGAATTATGCGGGTCAGCAGGTAGCTGTTCCGCGCCGAATCTCAGGCGATTTCTGAGATATGACATTCCGCCGCGCCTGTGCACTACAACAATCCCAAGTGATAAAAAAAGAAAGTTTGCGGCGATGGACAAGCATAGAACGATGTGAATTGCGCGGCGTCGGGTCATATTTATAGAATGCCACACCACGTCGGGACTGGGGTTCCAAGCCCCAATTTTTGACTAGAGACCCAAACCAAAATCGAAGCTCTGCTCATGCTGCGGCGCAATCTCCCGCTGCGGCGTGACGGCCTGCTCTAGCTTCTGTTCCGGCTTCATCTCCTGCACATGGGCGCTGCTGTGCGATACATCGTGCCCAAGCGCAGCACCCAGTTGTTCGCGGTCGTTGGTGAAAATTTGCGCGTCGTATGCGCCGCGCGAAACGGCAACATAGGCCATGCGATTGTTGAGCAGGTCTTTGGCTCCCAGCTCGGTATCGACGTGGATCAGCACCCGGTCGGCAGTCTGGCCCTGGCTAGAATGACTCGTCACGGCGTAGCCGTGGTCGAGGTGCGGATACTTCAGTGAATCTATCTCGACCTCGCGGCCTCCATCCATCTTCAAACTCATGCGCCCATCCTGACCGATGCCCTCGACGGTCGCCTGCTCACGGTTGGCCAGCTTCAAGTCGCGCGAGGGCGCGGTGAGCTGCACTCGGTCTCCCACGGAGAAAGCCCGCTCCTGCTCGCGGTAAACGGAAACACCCTGCTGGCGCCGTGGATCGTAGCTTTGTTCCGTGCCGTCCTTCCGCTCGACGGTGATCCTGTTGCTGTCCGCATCGACACTCTTAACCCGCGCATACTCGCCTTTGCCGATGCCGGTCTCCTTCGAGCCGCGGCTGTAGCGCAGCACGTCGCCCTCGTTGTACCGGGCCGCCCACGCGCGATCCGCTCCGGTGAGGTCCTGGCGCGGCACAAGCACCTGGGCGCGGTGCTCTTCCCTGCCGACAACGCCCCTGGCCTGTAGCTCGGCGTGAATGGCCTGGTTGATCTCCACGCGGGAGCGGTTGTCGGGCGAGACGACCAGCGTGTTATCGGGCGACTTCGCATACTCTTTGGCAATAGCCGCGATGCGGTCTTCATGACCTCGCACTTCATGGATGCGGCCCTGCCGCTCCATACCGGCGATAGCCTCTCCCACCTGGCCGCGCGCAAGCTGCTCGACGGTCTGTTTCAACTCCGGATCGCGCTGCCTGACAATCTCCTCCAGCTTCACCGTCTTCATGCCCGCGTCCTGGAGCTGGGCAAAGATGCGGCCCGCCTCGACCGATTCATGCTGGCGGGTATCGCCTACCAGCAAAACGCGGTCGTTAGGATGCAATCGGCTCACAAATTCGTGCATCTGCTTGGTGGAGGCGAGCGAACTCTCGTCCATCACATAGAGCCTGTGCTCGCCAGTGTCCGGTCGCTGGCCTCTGGCAAGATGGGCCTGCAAGGTCTTGGTCTCGATACCGGCCTCGGCCAGCTTATCCGCCGCGCGGCTGGTCGGCGCAAAGCCTTCTACCTTGTATCCGGCCTGTTCCGCGCCCTCGCGCACCACGGCCAGCGTCGTCGTCTTGCCCGCGCCCGCTACTCCATCCAAACCGACGATCTGGGCCCGAGAGAGGAAAATATCATCGACCGCCTGGCGCTGGCCGGCATTCAGCTTCGGGTGCCGGTCTTCGGTGGCAATACGAATCTCTGCCGGTACCAGCATTGGATCGCTAAAGCCTCGCCGGTTGCCCTCCTGCATCTGGCCGATGGTCTCGCGCTCCATGCGCAGCATGGTAGCGGTGGTGTACTGCTGGCCCGCGCTCCCGAACCTGG
>Ga0302187_10000690_pt1 | contig 30122 bp, 27 predicted proteins | sample II_Bog_E1_3_FD_202120 | JGI IMG/M metagenome (GOLD analysis project Ga0302187, IMG submission 202120) | Peat permafrost microbial communities from Stordalen Mire near Abisko, Sweden - II_Bog_E1_3 | ecosystem: Environmental > Terrestrial > Soil > Wetlands > Peat | place: Sweden: Abisko...
GAACCCTTTGATCCGTTCCCATTGGTCTTCCCGAAGCGCGTCGCAATCCATCGCCGATCTCCAAAAATCAGCCTTGAATCCGATTTCAGATCGATTGGGAATCCCTAATCCTTAAATCGTCACCACGCCCTAGAACAGTTCCCATCAGGTGGACTCACCTGATGGTCGAGAAAACGCGGGCAACGCCAAATCACGGGCTCGGCGCGACCGGCAGGCCCCATGGCGCGAACATTGAATGGCCGCCCGCCGCCGGTGCGCCGCCCGCCATCGCCAGCCGCCCGGCCAGTTGCAGGCGCGCATAAGCCTTGCGCGTCCGTGGCGGCGCCCGGCGCGGCATGGGCAGCGCGATCGCCGGCTCGGGCATGGACAGCGCCACGGCCGGGGTCAGGCGGGCACCATCGCCCGGCATGCGATAGAAGATATGCGCGCCAATCTTCGCCACCGGCGTGCCGGTCAGCGCCCAGTAGGGCAGCACATAGTCGGCGTGGTAGTTCGTCGCCCCGCCGACGCGATCGGGCGCGGCGCCGGCCAGCACCTCGCTGGCGACGATCCGCGCGGTGAGCATGGTGGTATCGGACAGGCGGCGGCGGATCGATCCGTCGCAGGTGAAGGTGAACTGGCAACCGGTCACGCGCGCCGCGCCATCGAACACCACGCCGCAGACCGATTTGGGGAAACGCCCGGCGCGCACGCGGTTGAGGATCACCTGCCCCACCGCCTGTTGCCCGGCGAGCGGTTGATTGCCCGCCTCGTAAGCGATGGCCATCGCCATGCAATCGAGCGCGCGGCCACGATCGCCGCCCGGCGCCAGCCCGGCCAGCGGCGCCGGCACAGCCGCTTCGCCGCCGAACAGCGGGGTGGCGAGTGGCTGCACCGCCGGATCGGCGGGGGCGGCGGCGGTGATCGCCGGCTCGCCCAGGCCCCAGGGCGTGGTGGCGGCCTGCGCCGTCACCGGCGCGGCCACGAGCGCGACGCCCGCCATCCCCGCAGCCAAACCGCGCATGCGCAAAATCCCGTGACCCCTCATGCCTGTTCCCTTGGCGTGGAGTTGTTTCATCTGCTTGACACATTTTGCGGGAAAAGCACCCAATTGACATGCTGTGGGCCACTGCCCGCGCACAGGAGCGCCGTTCGTGACCGTTTTCCGCCTTTTGCCCGCCGGACTCGCGTTGATCGCGGGCGTCAGTCACGCCCAGGCCGCGCCCGCGCCGCTGTTGCCCGAGCGGGTGCTGACCTGCCGGATGGGGCATGTGACCAATTTCGATGCCCACCGCGAACAGACCGCCGCCGAGCTGACCTATGACGGGTTCCATGCCTTCGCGCTGCGGCTGGGGGTGACGCCGCTGCGCGCCGGGCCGCCGCCCGATGCGACCGAGGCCCCCACCCCGATCGCGCCGCGCACGCGCATTCTGGCCGATCCCGATCGCATCGCCCCGCAAGTCTCGCCCCGGTTCGAGCGCGTGGTCGACCAGTGGCCGCAGCGGGTCGAACTCTCCGCGCCGATCGCCGGGCGGGTGAAGAATGCGCTGGTGATCACCGGCTATGATCCCGCGCGGGGCACCGCCAACCTGTTCATGATGCGCGCGGCCGAGCTGACCCAGTTCGATCCGCACCAGATGTACCAGGGGACCTGCACCGTGGCGCTGACGCCCGGCGGGCCGCATCGCGGGCACACCGATTGACCGTGGGCGCGAGGTACGCGCGATGAGCTTTGCCCAGTCGCACCCGGCGCGCGATGATGCCGCGCGGGCCTTGCCGTGGATCGCGCTGGTGCTAGGCGCGGTGGCGATTGCCGGGGCCTATTATGCCTATGATGCGATCGCGCCGGTGGCCGATCTGCTGCGCCGCGAGCGCGGGTTTACGCAGGCGCAGATCGGGCTGCTCAACGCGGTGTTCAGTTTGCCCAACATTCCGCTCTCGCTGGTGGCGGGGGTGTTGATCGATCGCGTGGGGGCGGCGCGGGTGGCGTTGTGGACCGCCGGGCTGTGTCTGGTGGGGGCGGCGTTGACCGCATGGGGCGAGCCGTTTGCGGTGATGGTCACCGGGCGGCTGATCTTTGGCATTGGCGAGGAGACGTTGCTGATCGCCTTGCTGGCGGCGCTGGCGTTGTGGTTCGATGGCGGGCGGGCGGCGCTGGCGATGTCGCTGTTGTTCTCGATGGCGCGGATCGGATCGTATAGCGCCGACATTTCCACCAACTGGGCGGCGGGGCTCTATGCCGCCGGGTGGCGGCCGCCGCTGGAGCTGGCGGCGGGGCTCTGCGCGGTGGGGCTGGTGGCGGCGTGGGGGCTCGACTGGATCGATGGGCAACGGCCCCGGCGCGCGGCAGAGGCGGTGCGCGAGCGGTTCGATCTGGCGGCGCTGCGGCGGTTCGATGCCTCGTTCTGGTGGATTTTGTGGCTCAACGTGCTGTTTGCCAGCGCGTTCTTTCCGTTCCGGTCGACGTTTGCCATCGTCTACTTTCAGGATGCCAAGCATCTGACGCTGGCGCAGGCGGGGTTGATCAACAGTCTGGTGTTCGGGGCGGCGATCTTTGCCACGCCCATCATCGGCGCGGTGGCCGATCGGGTGGGGCATCGCGCGGCGTTGCTGTGTTTTGGCGCGGCGCTGATGCCGGTGAACTTTGCCTGGCTGGCGCTGTCGCCCAGCGGCGAGGGATATAGCACGGCATTGATGGGGATCAGCTTTTCGGTGATTCCGGCGGTGATCTGGCCGGCGACGGCGATGCTGGTGCCGCGCGCGCGGCTGGGCACGGCGTTCGGCCTGATCAATGTGTTGCAGAGTCTGGGGATGGCGGCGAGCAACTGGGCGGCGGGGGCGCTGAACGATCGCTATGGCGCGGGGCCGGCGCATCCGGAAGGCTATCTGCCGATGCTGGCGTTGTTTTTCGGCATCGGGCTGGCGGGATTTCTCGCCACCGCGATGCTGTGGTGGCGCGAGCGGGGGCCGCATGGGCACGGGCTGGAGCGCGCTGCACCATAGGGCAAACCCCAGAGCCGCCGTGAACCGCATGTTGCCTGTGCAGCGTCTAAATCCCGGTCAAGGGCCGGTCCAGTCATGTCCGCGCCCATCCCCACACGGTGGCCAAGCCGCCCGGCATGACGGACGACCCATGGACAAGACGCAAGAGTTCCAAGCCGCACTCCGCTTCTTCGAAATCGATGCAGACGACAACCGGTGGATGCCGCGCATCGCCCGCGCCGTCAGCCGCCGTGCCCCGGCGGCGCTGCGCCGGTTCTACGACAAGGTCTCCGCGACGCCCGAGACGGCGAAGTTCTTCACCTCGCGCGCCGGGATGGACCATGCCGCAGCCAAGCAGATCGAGCACTGGGGGCACTTGTTCAGCGGCACGCTGGACGAAAGCTATCGCAGCCGCGCCGAGGCGATCGGGCTGGTCCATGCGCGCATCGGGCTGGAACCGCGCTGGTACATCGGTGCCTATGCCACCATCCTGAACGACGTGATCGGCGGGATCATCAACGAATCGCCGTTGATGAAACTCGATCGCGGGCGGACGGCGGCCACGGTCAATGCCATGCTGCGTCGGGCGTTGCTGGACATGTCGGAAGGGCTGACCAGCTATTTCGTGGCCGAGGAGCAGCGCCGCACCGCCGTGATCGGCGGCCTGCAAAACGCTTTGGCAGCGATGGCCGGGGGCGATTTCCGCACCCGCCTGAGCAACCTGCCCGCCGGCTATGAACAGGTCGAGCGCGATTTCGAGAGCATGCGCGAGCATATCGAGGCGGCCTTGCGCGCGGTGTCCGATTCCGCCGCCAACATCCGCGCCGGCTCCGACGAGATCCGCCAGGCCTCCGACGACCTGGCCCGCCGCACCGAGCAGCAGGCCGCCAGCCTGGAGGAATCCGCCGCCGCGCTGAGCGACGTCACCGTCGGCCTGCGCAGCACGTCGAGCGGCGCCGAATCGACCCGCGAAGCCATCGCCGACACCCAGACCCGCGCCAGCGAAGGCCGCGGCGTCGTCTCCGAGGCGGTGCAGGCGATGGACGACATCCAGCGCAGCGCCCACGAGATCGGCCAGATCATCGGCGTGATCGATGGCATTGCCTTTCAGACCAACCTGCTGGCCCTGAACGCCGGGGTCGAGGCGGCGCGTGCCGGCGATGCCGGGCGGGGCTTTGCGGTGGTGGCCAGCGAGGTGCGTGCCCTCGCCCAGCGCTCGGCCGATGCCGCCGCCGATATCAAGCGCCTGATCGCCACATCGACCAAGCAGGTCGATCATGGCGTGGCGCTGGTGGGCCGCACCGGCGATGTGTTCGAGGGGATCGCCGGGCGCGTCGCCGATGTCGCCGGGCAGATCAACATGATCGCCGAATCCTCCGCCACCCAGAGCGGCAATCTGGAGCACGTCAACAGCGCGGTGCGCGAGATGGACCTGGGCACCCAGCAGAACGCCGCCATGGTCGAGCAATCGAACGCCGCCGCGCGCAGTCTGGCCGAGGAAGCGCGGCGGATGGCGCAACTGGTCTCGGGCTTCCGCCTGAGCGAGCGGGTGGGCGGCGAGGCACCCCGCGCACGCGCCGCCTGAACCTGCGCTCTGCCTGAATGTGCCTGGGGCGCCACGGCGCCGCGCGATTGTCTCGCAACTGCAAAATAGGCGCTTGCCGCCCCGGTTCGTCGCGGATACCCCTTGCCGCAACGAGAACAGGGGCGGGACCAGCCAATGCAGCGCTTCGAGGGTACCGAGAACTACGTTGCGACAGATGACCTGAAAGTCGCGGTCAACGCCGCCGTGTTGCTGCGCCGGCCGTTGCTGGTGAAGGGCGAGCCGGGGACCGGCAAGACCGTGCTGGCGCACGAGATCGCCCGCGCGGTGGGGGCGCCGCTGATCGAGTGGAACGTGAAATCCACCACCAAGGCGCATCAGGGGCTCTATGAGTACGATGCGGTGGCGCGGCTGCGCGATGGCCAGTTGGGCGATCCGCGCGTGCATGAGATTGGCAATTACATCCGCCGGGGCAAGTTGTGGGAGGCGTTTACCGCGCCCAAGCTGCCGGTGTTGCTGATCGACGAGGTCGACAAGGCTGACATCGAATTCCCCAACGATCTGCTGCACGAGCTGGATCGCATGGCGTTCGACGTTTACGAAACCGGCGAGCGGGTGGTGGCGGCCGAGCGGCCGATCGTGGTGATTACGTCGAACAACGAGAAGGAATTGCCCGACGCGTTCTTGCGGCGGTGCTTCTTTCACTACATCCGTTTCCCCGACCGCGAGACGATGCAGGCGATCATCGACGTGCACTTCCGCGGCATCCAGAAGGTGCTGGTGGCCAAGGCGCTGGAGGTGTTCTACGCGGTGCGCGAGGTGCCGGGGATCAAGAAAAAGCCATCCACCAGCGAGTTGCTCGACTGGCTGAAGCTGTTGCTGGCCGAGGACATGCCGCTGGAAGTGTTGCAATCGCGCGATCCCACCAAGGCGATCCCGCCGCTGCATGGGGCCTTGCTGAAGAACGAGGCGGATGTGATGATGTTCGAGCGGTTGGCCTTTATGGCGCGGCGGGGGGCTTGAACGTGGCGGCACCATATTCCGGGGTTTGTGCTTGCGGCGAAGTGACCGCGCGGATCAGCGGCGAGCCCATCGCCACCCGCCAGTGCTGGTGCCGGCAGTGCCAGAAAGCCGCTGGCGGCGGCCCCGCCACCAACGCCATCTTCCGCACCGACGATGTCGCGCTGAGCGGGGCTTTGGCCTCGAACGGTTATGTGGCGGCGAGCGGAAACGGGTATACGCAGTGCTATTGCCCCGCCTGCGGCACCCCCGTGATGGCGCAAATCGCCGAGCGGCCCGGGGTGCGGGTGATCCGCTTCGGGTTTCTGACCCCGGGGCATGGGTTGGCGCCCGAGGCGGTGATCTGGACCAGCGAGGCGCCGGCCTGGGCGGTGCTGGACCCGGCCTTGCCGCATCATGCGGAAGGGGCGCCGGCGGCGGTGCCCAAGGCCTGATCCCATGCTGATCGGCTTCCTTGAGGCCTTGCGCGGGGCCGGATTGCCGGTGGGGCCCAAGGAGCATCTGGTGCTGATCGAGGCGTTGGCGCGCGGGGCGATCGGGACGGATGTCGAGGACTTCTATTACCTCGCGCGCGCGACATACGTGAAGGACGAGGGGCTGATCGACCGGTTCGATCAGGTGTTTGCGCGTCATTTCAAGGGGGTTCTGGGCGGGGCTGAGACACGGGGCGAGATCCCCGAGGACTGGTTACGCGCGGTCTCCGAAAAGTTCCTGACGCCCGAGGAGATGGCGGCGATCGAGAGCCTTGGCTCGTGGGAGGAGATCATGGAGACGCTGAAGCAGCGGCTGGAGGAGCAGCAGGGGCGGCATCAGGGCGGCAGCAAGTGGATCGGCACCGGCGGGACTTCGCCGTTCGGGAACGGGGGGTACAACCCCGAGGGCGTGCGGATCGGCGGGGAATCGCGGCACAACCGGGCGGTCAAGGTGTGGGAGCAGCGGGAGTTTGCCAACTTTGACGCGACGCGCGAGTTGGGGACGCGGAATATCAAGGTGGCGCTGCGGCGGCTGCGCCGGTTTGCGCGTGAGGGGGCGGCGGAGGAACTGGATCTCGAAGGGACCATCGCCGGGACCGCGCGGCAGGGCTGGCTGGATATCCGCATGCGGCCCGAGCGGCACAATGCGGTCAAGGTACTGGTGTTCTTCGATGTGGGCGGTTCCATGGACCCGCATATTCGCGTGGTGGAGGAGTTGTTCTCCGCCGCGACGGCCGAGTTCAAGAACCTGGAGTTCTTTTACTTTCACAACTGTTTGTATGAAGGTGTGTGGAAGGACAATCGGCGGCGGTTTTCTGAACGGACGCCGACCTGGGATGTGCTCCACCGGTTTGGGCACGATTATAAGGTGATCTTTGTGGGGGATGCGGCGATGTCGCCCTATGAGATCAGCCATCCCGGGGGCGCGGTCGAGCACTTCAACGAGGAGGCCGGGGCGGTGTGGTTGCAGCGCGTGGTGGCGACCTATCCGGCGTGTGTGTGGCTGAACCCGGTGCCGGAGGCGCAGTGGGGGTACTCGCAATCGACGCGGATGGTGCGCGATCTGTTTGCCGGGCAGATGTTTGGGCTGACGCTGGACGGGCTGGATGCGGCGATGCGGGTGTTGACGCGGAAGAAGGGGTGAATGCGAGGGACACGTCCCTCGCGCTCCCTCAACGTTGGCAGCGGGGTGCCTTGCGCGCGGCGGGGGCCGTTGGGTGGGGTTTTGGCGCGCCGATGGGGTGTGGTGTTTGCGGCGAAGCCGCCTTTGTGATGGCCGCTACGCGGCGGGGGAGATCGCCGGTCTGGCGCTGTGACGTTGCCAAGGCCCACGGCGATGCGGCGGGGCGCGGCGCTGACAAGGTATGGGAGCGCGAGGGGCCAACCGATTTCTCTTGAGAAATCGGTATATCAAACGACCCTCGCATTCACCCCCTCCCTTCCCCGTTCAATACAACAGGAACGGCGCCCGCATCTCGCGCCAAGCGGCTTCGTCGGCCGCGGCGGCGGTATCGAGGTCGAGCGCGGTGGTGGTGGGGGTGTCGACCCACTCGCGCAGACCGGGGCCGCCGTTGATCACGTCGATGGCGAGGCGCTCGGTTTCGTACTCGTAGGGGAAGTCGCGCCAGAGCGGGTAATCGGGCGCGAGGGTGCGGATGGCCTTGAAGGCCAGCGCCTGCAACCGCCAGGGGCGGAAGGCGGCGTGGTCGTAGAACGTGCCTTCGGCGTGAATCATCAACCCGCTGCAGAGCTGGCCCGCGTGTTTGTGGAAGGTGGGTGTGAACCAGCAGGGGCGCAGCGCGGCGCCTTCGAGCCAGTGGGGGGCGATGCGGTGCATTTCCGACAGGACGGCGGCGGCGTCGAGATCGGGGGCGCCGAAGAGGACTTCGAGAGGGCGGGTGGTGCCGCGACCCTCGGAGAGGGTGGTGCCCTCCAGCATCACCGTGCCGGCGTAGGCGCGGGCCATGTTGAGCGAGGCGGCGTTGGGCGACGGGTTGATCCAGATGCGCGATTCGGGCCAGCCGTGGCCCCCAAAAACCGACTGACTCGCGGCGTCGGGTTGCCAGCCCTGCATCTCGATCACGCGGGTTGCGACGTCGAGCGAGAAGTGGCGGACGAACCAGCCGCACATTTCGCCCAGCGTCAGGCCGTGGCGCATCGGCAGGGGGCCGGCGCCGACGAAGCTCTCGGCGCCGGGGAGCAGTGTCAGGCCCTCGATCGGGCGGCCGGCGGGGTTGGGGCGATCGAGCACCCAGACTTCCTTGCCGGTGCCGGCGGCGGCTTGCAGCAGGTAGAGCAGGGTGGTGAGGAAGGTGTAGATGCGGCAGCCGAGATCCTGGAGGTCGAACAGGAAGACGTCCGCCGTCTCCATCATCGCCGGCGTGGGGCGGCGGACTTCGCCGTAGAGGCTGAACACCGGGATGCCGAGGACGGGGTCGATCTCGTCCTCGGTCTCGACCATGTTGTCCTGCTTGTCGCCCTTGATGCCGTGTTGCGGGCCGAAGGCGGCGGTGATGTTCACCCCGGCGGCGATCAGGGCATCGAGGCTGTGCCGCAAGTCGGCGGTGAGCGAGGCGGGGTGGGCAACCAAGGCGACGCGGCGGCCGATCAGGCGCGCGCGCAGGGCGGGGTCGGCCAGCAGGCGATCGATGCCAAAGGCCACGGGGGGTTGGGTAAAACGGTTCATTGCGGCTCCGCTGGCGAAATCAGCAGCGTGAAGCAAGAGGCTTGGTGGAAATCCGGACGCGCGCCGTGATGCGCCAAGGCCCAGTATGAGACATGTCCGCCCGCCTCCTCGATCACCGCGCAGAGCCCCGCGTGGAGCGGCAAGGCAGGCAGCGCGGCGCGCGGGATCGCGGCATCGAACACCGCGATATCGCTGTGCGCCGGGGATCGCCAGGTGGCGCTGGGGGCGATCGGCATCGGCAGGTTGGTGGCTTCAGCACGGTAGCCGGGGAAGCGGTACGCCGCCCATGCCTCGGATGGCGAAAGGTTGAACTCGCGATAGGCGGGGCCTGAAGCCTCTTGCGCAAACAGTTCGAGGCACGTGGTTTTCCACAGTCCGTCGCGGCGCACCCGGCCGGCGGGGGGCGGCACGATCACCTCACGCGCACCCTCGATCCGCCAGCGCAGCGTCAGCCAGTGATCGTCGAGCCCGGTGACACGCGCGGTGATTGCGCGCACCGCCAGCGGCGGCGTGGCGGGATGGCACAGCAGCGCGGTCATGCGCGGCGCCGGGGGGCGGGATTGGGGCGTGGCGGCGTCATGGCTTGGTCATCCAACCGTCATGCCTGCGTCTTGCGACAGACGCGGGCGCGGCGCAATCCCCCTTCCCGCCATCGGCGCGGTTCCCTTGCCCCGGTTTTGGCGCTAGGCGCTGGGCCAAATCGCCCACGCCAACGCAACGGACCCCACCGATGAGCCAGTACACCTCCGCCCTGCTCAAGCTGCTCGACGAGCGCGGCTATATTCATCAGGTCACCGATGCCGGCGGGCTCGATGCGCTGGCGGGGCGGCAGGTGGTGCCGGCCTATGTGGGGTTCGATGCGACGGCGCCGTCGCTGCATGTCGGCAATCTGGTGTCGATCATGCTGTTGCGCCGGTTGCAACAGGCGGGGCACAAGCCGGTCGTCTTGATGGGTGGCGGGACCACGCGGATCGGCGATCCCACCGGCAAGGACGAGGTTCGCAAGATGCTGGACGACGCGACGATCGAGGCCAACATCGCCTCGATCCGCACCGCGTTCGAGCGGTTCCTGGTATTTGGCGATGGGCCGACCGATGCGGTGATGGTCAACAACCACGATTGGCTGGGGCAGATCGGCTATATCGAGATGTTGCAGCGGGTGGGGACGCATTTCACCGTCAACCGCATGCTGTCGTTCGATTCGGTGAAGATGCGGCTGGAGCGCGAGCAGCCGATGACCTTCCTCGAATTCAACTACATGATTTTGCAGGGGTATGATTTCCGCCATCTGTCGGGCGCGCTGGGCGTGCGGTTGCAGATGGGCGGATCGGACCAGTGGGGCAATATCGTCAACGGCGTGGAGCTGGCGCGGCGGATGGACGGGACCGAGGTGTTCGGGCTGACCACGCCGCTGATCACCAAGGCCGACGGGACGAAGATGGGCAAGTCGGTCTCGGGCGCGGTGTGGCTGAACGAGGACCAGTTGCCGGCGTATGATTATTGGCAGTTCTGGCGGAATGTCGATGATCGCGATGTCGGCCGGTTCATGCGGTTGTTCACCGATCTGCCGCTGGACGAGATCGCGCGGTATGAGGCCCTCGAAGGGGGCGAGGTGAATGCCGCCAAGATCGCGCTGGCCAACGCCGCCACCGCCTTGTGCCGGGGCGAGGACGCCGCGCGCGCGGCCGAGGCGACGGCGGCGGCGACCTTTGCCGGGGGCGCCGGGGCGGATTTGCCGGTGCTGGACGTGCCGGCCGAGGGGATCGCGGCGGCGGCGGCTTTGACCGCGCTGGGCTTCACCGCCAGCAATGGCGAGGCCAAGCGCAAGATCGCCGAGGGCGCGGTGCGATTCAACGATGCGCCGGTGTCCGACGCCGCGCAGGTGCTGGTCGGCGAGGGCCGGCTGAGCCTGGGCAAGAAGCGCCACGCCGTGCTGCGCGCGGGGTGAACCGCGCGCGGGCGGACTGAAGGCGACGGCACGCATTTGCCGCCGGTAACCGATTTTGCCGGCCAAAATCGTGGCTTCTTTGCAAGATGGACGCGCAAGCTGCTGATTTTGGCTGACTGTTATCGCTCCCTAATTTCACCATCCCGGCGCTATATCACCGGCAACAGATTGCCGGGTTTACCGTTTTTTGGAGATTGGGCGCGCATAACGGCCCCCGCAACGGGTTCATTGAAAGGAATACATATGCCAGGCGGCGCACAGCTCTCCGTCACCGAAGGGCGCCGGTCCGCGCGCCATCCGGTGAATCACCGGGTGATCGGCGAGCACCGACAGTTCGGCGACTTGCCCATCGAGATCGTCAACATCTCGGCGCATGGCTTCATGAGCGGCAATCCGCTGGAACTGGGCCGCGGCGAGCGGTTAACGGTACGCCTGCCCGGCGTCGGCCGGATCGAGGCGCACCTGATCTGGACCTCGGGCGATCGCGCCGGATTCCAGTTCGAGCGTATCGTCCGGCAGGAGGAATTCGACGCCATGATCGAGGCCATGCAGCCCAACGCCAGGCTGCGCCGCGCGCGCTGAACCGATGCCCGGCGTGATCCCGGCGCCGATGCAAAACTATCGGCGGTGATAGGCGATCGGCGCTTGGCATTCACCGCCACGGGTGCCAAACCGCGCGGGTGACGACCCCCACGCCCCCCCTGACGCCTTTATCCATCCCCGATTTCCGCGCCTTCTGGCTGGCCCGCTGTGCCGCTACGCTGGCGCAGACGGGGATGGTGGTGGCCATCGGCTACCAGTTCTACGACATCGCCCGCAGCGGTGACCGGCTGTCGATCACGGCCGCCTCGTTCCGGTTGGGGATGCTGGGGCTGGCGCAGTTCGTGCCGCTGTTCCTGCTGACCCCGGTGGCCGGCCTGATCGCCGACCGGATCGAGCGGCGGCGGGTGGTGGCGGCGGCGCTGGCGGTGGATCTGGGGATCGCGTTGGCGCTGGCATTGTTGACCCATGCCGGCGGGGTGACACTGCCGCTGCTCTATGGGCTGGCGGCGGCGCATGGCGTGGCGCGCGTGTTCCTGGGCCCGGCGATGAGTTCGATCGGGCCCAATATCGTGCCCGCAGAGATCCTGCCGCGCGCCATCGCGTTCAGCTCGATCGCGATGCAGGTGGGCACGATCGGTGGCCCGGCGGCGGCAGGGTTGCTGTTCGCCGCAGGGGCCGCCCTGCCCTATTGGGCGGCCAGCGTGCTGATGGCGGTGGCGATCGGCTGCATCATGCTGATCCGCCCGGTGCATGTGCCCGCCGCCAACCGCCGCGCGGATCCCTTGCGCCAGTTGCGCGAGGGCTTTGCCTATGTAGTGACGCAAAGGTTTCTGCTGGGCTGCATGACGCTCGATCTGTTCGCGGTGCTGCTGGGCGGGGCGACGGCGTTGCTGCCGGTTTATGCGCGCGATATCCTGCAGGTCGGCCCACAAGGTCTGGGCCAGATGCGCGCCGCCCCCGCCGTGGGTGCGGTGGTGGTGGGGCTGGCGCTCTCCGCCCGGCCTTTGGCGCGCGATGTCGGCGCCAAGATGCTGTGGGCGGTGGCGATCTATGGCGCGGCGACGGTGGTGTTCGGCCTCTCGCATATTTATGTGCTGTCGCTGGCGATGCTGGCGCTGCTGGGCGCGGCCGATATGGTCAGCGTGTTCATCCGCAGTTCTTTGATCCAGTTGCACACCCCCGATGACCGGCGCGGGCGGATCTCGGCGATCTCCGGGCTGGCGATCTCCGCATCGAACGAATTGGGCGAGATGGAGAGCGGCGTCGCCGCCGCCTTGCTGGGCCCGGTCGGCGCGGTGGTGCTGGGCGGGATCGCGGCGGTGGCGATCACCGGCGCCTGGGCCGTGCTGTTCCCTGAAATCCGTCGCGCGCGTACATTCGCCCGGCCCGAGGCGGTGACCGCCGCCGAAGAAGCCGTGCTGAAGGAGGAGAGTGCCTTATGAAAGCCCAGTCCGTCCTCGAAACGATCGGCGCCACGCCGCATATCCGGCTGGCCCGCCTGTTCCCCGACCACGAGGTGTGGGTGAAATCCGAGCGGGGCAACCCCGGCGGATCGATCAAGGACCGCATCGCCCTCGCCATGATCGAGGCGGCGGAGGCAGCGGGCCAGTTGCAGCCCGGCGGCACCATTGTCGAGCCGACCAGCGGTAATACCGGCATTGGCCTGGCCATGGTGGCGGCGGTCAAGGGCTATAAGCTGATCCTCGTCATGCCCGAATCGATGTCGATCGAGCGGCGGCGGTTGATGCTGGCCTATGGCGCCTCGTTCGACCTGACCCCACGCGAGAAGGGCATGAAGGGGGCGCTGGAACGCGCCGGCGAGATCCTGGCCGCGACGCCCGGTGCGTGGATGCCGCAGCAGTTCGAGAACCCCGCCAACGTCGCCGTGCATGCGCGCACGACGGCGCAGGAGATTCTGGCCGACTTTGGCGATGCGCCATTCGACGCGCTGATCACCGGCGTGGGGACGGGCGGGCATCTGACCGGCTGTGCCGAGGTGTTGAAGAAGGCCTGGCCAGGGTTGAAGGCCTTTGCCGTGGAGCCGACGCTCTCGCCGGTGATCAGCGGCGGGCAGCCGGGGCCGCACCCGATTCAGGGGATCGGCGCGGGGTTCGTGCCCGCCAACCTGCACACCGATGCCATCGATGGCGCCATCCAGGTCGATCCCGCCGACGCCAAGGCGTGGGCGCGGCGCTCGGCGAAGGTCGAGGGGTTGCTGGTGGGGATTTCCTCGGGCGCGACATTGGCCGCGATCGCGCAGAAACTGGGCGACTTGCCCATGGGGGCACGCGTTTTGGGGTTCAATTATGATACCGGCGAGCGGTATCTGTCGGTGCCCGATTTCCTGCCTGAATAATCTGCTGGAGACTCCCCCCATGTCGTTTGAACGCGTTCCCTATACCCATGGCGATCTGCAACTGACCGGCAAGCTGGCGCTGCCCGAGGGGACACCGCGCGGCGCGGTGCTGGTGTTCCCCAACATCGCCAATGGCGGCGCGCGCACCGACCAGACCTTGCGCGATCTCGCCGCCGCCGGCTTCGTGGCGTTCCAGGCGGACTTCTATGGCTTCGTACCCGAGACGTTCGATGCCTCGTTCGCCGTGGGCGGGCCGCTGCGTGCGGATGCGGCGCTCTATCGCGCGCGCTGTGCCGCCGCCGAGGACGCGCTGCGCGCGCGGCCCGAGGTGGCGGGGCTGAAAGTGGCCGCCATCGGTTACTGCATGGGCGGCGCGGCGGTACTGGAACTGGCGCGCGCGGGGCACGATCTGGCGGTGGTGGTCAGCTATCACGGCATTCTGGAGACGCAGTTGCCCGCCGCTCCGGGCACGATCAAGGCGCGCATCCTGGTGTGCCATGGCGATGCCGATCCGCTGGTGGACCGCGCACAAGTGCTGCGCTTCTGGGAGGAAATGGACGCCGCCGAGGGCAACTGGCACTTCCACAGCTATGCGCACGTGAAGCACGGCTTCACCGAGCCCGAGGCGGCCTCGCGCGGGAAGGACTTCCTCGCCTATAACCGCAGCGCGGACCGGCAGAGCTGGGCGGCGACTCTGGCGTTGTTCGACGAGGTGTTCTGATAAAAGGGAAGGCCGGGGGTGGCGTTTGACGTGTCGGTTTCTCAAGAGAAACCGGCTGGCCCCCGGACCCCCATTCCTGTCCAACTTGGATGGGGCCGGCGGCCGTGGGCCATGTGGCGAAGCCACTTTATATAGCCTGCGGCGCGGCCATGTTGCGCGACGGGGCCGGCAGGCGCCAAGGTCGACACGTTGAGGGAGCGCGAGGGAGCCGAAGGCCGGCGAAGCCACCAGTCCCTCGCATCTATCCCTTCTCGTTCACTTTACAGGCGCCAGCCCCTCCCCCTCCACCCGCCGATAGAAGCACGACCGCGCGCCGGTGTGGCAGGCGGGGCCTTCGGGAGTAACGATCATCACCAGCGCGTCCTGATCGCAATCGACGCGGATCTCGCCCACGCGCAGCACGTGGCCGGAGGTCTCGCCCTTCATCCACAGCCGCCCGCGCGAGCGCGAGTGGAAGTGGGCGAGGCCGGTCTCGCGGGTCTTGGCGAGGGCCTCGGCGTCCATGAAGGCGACCATCAGGATCTCGGCGGTCGCGGCATCGACCGCGATCGCGGTGAGGAGGCCGGCAGAGTCGAATTTCGGCGCGAACACCGTGCCGGATTCGCGGGTGTGGGCGTCGATGGCGGGGGTCTGGGTCATGGCGCGTCTTGTGTGCCGGGCGGCGCGGGGTTGCAAGCCACCTCCTGCGACGATTTTGTTGCAGGAACATCACATAGGGGTGCCAAAATCCACAGCGCGCGGCCAAGCCCCTTTATCTTTGCCGCCGTTTGGAGTGAACAGGCTCCAGGCGGTCTTGAGGGAGGCCGCCGGGCTGCTGAGGCGCCTCATCCGCGCCGAGGTTCAGGGAAAACGCCGTAAGCACAGCACAATGTGCCGGCAAACTAACAACATGGGGTTCAGGGTGAGGTGACCGAGTAACGGTTGCCATTGCGCCATAGGTTATGACCGGCAAGTGTCGGCGTGTCCTTTCTGCCACAGGCCTATGAGGGGTCCGTTGGCGCGGCGTCACCCACGACATTATGCGACCCGGCAATCGGGCGCCAGACATCGTCACGGAAACGCCCGGAACCGCCGTTCCGGGCGTTTTCGTATGTGGCGCGATCGGGTGTCGCATCGCTCTCGCCAAAAAACCGGTGCCCACTTTTTGGCGCGATGCTTTTTCGTTGTCGCATCGCTCTCGCCAAAAACCGGTGCCCACTTTTTGGCGCGATGCTTTTTCGTTGTCGCATCGCTCTCGCCAAAAACCGGTGCCCACTTTTTGGCGCGATGCTTTTTCGTTGTCGCATCGCTTTCGCCAAAAACCGGTGCCCACTTTTTGGCGCGATGCTTCAGCGATGGCGCATCACCCGCGCAAAGCATGCAATCCGCACGTGCGCCGCCCCCGCCGCGCGCAGGGCCGCCACGCAGGCATTGCTGGTGGCGCCCGAGGTCAGCACATCGTCGACCAGCAGCACCCGCGCGCCAGCCAGCACGCCGGCGTGGCGGGGGCGGACGGAAATCGCATCGGCGACGGCGGTGGCGCGCTCGGCAGCGTCGAGGCCACCCAGCGAGGGTGTGGCGCGGTGGCGGATCAGGCCGTCGACCAGCAGCCGCCCGCCTTGTTCACGCGCGAGGGCGCGGGCCAGCAGGACCGACTGGTTGAACCCACGCCGCCACAGCCGCCAGCGGTGCAGCGGCACCGGCACCACCAGCCAGCCGTCGAGCGACTCGCCATGATGCACGGTGACGCGGCGCGCCAGCATCCGCGCCATCATCGGCACCAGCGCCAGTTGCCGGCCATGTTTGAGCGCCAGCACCAACCCGCGCGAGGCGTCGTTGTAGAGCGTGGCGGCGGTGACCCCATCGTGGATCGGCGGTGTTTCGCGACACTGGTCGCAGAGCGCGTCCTCGCCGGGGATGGCGGCGAACATCGTCTGGCAGGCGCGGCACGCGGGATCGCCCGGCACCACCAGCCCGCTGAAACACGCGGCGCACAGGCCGCCGTGGCCCGCCGTCGCGGTGCCGCACGCGGGGCAGCGCGGCGGGTAGACGAGATCGAGCACCGGGGAGAACGCGCGGGCGAGGACCATGGTGTGGGTGTACGCGATTGTGCGGGGGGCGGGTAGACGTCTTGCATCGCGCGGCGCGAAGCGGCAGGGCTTTGGCCATGGTTGCCCCCCCTGCCCCCGCTGGTCCGCCCCGTATCTTCTCGCCCACGCGCCGCCGGGCGCGGCGGGCCCGGGCGCGCGCGTTGCAGGCGCAGGGCGACGCGGCGCGATGGTTCTTCGAGGACATGGCCGATGATGTGATCGAGCGGCTGGGCTTTCTGCGGCATGAGGTGCGGCGCGCGCTGGTGGTCGGGGATCTGGCCGAGGTCGTCGGGCCGGCGTTGGTGGCGCTGGGGGCCGAGGTGGTGCGGGCGGATCCAGTGGCCGGGCCCGGCGTGCTGAGGTTGGACGAGGAGCGGCCCTGGGCCGAGTCGGGTGTTGCCGGCGGGTTCGATCTGCTGGTGTCGGTGGGCACTTTGGATACCGTGAACGACCTGCCGGGGGCCTTGATCCACGCGCGGATGGCTTTGGCGCCGGGGGGGCTGTTTTTGGCCGCGTTTGCCGGGGCGGGGTCGTTGCCGGTGCTGCGCGCGGCGATGCAGGCGGCCGATGGCGAGCGGCCGGCGGCGCGTATGCATCCGGCGGTGGACGTGCGCGCGGGGGCTCAGTTGTTGCAGCGGACCGGGTTTGGCTATCCGGTGGCCGATGCCCATACGCTGTCTTTGGCGTATCGGTCGGTCGAACGCTTGTTGGGGGATCTGCGCGCGCAGGCGCTGGGGAGCGTGCTGGCGGATGTGGCGCCTTTGGTGGCGTTGGGCGCGGTGCGGGAGGCGTTTTTGGCGGGGGCCGATGCTGACGGGCGCGTGGTGGAGACCGTGGAGGTGGTGACTTTGAGTGGGTGGCGGAAGTAGGAAGGGTTTAGATGCGAGGGGCGTTTGACATGCCGATTTCTCAAGAGAAATCGGTTGGGCCCCTCGCGCTTCCATTCCTTGTCTTCGTTGTGCCCTGTGCTCGGCGTCGTGACTTGCGGCGAAGCCGCTCTAATTGTCTCCCGACGCGAGGTCGGGAGATGCCGTGGCGGCAGCGCCTAACCTCTCCACCTGTACCATGCGCACCAGATCGGTGGCGCACGAGGTAGACAGGAACAGGGAGCGCGAGGGAGCCGTAGGCCGGCGAAGCCACCAGTCCCTCGCACTTAACCCTTTTCTTCCCTTACCCCAGCGCGGCCTGAGCGGCGGCGAGGCGCGCAATCGGCACGCGGTAGGGCGAGGCCGACACGTAGTCCAAACCGGTCTTTTCGCAGAACGCGATCGAGGCGGGGTCGCCGCCGTGCTCGCCGCAGATGCCGAGCTTGATGCCGGGGCGGGTTTTGCGGCCGCGCTCCGCCGCGAGTTCGACCAGTTGGCCGACGCCTTCGACGTCGAGGCTGACGAAGGGGTCGCGGGGGTAGATGCCTTGCTCGACGTAGGCGCCGAGGAATTTGGCGGCATCGTCACGCGAGACGCCGAGGGTGGTTTGCGTGAGATCGTTGGTGCCGAACGAGAAGAACTCGCCGACTTCGGCGATCTCGCCGGCCATCAGCGCGGCGCGGGGGAGTTCGATCATCGTGCCGACCTGGTAGTCGAGCGTCTGGCCGGTTTCGGCGAAGACCTGTTTGGCGACGCGGTCGACCAAGGCGCGCAGGATCGCCAGTTCCTTGCGGGTGGCGACCAAGGGAATCATGATTTCGGGGACGACGGCCTCGCCCGATTTCTGCGCGACGGCGGCGGCGGCCTCGAAGATGGCACGGGCCTGCATCTCGTAGATTTCGGGGAAGGTGATGCCGAGGCGGCAGCCGCGATGGCCGAGCATCGGGTTCGATTCGTGGAGTTCGCCCGCGCGGCGCTTCAACGTCGAGACGCCGATGCCGATGGCTTCGGACAGTTCCTCGAACTCGGCGTCGGCGTGGGGGAGGAACTCGTGCAGCGGGGGATCGAGCAGGCGGATCGTCACCGGCAGCCCGGCCATGATCTCGAAGATCGCGGCGAAATCCTCGCGCTGGGCGGGGAGCAATTTGGCGAGCGCGGCGCGGCGGCCGGCTTCGTCTTCGGCGAGGATCATCTGGCGGACCGCCGAAATGCGGGTGGCGTCGAAGAACATGTGCTCGGTGCGGCAGAGGCCCACACCCTCCGCGCCGAACTGGCGGGCCATGCGGCAATCCTCGGGCGTTTCGGCGTTGGCGCGGACTTTCATCCGGCGGTGGCCGTCGGCCCATTCCATCAGCGTGCCGAAATCGCCGACCAGCTCGGGTTCGACGGTGGCGACGCTGCCGGCCATGATTTCGCCGGTGGTGCCGTCGAGGGTGATGATGTCGCCCTCTTTCAACTCGCGGGTGCCGATTTTCAGCGTGCGGGTTGCGGCGTCGATGGTGAGCGCGCCGGCGCCCGAGACGCAGGGTCGGCCCATGCCGCGCGCGACGACCGCCGCGTGGCTGGTCATGCCCCCGCGCGCCGTCAGGATGCCGCGGGCGGCGTGCATGCCGTGGATGTCCTCTGGCGAGGTTTCGACGCGGACGAGGATGACGGCCTCGCCGCGTTCGGCGCGCTTTTCGGCGGTTTCGGCGTCGAGGACGATGGCACCGCTGGCGGCACCCGGCGAGGCGGGGAGGCCTTTGCCGAGGACGTCACGCGGGGCTTTCGGGTCGAGCGTCGGGTGGAGGAGTTGGTCGAGCGCCATCGGGTCGATGCGCTTGACGGCGGTGGCTTCGTCGATCAGCCCTTCGGCGACCATGTCGACGGCCATTTTGAGCGCGGCCTTGGCGGTGCGCTTGCCGCTGCGGGTTTGCAGCATCCACAGCTTGCCCTGCTGCACGGTGAACTCGATGTCCTGCATGTCCTTGTAATGCAGTTCGAGCAGATCGAACACTTGCGCCAGTTCGGTGTAGGCGGCGGGCATGGCTTCTTCCATGCTCAGCGGCTTGGCACCGGCGGCTTCGCGGGCGGCCTTGGTCAGGTACTGGGGGGTGCGGATGCCGGCGACGACGTCCTCACCCTGCGCGTTGACGAGGTATTCGCCGTAGTAGGCGCGCGTGCCGGTGGCGGGGTCGCGGGTGAAGGCGACGCCGGTGGCGCTGGTGTCGCCCATGTTGCCGAAGACCATCGCCTGCACGTTGACCGCCGTGCCCCAGTCGCCGGGGATGTCGTTCAGGCGGCGGTAGACTTTGGCGCGATCCGAATCCCACGAATCGAACACGGCGGCGATGGCGCCCCAGAGCTGTTCGTGGACGTCCTGCGGGAAGGGTCGGCCGAGTTCTTCGGCGACGATCTGTTTGTACTGGGCGACGAGGGTTTGCCAGTGTTCCGCCGTCAGTTCGACGTCGGTGTAGAAGCCGTTGTCTTCCTTGACGATTTCCAGCGCGTCCTCGAACTTGTGATGGTCGAGGCCGAGCACCACGTCCGAGTACATCTGGACGAAGCGGCGGTAGGAATCCCAGGCGAAGCGGGCGTCGCCCGACGCGGCGGCGAGGCCCTGCACCGTCTCGTCGTTGAGGCCGAGGTTGAGGACGGTGTCCATCATGCCCGGCATCGACACGCGCGCGCCCGAGCGGACCGAGACCAGCAGCGGGTCGGTGGCGTCGCCGAACTTCTTGCCGACGGCGGTTTCGATGTGGGCCAGCGCGGCGGCGACATCGGCGCGCAGCTCGTCGGAGAAGTTCGCGCCCTCGGCGAGGTAGCGCACGCATTCTTCGGTGGTGATGGTGAAGCCCGGGGGCACCGGCAGGCCGATGCCGGCCATCTCGGCGAGGTTGGCGCCCTTGCCGCCGGTGATCGTCTTGTCACGCGCGCGGGCGTCCTCGTGACGCACGCCACCGCCGAAAGTGAATACGTATGCTGTCATGCGCGCAGTCCTCTTGCTCTCATGCATTCGGCCGACGGACACATGCCGCCGACCGCCGGAAATCCTCAACCCTCGATGCGGGAAAAGTCGGCGACTTTGTGCACCGCAGCACGGAAGCGGTCAAGCAGGTCAAGCCTTGCGGCGCGCTTGTTCGCATCTGCATCATTGACGGTGACATCGTTAAAAAACTGGTCAACGGCCCCGCGCAAGCTGGCCAGAGCCGACATGGCGGCGGCGAAATCCTCTGCCGCGATGGCCTGTTCGGCTTGGGGCGCGGCCTCGGCCAAAGCGGTTTGCAGGGCGGCCTCGGCGGGTTCTGGCGCGGGGTTGGTGGCGCCCGGTTCCCAGCCGGTTTTCGATTCGGCGCGCAGGATGTTGGCGGCGCGCTTGTAGCCGGCGAGGAGGTTGGTGCCGTCCTCGGTGGCGACGAAGGCTTGCAGCGCGTGGACGCGGGCGAGGAGGCGGACGAGGTCGTCCTCGCCGCCGAGCGCGAAGACCGCGTCGATCAGGTCGTGGCGGACGCCGGCTTCGCGTTGTTGGACTTTGAGGCGGTCGGCGAAGAAGGCGAGAAGGTCGGTAGGCGAAAATGCTATTGCTGACGCGGTAGCGACATCAGCTATTGCGAAGTTAGCCGCCGAAGAAGCGTCAGAACTGTAACCCTCAAGCAAATTACGCGCACGAACGATCTCGAGCGCACCTTCGCCAAAAACGCGCTTAGCTTCGCGAACTGCATGACCCGACATAGCCTCAACCAACGCTGACGTCAGCCCCAAGCGGAGTCGGTTGTCGAGAACGATCTGAATGATTCCTAGGGCTGCTCGTCGCAAAGCAAACGGGTCTTTCGATCCCGTAGGCTTCATGTCTGCATAGAAAAACCCCGCCAGCGTATCCAGCTTGTCCGCCAACGCCACGCACACCGTCACCGGCGCGGTGGGGACATCATCCCCCTGCCCGACGGGTTTGTAGTGATCGCGGATGGCATCCGCCACGGCGTCGGGGAGGCCTTCGGCGCGGGCGTAGTAGCCGCCCATCAGGCCTTGCAGTTCGGGGAACTCGCCGACCATTTCGGTGACGAGATCGGCCTTGCAGAGTTGCGCGGCGAGTTCCGCCTGCGCCGGGTCGGCGTTGGGGACGATGCCTTCCTCGGCCAGCCAGCGGGCGAGTTTGGCGACGCGGGCGACTTTGTCGGCGACGGTGCCCAGTTTTTCGTGGAAGGTGATGCGGGCGAGTTTTTCGGCGTGCAGCGCCAGCGTCTTACGCGTGGTCCGGTGGCGGTCCTTGCCAAAGCCTTCGTGGTTCCACTGATCTTCTTCCCAGAAGTGGCGGGCGTCGGACAGGCGGGCGGCGAGGACTTTGCGGTTGCCGGCGACGATCCCCGCGCCGCCGTCGCGCGCGGCGATGTTGGCGGTGCAGATGAAGGCGTTGGCGAGGTTGCCTGCCGCGTCCTCGCAGACGAAGTACTTCTGGTTCACGCGGGCGGTGAGCTGGATGACTTCGGGGGGGACTTCGAGGAAGGTTTCGTCGAAGCGGCCCAGCAGGGGGACGGGCCACTCGGTCAGGCCGGCGTTTTCGATGACGAGGCCTTCGTCGGGGACCAGCCGCAGGCCGGCGGCGGCGGCGGCGGCGTGGGCACCGTTGCGGATCAGTTCGGCGCGCGCGGCGTGGTCGACGATGACGTGGTGGCTGCGCAGCGCCTCGGCGTAGGATTGCGCGTTGTTGATCTCCAGCGCGCCGGGGGGGAGCGGGGCGGCGCTGGCCGAGAAGCCGGTGGCGGGGGTTTCGGGGATGTGGAAGCGGTGGCCGTAGGTCACGCGGCCCGTTTGGATGCCGGCGATTTCGGCGGGGACGATCTGGCCGTCGAGCAGGGCGACGATGCCTTGCAGCGGGCGGACCCAGCGCAGGCTTTCCGACGAGATCGACGGTTTGCCCCAGCGCATCGATTTCGGCCACGCGAACTTGCGGACGATGTCCTCGATCGCGGTTTTGAGCACCTCGGCGATGGGGCGGCCCGGGGTTTGCGTGATGGCGAACCACACGCCGTCGCGCTCGGTGAGTTGGTCGGCGGTGAGGCCGGTCTTGCGGAGGAAGCCCTCCAGCGCCTGCGCGGGGGCGGTGGTGCGGGGGCCTTTGACCTCCTCGCTGACGGCGGCGGTGGCCTCGGGCAGGCCTTCGGCGATCAGCGCGAGGCGGCGGGGGGTGGACCACACGGTGAGTTGCAGCGTGTCGGTGACGCCGGCGGCGGTGAGGCCCGCGCGGAACAGCTTTTCCAGCTCGGCGCGGGCGGTGGCCTGCATGCGGGCGGGGATCTCTTCAGAGCGGAGTTCGAGGAGGAAATCGCTCACGCGGCGGGCCTTTTCAGGGAAGTAAGGAGGAAGGGATTAAGCGAGGGACTCGTCCCTCGCGCACCCATAACTTGTCGAGGTTGGGTTTGGCCGGCCCCCTTGCGCAACGGTGCGGCGCCGCAGGCTGTATGGCGGCTGCGCCGCGGGCGCTTCGTCGCGGGCGTGGCGCGAGGTATGCAGGAATGGGGAGCGCGAGGGGTCTGCCCCTCGCATTTCACCCTTATCACTTGGACCACCCCGGAAACTTCTCGGCCCACTCGGCCTCGTTCTTCTCGATCCAGCCTTGGGCCGCGCCCTTGGCGAGATCGCGGACGCGACCGATGTAGCTGGCGCGTTCCTGCACCGAGATCACGCCGCGCGCTTGCAGGAGGTTGAACAGATGCGAGGCTTCGATCGCCTGGTCATAGGCGGCCAGCGGCACGTTGGCGGTGAGGCAGCGTTGGGCTTCGGCCTCGGCATGCTGGAAGCCGAGGAACAGTTGGTCGGTGTCGGCGACCTCGAAGTTGTATTTGGAGAATTCCTGCTCGTTTTTCAGGAACACGTCGCCGTAGGACACAGGTTTTTCGTTTGGTTTATCTAGTGGGGCGTTGTTGAACCTGAGATCATACACCCGGTCCACGCCCTGAATGTACATGGCCAGCCGCTCCAGCCCATAAGTCAGCTCGCCGGAGACGGGTTTGCAGTCGAAGCCGCCCATCTGCTGGAAGTAGGTGAACTGGGTCACCTCCATGCCGTCGCACCAGACTTCCCAGCCGAGGCCCCAGGCGCCCAAAGTGGGGCTTTCCCAGTCGTCCTCGACGAAGCGGATGTCGTGCGCCAACGGATCGATGCCGATGGCGGCCAGCGAGCCAAGGTAAAGCTCCTGCAGGTTTTCCGGCGAGGGCTTCATCAGCACCTGGTACTGGTAGTAGTGCTGGAGCCGGTTGGGGTTCTCGCCATAGCGGCCATCGGTGGGCCGGCGCGAAGGCTGGACGTAGGCCGCCTTCCACGGTTCGGGGCCCAGCGAGCGCAGCGTGGTGGCCGGGTGGAACGTGCCCGCGCCGACGCGCATGTCATAGGGTTGCAGGATCAGGCAGCCGTGGCCGCTCCAATAGGCGTGGAGCGTCAGGATGATGTCCTGAAAGCTGAGCGACGGCTTGGGCTGGCTGGCAGGCTGGGTCATGGCGTCTGGCCTTTGGCCGATGGGGTGCGCAGGGTCAATGGGGGCGGGGAAGAAGGGGGCCTCCGGCGGCCAAGGGCCGCGGCCCTTGGAACCCGAATTTTGGGCGTTGCACTGTCATCATCGTTCAGCGCACGCCGCGCAGCGGTTTTATGAAATGCCGCTTCGCGGCGGGCGCAGGCCATCGGGCGTGGCGCCGATCAAAGGCATGGGATCCAAGGGCCGTGGCCCTTGGCCGCCGGAGGCCCCTTTCCTTGAACCCCCGCACGCCTTAGGGATGCGCGATGCAGATCCCCTCCCCCGCCCGTCGCCTTCGTCTCATTGGCCTGTTGTTGGCCGCTCTGGCGGGGGCGCCACAGGCGCAGGCGCGGCCGGTGCGGCATGTCGATGTGGCGGCGGAGGCGCGGCCGGCCTTGTGGAAAGTCTCGCAGGGGGGATCGACGGTGTGGCTGCTGGGGACGATCCATGCGCTGCCCAAGGGGGTGGCGTGGTATCGCGGGCCAGTGGCGAGGGCGTTCGAGGGATCGGGCGATTTGGTGACCGAAATCATCGAGGGATCGCCGCAGGACATGCAGGCCTTGGTGGCGGCCAAGGCGGTGTTGCCCGAGGGGCAGACCTTGACCGCGATGCTGCCCGAGGCGGATCGGGCGGGGTTGGCCAAGGCTTTGGCGGCGAACGGGATGGCGGCGAATGCGCTGGACCGGTTTCGGCCGTGGTATGCGGCGGTGGCGTTGTCGACCCTGCCTTTGTTGAAGAGCGGGTATGATGCGACGCAGGGGGTCGATGCGGTGCTGGCCGGCAAGGTCGGCGCACGGGCGCATGAGGCGTTTGAAACGCCGGCGTATCAGTTGGGGTTGTTCGCCTCGCTGCCCGAGGGGGTGCAGGTCGATTACCTGCGCGAGGTGATCAAGGGGCTGCCGACGATCCGCAGCGAGCTGGACGGGATGATCGATGCCTGGGAGCGCGGGCAGGCCGACCGGCTGGCGCAGATCATGAACGCCGATCAGGACTCGCCGCAGATGCGCGAGTTGTTGCTGACCGGGCGCAATCGGGCCTGGGCGGCGTGGATTGCCGACCGGCTGGCGCATCCCAAGGTGGCGGGGGAGACCTTGTTCGTGGCGGTGGGCGCGGGGCATCTGGCGGGGCCGGGCAGCGTGCAGGACCAGTTGGCGGCGCGCGGCATTCGGGCGGTGCGGGTGCAATAGTCTCATGCGGGTTTGGGTGCTGGGTTTGGTGGTGGCTTTGGGCGCGTGTGGGCGCGCGCCGGTGCCGGCGCATCCGGCCTTGTGGGAAGTGACCGGGCCCGGGGGGCAGCGGGGGTGGTTGTTTGGGACCATTCATGCGTTGCCGCGGGCTGTGGATTGGCGGACTCCGGCGGTGCGGGGGGCTTTGGCGCAGGCGGATGAGGTGGCGGTGGAGATCGCCGATCTGAATGACCAGGCGGCGATGCGGGCGGCGTTTTTGCAGGCGGCGGGGGCAGCGCATGGGGCTTTGCCGCCTTTGGCGCAGCGGGTGGATGTGGCGGATCGGGGGAAGCTGGCGGCTCTGGAGGCCGAGGCGGGGGCGGATACGCGCGGTCTGGATGCGGGGCCGACGTGGGCGGCGGCTCTGGCGTTGAGTGCGGGGGATGGCGGGGATGCGGCCAATGGCGTGGACCGGGCTTTGCTGGCCGACATGCGTGGGGTGCCGGTGGTCGAGCTGGAGGGGGCGCGGGCGCAGTTTGCCGCGTTTGCCGGGCTGAGCGAGGCGAGCCAGCGGGCTTTGCTGGCGACGGTGGTGCGGGGGTATCCGCAGGCCGCGGCGGAGCGGGATGCTTTGGCGGCGGCGTGGATGCGGGGGGATATGGCGGCGATCGGGCGCGTGGCCGAGGCCGAGCTGGGGGGCGATGCGGGGCTGCGCGAGGGTTTGACGGGCGCGCGGAACCGGCGGTGGACGGCGCGCGTGGTGGCCGAGATGGCGCGGGGGCGGCGGCCGTTCGTGGCGGTGGGCGCGGCGCATATGGCGGGGGATCAGGGGTTGCCGGCGTTGTTGGCGCGGGCGGGGTTTGGGGTGAAGAGGGTGGAGTGAGGGGTTACCGCATTTCCGATACCATCGGATGCCCTTGGAATGGCTGGGAGGTGCTGGCGTGACAATATCGATCTTAGACATTGTCGGTAGATCGGCGATCGCACTATCGGCCGGCGTTGCCTTGGTCGTCGCCACCAGTATCCACATGGCTCGCCCGGCACGCTCGGGCAGCGCCTCGCTTTGGGTCGCCGTGCCACTCGTTGCTGGGAATATCTGCCTGGGGGCGGGAAGCCTTGGCATTGGTGTGGCGTTCGGGAAGCTGCCGACAGGTCTCATTTCTTCGCTGATTGTACTGGTCGCCGGAATTGTTGGAACGTGGTGGGCGACCAGTATCGTCGTTCAGATTGGCCAGAACTTAGGGTACAAATCGATAGGTGCCCACGTTCAACCCATACGGTGGTTCAACGCCCCGCCGAAAAACGCGCGGCCCCGCAAAAACCGTCGGGGCGTAAAGCAGTAGCAAAGAAACGGGATTGCAAAGGGCCCCCGCCCTTTGCCCGCCGGAGGCACCCTCCCCTCCCCGCGCCCATTGCTTTTCCGTGCGAATGCGGCTAGGGGCGCTCGCTTCGTGGCATGGTCATCCCTGGAGGCGTGTCGCGAGGCCGGGAGGCGGATGTGCGCCGACCGGCTTTTTCATTCCGTTTTCGAGAAGGCAATGCACATGAGCGATACGCTGCACCTGCCGGCCGAGACGCGTGTGAAGGGTAGCAAGGGAGCTATCCGCGCGCTGCGTCTGTCGGGCCGTGTTCCCGCCGTCATCTATGGTGGCAACGAAGCCCCCGAGCTGATCCACGTCGAAGCCAAGGAACTTGCCCGCCTGCTGGGCACCGGCCACTTCTTCGAGTCGGCCATCGAGCTGACCGTCGACGGCAAGACCCTGCGCACGCTCCCCAAGGACGTGGCCTTCCACCCGGTGAAGGACGTCGCTCTGCACGTCGATTTCCTGCGCGCGCCCGCCGAGGCGTGAGGCCTTTCGCCGCCGGCTGGCCCTCGGGCGCGGCTGGTGGCTGAGGGGTGATTGAAAGGGCCGTGCCGGGGCGGGTGCTCTGGCGCGGCCTTTTTGCGTTTGGGTGGGTTTGGCAAAAGGGGAAGGCCGGGGGATTCATCCCCCGGACCCCCATTACTGTCTTCGTTGCGCTGCCGTCTCGGCGTTAGGATTTGCGGCGAAGCCGCCTTTTAAGGCCTGCGGCGCGGAGACGTTACGCAAGGTGGAACTGGCGCGCCGTCGCTGACAAGTTATGGGAGCGCGAGGGGTTTGCCCCTCGCATTTATCACTTTTCTTCCAAGGAACCGTCATGCAACTCTGGGTCGGCCTCGGCAATCCGGGCGCGCAATATGCGCTGCATCGGCACAACGTGGGGTTCATGGCGGTGGACACCATCGCCGGGGTGCATCGCTTTGGCCCGGCGCAGAAGAAGTTTTCGGGCTGGCTGCACGAGGGGCGGATCGGCACCGAGAAGGTCCTGCTGCTGAAACCAGCGACCTTCATGAACGAGAGCGGGCGGGCGGTCTCCGAGGCGATGCGGTTTTTCAAGCTGCCGATCGAGGCTTTGACGGTGTTTCACGACGAGCTGGACTTGGCCCCGATGAAGGTCAAGGTGAAGCGCGGCGGGGGTCATGCCGGGCATAACGGGCTGCGCTCGATCGACCAGCATCTGGGGGCGGACTTCCGCCGGGTGCGGCTGGGGATCGGGCATCCGGGGCACAAGGATCGGGTGACGGGCTATGTACTGGGCCCCTATGCCAAGGCCGAGGGCGATGCGCTGGGCGACATGCTGGCGGCGGTGGCGGCCGAGGCCGAGTGGCTGGCGCGCGGGGATGACGCGCGCTTCATGAACGACGTGGCCATGCGGATGAAGCCCTGAGTAGGGCGGGATTAACCACGCAACTGGAATTTTCGTGAAACCCTCGGCGCTATGACGGCGATTGCAAACAAGCATCTACGCGCGAGGAACAAGACGATCATGAAACAGGGCATCATCCGCCTGAGCCTGCTGGGCGCCTGCATGGCGATGGCCGTTCCGGCGCTGGCGCGGGGGCCGGCTTGCGCGCCCGGCAGTTCGGGCGGCGGGAAAACCTCGTCGTCGTCTTCGAGCGGCGGGTGGTCGTCGAGCGGCGGATCGTCTTCGGGTGGGTCTGGTTCGACGTCATCGGGCGGTTCGACCTCGGGTGGGTCTGGTTCGACGTCATCGGGCGGTTCGACCTCGGGCGGGTCTGGTTCAACGTCATCGGGCGGTTCGACCTCGGGCGGATCGACCACCACCTCTTCGGGCGGCTCCACCACGACCTCTTCGGGTGGGTCCACCTCGGGCGGCACCACCACGTCCTCGTCGGGGGGCAGCTCCACCTCGACAACCTCCGGCGGCTCCACCACGGGCGGGTTCTCGTCCAGCTCCTCGGGCGGCAGTTCCAGCGGCGGCACCGATGTGCCCGAGCCCGGGATGCTGGGCCTGTCCGGGCTGGCGGTGGTCGGCCTGATCGCCGCGCGCCGGCGCAAGCGGCGCGCCTGAGGCCCAGGCGCCGGGCGGTTGTCCCGGCCGGCGCCGCCTCGGCACTAGCTTTCCGCAGCCGTTGCCCTTATCGCGCCGGGAACTGATTTCGGAGCATGTCATGGGTTTCAAGTGCGGTATCGTCGGGTTGCCGAATGTCGGCAAGTCCACCCTGTTCAACGCGCTGACCGAGACGCAGGCGGCGCAGGCGGCCAACTATCCGTTCTGCACGATCGAGCCGAATGTCGGCAACGTGGGCGTGCCCGATCCACGGCTGGACAAGCTGGCGGCGATTGCGGGCAGCCAGAAGATCATCCCGACGCAACTGGCGTTCGTCGATATCGCCGGGCTGGTGCGCGGCGCGTCGAAGGGCGAAGGGCTCGGCAACCAGTTTCTCGGCAACATCCGCGAGGTCGATGCCATCGTCCACGTGCTGCGGTGCTTTGAGGATGGCGACATCCAGCACGTGGAGAACAAGGTCGATCCGATCGCCGACGCCGAGACGGTCGAGACCGAGCTGATGCTCTCGGACCTCGAGTCGCTGGAGAAGCGCGTGGCGGCGGCGGCGAAGAAGGCCACCGCCGGCGACAAGGAAGCCAAGATCACCGCTTCGGTGCTGGGGCAGGCGCTGGAATTGCTGCGCGAGGGCAAGCCGGCGCGGCTGACCGAGCCCAAGGACGACGACGAGGCGCGTGTGTTTGCGCAGGCGCAGCTGCTGACCGCCAAGCCGGTGCTTTACGTGTGCAACGTGGACGAGGGGTCGGCGGCGGAGGGTAATGCCTTTTCCGCGCGCGTGTTCGAGAAGGCCAAGGCCGAGGGCGCGACGGCAGTGATCGTCTCGGCGGCGATCGAGGCCGAACTGGGCGGGATGAGCGCCGACGAACGCACCGAGTTCCTCGCCGAACTGGGCCTGCACGAGACGGGGTTGGCGCGGGTGATCCGCGCGGGGTACGAGTTGCTGCACCTGCTGACGTTCTTCACCGTCGGGCCGAAAGAAGCGCGCGCCTGGACGGTGGAAGCCGGGTCGAAGGCACCTCAGGCCGCCGGCGCGATCCACAGCGATTTCGAGCGTGGGTTCATCCGCGCCGAAACCATCGCCTTCGACGACTACATCGCGCTGAACGGCGAGGCCGGCGCGCGCGATGCCGGCAAGCTGCGTCAGGAAGGCAAGGAATACGTCGTCAAGGACGGCGACGTGCTGCACTTCAAGTTCAACGTATGACGCGCAAGACCTTCTACGAGGACATTGTCATCGGCGAGGCGGTGCGCTTTGGCGCGGTGCCCGTCGTGCGCGAGGAGGTCATCGCCTTCGCCAGCAAGTACGATCCGCAGCCGTTCCATCTCTCCGACGAGGCCGCCGCGCGCACCCAGTTCGGGCGGCTGGCGGCGAGCGGGTGGCATACCTGCGGCATGGCGATGTCGTTGATCGTGCAGTATTTCCAGGAGATCGGCTATCAGAGCCTTGGCGGCGGCGGGGTCGACGAACTGCGCTGGATGGTGCCGGTCTATCCCGGCGATGTGCTCTCGGTCGAACTGTCGGTGCTGGCCAAGCGGCGGAGCGCGACGCGGCCCGCGATGGGCTTGCTGAAGCAGCAGACGGTGGTGCTCAATCAGGATGGGGTGGCGGTGTGCCGGTTTCTATCCGACGGGCTGGTGCGGACGAGGGACCCTGAAGGGACCGATTAACAGGTAGGATGCGAGGGACCGGTGGCTTCGCCGGCTGAGCCCAACTTGGCCGCGCCGCAGGCTGAATGGCCGCTTCGCGGCATGGCGCAAGACCGGCCGGCCCCCGCCCCCAAAAAGGTTGGGGGAGCGCGAGGGGCTAGATGGAGTAACGGTCCCGGTGTTGGCGAGGTAACCCTGATGCGGGGTTGGCGGCCTCCCGGTAGGATGGTTGAACGGCGTCAGCGG
>Ga0302187_10000714_pt1 | contig 29483 bp, 22 predicted proteins | sample II_Bog_E1_3_FD_202120 | JGI IMG/M metagenome (GOLD analysis project Ga0302187, IMG submission 202120) | Peat permafrost microbial communities from Stordalen Mire near Abisko, Sweden - II_Bog_E1_3 | ecosystem: Environmental > Terrestrial > Soil > Wetlands > Peat | place: Sweden: Abisko...
GGAGCGACTATCCATCATGGCCCGGGGAGCTTTACTCTCCACCAGGAGGCCGGATATACGGATGCAGTTGCACCTTCGCCAGACGACCTCAAATGCTTGCAATACGGGGGGAGTCCATATACGGATGAAGCGCAGCGGAATCCGGGACAGGGAGCTGTGCAAGAACCCGGATTCCGCTGCGCTCCATCCGGACTACCCATACCATCAATCCAGCGTCCGTCGATACCGCTTCAAGCCCAGCGTCACCGCCAGCACGATAAACAGCATCAGCGGCCACAGCTGTGGCCACACATCCATCGCTGTATTTCCCTTGAGCAATATGCCGCGCACGATACGCAGGAAATGTGTCAGTGGCAGTATCTCGCCGATATCCTGCGCCCAGCCGGGCATACCGCGAAACGGGAACATGAAACCCGATAGCAATATGGACGGCAGAAAGAAAAAGAAGCTCATCTGCATGGCCTGCATCTGGCTCTTGGCGACAGTGGAAAACAGAATGCCTACGGTCAGGTTGGCGGCAATAAAGACGAGTATGCAGGCCAGCAGCAGGGCCAGGCTACCCACCATGGGCACTGCAAACACAACGTTGGCGGCGGTCAGGATAACGCCCACCTGCACATAGCCCACCAGGATATACGGCACGATCTTGCCGATCATCACTTCCAGCGGTTGCACCGGCGTGGCCAGCAGGTTTTCCATGGTGCCGCGCTCGGATTCGCGGGTCACGGCCATGGCGGTCATCATGATCATGGTCATGGTAAGAATCACACCCATGAGGCCGGGCACGATATTGTATTGGGTAATGCCCTCGGGATTGTACTGGCGGTGAATCTGCAACTGAAAGGCCGGGTCCTGCCCGTTGAGGCCGGCCAGCGGCCCGGTGAGGTCGTAGCGTAGCGCGGTTTGTGGCAGCTGGATCAGCGCGGTAATGGCATTGCCGGTGGCAGCGGGGTCAGAGGCATCGGCCTGCACCAGCAGCACGGGCTTGCTGCCGCGCACCAGGTCTCGGCTGAAATTGGCGGGAATGTCGATCACGAACTGCACCTCGCCTTCATCAAGCAGGCGCTGTACCTCGGCCTCGTTTTTGGCCACGGTGACAATGCGGAAATAACCGCTATTGGTGATGGCGCTGACGATGCTGCGCGTGAAGGGCGAATAATCCTGCTGCAAGACCGCCGTGGGCAGCTGCTTGGGGTCGGAATTGATGGCGAAGCCAAACAGCGTCAATTGCAGGATGGGTACACCGACCATCATGGCAAAGGTCAGGCGGTCGCGGCGCATCTGGATAAATTCCTTATAGATGACCGCCATCAGGCGCGCCCAGGACAGGCCGTTCATGCCTGCACCTTCGTGCCAAAATTATCGGTGGAACTACCCATCAGCTGGATGAAAATATCTTCGAGCCGTGGTGCGGCTTCTTCCGCCTGCAATTGATATTGGCGGGCCAGTTTTTGCACCAGTGTCGCGAGCGTGGCGCCATCCATGCTGCTCACATGCAGGGTCAGGCCAAAGGGTACTACCTGGGCGATGGCGGGGTTGGCGCGCAGTTCTGCTGTGACTTCATTGACGCGCTGGCCGTTCAGCGTCCAGGTATGCAGGCCGGAGTTGTCGATCAATTCCTGCGGCGTGCCCTGCGCCAGCAGCTTGCCATAGGCGATATAGGCCAGCCGGTGGCAGCGCTCGGCCTCGTCCATGTAATGCGTGCTGACCAGCACGGTAATGCCGCGTGCCGCGAGGTCGTGAATTTCTTCCCAGAAATCACGCCGGGCCTTGGGGTCAACACCGGCCGTAGGTTCGTCCAGCAACAAGAGCTTTGGCTTGTGCAGCAGGCAGGCGGCCAGCGCCATACGCTGTTTCCAGCCGCCCGAGAGTGAGCCCGCCAGTTGTTTGTCGCGGCCACTCAGGCCAAGTTGTTCGATGGCCTCATCGACAACCTGACGCCGGCTAGCCATGCCGTAAACCCGGGCAATGAATTCAAGATTTTCGCGAATGCTCAGGTCTTCGTAAAAACTGAAGCGCTGGGTCATATAGCCGACTTCGCGCTTGATGGCAGCGCTTTCGCGGCGAATATCAAAACCCAGGCAGTGGCCTTCACCGGCATCGGCGGTGAGCAGGCCGCATAGCATACGTATGCTGGTGGTCTTGCCCGAGCCATTGGGGCCGAGGAAACCGAATATTTCCCCGGTATTCACGCGCAAATCGAGATTGTCCACGACCTTGCGGCCGCCAAAAGACTTGCTCAATCCCTGAACATTGATGGCTTCCGTCATGGTGTGCCCGGCAGGCTTACGTCAACAGGCTGGCCGGCGTGCAGGCGCTCGGGGTGTTGGGGCAGCGCCTCGACGAGGTAGACGAGTTTTTCGCGTTGGCCGCGTGAATAAATTTCCGGTGGCGTAAATTCAGCCTGCTGGCTTATAAAGCGGATAGTGGCCTTGAAGCTGTCGCAACCGTCGCAGCCTACCGCCACGGTCTGGCCTGTGTGCAGGGTGGACACGACAGTTTCCGGCACAAAAAAGCGCAGCTTCACGCGCTCGTTGGCATACAGGTCGAGCACCGGCTGACCGGCGCCGACCCACTCACCGGGGCGGTAATAAACCTGCTCGACATGCGCCGCTTCGGGAGCGTGCACGGTTTTTTCATCCAGCTTCCAGGCATCGACGCGATTTTGTGCTGCCGCTTCACTGACGCTGGCGGCCGCGCCTTTGCGGGCTTCGTCGCGCCCGGCGAGGCGGGCGGTAGCAAGGCTGGCTTCAAGCTGGCTGATTTGATCTGTGTCTTGCGTGACAGCGGTTTGCTGCTCGTCGATTTGCTCGGCGCTGACAAAGCCCTTGCCCAGCAGAGCTTGTGAGCGGGCCAGTTCCTGCTGCGCCAGTGTCAGGGCAGCGTGCGCCTGTTGCAGTTGGGCTTCAATTTCGGCAATTTCCGGTGGGCGCTTGCCGGTGCTGATATCGCCGGCCGAAGCAGTGGCTGCATCTACATGCGCCAGCGAGGCAGCGGCTGTGGCCTGCTCCGGCATGGCGTCGAGATGGAAGAGAATTTGTCCGGCCTGCACCGCATCGCCGGTATCGACCAGCAAACTTTGCAGGCGCCCGCTTTGCGAGGGCGCCAGCCGGATCAGGTCAACCTCCACATAACCCTGGACTTCGTTGCCGCTGTCACGGGCGCAGGCAAACAGCAGCAGGGGCAGGGCGGCGGCCAGCAGCGCCCGTGCGTTCACGCGGGCTGCCGGGTCGCGCCGATGCCAGCCAGGCTGAAGCGCACGATATGCTCGGCCAACTCGCCGATTTCTTCCTCGCTATGCGGAATTTTCACGCCCAAGCGCGTCAGCATGGGTTCGGCCATGCCGTAGTAAAAGCACTGACTGACCACACTGACATGAATGCGCTGCAAGTCGTCGCTGCTGATTTCCTGCCCGATCACCTCGGCGATCACCTCGCGTGAAATGGCGAACTGGTGGCTGACGATTTCCTTGACGAGAAAATCCAGCGCCTCGGTAGGCTCGGCAAATTCACGTACGCAAATGCGGCCCTGCGGCGTATTGGCCGAGCGGCTGAGTACGCGCCGCAGCAGGTTGTTGACGAGGTGGTGAAAACGCGTTTCCGGATCTTTCTCGCGGGTGGCGTCGGTTTGCAGCGGGTAGCTGGCAATCATCTGCTCCGCCTGCTCCTTGATCACCGCCTGGTAGAGGCCCATCTTGCTGCCAAAGTGGTAGTTGATGGCAGACACATTGGCCTTGGCCTTGTCGGCGATGTCGCGGGTGCGCGCGGTTTCAAAGCCTTCCTGGGCAAACAGGGGACTGGCGGCCTTGATGAGGGCGGCGCGGGTGGCGGCGCTGCTGTCGGTGCCGACGGCATTGAGAGGACGTATACGGTACATGCTTGACTCCCTTTTTCTGGGCCTGTCCCGGGGCATAAGGCCCTGGGGTATAAGCGCGCATGGCTGGGTTGTGGACGCAGGGCCATCTTGCCGGGTCCTGCGCAGCCACCTGGCAGCTGCCTGCCGGCGGTAAAGTGGCCCCACGGTGCGGGAGGGGTCACGGCTTCATCATCGGTAGCGGCTCCGGCCACCGGAGGGCGTCGATCGGGCGCCCATTTGTCGCAATATGAGGTAGAGAAGGCTGGGTCAAGGCCGGGTAGGGCCTGTACCAGTAGTACACCGTCTTTCAAACGTTTGAAACCAGTCGCTTGAAACAGTGGATTCAAATGTGCGATTGAAATGCGTCTTGAAGCTATCCCCAGCGTTGTATAAAGGCAAGAGCACAGACCGACTGGCTGGTCTAATCTTGTGAGTATGTACACATACCATTGGGTATGGTACAAGATACAAGAATCCGGCGCCCTCCGCCAGTCCCTTTCACTGCGAGATATTGTTGCCCCCATGAGACACCACGATGCGTGATCGCCTGCTGCAAGCCCTGCGCGACACTGCCCTGCGTTTTCCCGGCGAGGCGCCTGGCACGGCCCGCGTGGCCGCTGCCGCCGGCGTTGACGAAGCCACCGTGCTGCAATACCTGGGGCCTGCCGACAATTTTGCGGCCCTGCTGTGCTACCAGCAGGCAGTCCCGGCTCCGGTGGATACCCGTGAACGCATTCTGTGCAGTGCCGCCCGCGTGTTTGCCTGCAAGGGCCTGCAAAGGGCAACGCTTGACGAAGTAGCTGCTGATGCCGGCATGACCAAAGGAGCTATCTACTGGCACTTCAAAAGCAAGAACGATCTGTTTTTTGCCCTGCTGGACCACCGTTTCCAGGAGTGCACCATCCCCCTTAGTGGCGATATCGACGCTGCCTCACGCAAGTTTGCGGCGGGGGAGCCGAAGGCGGCGATGGCCTCCATGTTCAAGAGCGGGTTGCAGCGCTGTACGACTGATATCGAGTGGCCACGCCTGTACTTCGAATGTGTCGCCCAGACACGTGACCCTGAGGTGCGTACCCGGCTCGCTGATTTTTATGAGCGGGGCTGGGCTATCTCCCGCGAGGTGACACGCACGCTGCAAGCGGGCGGGCTGGCACCGACGGATACCGACGTCAATATTTCGGCGGTGTTCTGGACGGCGCTGTTTGATGGCTTGCTGCTGGCGTGGATGATCAATCCGGACAAAATGGATATGGATGTGGTGGCGGAAGGGATTATTGATATGTTGTGGCGGGGGATTGCGCCGGAGGCGGTGAAGGGGGAGTAGGGCAGGGTGGCAGCCTGGCTTGGATATTGTGCTGCTATGCTGCTGACGTCGTGCGCTTTTAGTTCCCTCTCCCTTTGGGAGAGGGAAGTTTGGCACCAGTCTATTTCCCGCCAGCTACCAGCTATTTGATTTTGAGGCGCAGCTTACACGCCTGTTAAAAGCAGGTGCATTTGTTGCCAGCGGGCCAATTCCTGAAAAGAAAATCCCCGCACAAGGCGGGGATTTGTGGGCGTACCCTGACGGGCCAACCCTGCCGGTTGAGCTTGGTGCTCAGGCGGCTTTTTGCGGGAAGTGCCAGCGGGCCATGAGGTCGTCGCAGGCCTGCATGATCATTTCTTCCGTAATGGGGATTTCACGGCCATCTGCGTCCAGCAAGGCGGCACACTGGTAAGGGGTAGCGTGGTTGTGCGCTTCCGTGTGTGTGTGGGTGTTCATTTCATAAGTCCGCATGGTGGTGGCCCTCCTCCCCTGACGGGGAACTCGAATGGCTTGGATTTGCCTATCGTTCAACATAAACTGGTTTTGCCGCTCCCCCTTGTTTGAGCCCGATACTTGCAAGGCTATTGCCGTAAAACAATGGCTGGGGGATTGGTCACGCTTCGATGTAGTCAGTATACGAACCTGGCGCCCAAGTACCCCCTGCTTTCACCCGTAATGTGTAACCAACTATGAAGCGTCTTTTCCTGGGCGGCCAGTCCCACCGTGAGCGTGCCCTGCGCCTGGGCCTGCTGGTGAACCCTGTGGCGGGGCTTGGTGGCCCGCTGGGCTACAAGGGCTCGGACGACCTGCCGGCAGAGGCCCTGGCTGAGGGTATTCCGCGCGCCGGGCAGCGTGCCATGCTGACCCTGGCGGCCTTGCAGCCCTATAAGGAGCAGCTGGAGATCATCACTCTTGGCGGGGGTATGGGCGAGGCGGCGGCGCTGGCGGCGGGCTTTGTGCCGCAGGTGATCTACCAGCCCGACAGCCCCAGCCAGACCAAAGACACGGTGGCCGGGGCGCGGGCACTGGTGGGCGAGGGCATAGACCTGCTGCTCTTTGCCGGTGGCGACGGCACGGCGCGTGACCTGTGCATGGCCATCGGCCAGACGGTGCCGGTGCTGGGGGTGCCGGCGGGCGTGAAGATGCATTCGGGGGTGTTTGCGGTCAATCCCGCCGGGGCGGCCCTGATTCTGGAGTTGCTGCTCAAGGGCGAGCTGGTGACGGTGGAAACCGGTGAGGTGCGTGACCTCGACGAGCAGGCGCTGCGGCAGGGGCAGGTGAAGTCACGTCGCTACGGCGAGCTGAAAGTGCCGGCGGAAGGGCGTTACCTACAGATGGTGAAGTGTTCGGGGCCAGAGGTGGAGGAACTGGCAGCGCAGGAGATCGCCGCCGAAGTGTTGGAGAATCTCGACCCGGACGTGACCTATATCCTCGGGCCGGGCTCAACTACGGGGGCCATCATGACCGCCCTGAGATTGCCCAAGACGCTGATGGGCTTCGACGCCATCCGTGCCGGCGTTCTCGTGCAGGCCGATGTCAACGCCAGCGCCATCGAGGCCCTGCTGGCGCAGCGGAAGGTGTGCGCCATCATTACCGCTACCCCGGCGCAGGGCCACCTGCTGGGGCGCGGCAACCAGCAGTTGACACCCTCGATCTTGCGCCAGCTGGGGCCCGCCGGCCTGCTGGTGGTGGCCACACAGACCAAGCTGCGCGAGCTGGCCGGGCGGCCCTTGCTGGTCGATACCGGTGAGGCGGAGCTGGACGAGGCCCTGTGCGGCTGGATCGAGGTAGTCACGGGCTATCAGCAGCATGTGTTGTACCGGGTGGCCAGCCACGCCTGAGCGACGAAATGCCGCACTGTGGCGAGGGTAGCCCTGCAATCTCGGCTATGCTGATGAACAGTGAGTCACGTGTCGGCAGGGCAGGGCTCTGCATCAGTCAGCGTGCATCAGTCAGCCTCGGGAGGGACCCGTATGGAGGCCAGCGCCTCAGTCGCAGCATTATCAGCCGCACCTGCCGTTGCCAGTGAAGAAGAATACCGCCGCTTCAATGCCCTTGTTCTTACCTGCGCGGCGCTCTGGATTTTCTACGGCGTTTTTTACGGTCTTGTCCTGCATCATCTGCGCTTTGGCCTGGTTACCGCGGCGGGCGCCTCGGTGGTGCTGGCCACATGGCAGTGGGTGACGCGCACCCGGCAGCGGCGGCATCTCGTTATATCAGTACATATCCAGGCGCTGGTGACCGTGGCTGGCTTGATGGTCATCAGCCTGATCACCGGCCAGGACCGCTCGCCTGCCTGCTGGTTCGTCGTGGTGGCGCCGCTGTGCGTGACCTATCTGGCTGGGTTAAGGGCAGGCGCCGTGTGGACGGTGCTGGCTGTGCTCAGCATCGCCGGCCTGCGCCTGACCGACCAGCTGGTACAGATTACTCCAGACTTTCTCAACAGCCCCAATATGATGGCCCTGGCCTGCATGGCGCTCATCACGGTAGTGGCGGGGCTGGGTATTGCCGCGCGGCAAACCGGCGATCGCTATATCGCCGAGCTACAGGCACAGAAGGAACTGGTGGCCGCGCAGGCGGCTGCCCTGGAGCGCAGCTATAACGCTGAGCACGCCGCCAAGCTTCGTGCCGAGGCCGCCAGTCAGGCCAAGTCTGATTTTCTCTCCACCATGAGCCACGAAATGCGCACGCCGCTCAATGGCGTGATCGGGCTCAACGGCCTGCTGCTCGACACACCCCTGAACGAGGAGCAAAACCGCTTTGTGCATCTGGCGCGCCTGTCGGGCGAGGCCCTGCTGCACCTGATCAACGATATTCTCGACTATTCCAAGATCGAAGCCGGTCACCTTGAGCTGGAACCGCTGCCCTTCGACCCGCGCCAGGTCTGCACCGAAGTGGCCGACCTGCTGCTCGACCGGCTCAGCGGCAAGGGCCTGGAGTTGCGTCGTGAGATTGCCGACAGTGTGCCCACTGGCCTGCGCGGAGACCCGGCACGACTGCGGCAGGTGCTGGTGAACCTGCTGGGCAATGCCGTGAAGTTTACCGAGCAGGGCCATGTCAGTCTCGGCTGCCGGCTGCTCAGCAGTAGCGGCAGCAGGGTCTGGCTGCGTTTTGAGATCAGCGATACCGGCATCGGCATGGACGCCGCGACCCTGGCCAGGCTGTTCCAGCCCTTTGTGCAGGCAGATGTGTCCACCACACGCAAATACGGTGGCACCGGGCTGGGCCTGACCATATCGCACCGGCTGGTGGGGCTGATGGGTGGGCGCATGGGCGTGGAAAGCCATGCCGAGGTCGGCAGTACCTTTTGGGTTGAGCTGCCCTTCGAGAAGCTGGAGGCCGGCGCACTACTGACGAAGGCCCGCAATGAGGCCCATGGCGTCCCGACGGGTTTGGTGCGGGGCCGCGTACTGGTGGCCGAAGACAACCCGGTGAACCAGTTGGTGGCGGCGGAAATGCTGAAGCGTCTGGGTTGTAGCGCCGATGTGGTGGGCAATGGTCGCGAAGCCGTCGAAGCCATGGGCACACAGAGCTATGACCTGATCTTTCTCGATTGCCACATGCCGGAAATGGACGGCTTCGACGCCTGCCGCGCCATCCGCGAGGCCGAGCCGCCGGGGCAGCACACCCCCATCATCGCCATGACCGCCAGCGCTCTCAAGGGCGACCGCGAGCGCTGCCTGGAAGCCGGCATGGACGACTACGTGCCCAAGCCGGTGCGTATGGCTGATCTGGCGGCAGCGGTCAATCACTGGTTGAACGTGGCGGCGGCCTGATCAGAGCCGAACCGGGCTCCCCGCCTCATTGATCTGCAAGTTCTGCAAAGCCTCGATACGCTTTTCAATGGGCGGGTGGCTGGCGAACAGGGCAGCCACGCTAAAGCCTTCGTGTTGGCCCTCAGCGATGGCAAAAGCGGTCATTTCGGCGGGCATCTGGTCGGGTAGTTCGTGCTCGGCCTGCAGGCGGCGCAGGGCATTGATCATGGACTGCTTGCCGGCCAGACGGGCGCCGGCCTCGTCGGCACGGAACTCGCGGAAGCGGGAGAACCACATGACAATCGCGGAGGCGAGTATGCCGAATACCATATCACCGACGAAACTGGCGATATAAAAGGCAATACCGGGGCCATCGTCTTCGTTCTTGAACACAGTGCGGTCGATGATATTGGCGACGATGCGCGAGAAAAACATCACAAAGGCGTTCAGCACGCCCTGTATCAGCGCCAGCGTCACCATGTCGCCGTTGGCCACGTGGCCGATTTCATGGCCCAGCACGGCGCGCAGTTCGTCGCGGCTCATGCGGTTGAGCAGGCCGGAGCTGACCGCCACCAGCGCGGCGTTGCGGTTCCAGCCGGTGGCAAAGGCGTTGGACTGGTAACTGGGGAAAATGCCCACCTCGGGCATCTTGATGCCGGCGCGGCCCGCCAGCTCGCCCACAGTGTCCAGCAGCCAGCGTTCTTCCTGGGTATTGGGAATGTCGATAACCACGGTGCCGGTGGAGCGCTTGGCCATCCACTTCGACAGCAGCAGGGAAATCACCGACCCCACCATGCCCCAGATCAGGCAGACGGTGAGCAGGGCCCCGAGGTCGAGCCCGTTGCCGGCAGTAAAGACATGCCCCACGCCGAGGATATTAATGATGATACCGGCGACCAACATGATCGCCAGATTGGTCAGTACAAACAGGAAAATGCGGAACATGCCGGGTATGGCTCCATGCAGGGATACAACCCTGAATTTGAGGGGCGCCGGGCGTATTTTCAAGCAGGAAGCGGTGCGGATTGTGTGAAATTGTCAGCTTGATGGGTAACGGCAATGCGCATGAACATTGCCGTTACCGGGCCGCCGCTCAGGCATAGCGGTGGCGGTAGCCGTCCAGAAACCGCGCCAGCCGCGTAATCGCCTCGGCCAGTTCGTCACGCCCCGGCAAAAAGACCACGCGAAAGTGGTCGGGCTGAGCCCAGTTGAAGCCCGTACCCTGCACCAGCAGCACCTTTTCGGCCTGCAAAAACTCCAGAATGAATTCCTGGTCGTCCTGGATCGGGTAAATCTTCGGGTCAAGGCGCGGGAACAGGTAGAGCGCGCCGTCGGGCTTGACGCAACTGACGCCGGGAATGGCGGTGAGCATGTCCCAGGCGAGGTTGCGTTGCTCGTGCAGGCGGCCACCGGGCAGGATCAGGTCGTTGATGCTCTGGTAGCCCCCCAGCGCGGTCTGGATGGCGTGCTGCGCCGGCACATTGGCGCAGAGGCGCATGGAGGCCAGCATGTCCAGCCCCTCGATATAGTCCTTCGCCGCCTTCTTGTTGCCGCTTACCATCAGCCAGCCGGACCGGAAACCGGCCACGCGATAGGCTTTGGACAGGCCGTTGAAGGTCAGGCAGAGCAGGTCTGGCGCGAGCGTGGCGATGGAGGTGTGGCGGGCCTCATCGTAGAGGATCTTGTCGTAGATTTCATCGGCAAAAAGGATCAGGTTGTGCTTGCGCGCCAGCCTTACCACCTGCTCCAGCAGCTCTTTCGAATACACCGCCCCGGTTGGGTTATTGGGGTTGATGATGACGATGCCGCGGGTCTTGCTGGTGATCTTGCGCTCCATGTCGGCAATATCCGGGAACCAGCCGGCTTCCTCGTCGCAGAGGTAGTGCACCGGCGTGCCGCCCGAGAGCGTGACAGCAGCCGTCCACAGCGGGTAGTCGGGGGAGGGGATGAGCATTTCATCGCCGTCGTCGAGCAGGGCCTGCATGGCCATCACGATCAGCTCCGACACACCGTTGCCGATGTAAATATCGCCCACGTCCACAAACAGGCGCTTCTGCTGGTAGTACTGCACGATGGCCTTGCGCGCTGCAAACAGGCCCTTGGAGTCGCAGTAGCCGATGGCGGAGGGCAGGTTGGTGATCACGTCGGCCAGGATTTCCTGCGGCGCCTCGAAGCCAAAGGGGGCCGGGTTGCCGATATTCAGCTTGATAATGCGGTGGCCCATTTCCTCCATGGCCGTGGCTTCCTTGAGCACGGGGCCACGGATGTCGTAACAGACGTTTTTCAGCTTCGCGGATTTACGGATGTCCATGTCGGCACCTGGTTGTTCTTTAAGGTGAAGTGGCTCTTTGGGGTGAGAGGGCAGGGAGGCGGGCTGGCGCGGGTGCTCACGGCGATAATCGTCCATCGCCATCAGCACCTGTTCCACCGTGGCCAGGCGCGGGCTGCGACCCTTTTTCAGCTCGCTGACAAAGTTCGGGTCCTTGCGGAAACGGGTGCCAAACTGGGTGGCACTGATGTCCGGGTAGTCCAGTAGAAACTGGTCAACGGCCTGGCTGAAGTTCATGATAATAGGGTCTTGCAGGGTTTTACCTATTTGATCATGTCGCGCCTGCAAAGACAAATCCTATTTGCGCTATGCGTGCTGGTGCTTGAGATAGGGTTTTGTGGTGGGCCAGCCTGCGCCCGGTCTGCAAGGGCATTGCCTCGGCGATGCCTACTTGATAAACCCTCGCGGCAGCCCCATAGTTTGGGCCATGACCGGGTGCTGGTTCACGCTTCCCTGCAAGACAAAGCCGGTGAGGTGAGCAGACCCCGCCCAATCCCCAACGCCAAGGAGCAGACCATGGCCTCTGTGTATGATTTTTCCGGCAAGACCATTACCGGGCAGGACAAGCCGCTTTCCGACTTCAAGGGTCAGGTGCTCTTGATCGTCAACACTGCCAGCAAGTGCGGCTTCACGCCCCAGTTCACCGGCCTTGAAGCCGTTTACGAGCAGTACAAGGACAAGGGCGTGATGGTGCTGGGCTTCCCCTGCAACCAGTTCCTGAGCCAGGACCCGGGCAGCAACGAGGAAATCAGCCAGTTCTGCGAGCTGAATTACGGCGTTACCTTTCCCATGTTCGCCAAGATCGACGTCAATGGCGACAACGCCCACCCCCTGTTCAAGCACCTGGCCGCCGAAGCCCCTGGCTTGCTGGGCAGCAAGGCCATCAAGTGGAATTTCACCAAGTTCCTGGTGAACCGCAATGGGGACGTCGTGGAGCGCTACGCCCCTGCCACCGAGCCGGAAAAGATCGTGAAGGATATTGAAAAGCTGCTGGCCTGAGGCTATCGGCTCCTTCTTGTCGAGAGGAGCCGACAAACTGGTTTGATGACCTTCCCCGTACTCTCCCTTGGGTGAGTGTACGGGGAAGGTCATGTGCTTGTACGCGTCCCCTTGCCGAAGACTATCAACCCCGCAAAATCTCCCTCAGTGCAGTTTCAGACTCGGCCCCGACGTTCTCGCCAGCATGTCCTTGCACCACAGCACCGTGGTTTTAAACAGGCCATGCAAGGCCACCTGGTGCATACGGTAGAGCGACAGATACATCAGCCAGGCCAAACGCCCCTGTATGTTCACGCCACCCGGTAACGCGCCTATGGTGTGGCTGCTGAGCGAAATCAGCGAGCCGAAATCGCGCATGTGAAAAGCCGGCAGGGGCTTGTTCGCCAGCCGGGCGCGCAGGGCCTTGACGAGAAAGCTGGCCTGCTGGTGGGCAAATTGCGCGCGCGGTGGCACCGGCTGGCTGTGGCCGGGCAGGGTGCAGCTGGCGCAATCGCCAAAGGCGAAAATGGCCGGGTCACGTGTGGTTTGCAGGGTGGGCGTTACCACCAGCTGATTGATGCGATTGCTTTCAAGGCCATCAAGCCTGCCCAGAAAATCCGGGGCCTTGATGCCGGCAGACCAGACTTTAAGACTGGCGGGGATTTCCAGCCCGGCGGCAGTTTTCAATCCCTGCGCCGTAATTTCCGTGACCTTCTGGCCGGTGTAAACCTTGATGCCGAGTTTTTCCAGCCGCGCCTGCGCGGTGCGCGACACACCCTCGGGCAGCACCGGCAAAATGCGCGAAGCAGCTTCCACCAGTGATATGGTCACCTGCTGTGGAGGAATATCGTCCAGTCCGTATTTCACGAACTCATGCGTGGCGTGGTGCAGCTCTGCTGCCAGTTCAACGCCAGTGGCGCCGGCGCCGACTATGGCGATATTAAGCGCAGCGTCAGCGCCTGCTCCACTATGCATGGCGTGTGCCTGCAAATACATGTTCAAAAGCTGCGACTGAAAGCGGTCGGCCTGCGCGCGTGAGTCGAGAAAGACACAGTTCTCAGCAGCGCCAGCCGTACCGAAATCATTGGCGGTGGAGCCCACGGCCAGCACCAGGGTGTCGTAGTGCAGTGCACGGGCCGGGGCGATTTCCTGGCCAGAGGCGTCCAGTAGTGGCGCAAGCCGTATGCTCTTGTCGTGCCGCGTGAGGCCATCCATGCGGCCCAGCTGGAATTCAAAGTGATGTTTGGCGCCGTGGGCGAAATAATTCAGTTCGTCTTCATAGGAATTGATGGTGCCCGCAGCGACTTCGTGCAGCAGGGGCTTCCAGATATGGGTAAGGCTGCCGTCAACGAGAATGATCTTTGCCTTGCCGCATTTTCCGGATTTTTTTCCGAGGGTTGTCGCCAGTTCCAGTCCGCCCGCTCCACCGCCGACAATAACTATCCGATGAGCCTGTAAGCCCATGATGGTTTGATCCTGCAAAGTTCAAGAATAAATAAGGCTTGCGGTCATGGACCGAGGGGGTAGAGCCGCAAAACCATGTCGCAAACCAACAGCCTGCAAGCTTGCGACATGGCTCTGGGAAAGAGCGGGAGCTATGGATTTAGTGTACGCGTGTTTTGTGGGGAAAAGCGAGGGGTTTTAGCCCCCTCTCCCGAGGGGAGAGGGGCATCACAATTTCAAGCCGTCTTCAGCTTGCCGTCCAGCCAGCCCAGCAAATCGCTGATGACTTCATCACGGTTGGTCTCATGCAGCAGGTCATGACGGGCGTCTGTATAAAGAACCATCTTCACGGGCTGACAACCGGCCTTTTCCAACTGGTCGCGCAGGGCGATGACACCGCGACTCTTTTTACCCACCTGGTCTTCGGTGCCCGCCAGCAAATAGATGGGCAGGTTTTTGCGTATGCCGCGGAAGTTGGCCGGTTTGTAGATTCGCGCCAGCCCGGCGAGGAAACCGTTCCAGTAGCCGTTGCTGCACTGGAAACCGCAGAGGGGGTCGGCAACGTAGCGGTCTACGACGGCGTTGTCGCGGCTGATCCAGTCAAAGGCGGTGCGCGGGTTCTTGAACTTCTTGTTGAAGCCGCCAAAACTCAGGGCGTGAATGATGGGGCTGCGGCCATCCTGGCCCTGGCGCCAGCCTTCAAACACGGCGATGCCACGGGCGACGTTGCAAAACCAGGGGGCTTCGTAGTTGGAGCCTTCCAGCAGCAGCAGATCGACGCGGTCCGAGTGCTTGCCCATGAAGTCCATACTGATGAAGGAGCCCATGGAATGACCCAGCAGGGCGATGCGCTGCTTCGGGTAGAGGCTACGGATATGGGTATTGACGTGCAGCATGTCGGCGCAAATGGCGTTCCAGTGCTGGCTGGCGCTGGCGGTGCCCAGGGCGGCAGCCGGCACGCTATGGCCATGGCAGCGGTGGTCATGGGCGACCACGGCATAGCCGGCGGCATTGAGCCTGGGCGCCACATCGGCATAGCAGCCGCTGTGTTCCGCCATGCCATGAGCGATATGTATCACCGCAAGGGGATTGGCGACCGGCCAGTGGCGCACGGGAATGCGGTGGCCGTCGGGAGCGGTCAGGTAGTCCAGACCGCCGCTGGTAGCAGCGTGGCTGCGCAGGGGAATAACGTTGTCGGCGCTCAAAGGTTCCACCGTAGAATGGCTCGTACCGGAAGAAATCATTATTCTAATATACCCTTGGGTGTGCTCTGGTTAGTGTAGCCCAATCGGGCCACGCCCTGAAACGAACGCTTTGAACGATCACCAAAGGATGTTATGACCCAGCCTTTGCTTTACCGCATTGCGGCCAGTACGCCTGCTGCCCATATTTTTGAGCTTGAGCTGCAAATAGCCAATCCCGACCCGGCAGGTCAGGTGCTGTGGATGCCGAATTGGATACCCGGTAGCTACATGATCCGTGATTTTTCCCGGAATATCATCAGCCTTTCCGCCGCTGACGGCACTGGCCAGGGCCTGCCGGTGCAGAAGCTGGACAAGGCCCGTTGGCGCTGCGGGCCGGCTACCGGCCCCCTCATCATACGCTACCGGGTCTATGCCTGGGACCTGTCAGTTCGAGCAGCCCACCTCGACCAGACCCATGCCTACTGCAACGGCGCGGCCGTGTTTCTGGCCGTGGCCGGGCAGGAGCAGCAGCCGCATACGCTGGAAATCCTGCCCCCCGCCAGTGCCACGAGCGCTTGGGAGGTGGCCACCAGCCTGCCCTGCAAAGGCGCTGCAGAGTGGGGCTTTGGCACTTATGAGGCGGCCAGCTACGACGAGCTGATCGACCACCCGGTAGAGATAGGTAGCTTCAGCCGGGCCCGTTTCATGGCCTGTGGCGTGCCCCACGACATCGTCATCACCGGCCGCCACCGGGCCGACATGGACCGGCTTTGCCGCGACCTGAGCCGCGTGTGCGAGGCGGCAATCCGGATGTTTGGCGAACCGGCGCCGTTTGCGCGCTATGTTTTCCTGGTCATGGCGGTCGGTACGGGCTATGGCGGGCTGGAGCATCGCGCCTCGACCAGCCTGCTCTGTGCACGTGACGATTTACCGCTGGCGAGCGAGCCGGCGGCCAGTCCCGGCGAGCGCTACCGGGGCTTCCTGGGACTCTGCAGTCACGAATATTTCCACAGCTGGAATGTAAAGCGCATTAAACCACGGGTCTTTATCCCCTATGATTTGCGTACCGAGACGCATACGCCGCTGCTGTGGGCCTTCGAGGGTATCACCTCGTACTACGATGATTTGCTGCTGGTGCGGGCCGGGCTTGTTTCATCGGCAGCCTATCTTGAGCTGCTGGCACAGCAGATCACCCGCCACCTGCGCAGCGGAGGGCGTTTTCTCCAGAGCGTGGCTGACTCCAGCTTCGACGCCTGGACCAAGTATTACAAACAAGACGAAAACGCCCCCAACGCGGTGGTCAGCTATTACATCAAGGGCGCCCTTGTGGCGCTTTGCCTGGACCTGACGCTGCGCCAGCGCACGCAGGACCGGGTCAGCCTGGATCAGGTCATGCTCAGGCTGTGGCAGGACTACGGCAAATCAGGGCGCGGCGTGGACGATGGCGACATCCAGGCAGTGGCCGAAGGGCTGTGTGCCGAGCTTGGGGCTGACAGTAGCCTGGAAAGCTTTTTTTCACAGGCGCTACACGGCACCGATGAGCTACCCTTTGTGGAGTTGCTGCGCGGGCGCGGACTCGACACGGTGCTGAGAGCGGCCGAATCGTCCGCCGACAGCGGTGGCAAGGCCGTGCCGACAGACCCTGGCCGTGCCCGAGCGGTGCTGGGTGCAAAGGTGCAGCCGAGCGGCGAGGGCGGGGCGCTGTTGGCCAATGTATACACCGGTGGCGCGGCCAGTCAGGCCGGACTGTCGGCGGGCGATGTGGTGATCGCAGTGGATGGTCTCAAGGTCAACGCCGTGACCGCCGACAAGTTCGTCAGCGCCTATCCGGTAGGGAGTACCGTCAGCGTGCACGCTTTCCGCCGCGACGAGTTGATGCAGTTTGCCGTGACCCTGGCGCCAGCTCCGGTCGATACCTGCGTGCTGACCCTGCCGCAGGACATAGAGACCCTGAACAGGGTCGAGGACTGGATACTGGGCCGTTCGTAAACGCAGTTGGTGCGCGTTTGTGTGCCGATAATTTAATTTGACTCGCCGCATTGGCGGGTCGTTCGCATTTGACAACAGCATCCGAACAACAGCAGGAGCCTTTATGCAAGCCGAATTCTGGAACGACAAATATCCGGCGGATGTCCCCCGTAGCATCAATCCCGCCGAGTACGCCTCCGTACTCGAAGTCTTCCACCAGTCGGTGAAAAAATTCGGCGACCTGCCCGCCATGTCGAATATGGGTTATACGCTGACCTATCGCGAACTGGACAAGCTCAGTGCCGCCTTTGCCGCCTACATCCAGAACGAAACCGATCTCAGGCCCGGCGACCGCATCGCTGTGCAAATGCCCAATATCCTGCAATATCCCGTGACCGTATTCGGCGCCATGCGCGCCGGCCTCGTGGTGGTCAATACCAACCCGCTCTACACCGCCCGCGAAATGCTGCACCAGTTCAACGACTCCGGCGCCAAGGCCCTGGTGGCGGTGAGCAATTTCGGCAACCTTGTGCAGGAAGTGCTGCCACAGACCGGTATCAAATACCTGTTCCTTACCGAACTGGGCGACGCCCTGCCACCATTGAAGCGTTTCATTACCAACGCCGTCGTGCGCTACGTGAAGAAGCTGATTCCCGAGTATTCCCTGCCTTCGGCCATCCCTTTCACCCGTGTCATCAGCCGGGGCAAGGGTCTGAAAGTGGTCGATGCACAACCGACCCATGCCGATATCGCCATTCTCCAGTACACCGGCGGCACCACCGGCGTGTCCAAGGGCGCCATGCTCACCCACGGCAACCTGGTTTCCAACCTGCTGCAAATGCGCGCCGTTTGGACAGGCTTTGAAGCGGGCAAGGAAGTCATGATCGCACCGCTGCCGCTGTACCACATCTTCGCCTTTGCCGCCTGCTGTCTGGGCATGATGGAGCGTGGCGGCCATACCGTGCTCATCACCAACCCGCGCGACATGGACGGCTTCGTCAAGGAATTGGCGAAATGGCCCTTTACCGTATTCGTGGGCCTCAATACCTTGTTCGTGGCGCTCATGCAGAACGAAACCTTCCGCGCCCTCAATTTCGCCAAACTGAAGATGACCATCTCCGGTGGCATGGCCCTGCAAATCCAGGTTGCCGAAGACTGGGCCAAGCTCACCGGCTGCAAGATTTGCGAAGGCTACGGCATGACCGAAACCTCGCCCGTCGTCACCATGAACCCCATCGGCCATATCCAGCTCGGCACCATCGGCATGCCTGTGCCCGGCACCCAGCTCAGGATCGCCGACGACGACGGCAATGAAGTCGCGCTGGGCGAACGTGGTGAGCTGTGTGTGAAGGGGCCGCAGGTCATGAAAGGCTACTGGCAGCGCCCCGACTCCACGGCTGAAACTATCGATGCCGACGGTTTTCTCAAGACGGGCGATATCGCCATCATCCAGCCCGACGGCTATGTGAAGATTGTTGATCGCAAGAAAGACATGATTCTCGTCTCCGGCTTCAACGTGTATCCCAATGAAATCGAAGACGTCGCCGCCACCTGTCCCGGTGTGTTGGAGAGCGCGGCCATCGGCATACCGGATATAAAGTCCGGCGAAGTGGTCAAACTCTTCGTGGTCAAGAAAGACCCCACCCTCACCGAAGAAGCCGTGCTCGCCCACCTGCGGGCCAACCTCACCGGCTACAAGGTGCCCCGCAAGATCGTGTTCCGCGAGGATTTGCCGAAGAGCAATGTGGGGAAGATTCTGAGAAGGGAATTGCGGGACAAGTAAGCCGCTTTCTTGCATTTAAAAAGCCCAGCTTTGCTGGGCTTTTTATTATAAAAATTACATACCAATTTGTGAGTATTTCCAAGGAATTTTTTAAATTCCGTGACTTTAATTTATCTTCAACAAAATATAAATATTTTTATGCGTTATTCACCACTAAGTGCGGCCATAAATTCACGGCTACTCTGTAGCCTGTCGAGTTCCTTGTTAAAATCGGCCAGTTTTTTTGGTGCGATTGTAATGGTTGCAACAATATCGTTTTTACCATGAGCATTTGGATCGGAAAGAAGTAGTTGGATTTTTTCCAGGATGTAACGAAGCCCTACCAAAAGATCTTCGGACCAGCCGTGCATTGTCTGGAAAAGAGCTTGAAAAATATCGTGTGGTCGAACATGCCGAATGTCAAGTTCCCACTCATGAAGAGCCATGCCTAAGTTATAAGCATGGTCGCAGCCACGCTTTATTTGTGCAGCATCTCCGGCTGCTCCGGGCGGGCCAAAGCCCCTGTTGATTTCTTCCATTGTCTTTGGTAGTGCGGTGGCTATGGCTGAAATATCTGAAAACAATGTCTGAATATAGGAAGTGGTCTCGCTGACGGCCAGTCGTTTTGTTTTTTTGAATAGGACACCAGTCCTCAACTCATAAAACATTCTGTCTATCTTTGACACCCTGTCCTTCAATATTTCGCATGCAAGATGGTACTCCCAAAGCTGTCCTTTGTTTATAACAATATCAGATATGCTGGCTGGCTCGCCAATAAATTCTGGCGGTATGGTTATTTTATTTTCTCGAACTCTATGAAGTAGGTCTCGAAGACGAATCGATAATTGGGTTTTTAAGGTGCCAATAATTTCTTCATTTCTTTGGAACTGAAATATCCATTTTGTATCTACGACTAGCTCATCAATAAATGAGAATACTTCGTTGTTATCAACAATAGGAGAAAAGTCTGAGGTGGGATTTTTCTTGTAGATACTCAGTAAATCGAAAACCTGCTTGTCAACAAAAACAAGGCAGTCAAGCCCGGCTTTTTTTGCTTCGCGATACTCTGAGTTAACGACAGAGCATTTACTTACAGGGTCAAGCGAGCCCCGTTTTCCGCCAACGATTAGCACAAAAAGATCGGCGCGCTCGCGGACGACCTTTTTGCAGTTCTCTACTGTGCCTAGTTCTGGCGAGACCGGGAATGACGAATATTCGCTTAATACCGGATCATGTCCAAGAGACTCAATCTCTGACTTCAAGTGTTCGCGGAGAGACCGAAGGTCGAAGCAAGTGGAGCTAACAAAGATTGAGGTTCTGTGCATGAAAGGAGCTACCTGGGCAAAGTATTCGGGCGTATTCAGTTATAAGATTGGTGATTTTTAGGGTTTGTACGGCTTCGGCAGAGCCTTGACCCTTTGATGTGTTTGCTTACGTCGATTATGCCGAAACGCCTGCGAAAAGCGAGATGTCGGCAAGCAAAAGAAAAACGTGCTCTTGCTACGACGACAAGCTGTAGGTTGGCTGACGAAGGAAGCCCAACCTACCTGCTCGTAATAAAACCACAGGTACCAACATCAAGAGCCTGTTGTTGGGCTTCCTTCGTCAGCCCAACCTACGGTTTTGCTACCACCGTCGCCGTAGGGCGGGCCATGCCCGCGCACAACCGGACCATATAATAACAACGATGGTGAATAGTCAGCGGCCAGTTGTGCGCGGGCATGGCCCGCCCTACAAAACTGTTTAACAGCTTGCTGAAAATCTATTTTCCGAAATTTTACCGGTCAAAAAACGTACAAATCCGGTGATGCTATGCGAAATCTTGAGCGGTTTTCGGGTGAAAGAAACCAGCCAACTTTGAAGCCTACAGCACCATTCAAAATTGCGTTTTTGAGATTTTCAGCAGGCTGTTAATGCGTGTCCGCAAAGGCACAGCCCCGGTCAGCCTCTGCAATGGCTTTGTTCAGGGCCTCAATGGCCGCCACGCGCCAGCCGCCTTTGTTGTGCTCTGCTTTGGCGAGGTCGGCCCTGGCCTCCTGCAGGGCCGCGAGGCCGGCGGCCATATTGGGTTGGTCACGGCATACCCCGGCGAATGCCTGCTGCGAGCCGAGGGAGAAAAGCAGGGCGGCGCTGATGCCGGTGATGAGCTTCCAGTTCTTCATGGTGTGTCCTCCTTGGACGGTGAGTATGGGTGTCTGGCCCCAGTCCCCTCAATCTTGGTTCAACTTCTCAATCCTGCTTCAATCTGTGCCTCTGCCAACGCGGGCCCTTGTTCTGGCCAGCGCCTGCCCCGGTGCTGCCACCGGCGACCCCATCCCCAAAACCCGCTACAATGCCGCCCTTTTCACGATCCGGTTGCCCATGCGTATCTCCGCCCCCCAGAAACAAGGCCTGCTCGACGCCATTGCCGGCTGCCTCTGCGCCGACCGTCCCCGGCTGGCCCGGCGGCTGAATGACCTTGGCCGTGAGCGCGATGCGGATAAGGCGACGGCGCAGCTGGAGCAGATGCTGGCTGCCATCCAGGCCTCGCAGGAGCGGGTAGGGCAGCGCCGCGAGCGGCTGCCGGCGCTGAACCTGAACGAAGAGCTGCCGGTGTCGCAACGGGCAGAGGACATCATTGCTGCCATCCACGCGCATCAGGTGCTGGTGATCGCTGGCGAAACCGGCTCCGGCAAGACCACCCAGTTGCCCAAGCTGGCCATGGCGGCGGGAAGGGGTGTGCACGGTATTATCGGCCATACCCAGCCCCGGCGTATCGCGGCGCGCACGGTGGCGGCGCGTATTGCCGAGGAGTTGCAGACGCCGCTGGGTGACAAGGTGGGCTACAAGGTCCGCTTTACCGACGAGTCCTCGCCCGAAGGCTATATCAAGCTGATGACCGACGGCGTGCTGCTGGCGGAGCTGACGCAAGACCGCTACCTGAATGCCTACGACACCATCATCATTGACGAGGCGCACGAGCGCAGCCTGAATATCGACTTTTTGCTGGGCTACCTGAAAAACCTGCTGCCGCGCCGGCCTGACCTGAAAGTGCTGATTACCTCCGCCACCATCGACGTGGAGCGCTTCAGCAAGCATTTCAACAATGCGCCGGTAATTCTCGTGGAGGGCCGCACCTACCCGGTGGAAACCCTGTACCGGCCCATCATGTCGGGCGAAAAAGGCTTTATCGCCTCCGACGAAGACGATGCCTTTGCCGACCTCGAAGAAAGCATTCCCCGCGCCGTACTGGAAGCGGTGGAAGAGTGCCTGGACCACGAGCGCAAGACCGGGCGGGCAGGGCGGGGCGATATTCTCGTGTTTTCCAGCCATGAGCGGGAAATTCGTGAAATTGCTGACCTGCTGCGTAAATACGGGCCGCCGCATACGGAAATATTGCCGCTGTATGCGCGCCTGTCGCTGAACGAGCAGCAAAAAGTATTCATGCCGCACAGTGGCCGGCGCATTGTCATTGCGACCAATGTGGCGGAAACCTCGCTGACGGTACCGAATATCCACTACGTGATCGACCCAGGCTTTGCCCGTATCAGCCGCTATTCCTACCGCTCCAAGGTGCAGCGCCTGCCTATCGAGGCCGTGGCACAGGCCTCCGCCAACCAGCGTCAGGGCCGCTGTGGCCGTATTGCGCCGGGCCTGTGCATACGGCTTTATGCCGAAGAGGATTTTCTCGGGCGCGCGGAATTTACCGTACCGGAAATCCAGCGCACCAATCTCGCTGCCGTTATTTTACAAATGCAGAATCTGGGCTTGGGGGAGATAGAAGACTTTCCCTTTCTCGACCGCCCGGACTCGCGCTTTATCAACGACGGTTTCAAACTGCTGGAAGAATTGGGCGCCGTCGATAAAGACCGCCGCCTGACGCCGACGGGCCGTCAGCTGGGGCGTTTTCCGCTGGACCCGCGTATTGCCCGCATGATTATCGCCGCCGGCCAGCAGGGCTGCCTGCGTGAAATGCTGATGATTGCCAGCGCGCTGTCCACGCAGGACCCGCGTGAGCGCCCCCAGGAAAAGCAGCAGGCCGCTGACGAAAAACACGCGCAGTTCAAGCATCCCGAATCGGATTTCCTGTTTTATGTGAACCTGTGGACCAAGCTTGAAGCCCAGCGTGGCGACATGACGGAAAACCAGCGCCGGCAATATGCACGGCAGAATTTCCTCTCGTATCTGCGATTGCGCGAATGGCGGGAAACGCACCGGCAATTGCTGCTGATAGCCCAGGAATTCAGCCTGCCTTTCAATGCCGAACCCGCCAGCTACGAGGCCCTGCACAAGGCACTGTTGACCGGCCTGCTCTCGCAAATCGCGCAAAAGACCGAGGAGCGCGAATACCTGGCCGCACGCAGCCAGAAGGTCATGATTTTCCCCGGCTCCGCCCTCGCCAAAAAAGGCCCGCCCTGGGTGTTGGCCGCAGAAATGGTGGAAACCCAGCGCGTGTATTTGCGCACCGTCGCCAAGATAGAACCCGAATGGGCCGAGCAATTGGCGGAGCCGCTGCTCAAGCGGAGCTATTTCGAGCCGCATTGGGAAAAGCGCCAGGGCCGGGTCATGGCCTACGAGCAGGTGTCGCTCTACGGCCTGATTCTCGTGCCCAGGCGCAAGATCGGCTATGAAGCCATCAATGCCGAAGAAAGCCGCGACATGTTTATAAGGCGGGCGCTGGTGGAGGGCGATGTCGAGCTCCGTGCGGCGTTTTTCCGCCATAACCAGCAATTGATCGAGGATGTGGAAACGCTGGAAAACAAGGCCCGCCGCCGCGATATCCTGATCGATGAAGAAACTCTCTTCCAGTTTTACGAAGCGCGCATTCCTGCCGAGGTGGTGGGGCTCAAGAGCTTCGAGGCCTGGCGCCACAAGGCAGAGCAGGCCGAGCCGCAGCTCCTGTTCCTGACCCGCGAGCAGTTGCTGGCGCGTGACGATGCTGAGTCAACCGACACCGACTTCCCCGACTGGCTGATCGAGGGCGACTTGAAGCTGCCGCTGGAATACCACTTCGAGCCCGGCCACCCGGCCGACGGCGTGACCGTGATCGTACCCATAGGCCTTTTGCAGGAGCTGCCCGAGGCACGTCTTGAATGGCTTGTGCCGGGCCTGCTCAAGGCCAAGATCGAAGCCCTGCTCAAGAGCCTGCCCAAGCCGTTGCGGCGCAATCTTGTGCCGGTGCCCGATACTGCCACGCGCCTGCTGGAGCAACTGGAGCCGGGCCGTGAGTCCCTGCTGCGCCCGCTGGAGCGTCTGCTGCGCGAGCGCGGCATCTTGCTCACCCCGCAGGACTGGGACCTGGCCGCCATGCCCGCGCACTGCCACATGAATGTGCGGGTGCTGGGCCTTGACCGCAAGCTGCTGGCGGAAGGACGAAATCTGGCCCAGTTGCGGCTGGACTTGAAACAGGATGCCGGCCAGCATCTGGCCCAGGTGGGCGACGGCCATGCGCTGGAGCGGCAAGGCCTGCGCGACTGGGATATGGGCGATATTCCCGAAGTAGTGGAGATCAAGCGCCAGCGCCTGAGCAGCAAGGCCTACCCGGCCCTACGCTTGGGGGAAGAAGGCGTGGGCCTGTGCCTGTTTGCCACCCGTCGGGAAGCGCAGCTTTCACACCCTTTGGGCCTGAACCAGCTTTACCGTATTACTTTAAGTAATGAAGTCAAGTATCTGAAAAAAATACTGAATGAGCAAAAGCAGCTGGGCCTGCTGTACGCGCCCTATGGCAACCGGGTGGCATTGGAGGAAGCCTTTGTGTACGCCGTTGTCGACCACGTATTGGTCGAGGGCCGCCCGCTGGTTTACACTCAGCAGGCATTTCATGACGCGGTGGTCGCAGGGCGCCCGCTGCTGGCAGCCGCCGGTCTGCGCCTGCTCGATCTTGTTGCGGCTATATATACTGGCTTGGCCGTGGTGCAGCAGCTGCTCAAGGGCATGGTCAATCCCGTTTATCGCGAGTCCTGCGATGATATTGTCCGACAAATTCAGGCCCTGGGGCCGGTCGATTTTCTGTATAAGGTGCCGTTCACGCGCTGGCAGCACTTTCCCCGCTATTTCAAGGCGCTGGAAGTACGCCTGGGCAAGCTCCCCAATAATCTGGGGCGGGACAGCGAGGCCAGCCGCGAGCTGGCCCGCCATTGGCAAAGCTATATGAGCCGCCGGCAGCAGCTGGAAGCACGCGAGCAGGACACGAGCCTGCTGGAACAGTTCCGCTGGCTGCTGGAAGAATACCGGGTGTCGCTATTCGCGCAACCCATGAAAACAGCCCAGCCGGTATCAGCGGCACGGCTGGCCAAATTGTGGGCTGACATCCCGCAATGACAAAAATATCGGGCCACAGGGCCCCGCAAAGGTGTTAAGCATGAAAAAAGTCGTCATCAGCGGCACGGGTCTTTTTACCCCGGCGGAGAGCATCAGCAACGAGGAGCTGGTTGAGTCCTTCAATGCCTACGTGGGCCTGTACAATCAGGAACACGCCGAGGAAATTGCACGCGGCGAGCTGGTGGCGCTGGGCGAGTCCAGCGTGGAGTTCATTGAAAAGGCCTCTGGCATCAAGTCGCGCTTTGTCATCAACAAGTCCGGCGTGCTCGACCCGCACCGTATGGCGCCGTCCATCCCCGACCGCAGCAATGACGAGCCCTCGGTACAGTGTGAAATGGCCGTGCTGGCTGTGCAGCAGGCGCTGGCCATGGCCGGCAAGACGGCGGCGGATATCGACGCCGTGATCGTCGCCTGCTCCAATATGCAGCGCGCCTACCCGGCCATGGCCATTGAAATCCAGGCCGCGCTGGGCATCAAGGGCTGGGGCTTCGACATGAACGTGGCCTGCTCCTCGGCCACCTTCGGCCTGCAAATGGCGGCCGATACCATACGTGCCGGCTCCGCCCGCTGCGTGCTCATGGTCAACCCGGAAATCTGCTCCGGCCATCTTGAGTGGCGCGACCGCGACTGCCATTTCATCTTTGGCGATGTGTGTACGGCGGTGGTAGTGGAAGCCATCGACACCTGCACCAGCGACAATGCCTGGGAAATCCTCGGTACCAAGTTGCAAACCCAGTTTTCCAGCAATATCCGCAATAATTTCGGCTTCCTCAACCGGGGCGACGACAGTGGTGTGGGCGCGCGCGACAAGCTCTTCAAGCAGGAAGGGCGCAAGGTGTTCAAGGAAGTCTGCCCCATGGTGGCCGAGCAGATTACCGCGCATATCGGCGAGCTGGGCATCGAGGTCAGCCAGCTGCGGCGCATGTGGCTGCACCAGGCCAACCTGAGCATGAACGAGCTTATCGCCAAGCGTGTGCTGGGTCGTGAATTTGACCGCGTGGAAGCCCCGGTCATTCTCGACCGTTATGCCAATACTTCCTCGGCGGGCTCCATCATTGCCTTTCATTCTTACCAGTCCGATCTGGCTCCGGGCGAAACGGGCGTGATCTGCTCCTTTGGCGCGGGTTACTCCATCGGCAGCGTGGTCGTGCGCAAGCTCTGAGTGTGACGGGGCGCAGGGTGGTTTTTCTGCTCGCCTGTAGTCAAGGACTCACTGCACATACAGCGGCCTGCCGGTTGTACAGGCCGCAAAGGCTTCAACAAGACCGTTGCGCTTTTAACGCGAAAGTCACCAGATTCTGCCATCCTCGCCGTCCTGCTACCCGATCTGCTGTCGCTGCACAGCATGCCTGCCGTGTACAGGACAAATTATCCGGTGCCCCCCAGGACGGAGGGGGGCAGTTCTGGTGGTTGGCGATCACCTTGCCGTCGCTCGGTATTTGGTAATTACCGTTTGCTTGAAACACAGGTTTGTCTAGAATCGGCCACCGTTGACTGGGCGCAAGGCAGAATATTGATGAGGATGATCTGGCAGGGCAGCATGCTGGTAGTGCTGATGGCAGCCATGCCGGCGTGGGCAGACAGCGATCCTGACCCCTGGATAGGCTTTAACCGTGCAATATTCCACTTTAACGACCGGCTGGACACGCATGTGGTCAAGCCAGCCGCCAAATTTTACCGCCGTGTCACCCCCCAGTTCGTCATGGACGGCATTGGTAATTTCTTCGACAACCTGAGCGAGCCGGTCGTCATCGTCAACCAGCTCCTGCAGGGAAAGGTGCACAATGCCGTGGCCGACACCGGGCGCTTCGTGCTCAATTCCACGGTGGGCCTGCTCGGCCTGATCGACGTTGCCCAGCATGCCCAACTGCCGCAGCACCATGAAGACTTCGGGCTGACCCTGGGTACCTGGGGAGCCAAACCCGGCCCTTACCTGATGCTGCCCTTCCTTGGCCCAAGCGATGTGCGTGACCTGAGCGGGTCGGGTGTGGACTTTTTTGACAATCCCGTGACCGTCAATATGTCACTGGCCACCGATATCGTGTTGCGTGGTGCCAACGGCTTCAACGAGCGCGCCGCCCTGTTGCCCATGGAAGGCATCGTACAGGGCGACAAGTACCTGTTTGTGCGCGACCTCTATCTGCAGCATCGCCAGTTTGAGCTGGACGGTGGTCGTGTTGAAAACGACCCCTTCCTCGATGACTCCGACAACGGAGACTCGTCCGCAACGGTAGCGACAGCAGCAGACAACAGCAGTGAGCCGTCGGCTGCCGCTGCGGCGTCGGGCGCTCCTGTCAGCGCAGCGCCCCCCCCTGACACCGCCGCTGCTCCTGCCACTACGCCCGCCGCCGCTCCCGCTCCGGCAACCCTGCCTGCCAGTGACAAGACGGCGGCACCCGCCAGCACGGCAAATTCGGGCTCGGCTACGCCCTGAGTACTGTCTTTCGCGCCCTGTGGATGGCAAGCAGGCTCCAGGCGGCACGACCGTCCGCCATTCCTGCCGTCGGCCGCCACGGCGGCTGTGTGGTTAGCGCTTTCCTTGTACTATGGAACCAGTACAGGCTTGCACCCGGATAGGGGTAGGAGTAGTGTTGCGACACCTCGTAGCATGGGCAACCCCCAACGGTATGTCGTCCTCTTCCTCGGGCAGTATCCTCGTCATTGATGACGAGCCGGTTGTGCGCGAAAGCCTGGCCGTCTATTTGAGCGATAGCGGCTTCAGTGTCGATACCGCCCGTAGCGGCGAAGAAGGCTTGGCCCTCTTTCGCAGCAAAAAACCCGACCTCGTCATTTGCGACCTGCGTATGCCTGTGGTCGACGGTATCGACGTGCTCAAAACCGTCAATGCCGAGTCACCGGAGACCCCGGTGATCGTGGTGTCGGGGCAGGGCAGCATGAACGATGTGGTCAATGCCCTGCGCAATGGCGCGGTGGACTACCTGTTCAAGCCCCTGATCGAACTTGAGGTGCTGGAGCACTCGGTGCGCCGGGCGCTGGAGCGCGGCACCCTGCTGCGGCAGAACCGCCAGTACCGCGAGCAGATGGAACTGGCCAATACCGAGCTGGAGCGCAGCCTGGACCTGCTGGAAGAGGATCAGGAGGCCGGGCGCCGGGTGCAACGTCGCATGTTGCCGCCCACGCCCTACCTGGTAGACAACATCACCTTCAGCCACCGCATCATTCCCTCACTTTATCTGTCCGGTGACTTTGTCGATTACTTCAAATTAGGCCATAATCGCATCGGCTTTTACCTCGCGGACGTGTCCGGCCATGGCGCCTCCAGTGCCTTCGTCACGGTTTTCCTCAAGACCCTGACCAATCGCATACAGCGCCATTATGAAAAGCGGACTACGGTTATGCCTATGTCCCCCGCGCGCATCCTGATGTCGATCAATCAGGAGCTGATTTCCATGGCCCTGGGCAAGCACCTGGCCATGTTTTGCGGGGTGCTGGATACCGAAGAAAATCGACTGGTGTATTGCATGGGGGCGCATTATCCTCCTCCCATCCTGGTGAACGGCAAGAATATCGTGCAGTTGCCTGGCCGGGGTTTGCCGGTCGGTATCTTCGGTGATGCCGTCTATGAAGACATCAACGTCGCCCTGGAAAAGGAATTCACGCTGGTTGCCATGTCGGACGGTGTTTTAGAGGTGCTGCATGGTAGCAGCAACGATGAAAAGGAAGCTAAACTGATGGAGTTGGTGCGGGCAGGCTTCAGGGATGTGGATGCCCTCGCGCACGCGCTCAATCTTGACGGAGAAGTCGAAGTCCCGGATGACATCGCCTTCCTGGTCGTAAACCGGTCCGAATAATCATGTTGTCAGGCAAAATTCTGTACGCCGTGCATAACGGCACTTACGTTCTCAAGCTCCTTGGCGATGTACGCATGCCCCTGTGTGCCTCGCTGGACAGTTTCCTGGACCGCATGTTCTCCGATCCGGGCATGACCTCGGTGCTGATCGATCTGACCCAGACCACGGGCATCGACAGCACGACACTGGGCCTGATCGCCAAGGTGGCTGTGTTCCTGCGCGAGCACTTTGATCGCAAGGCGGTGTTGATGTCCACCAACCCCGACGTCAACCGCGTGCTCAACAGCATGGGCTTCGACAGCGTCTTCATCATCCTCGAATACACCCCCGACAGCCCCGACTTCCTCGCCGAACTGCCCGAGACCACCGCCTCCGAGCAGGAGCTGACCTGCAAGGTCATCGAAGCTCACCGCGTGCTGATGGACCTCAACGAGCAGAACAAAGAAGTCTTCCGCAGCCTGGTCGACGCCCTGGAAATGGAACAGCGCGCGCATTCCTGATGCTTTTAGTCCCCTCTCCCTTCGGGATGCCCCTCAGGACGAGGGGTAGTCCGGGCGGCGTCAGGAACGCCGCCGGTAGATGGCCAGGGTGAGGGAATCTGGCACTGACGGTGGTTGTTCGCCTTTTGCTGCAGTGGTTACGTCGGCAGATACCCGTGTCGTCACACCGTAGCCCAATGGAATGGACTCCCCCCTCCGAACGGCATCGGTGTGCCAGACTGGGTTTGGGAACTTGGTCAACGAAAGGGGGAGTCCGCGATGAAGCTTAGCTGCGTAGGTATTGATCTGGCAAAG
>Ga0302187_10000716_pt1 | contig 29425 bp, 23 predicted proteins | sample II_Bog_E1_3_FD_202120 | JGI IMG/M metagenome (GOLD analysis project Ga0302187, IMG submission 202120) | Peat permafrost microbial communities from Stordalen Mire near Abisko, Sweden - II_Bog_E1_3 | ecosystem: Environmental > Terrestrial > Soil > Wetlands > Peat | place: Sweden: Abisko...
CCCAACCACCACCCCGCCCCCCGCTGCGATAAAGTGAATTCACTGTGATAGTCAACATCGCCCGCCGCGCGCACGACCACAACTGGGAACTCGATCCCATCACGCGCTCGCTCCTCGACACCGACTTCTATAAACTCCTCATGCTCCAGTTCATCTGGAAAAACTTCCCCACCACCCAGACCTCCTTCACTCTCCTCAATCGCAGCACCTCCGTCCGCCTCGGCGACATCGTCTCCATCGACGAACTTCGCGAGCAGCTCGAAGAAACCCGCCGCCTCCGCTTCCACAAGTCCGAACTCATCTGGCTAGCCGGAAACACCTTCTATGGACGCCGCGGCATATTCGAGCCCGCGTTCCTCGAATGGCTCGAACGCGACTTCCGCCTATCCGACTTCGAACTTTCCGCTGAAGACGGCCAGCTCTCCCTCCGCTTTCACGGCCTCTGGACCGAGACAACCCTGTGGGAGATCTACGCCCTCTCCGCCATCGACGAACTCAAAACCCGCGCCAGTCTCAAAAAGCTCACCGAGTTCGAACTCGACATCCTCTATGCCCGTGCCAAAACCCGTCTCTGGGAGAAAATGGAGCGCCTCCGCGGCGTCCCCCACCTCAGCATCAGCGACTTCGGCACCCGCCGCCGCCACAGTTTTCTCTGGCAGGAATACGTAGTCAAGGCCATGAGCGACGTCCTCGGCCCCAACTTCGCCGGCAGCTCCAACACCTACCTCGCCTACAAACACGATCTTGAAGCCATCGGCACCAACGCCCATGAGCTCCCCATGGCCCTGGCCGCCCTCGCCGCCGATGACGACGAACTCCGCTCCGCCCAGTACCGCATTCTCGAGCTCTGGCAGCAGAGCTACCAGGGCGAGCTCCTCATCCTGCTCCCTGACACCTTCGGAACCACCCAGTTTCTCCACCATGCCCCCGATTGGGTCGCCAACTGGACCGGCCAGCGCATCGACAGCAAAGACCCCTACCTCGCCGGAGACGAATACATCCAATGGCTTCAAGCCCACGGCTGCGACCCCCGAACTAGGCGCCTCATCGCCTCCGATTCGCTCGATGTCGAGCAGATCCTCGGCCTGCATGCCTACTTCGGCGGCCACATCCTCAAAGGCTTCTCTCCCGCCGATTTCCGGCGCGCACAAGACTTTGATGACCCCTCCAAGTGGCTTCCAGGCCGCCGCATCCGCTTCAGTGCCGGCTGGGGAACCTTCCTCACCAACGACTTTCGCAATTGCGATCCCCAGGGCGGAGACGGATTTAACCCCATCAGTCTCGTCTGCAAACTCACCGATGTGGACGGCCGCTCGGCCGTCAAGCTCTCTGATAACTACCTCAAAGCCATGGGTTCCGCCTCTGAAATCGATCGCTACCGGCGAATCTTCGGCATCGCCGGCGTCGCCAACGTTCCTATCCTCACCTGAGAAATCCCCGTGGCAAACGTACCTCCCACCGCACCGCTAAAATGCACTGTCATCCCGACCGAAGCCGCACCCTTTCAAAGCAGAAGCCTCCCGCAATCTGAAATGCATGTGCCCGAGCCCCATAACCCCTTCATTCGATAGCCCCGCGTCAGCCCCAACCCCAAAAACGACAAAATTCTGAAAATGCTACAACGCCTGTTGTATCTTTTACGGACAGAGAATACAATTGAGTGAGTAGGCACTCAGTTAACGCTTCGATGGAGAATACCTTTGGCCCGTCCTAAAAGTGATGACAAGCGTCAGGCAATCCTCGATGCCGCCCTGAAAATATTCGCCGAACGCGGAATCGCAGGCGCACCTACGTCTGCAATCTCCAGAGAAGCGGGTGTCGCCGAAGGCTCCCTGTTCACCTACTTCAAGACCAAGGACGATCTCCTCAACGAGCTGCACCACGACTTGAGAATGGAGTTCAGCCGCCATCTCGACGACTTTCCCCACGACAAGGACACCCGCTCCCGCCTGTACTACATCTGGCAGAAATTTTTGCAACTCGGCGCCGCACATCCTGAGCAGTTGAAGGTCCTCACCCAGTTGCGCACCTCGGGCAAGCTCCTTCGCAGCAACGAAACACCTTCCTTTGCGGTCGTTCAAATCATGAAATGCCTGTTCGAGGCAACCGAAGCAGCCACCCTTGACGCCCTTTCAATCGAATATCTGGTGCTGATGATGCGCGCGCAATTAGAGATCACCGTAGAGTTCATCAACGCCAACCCCGACTCGGCTGCCAGGTGCAGCGAACTCGGTTTCAAGATGCTTTGGAGTGGATTAGCAGCACAATAAATGCGTTTGATTGAGGCTGAACAGGACGTTCATACCCTAAAGACCGCAAGACTGAAGAGGATAATTCGATCGAAATTCAACAGCACATGTCCCTGCTGGGAACAGTTGCGGACTCAATCCCGCCGCAGGCCGGAAAACTGGCAGTAGTCACCGGAGCCACCGGCGGCCTCGGCTATGAAGTAGCCCTGGCCCTCGCCCAGGGTTGCGCCGACGTCATCATCGCCGGTCGTAACGATGCCCGCGGCCGTGCCGCCGCCAGCAAAATCCGTTCCCTCGCTCCCGGTGCTTTGGTTCGGTTTGAGAAGCTTGACCTCGCCGACCTCGCCTCCATTCGCGCCTTTGCTGACCGCATTTCCGCTTCGGAACGTCCCATCGACCTGCTGATCAACAATGCCGGTGTCCTCGCTCCCCCCAAAAGACTCGTCACTGTGGACGGGTTCGAATCGCAGTTTGGCATCAACTACCTTGGTCACTTTGCCCTCACCGGCCTGCTCCTCCCCGCTCTTCGACTTGGCCGCAATCCCCGCGTCGTTCAGGTCAGCAGCCGTTTCCATCGTTGCGGCGCCATCCGCTTCGATGACCTTCAAGCGGAGCGCATCTACAAGCCCTGGGCCGCGTATTGCCAGTCCAAGCTGGCCTCGCTCCTGTTTGCTCGCGAACTACAGCTGCGAAGCGACCAAAACGGATGGCGCCTGCTCAGCAGCGCCGCTCATCCCGGATTTGCCCGCACCAACCTGTTCGCCAATGGTCGTGGAACCAGAAGCCTGGCCAATTTCCTCAGGTCTCTCGCAGGCACCGTAATGAGCCAGTCCGCCGCCGATGGCGCTCTCTCCCCACTCTTCGCCGCAGCCTCATCCAACATTCAACCCGGTGGCTTTTACGGGCCCAGTGGTCTTCTTGAATTCGCTGGCCCACCATCTCCGGCGCACGTTTCCCAGAAAGCATGCGACCTCGACGTAGCCTCCAGACTGTGGCAGGTCTCAGAAAAACTTACCGGCGTCTATTGGCCCCGCGAAGCCCAATAGCCTGCCCTAGTTTGTCCCCGTGGGGTCGGCCGCGGCAGCCGGTGGCGGCTCCGGCCTGTGCCTGGCCTTGAGGTAGGCCACCAACTCAGAGATCTGCTCATCCGTCAGCGCGTCTGAAAACGGCGGCATCTTCTGCCCGCCGTTCAGAATCTGCCTGGTCATCTTCTCCGGCGTCCATTCCTTGTCCTTGGGTAACCCGGTCAAAGCTGGTCCCTTCCTGGCTCCCACGCCGCCCACCCCATGACAGTGCACACATCCCTGGTCGCGAAACAACACAGCCCCAGCCATCTCATCGGACTTCGTCTTGCCATGTTGCGCGGATACAACTGGCGCGAAGGTAGCCACGAGCGCTAGTAAGAAAAGTGCGGATGAGTATGTTTGGTTCAGTTTCACAGGCCCATTTTCTCATGATCGCCCCTTCCCGAAGTCAACCATTGGGTTGAAAGCATGGCCCCTTGCAGCCCCACATGAAGACAACCAGCCCCGCAGAGTAATCTGGCCAGTGATGGCCACAATCTCCAGTTGGTATGCCTCAAACCTGCGCCGGGAACTTGGCGCCCGTAACCGCCTCTGGGCCCACGGCCGCGCCCATGTCGAAAGCTACGGCGATCCGCCCGTCATCGTCTACCCGCCCCACGAACTCCGCCACGGTAACTTCTTCGACGCCTCTTATTCCGCCATCTCAGACAACCCCGAATGGCTGCGCCGCTTCGACAAGATTCACGCCCAGGGCAGGGCACTGCCCATTGCAGAGTCCGGCCGCCGCTGGCGCGAACTCGACTCCTCCATGAGTTCCGACGCTCTGCTCATGAACGCCTTCTGCGCTCCGGCAGCCCGCGACTCCCCAATTCTTCGCAATACCCTCGGCATCGACCACGCCGCCGAACCAATCTTCGGTTGGAAAGCCCGCGTCCCCCTCGCCTGCGGCCGCTTCGATCGCACCGAAGTCGACATGCGCTGGGGCAGTCTGCTCGTCGAGGCCAAACTCACCGAAAGCGACTTCCAAACCCGCGCCGCCAATATCGTTGAAGGTTATCGCGACTTCGATGCCGTCTTTCACCGCGATCTCTTGCCCCGCGCCGAACTGCGCACCTCCCGCCGCCGAACCGCCGTCGAGTTCGCCGAAGACTTCACCCAGGAATGGGAAGAGCCGGCCCCCGATTCGGAAATAGCCCAGCAATTCAAGCAGGCAATCGTCGCCCGCGCCCGCAATTCCGAGCCCTCCGAGCCTGGCTACCAGGGCTATCAACTCATCCGCAACGTCCTTGCCGCCCACGCCGAGGCGTGCAGCTTCTGCGTCCTCCACGATGAACGACGCCCCGACCTTCGCGAAGCGTGGTTTGCCGTAATGGCCGCCGTAAGGCCCGCGGACCTGCGCACCCGCTGCCAAGTCCTTACCTGGCAGGAACTCGCCCCTCTCCTCCCAGAGGACCTTCAGGATTTCCTCGACCTGAAATACGGGATCGTGAGCGCAGGCAGAATCTCCTCGCTGTCTTCGGATTTCCTGCCGTAGCTATGAAAATCTTCCTTGCATGATTTCCGGAGCTGTGCGATAACTACGTCATGCGTAGTACGCAACACGTAGCATCTCCCGCAAACGACCCTGAACTGGACCATTTCTCCGATCCGCCACTCCAGGTTCTCGCCAGCCTCGCGTCCGGTCCCAAGCACGGTCACGCCATGATCGAAGACATCTTCCGCTTGTGCGGAACCCGACTCGGCCCCGGCACCCTTTACGGCGCAATCGCTCGCCTCGAGCAGCAGGGATGGATTGAGCCCCTCCCTCCTGAAGATCGCCGCCGCCCCTATCGCATCACCGCCGATGGATCGCTCGTTCTAAGGGCGCGCCTGGCCACCATGAACCAGTTCATCCAGGCAGGCCTCAAGAGGCTGGAATCGCTATGAATTCCAAACTCGCCCGCATCATGATTCGGCTCTATCCCCGCGCTTGGCAGCATCGCTACGGCGACGAATTCGAAGCACTGCTCGAATCCAACCCTGGCAGCCTTGCTCAAATCGCAAACGTCGCCTTGTTCGCGCTGCACGAACGCATCTTTCCCACCCAAGGAGGCAAAATGGATCGCAATCCTGACTCATTTGGCGCCGTCGTACGGCACCCCAGCGCCCTCATCCCCATCGCCATGTCGCTCACCGCACTTGCCCTCGTCCTCGGCCACATCGCCATCTATGGCCCAGCCCGCGAGGCCGATGAAGGCGCCGTCGCCCACCTCTGGCAGATTCTCATGGCTGCCCAGTTGCCGGTGCTCCCGCTCTTCGCCGTCAAGTGGCTTCGCCGCGCGCCAAAGCAGGCCCTCGGCGTTCTTGCGCTCCAGGCCGGAGCCGTGCTTTCCGCAATGGCCCCTGTGCTCTATTTCAATCTGTAATCAAGTTTGCGCTGAAAAGATGAGGGTTATCCGGGCGGTAGGCCGGGGATCCATCCCCGGCACAAAGCCAATAGAACGAATTGGGCTTTACAGGCTGCGGAAAACTCCTTGTGGAGCCCATTCTTGAAGGCTTTGTATCAGGGCATGACTTCAGCCATGCCGATAAAGCCAATCAAATCAATGTTGGGCGTTAGCCCCCGCAGATTTTTGACACTCAAATCCACACAAATCAAGAGTCTCTCCCCACCCTCTTCAGCCCCCGAGAAACGTTCATCGCCATTCTTGCAGGGGATCGGGCCTTCCAAAGTCCCTTATTCGCCCGCCCCCGGAATGTACTTGTATTCGATCTTCTGCGGCTCCTTGGGCGCATCGCCCGTCAAGTCGTGCATGTGCCAGCCTATTGACTCGCCCGCCACCTCCGGATGCTTGCGCAGAAACTCCAGCGCATATTCCGATGCCGTCGGGTCGTCCTTCTGGTCCGCAAACTTGGCCGACTCAATCGCCGATTTCCGCTTGTCTCCAAGCCGGCGATACAGAATCGCCAACTGGTAGTGCGCTGCAAGGTCGTCCGGATCAATCACCTGCAGCCGCTCATACATGGCCTCAGCCTGCGCGTAATCGTGCTGCTGGAAATAGCTGAACCCAAGCTCGCGCAGCCCATCCTTTGAGCGCGGATACTTCTCCAGAACCGCCTGCAGGTCCACAATCGCTTCCTTGATCTGCCCCGCCTGCCGCTCCACAATCGCCCGGTAATAGAGCGCTCGAGCATCGCCGGGAAGCAGCCCGAGCGCCTTCGCCAGGTTGCCCTTCGCATCCGAGTACTTCTCCCACGAAATCTCCACCACGGCCATATTCGTGTAAGCGTCCGCGTAATCCGGTCTCAGTGCCGCTACCCTTTCAAAGGCATGCACTGAAGCCTCGTATTGCTGGGCGTCCAGCAGACCAATCCCATAGTTGTTCCACCGCATCCATTCCTTGTTTTCCGTCGCGTCCGGAGGCTGCGGTGCGTTATCGCCAATCTTCAGCGTCTTGGTTTCCGACGCCATGTCGATAATCGGCATCGGGTAATGCTTCTTGTCCATCGCGTAGTCGATAAAGTGCTGATCGAACCGCCGGTAACGCACCGTCGCTGTCATCGAAACCTGGCCCGAAATGTCCTTCGGCAGCCGGAACCGGTATCGAACCAGTTGCGAGCGCCCCGACTGGAACGCGTTGTTATACGCCAACACCCGGTTATGCCAAATCTGGTGCAGGTCGTTCAGTTCGCCCTTGATGTTCACCAGCCTGTTCGTAAACGAGTGCGCTCCAGGGTCAAGGTTGCCGTCCGGTTGGATAAACCCGCTCTCGGCCAGCGTCTTGCCCGCGCCGTCCTTCACCGCAAAGTCCACCCAGGCCTCATAAAAGTCCCGCTGCTCCGGAATGAACGTGTGCCCGATCCCCTTGTTCTGGACCACCACGTCCGCCACCAGCGTCTCTCCCGGCGCAATCGAGTAGCTCGTCAACCCCAGCGGCGCAACCAGCACAACATCCTTCGCCGTGGCCTCCGCGCCTTCCTTTTCCAGCGCGAATATGTCCACGTTGAACACGCCCTTGCCGTCAGACCCGTTCTTCAGGAACTCCGCAACCTTGCCTGCCTGTTCGTCGAATTTGTAATACTGCGGCAACAGCGTATTGCCCGCCGCCCACCGGTGAGAAACCAGCTTCCCATCCTTTGCCCCAGGATCGACCGCCCCCGCCGGCAGCGCTTCCCGCAGCATGTGGCAGGTCTGGCACGTCGAAACCACATCTTTGCGATAGAAGGGAAGTGGCGACTGCCTGGTAAAGCTCGCCCCCTGCCACTCGTCATACAACGAGATCGCCCGCAGCCATTTGTAGTCGTCCAGCGTCTTCGGAATCGCCGCCTTGTGGCATGCCGCGCAAAACTCTGCCGTCTTGTAAAGCGGCCGCATCACCGCCTTTGAATGTCTGTCAAGGTGCGCCAGAATCTCCGCGTCGGTCACCGGCCGCGTAATCGGCGCGCCCGCTTCATCCACCAGAACCGCCGGAACTCCCATCACCCAACTGCCCGTCCCAGTCGTATCCGTCGAGATAATCGAGTGGCACGTCGAGCATGTCACCCCCTCCTGCTCAAACGGCCGCTTCTTCGGCATCCCCTGCGACAAATCTCCACTCAGCAGCGCCACCGGATTGTGGCAACCCTCGCAGTGCCGCGAATACTGAACCCCCTTCTCATCGATCAGCGCGTTCACATTCTTCAGATACCACGGCGCGCGAAAGCTGTTCGAGTGCGCCGACTCACGCCACTGGTGGTATGCCTCCTGGTGGCAGTGCCCGCAGTACTCCGCCGTAGCAAAGCTCTTCGGATTCATGAACTGCCCGTCCGACGAAGTCGCATTCGACGGCAAAAATGGCGACTGCTTCCCAAATGCGTAGTTGTACCGCGATGCCACCGAGTCGTGGAAGGCCGAAGTCGGCCCGGTGATAGGAATATGCGCCCCGTAAAGCGGGGTCTCCCCCGAGCTGGTCGTCGAGACCGTACTGGCAGGCCCTCCCGTTGTCGATACGGCCGGCTTCGGAGAAGCAGGGTCCACAGCAGGATCGGTGGCGGCGCGAACCCACCCGGCGCTCACAAAAACAGAAACTGAAGCCAGCAAAGTAGCTGCGAACCAAGCGCGTAACAGGCTCTTCGACCCGATCTTGAACATCTTCCGGTGATCTCCCAGGGGAATGTAGACATTTCTCCGTCGATCTCGAAACAAGACCTGCGGGAACACAAGAACGGTAACAGGGCTTAGGCCTGCCCTGTCTTCCATCAAAAGGTTGAGGGGGGGCTCCCTTGGCGGGGCAATGCCCAGTCAAGATCCATGGCCCCGGCTGCCACTCCCCTCCCAAATCACACCATCTCCCACACCCCAGACTGAGAATTGCAGCGAGAGGTTCACAGAGTGGGATGAACGGCGAAAATCAGCCATTCGAGTGTGAGCAAGCGCACATCTACTTAGCCAAACGAGGGGCCAAACTGGTACGGTTGTTCTGAAGGATTGCAATTCTCCGATGGCCTCTAATCCTTATTTCTCTCTCGCAGTTCTTTTCGTCGTCGCTCTGGGCTTTGGTCTCACGCCTCTGGCGCTCGCATGGCTCTGGGCAAAGGTCTTTTCCCCAGCCAAGCCCAACGCCGTCAAGAACGCAATCTATGAGTGCGGGCTCGAGTCCAGGGGAGATGCCTGGGTCCAGTTCCGTTCCGCATATTACCTCTATGCAATCATGTTCCTCGTCTTCGATGTCGAGGCCGTTTTCCTGCTCCCCTTCGCCGTCGCCTTCACCGGCCTGGGCGTAGCAGCCTGTGTTTCCATGCTCGTTTTTGTACTCATGTTGATTGAAGGTCTGGCATGGGCCTGGGCCAAAGGCGTCCTGACCTGGGCGTGAAAAGCAGATGACAGATTGCAGAGGACTGTTCTTGCCGCGTCAACTCGCTGCTCTTGATTGTCACCTGTCATCTGTAACCTGAAACCTGAAGGAGCGTAGCGACTTATGGACGATGGATTGAAGATCGAACTCGGCAAACAAGGCGTCTTCGTCACCACCATCGAGGAGCTCTACAACTGGGGTCGCCGCAGCTCCATCTGGCCCATGCAGTTCGGCCTCGCCTGCTGCGCCATTGAAATGATCGCCACCACCATGGCCCGTTACGATCTCGCCCGATTTGGCGGTGAAGTCTTCCGCCCGTCGCCCCGCCAGGCCGACCTCATGATCATCTCCGGCACCGTAACCAAGAAAATGGCGCCCCAGGTCGTCCGCCTCTACAACCAGATGGCCGAGCCGCGCTACGTCATCGCCATGGGTGCCTGCGCCATCTCCGGCGGCCCGTTCAAGCAGGGATACAACGTCCTCAAGGGAATTGACCGCTACATCCCCGTCGATGTCCACATTCCCGGCTGCCCGCCCCGTCCTGAAGCCCTGCTCCACGCATTCATAACCCTGCAGAAGAAAATTGACGGCCAAAGCCTCACCGGCGAAAATCGCCCCCGCCACCTCAACGCCGAGGCGCAAGGGGAGTTTCCCGTCCCCGTCCAGGGCGCACACGATCTCGAACCGACCTCCAACAAGGGCGTCTGGCCAATTCCCATTACCATCCGGTGATCCCCGTCACGGACCAAGTACACGCAACTCGGAGAGGCTGAGGAGCCTGAGAACAACAGTGAAGACGGTTGAAGAAATCAAAGCGGCGATCGAAAAAGCAGTGCCCGGCGCAGGGGTCGAGATCATCCCCAACCCCAGCGTCAGCGGTCAGCATTCGTTACGCCTGAATCCGCAGACTGCGATTGCCGTCGCCACTTTCCTCCGCGACGATGCGGACCTGAGCCTCGACTTCCTCTCCAACGCCACCGGCGTCGACTGGCCCGACAAGGAAGTCGCAGAGAAAGTTAAAGTCACCCGCACCGTCACCAAGACCGTCGACGGCGTAGAAACCACTGCGCAAGAAACCGTCGAAGAGACTGTCAAGCGTGTCGTCCCCGGCTGCCTTGAAGCCGTCTACCACCTCTTTTCCGTCGCCAAAAAACACGGCCCCGTCATCCTCCGCATCAAGACCGTCAACCGCTCCGACCAGGTCAACCTGCCCTCGTTCACCCCCATCTGGCGGTCGGCCGAGTTTCAGGAACGCGAAATATTCGATCTCTTCGGCATCGTCTTTACCGGCCACCCCGACCTCCGCCGCCTGCTCATGTGGGACGAGTTTGAAGACCACCCCATGCGCCGCGATTACGTCGAGCCAGACGACTTCGAATACGAGCCCACCGCCCACGACGAAGTCCTCAAGCGCGCCGAAGCCCAACGGGCCAAAATGCAGGGAGCCAGCGCATGACCCCCACCGAATTCATGACCGATCCCAAAAAGCTTCCCGGCTGGAATCGCCCCCCGCATGTCGAACCCGACGGCGAAGGCGAACTGCTGGAAGTGGCCATGGGTCCGCACCACCCTTCCACCCACGGCGTCTTTCGCATGGACGTGGCCCTCGACGGCGAGCGAGTCATCCGCCTCAAGCCCGTCTTCGGCTATCTTCACCGCAACCACGAGAAAATCGCCGAAGGCTCCAGCTACCTGGCCTCCATGCCATTCACTGACCGGCTCGACTACATGTGCCCGCTCACCAATAACTGGGCCTACGCCATTGCCGTTGAAAAGCTGACCGGCCAGGAAGTCCCCGAGCGCGCCCAGTACCTGCGCGTCATCCTCGGCGAACTCACCCGCGTCGTCAACCACGCCTCGGCCATCGGCTTTCTGATTCAGGAGATGGGCGCCAGCGGAACGCCCCTCATGTACGCCTTCAAAGCGCGAGAAAAAGTCCTCGACCTCTTCGAGGCCCTCACCGGCGCGCGCATGATGGTCAACTACATGCGATTCGGCGGATGCCGCGTAGACGCTACCCCCGCCTGGCTGGCCGATGCCCGCAAAGTCCTCGACGGCCTGCCGCAGTTCGCCGACGAGTTCGAAAATCTGCTCCGCGGGAATGAAATCCTCATGGCCCGCACCCAGGGCGTCGGCATCCTCCGTCCTGAACTCGCTGTCAACGCCGGCGTCACCGGCCCCATGCTGCGCGCCTCCGGCGTCAACTACGACATTCGCAAGGTAGACAGCTACAGCATCTACGACCGATTCAAATTCCGCGTCCCGCTGGGCGAGCATTTCGATGTCTATGACCGCTTCATGATCCGACTCCTCGAGATGCGCGAGTCCTTCGGAATCCTCGACCAGGCCCTGAAAGACATTCCCGGCGGGCCCGTCATGGACCCCAAGGCCAAGATCCGTGGTTTCCGGCCCAAGCCCGGCGAGGCCTACGGCCGCATCGAAGCGCCCAAAGGCGAACTCGGCTTTTACCTCATCAGCGACGGCACCCCGAATCCCTATCGCTACCGGATTCGCCCGCCAAGCCTCATCAACCTCACCGTGCTTGAAGATATGTGTCTCGGCGCAAACGTCGCAGATGTAGTGTTAATTTTCGGTAGCGTGGACATTGTGCTCGGAGAAGTGGACAGGTGAAGACAGATGACAGATTACAGATGGTAGATGACAGTTTGGTCCGTAAACCGAGGGAGCAAATGGGAAGAGCTCTGAGAGTCGACACGTTTGGAACTCGAACATCACCAACTTTCATCTGCAACCTGTCACCTGTCATCTGCACTTCGTCAACTGTCATCTGTAATCTGCAATCTGTCACCTTACGGAGGAACATTTGTTAGGCGAAGGAATACTGAAAGGCCTGGGAGAAACCGCGAGAAACTTCGCCGGCAGCTTCGTCTCTGCCGAGCGGCTCACGACGGTTCAATACCCTGAGGAGCGCATCGCTCCCATTGAGGCCACACGCGATTTTCCCTTCCTCGTCTATGACGGAGACGACTGGGAAGCCGGCCTGCGCTGCGTAGCCTGCCAGATCTGCGAAAAAGAGTGTCCGCCCAAGTGCATCTATATCGTCAAAAGCACTGACAAAAAACCCGATGCCCTCGGCAAGCCGCAGATTTACCCGGCCCGCTTCGACATTGACATCTCCGTCTGCATGAGCTGCCAGATATGCGTCGAAGTCTGCCCCTTCGAAGCCATCAAAATGGATACCGAGTTCGAGTTAAGCACCACCGATCGCTTCGGCGGCCTGCTCTACGACCGCAAGGAACTCGCCAAATCCAACCAGCATTACCACAAAATCCATCCCACTGAAGCTGCCGAAGTCGACGCCCGCCTGGCCGAGGAAAAGGTCAAAGCCGACGCCAAGGCCAAGGCCGCCGCAGCCGCTGCTGCCGCCAAAGCCGCCGCGCCCAAGCCTGCCGCGCCCGCCCCGGTCGCAGCCAGGCCAGCAGCCGCCCCGGCAGAAAGCGAGAAGCAGGGATGATCGAGAAAGCAGATCAGATCTTTGTCATTCTCGCCCACTGGCTGGTCAGTTTCCTGCCCGCCTGGCTCCAGCCCTTCGTAATGGTGTTGCTTGGCGTAGTCGCTATTATTGTCACCTTCCCGGCCCTCTTCGCCATCACCGTGCTCCTTGAGCGCAAGGGCCTCGGCCGCATGCAGAATCGCTACGGCCCCAACCGTGTCGGTCCTTACGGCCTCTTTCAACCGATCGCCGACGGGATCAAGTCCCTCACCAAGGAAGACATCGTCCCCCTCAGCGCCGACGCCGTCGTCCACTTTCTCGCCCCCGTCTTTCTTGTCGTCGTGGTCTTCATGGGTTACGCCGTCATCCCCATCGGCCGCAACATGACCCTCGTCAATATCGACGCCGGCCTGCTCTTCTTCTTCGCCATCGGCGCATCCACTGAGCTGTCCGTCTTCATGGCCGGATGGTCCAGCCGCAACAAATACTCGCTCCTCGGAGCCATGCGCGCCGTCGCCCAGATGATCAGCTACGAAGTTCCGCTGCTCATGTCTTCGGTGGCAGTCGTCATGATGACCGGCTCGCTCTCGCTCAACAAAATCGTCGACCAGCAGAACCAGTACACCTACGGCCTGCCCCACTGGAACATCTTCACCCCCTGGGGATTTGCCGGCTTCCTCCTCTTCGCCATCGCCGCCACCGCCGAAACCAACCGCTCCCCCTTCGATCTGCCCGAAGGCGAGTCGGAACTTGTCGCCGGCTACTTTACCGAGTACTCCGGCTTCAAATTTGCCCTCTTCTTCCTCGGCGAATACGTCGGCATGATGGGCATCTCCGGCATCGGCACCACCCTGTTCCTCGGCGGCTACTCCGCGCCCCTCCAGATCCTCGGCTTCGTTCCGTCCTGGCTCTGGTTTTTCGCCAAAATCATGCTCTCCATGTGCGTCTTCATCTGGGTGCGCGGAACCCTCCCGCGTCTGCGCCAGGACCAGCTCATGAACTTCGCATGGAAGTTCGTCCTGCCCCTTTCGCTCTTGAATCTGGTCGTCGCAGCCACCTGGCGCTTCATGGGAGAAGGCCTCCTGCGCTGGGTCGTCTGCTCGGCCATCCTCCTCATTGTCTACATCCTCATGGGCCGCATCGGCATGAAGCGCGAACACTTCGGCCCCCGGAGTTACCGCTATGCCGAATAACCTTTCACCGAGCTGCCCGTCAGCCGACATGCTGGGTGCCCCATTCTTGCGACATGCTTTTGGTCGCAAGGGTGGGAAAGCAACGCACTCACGGAGCAAGCGTCTCTCACTGGCACCATTCTTGGAAGGGAGCCGCGCATGAGCTTCGCCTTCTATCTCATCGCCGGACTCTCCGTCGCCGGAGCACTTGCCGCAGTGCTGCTCAAGAACACCGTCCACTGCGCCCTCGCCCTCACCGTCGCCTTCGCCGGCCTGGCCCTCCTTTTCCTCCAACTCGACGCCCAGTTCGCCGGCTTCGCACAGATCCTCGTCTACATCGGCGCCGTTGCCATCCTCGTCGTCTTCGCCATCCTGCTGACGCGCGGTTCTGAGACTCCTAAGGACGGCGTCTACAGTCGCAACCCGCTCATCGGCCTTGTCATCGCAGCCGCCATCTTCGCCGTTTTCGGCTGGGCCATCCTGAACAGCACAAGCTTCCTGCCGCATGAGTCCGCCAAGCCCGTCGTTTCGGTCATGGACATCGGCAATGCCCTCATGGGCCGCTACATCCTCCCCCTTGAAATCGTCGCCCTGCTTCTGACCGCCGCGCTCATCGGCGCAGTCATCGTCGCCATGCACGAGAAAGATGGTGCCCAATGACGCCTCTTACCGGCTATCTCCTCATTGCCGCGCTGCTGTTCGCCATCGGCCTCGCCGGCGCGCTCACTCGCCGTAACGCCATCCTGGTCCTCATCGGCATCGAACTCATGCTCAACGCCGCCAACCTCAACCTCATCGCCTTCTGGCGCTACAGCCCCCATCCTGAAGCGCTTACCGGAATGATGTTCGCCATTTTCTCCATAGCCGTAGCCGCCGCCGAAGCCGCCGTAGGACTGGGGCTTGTGATTCAGATTCACCGCCACGCGCACACCACCGACCTCGATCAAATGAACAGGATGAAAGGGTGAACGGATGCTGACGCAAGAAGAACAGACCGTCGCCTTTAAATGCATGAGCGATTGCGGACCCGCAGTGATCACCCAACTCCTCTGGCTCATCCCCGCCGTGCCCATGCTCGCCTCCGGAGTCATCGCGCTCCTCAAGCAGCCAAAACGTAAAACAGCCTCCACTCTGGCCATCGGCTCGCTCGCATTTTCGCTTCTGCTGGCCCTCATCGCCTTCGCCCACGTGCTCTCCGGCTGGGCGTCCGGCAAGGCCGTCCGCGAGACCGCCAACTTCACCTGGATTCAAGTTGGCTCCTCCCACGTCGACCTCGGGTGGGTACTCGACCCCCTCTCCGCCATCATGCTGGTCATGGTCACCTTCGTCGGCCTGTTGATCTTCATCTACTCCACCGGCTACATGGCCCACGACGAAAACTACACCCGCTTCTTCTGCTTCCTGTCCCTCTTCGCGGGAGCCATGCTCGGCGTAGTCATCGCCAACAGCATTCTGCTTCTCTTCATGTGCTGGGAACTCGTCGGCCTCACCTCTTACCTGCTCATCGGCTTCTGGTACTTCAAGCCCTCCGCCGCTGCCGCCGCCAAAAAAGCCTTCCTCACCACCCGCGTCGGCGACGTCTTCTTCCTCCTGGGCATCGTCTGGCTCTTCGGCCAAACTGGCACGCTGCTCTTCTACAACGGCGGCTCCGGCTCTATGGAACTCTCGGCCCTCACCGGCCTCCTTCAGCAACACGCCGCCTTCGGCCTCACCGCCGCCACCGCCATCGGCCTCCTCATCTTCGCCGGGGCAGCCGGCAAGAGCGGCCAATTCCCCTTACACGTCTGGCTGCCCGACGCCATGGAAGGCCCAACCCCCGTCTCGGCCCTCATCCACGCCGCCACCATGGTCGCCGCCGGCGTCTACCTCATCGCCCGCGTCTATCCGCTCATGCAGGCCGGAGCACTCGCCGGTGGAACCACCACCTCCCTCACCGTCGTCACCTGGGTCGGAGCCTTCACCGCCGTCTTCGCCGCCCTCATCGCAGTCGCCCAAAACGACATCAAGCGCATCCTCGCCTACTCCACCGTTTCCCAGCTCGGCTACATGATGGCCGGCCTCGGCATGGGCGGAGTCGCGGTCGGCATGTTTCACCTCATCACCCACGCCTTCTTCAAAGCCCTCCTCTTCATGGGCGCAGGCTCCGTCATCCACGGCTGCCACGAAGAGCAGGACATCCGCCACATGGGCGGCCTCAAGAAATACATGCCCCTCACCTTCGCAACCTACGGCATCGGCATGTTAGCCCTTTGCGGCGTTCCCATCTTCTTCTCCGGATTCTGGAGCAAAGACGGCATCCTCGAAGCCGGCAAGCACTGGTCCGTCTCCAGCGCACCCTATTACATGCTCGTCTTCGGCGCAGTCCTCACCGCCTTCTACATGACACGCCAGGTCAGCTACGTCTTCTTCGGTGCCTATCGCGGCCACGCCCATCCGCACGAGAGTCCGAAGTCGATGACCACCCCGCTCGCGATCCTTGCCTTTTTCGCCATCGCCCTCGGAGCCATCGGAACCCCGGCCTGGCCCTGGTTCAGCGCCTTCCTCGGCAACCGCGCATCCGCTCTCGACCTCCACGCCTTTGCCGAACCGGCCTGGCTCATGCTCCTGCTCACCTCCTGCGCCATCGTTGCCGTGGGCATCGGCATTTCCTGGTGGCTCTACGGCAGCAAGTCTCCCGCCGCCACCGAGCCCGATGTCCTCGAGCGAGCCGTGCCTCCCATCTGGGCCGCGCTGCGCGACCGGCTTTACATGGATGAGTTGTACGGAGTTACCGTGATCGCCTTCTATAGCTGGTGGGCCCGTGTCGCCGACTGGCTTGACCGCCGCGTCTTCGGCGGCATCGTCTCCCTGGTCGCCTGGCTCTTCGCCCTCTGGGCCAAGCTCAACCGCTTTCTCGACACCAACGTCGTCGACGGCACCTTCGACAAGAGCTGCGAAGAAATCTCCACCGGCGGAGGCCTGCTGTCAAGCCTCCAATCCGGCCGCGCGCAAACCTACCTCCGCATCCTTGCACTAGCCGTAGTCGCCCTGGCGGCAATTCTTATCTGGAGCAGCCGGGCATGAACGGAATTCCTGTACTCACGCTGTTGACCGTGCTGCCGCTTGTCGGCGCTGCCATTGCCCTGTTCTCCGGCAAGCACGCCCGCGGCGTAGCCATTCTAACCACCGGCGCAAGCCTTGCGCTTGCCCTCTTCGTCTGGACCCAGCTCCCTGCCGATGGCTCCATCGGACTTGTCGAACGCGTCTCCTGGGTTCCCTCACTGGGCATCGACTACCACCTCGGCGTCGACGGCCTCGGCGCGCTCATGCTGGTCCTCTCGGCCATCGTCACCCTCATGTCGGTCGACGCCGCCCACCGCGTCCATCACCAGCCCGGCCTCTACTTCGGCCTCGTTCTGCTTCTCGAATCCGGCCTCTTCGGCTCCTTCACCGCGCTCAACTTCTTCCACTGGTTCCTCTTCTGGGAACTCAGCCTCATCCCCGCCTTCTTCCTCATCAAGCTCTGGGGCGGAGCAAAGCGCGGTCCCGCCGCCACCCAGTTTTTCGTCTACACCATGGCCGGCTCCGTGGCCCTGCTCGTAGCTTTCCTTGCCGTTTTTCTCTGCACCGGCAGCATGGACTTCCCGCACCTCACCGAGCTAGCTTCCACCGGCGCACTGGAACAATTAGTCGCCTCCCACCTCGGCCCCGGCGTCATGCTCTGGCTGGCCGTTGGTGTCCTCGCCGGCTTCGCCGTAAAAGTCCCCATGTTCCCATTCCATACCTGGCTGCCCGCCGCCTATTCCGAGGCTCCATCGCCTGTAACCATGCTACTCACCGGCGCAATGTCCAAGATGGGCGTCTACGGCCTGCTCCGCATCGCCCTTCCACTTTTCGGCCATCAGATCCACCAGATCCGCACCCCGCTTCTGGTTCTCGCCGTCGCCACCGTCGTCATGGGCGCCTGGGCCGCCGCCAGCCAAAAAGACCTTAAGCGCGTCTTCGCCTACTCCTCCGTCAATCACCTCGGCTACTGTCTGCTCGGCATCTTTGCCATCGCCGTTCCCATGACCAACTGGGACGCCGCCCAGGCCGCCAGCCAATCCGCCGCCCTCAACGGCGTAATCTTCCAGATGTTCAACCACGGCCTCACCGCCGCGGCCCTCTTCTGGTTCGTAGCCCTGCTCCAGCAGCGCAGCGGCGGCCATCGCGGCATCGACGACTTCGGCGGTCTGCGCAAGCCCGCCCCCGTCTTCGCCGGACTCATGGGCATCGCCCTCTTCAGTTCGCTCGGCCTTCCCGGCCTCAACGGCTTCGTCGGAGAATTCCTCATCTTCCGCGGTGTTTTCTCCCTCTCATGGATCGCCTCAACGGTCTCGATCCTCGGCCTGCTCGTCACCGCCGCCGTCATCCTCACCGTCATTCAGAAAGTTTTCGCCGGCCCACTGCCGGAGCACTGCAAAGGCTTCGCCGATCTGCACACAGGCGAGCGCTTTGCCCTGGCTCCCGTCATCGGCCTCATGCTCCTCATTGGCCTCTTGCCGCAACTCATTGTGAACAGCGTGAACCCAACGGTTCAATACCTGCTCGCACACTGGAGATTCTAAGTGTTGGCCTGGACGATCTATCTCTCCTTTGCCGGTGCGCTCATCTCGGCGCTACTGCCCAAAGGCAAACCCGTGCTCGCCCGCTGGTTCGCGCTCCTCATCGCGCTCTCCGGCCTCGCGCTCGCCGTCTCCGGCTTCATCGCCGGGGCAGGGCAAGGCCGCACGGTCCTCATTGACTTACCCTGGGTCCCCGCCATGGGCATCCACTATCTGCTAGCCGCTGATGGCATCAGTCGCCTCCTCGTGCTGCTCACCGGCCTGGCCGCAGTAGCCGGTGTCCTCTTCAGTTGGAACATCGAACTCCGCACCAACGAGTTCTTCGCCTTCTTCCTCGCCCTCATCGGCGGCGTCTACGGCGTCTTCCTCAGCTTCGACCTCTTCCTGCTCTTTGTCTTCTACGAAATCGCCATCGTCCCCAAATACTTCCTCATCGCCATCTGGGGTTCCACCCGCCGCGAATACGCCGCCATGAAGCTGGCCCTCTACTCCTTCGTCGGGTCTGCGATGGTCCTCATCGGCCTGCTCGCGTCTTATTCGGCTTCGGGCAGCCACTCCACCAGCCTCATTGACCTCGCCGCCGCCGCCCACTCCGGCGCCCTGCCGGCCGCGTCGCAAATGTGGCTCTTCCCGCTGGTCTTTATCGGCTTCGGAATCCTCGCCGGCATGTGGCCCTTCCACACCTGGGCGCCCACCGGCCACGTCGCCGCGCCCACCGCCGCCTCCATGCTCCTTGCCGGAGTGGTCATGAAACTCGGCGCTTACGGCTGCCTCCGCGTCGCCATCGGCCTCTTCCCCCACGGCCTCGATCCCTGGGGATTCTCCATCATCGGCCTCGCCTCCTGGCGCGACGTCTTCGCTCTCCTCGCCATCATCGGCATCGTCTACGGAGCCCTCGTCGCCCTCGCCCAAACCGACTTCAAATTCGTCATCGGATACTCCAGTGTCAGCCACATGGGCTTCGTGCTCCTCGGCCTCATGACGCTCAATCAAATCGGCATCACCGGCGCAGTCCTCCAAATGTTCTCTCACGGCATCATCGCCGGCCTGCTCTTCGGCATCGTCGGCCGCATCGTCTACGAGCGCACCCACACCCGCCAACTTGGCGAACTCGAAACCATGCACCTCTCCCGCCGTCTGCCCTTCGCAGCCTGGGCCTTCGTCATTGCCGGAATCGCCTCCATGGGCCTGCCCGGCTTCTCCGGCTTCGTCGCCGAGTTCCAGGTCCTGGTCGGCGCCTGGCAGGCCAAACCCTGGTGGACACTGGCCGCCGGCGTCGGAATCGTAGTCGGTGTCGGGTACACTTGGCGCGCCCTGCAAAAAGCATTCTTCAGCGACGCCCCTCAAACCCCCCATGGCCTCGAACAAGAGAAAGCCCACCCGTTCGCCCCCATCACCTGGCCTGAAGTCACCGGAGTCGCCCTGCTAGCCTCTGTCAGCTTAGTCGTTGGCCTCTATCCAAGAATCCTGCTCGACACCATAGAACCGGCCGTGAAAGCTCTGCTTGCGGGAGGGGGACAATGAACTACCCAGGATTCTATTCCGACCTTTTCCGCACGACGCTCCCGGAAACCGCCCTTGAAATCGCCGCTCTCCTGGTCCTCGTCGTCGACCTCGGCTTCCTCCGCAAAGCCGCCCTCAACGTCCGCCTCGCGGTAGCCGCATCGCTCGGTGTCCTCGGCTGCGTCGCAGGCCTCTGGGCCATCAGCATTCAAGAGGGCTTTGGCCTCTACGTTGACGACAACCTGGTGCTGTCTAACAACCACATCGCCCAATCCGCCCAGTGCGGAATCCTCGTCCTCACCGCATTCACGCTGCTTCTTCTCTTCGATTCCGTCTTCACCAGGCACATCGGCGAATTCGTCGCCGTAATCCTGATGTCCGCAGCCGGTGGCCTGCTCGTCGCAAGCGCCCAGGACCTTCTGATCATCTTCATAGGCCTGGAACTCCTCTCTCTCGGGCTCTACATCCTCACCGCCTTCGCCAAATCCTCCGGCAAAAGCGCCGAAGCCGCCATGAAGTACTACCTCTTCGGCGGAATGTCCGCAGCCTTCCTCCTCTTCGGCTTCAGTTATCTCTACGGCCTCGGCGGCAGCACCAATCTTGAAGCGATACAGGGCAACATTGGCCAGACCGGCCCCAGTCCGCTGCTTTATCTCGCCTGGATACTTATCGTCGCCGGTCTCGGGTTCAAAATCGCCGCCGTGCCTTTCCATCTCTGGGCTCCCGACACCTATGAAGGCGCGCCTGCTCCAGCCGCCGCCTTTATCGCTTCGGTCTCCAAGGTTGCCAGCTTTGCGCTCCTGCTCACAATCAGCCTCAACCTGCTTAGCCCCTCCGGACCGATTGAGGGCCAGCGCGACTCTGTCGAACATTTTGTCCGCGGCATCTATCAGGCTTGGCAGCCGCTTGCGATGATTCTGCTGGTAGTTGCCGCAGCCTCCATGCTGCTCGGCAATCTGGCAGCTCTCGCCCAGGTCAGCGTCCGTCGCCTTCTCGCCTACTCCGCCATCGCCCACGCCGGCTACATATTGCTCGGCGTCGCCACTCAGGCTCACTACACAGGGCAGGGAAGCGCATTCTCGTTCTTAATGAGCACCGTCGGCCCATCGTATCGCAGCGCCGCCGCCGTCCTCTTCTACGTCCTAACCTACGGCCTAACCACCATCGGCGCATTCGGCGTAGTCGCCGTAGTCGAGCGCGCCACCGGCTCTGACAAGCTCGACTCCTTCCTAGGCCTCCACAAACGTAACCCGCTCCTGGCCGCCGTCCTCCTCATCCTCCTCCTCTCCCTCGCCGGAATCCCACCTCTCGTCGGCTTCTGGGCCAAGTTCAACCTCTTCGCCGCCGTGCTGAGTGTCGGCGCCGGCCCCATCCCCTTCGCCCTCGTGGCCTTAGCCATCGGAATGAGCGCCGTCTCCCTCTACTACTACCTCCAGGTCCTCAAGCGCGCCTACGTCATGCCCGCCGTCGACCTCACCCCAATCCATGTTCATCCCGTCGTAACCGGAGTCCTCGTGCTCATCGCGGCCGCAGTTGTCCTGCTCGGCTGCTACCCCACTCTCCTCTCCAACTGGATCGGCAGCTTCTAACCCGCCGATCCAGAACCACCCCCGCCGCCGCTCTCCCCCGTCTTCGCCGCCCGCCGCGCCGCCCCACTTCGTCCCAGCCCTCGGGAATTCCGTCCCGCCCAGTGAACGCATTTCTCCCCGCCATCGGGATTCCTGTCCGCTTTTCCACAGTCATTCTCCCGCAAGTTGGTGAATTTGCACGTCTATTGGGTCAAAAACAACAACCAATCTTCATAAATTCTTTACTGAGAATGCCTTAATCTTGAATACACTTGAGACTAATAGTGCTATCCACAATTATTGAGGCAGTTTCGGGACTCCCAGTCCACCTGCTCAAAAACTTCAATCACGGAACATTCAGCAATCTGTGAGGAGAATTATGATTCACAACTTTCGGAGCAGTGTCGCACGTGTAGGTCTGTTTGTACTGGTCGTGCTTCTGTGTACCTTCCCAGCATTTGCACAGCAAACCCTCGGTTCAATCAACGGTACAGTCACTGACCCAACCGGAGCCGCAGTTCCTGGCGCCTCAATCACAGCCACCGACGCCGCCATCAACGTCACCTCCAAGGCCGTCACCTCAGGCACCGGCTCGTTCCAGATCTTCAACCTTCCCATCGGAACCTACACGATCACGGTCACCCGCGACGGCTTTGAAACCTCCAAGCTGGAGAAAATCCCGGTTCAGGAAGCCCGCGCCACCACCGTCAATCCCACCCTCAAGGTTGGCCAGACTTCGGAATCGGTCACCGTCACTTCGACCCCCCTGCTCAACGCCACCGATACCACCAACGGCTACACCCTCGATGCCTCGCAGATTGAAATCACCCCGCTCGCCACAGGCAGCTTCACCCAGTTGGCTGTTCTCTCGCCCGGTGTGAACGCTGAATTGCTGGCCAACCTCGACACCAACTCCGGCCTCGGCAACCAGCCCATCTGGGCCAACGGACAGCGCGACACCGACAACACCTTCCAGGTCGATGGCGTTGACTCTACCAACCTGTTCAACGGCAAAAGCTCCAGCGGCGCATCCTCGCAGCGCATCAACTTCAACATCGGCAGCGGCGACACGTCCGCCGGCGGCGAGCACTCGGTGGGGACATCGGTCTACGGCTCCAACGGAAACAGCCTCCCCTCGCCTCCGCCCGAGTTCACCCAGGAACTTCGCGTCAACGCCTCCATGTACGACGCCCAGCAAGGTGCAACCAGCGGCGCGCAGATCGACGTGAACACCACCACTGGCACCAACACCTGGCATGGTCAACTCTACGGCACCTACGCCAATAACATGATCAACGCCTCACCCTTCTTCTTCAATCAGCAATACCAGCTCGCCACCGAGGGTGTTGGAACCTTCCCCGAATCGATGGCCAACCCCTTCGTCCGTCGCTGGACGGCAGGAGTCACCGCCGGCGGGCCTATCAAGAAAGACAAGCTCTTTCTCTTCGTCGCCTATCAACGACGTTCCAATGAAGATCAGGCAACCGGCCTCTCGCAATTCACAGTGCCGTCCGCTCTCACCGATGACCGCTCCAACGCCGGCCTCTCAAACACCGCCGCCGTCTGGGGCGCCACAGTTGCTCCTTCCGCAATCGATCCAGTTGCTTCCGCTATCTTCAACGCCAAGCTCCCCGACGGAAGTTTTCTCATCCCCTCCGCGCAAAGCTCGGCCGGTTACCAGTACGGCGTAAACAACGTAAACCTCATCGGAACCGCCGCGCTCAAGGCTGACCAGGGAACCATCTCCCTGGACTACGACGTCAGCCCTTCAGACCGCCTTTCCACCAAATACTTCTACCAGAACGCGCCCGTTACCAAGCCCTATGGCTTCTCCCAGACCGGCGGTTTTCCCATGACCCAGAACAATGGCTCCCAGGTCGCGGCCATCGACAACACCAAGTCCCTCGGCTCCCGCCTCAACTGGGAACAGCGACTCGGCTTCGTTCGCGAGGGCTCGTACACTTACTTCACCCAGACCTTGGCCGGCGGCAACCTCGGCGTCAACGGCGCGCCCACCGCACCCTCCTCCGACTTCCAGGCTGGCCTTCCCGGAATCAATATCAAGGAATTCGCCGACAATGATTCGTACTCTCCCTCGATGACCGTCGGCCCCGACAACTCCTTCGTCAACATGGGTTACTACCAGAACCGCATCAATCCTTCCTCAAACCTCATCTTCACTGCCGGCAAACATACCATCGTGGCCGGGGGCGGTTACAGCTTTACCCAGCTCAATATCACCAACAACCGCGACGGCATCGCCGAAGTCAACGTCAGCAGCTTCAGCAACCTCCTCAAAGGCAAGGTCAAGTCTTCCGACGTCATTGAGAGCGTCTCCAACGGCCACAACAACGCCGATCGCTACTATCGCAACAACGAAGCCTCCGCCTATGTGCAGGACAAATGGCAGATCGAGCCTAGCTTGAGCCTCACGCTCGGCGCACGCTACGACTACCACGGCGGCCTGACCGAAAAGTACGGCAACATGTTCAACTTTGACGGCAGCCTCTACAACGTCACGGGAACATCCACCGCAGGCTTTACAGTCAATAACGCAGGCTTCATCGTCGCCGGCAATAACAAGTACTATCCCAGCGCTGGCGTAAGCGACTCCACCCTGACCGGGCGCCAATGGGGCATCTCTCCCCGCCTCGGCTTCGCATGGTCGCCCTCGCAAAATCATGGCAAGGTCGTCATCAGCGGCGGCGCTGGCATGTATTACGACCGCGGCGAACTCTTCAGCTACCTGTCTGAACCCGCCGGCGGCTCCATCGGCGGCCCCTTCGGCGCAACTGAGGCTGCTCCGCTCGTCAGCTACATCAATGGCACAGGCAAAACCCTTGCTGACCCCCTCGGCGGTGCCATCGCTGCCGCTATTCCGCCCAGCGCAAACCCGCAGCTCATCACTCAGGCTCTCCAGAACCAGTTGAACCAGATGACCGGCCAAAGCCAGTACAACGGCCCCAACTGCGGCGGCATCGACAACCAGGAAGGTTACCTCGATTGCACCGCCACCATCTACTTCGGCGCATACGACCGTAAAAACGTCCTGCCCTACACCATCAACTACACGCTGAACTTCCAGTGGCAGCCCACCAGCGACATGTCCTTCACCCTCGGCTATACCGGAAACCGCGGCCGCCACGCCGTCATGCCCATCCCAGCCAACGAGCCCGGAATCGCCACTCCCAGCAACCCCATCTGGGGTGAAACCTCCACCTACGGCTTCGAAGTCCTCAACCAGAACTCATCCAGCGACGGCTACGACTACGACCCCATCCCCGGCGAACCATGGAACACCAACAGCGGCGGCAATACCGACTTCCGCGCTCCCTACGTTGGCTACAACCCCAGCGCAACCTTCTTCAAAACCGCTGGTGTCTCCGCCTACGACGCCCTCGAAACCCATATCGAAAAGCGTCTCTCGCACAACTTCCAGCTCGGCGCAAGCTACACCTGGTCCCACGCCCTCGACGAACAGAGCGACATCGGCCTCTTCTTCACCGGCGACGACCCCAAGCATCTGCGCGATTCATGGGCCTCATCCGACTTCGACCGCACCAACGTCTTCAGCGCCAACTTCCAGGTCCTGGTTCCCAATGCGGCAAAGCCTCACTCCCTGGCTTCCTACGTCATCAACGATTGGCATCTCACAGGTACCGGCATTCTCCAGAGCGGTGAACCATACTCTCTCTATGAGTTCTACGGCGCCGTCGGCAGCATCAACTTTGGCAATTATCCCAACCTCGCCAACCCGGTCCTCGGCATCAAGAATCCAGGGAATCCGAAGAAGGCTATGACGGGCAACCCCGGAAAATTCCGCGCAGGCTCCTCTTACATCCCAACCCTCGATCCCAGCCAGATTTCAATTGATTACCTGAACCCCGGCACCGACGGCATTCCCACCTCGCCCTCCGGGCAGCCTCAGGACATCTACGAGACCAACTGGAACAAGGGCGAGCGCAACATCTTCCGTCAGGCCGGTCAAAAACGCGTAGACCTCTCGCTCCGCAAGAGCTTCCACTTCACTGAAAAAATCGGACTCCAGTATGAGATCGATGCCTTCAATGTCACCAACACAACCAGCCTTGACATTCCCCAGGACCAGGCCCAGATTCGTCAGAACGATGCCTGTTCCGATACCGCCAACTCCGTCTCCTATAACAACTGCGCCCTGGGCTATGTGAACTACGGCCAGATCGTCACCAGCAACGATTCCAAAGATCAGCAATCTGCCCTTCATAACCTCGACCAGATTCCCTACACCACCGGGACGGGGAAGGGAATCCAGGCTCCCACGACGATTAATTTGAACGTACAAGATTCAAATGGCGTCGATCGTTGCGTCGCCTACAACGCCATCAAGCTTCCGAACGGCCAACAGGGCTGCCCCAACAACGCCGCCAACTTCGGCTCCGTCACCGGCGCCATCGGCGGCTCAAGGGCCTTCACCATGGGCATCCACGTCACCTTCTAACCCGCTACTTCACCGTCCCACCACAACGGGGTTCCTTCGGGAGCCCCGTTCTCTTTCCCCACAGTCCTTCCATCCAACCTCTTCCGGTTTTGGGAAGCAAGTCCTCAATCGGGTCGCGACCCTGTGGCAAACCTGTACAAAACCCAAATACAGTTGGATTTCTAAGCCAATTGCATTAATCCTTGCTCATGCAGGTCCGCGTTTCTGAGGTGTATCCATGGTTTGCCCAAAGTGCCAATCCGAATCTCTCTCCATCGTTCCGGCCGAAGTCCGCCTCTATCGCAACACCCTTCGCACCATGAGCCACCCTCCCATGACTCCCTCGCCGGATATCCGAGTCTGCCTCGACTGCGGCTGGAGTGAATTCGCCATCCCCGGCGCATGGCTTTCCAATGGATGGCTCAGCTCACTCCGCCAGCAGCCCTCAACCAGCGCCGCGGGTAGTCGCTAGTGTCCCGCCGCAGAATCCCCTACAAATCAGCTGGAGGTTACTCCCCAGAAAGGCACTGTCATCCCAGCCGAAGCGGAGGGATCTGCGGTTGCCCCTGAGCGAGCAGTGAGAGACATCCACCCGTCTCGGAGATCCCGGAGCCGGTCTCCCAATCCCAAAGAAAAACCCCCAGCCGAAGCCAGGGGTTATTCTCTTTTTGGGCTTTTGCGCCAAAGGCGCGTCTGCCTGGATGGCAAATCCTAACGGGGTCCATGGCGACGGGTCTTCGTCGCCGGAGTGTTAATACATGCCGTCCATGCCGCCGCCGTGGCCGCCGCCCGCCGGAGCTGCCTTCTGCTCCGGAATCTCGACAACCAGTGCTTCGGTGGTCAGAAGCAACCCGGCAATCGAAGCCGCGTTCTGCAGCGCTGTGCGCGTTACCTTGGTCGGATCGATGACGCCGGCCTTCACCAGGTCTTCGAACTGGCCAGTGGCCGCGTTGTAGCCGTAATGCGGTTCCGTTGACTCCAGAACCTTGGCCACAACAACCGCGCCCTCTTCGCCGGCATTGGCGACGATCTGGCGGAGAGGCTCTTCGAGAGACCGGCGAACAATCTGCGCACCGATCTTCTCATCGCCTTCCAGTGTCTTGATCAGCGCGTCCACCGCGGGAATCGCGCGAACCAACGCCACGCCGCCTCCGGGAACGATGCCTTCCTCCACTGCCGCACGCGTTGCATGCAGAGCGTCTTCCACGCGAGCCTTCTTTTCCTTCAGCTCGGTCTCGGTTGCCGCGCCCACCTTGATGATGGCAACGCCACCAACAAGCTTGGCCAGCCGCTCCTGCAGCTTTTCCTTGTCGTAGTCAGAGGTGGTCTTCTCAATCTGCGAACGGATTTCCTTCACGCGGCCCTCAATGTCCGAGGACTTGCCGGCGCCGTCCACGATTGTCGTGTTGTCCTTGTCGATCGTGATCCGCTTGGCCTTGCCCAGATCCTCCAGCTTCACGCCTTCCAGCTTGATGCCCAGATCCTCGGTGATGGCCTTGCCGCCCGTCAAAATTGCAATGTCGCCCAGAATGGACTTGCGACGATCGCCAAATCCAGGAGCCTTCACCGCAGCCACGTTCAGCGTGCCGCGCAGCTTGTTCACGACCAGAGTCGCGAGCGCTTCGCCTTCCACGTCTTCGGCAATGATCAGCAACGGCTTGCCGCCGCGCGCAACCTGCTCCAACAGCGGCAGCAGATCCTTCATCGCAGAGATCTTCTTCTCGAAGATCAGAATGTAGGGCTCTTCCAGAACCACTTCCAGCCGCTCTGCGTCCGTCACAAAGTACGGGCTCAGGTAGCCGCGGTCAAACTGCATCCCGTCCACAGTCTCCAGGCCGGTGTGCATCGTCTTCGACTCTTCGATCGTGATCACGCCGTCCTTGCCCACTACCTTCACGGCGTGCGCAATGATGTCGCCAATCTCCTGGTCGCCATTGGCTGAGATCGCGCCAACCTGCGCAACCGAGCCCTCGTCCACGGGCTTCGACAGCTTGCCGAGAGCGCCGCCCTCGGTCCACTTGCCGTCCTTGTCGCGGCTACCGATGATGACCGTAACAGCCTTGTCGATGCCGCGCTTCAGCGCCGTCGGGTTCGCTCCGGCGGCAACCGTCTTCACGCCTTCCTTGAAGATCGACTGCGCCAGAACGGTCGCCGTCGTCGTGCCGTCGCCAGCAACGTCTGAGGTCTTCGAGGCAACTTCACGCACCAGTTGCGCGCCCACGTTTTCCATCGGGTCCTTCAAGTCGATTTCCTTGGCGACCGTAACGCCGTCCTTGGTAATCGTCGGGGAACCGAACTTCTTCTCAATCACAACGTTGCGACCCTTGGGGCCCAGCGTCGCCTTCACCGCGTCTGCCAGCGTGTTCACGCCGCGCAAAATCGCCTGACGGGATTCTTCACCGTGCAAAATCTGCTTTGCCATTGTTTGTAACTCTCCTTGAAAGGGTTCAGGGGTCAGGGGTCAGAGATCAGGGTCGTTTTCGACGACTCACAGATGCGCCAACTCCGCTAACCACGCTATCTCCGCCATCTCCGCTCAAGCGCGGAGCGCCTACTTCTTTACGATTCCGAGGACTTCTTCCTCGCGCATGATCAGAAACTCTTCGCCATCCAGCTTGATCTCGGTGCCCGAGTACTTGCCGAACAGAACATTGTCGCCAGCCTTCACGTCGAGTGGGAATACCTTCCCCTCGTCGTTCGACTTGCCCTTCCCAACAGCGATTACTTCGCCTTCCTGGGGCTTTTCCTTGGCGCTGTCAGGGATGATGATCCCGCCACGAATGGTTTCGCCCTCTTCCAGACGGCGAACAAGAATGCGGTCGTGGAGCGGAGTGAAAGTAGTTTTTACATGTGTTGATGCCATTGCTTCGCTTCTCCTTCAGGCCCCGGCAGGGTTGAGCCCCAACCGCGGGATGTCAGTGGTTTTCAAGAAAAAAGCTTCGGAAACCGCCCAGCCAAGCCGCCTCAGACTTTCAGCAAACCCAGCCAGGCAATTCCGACCGCCGTGTGCTAGCAGTCGGACCTTCCAATTGCTAACGATAGGCAAGTCGGGTTCATGTTGTCAAGACCCGATCGTTAATATATGAGCATAATGCACTCATAATTTCTTATATCTCGGTGAATGCCCAGCCCCGCCAAGCCGTTCTTGGGAACCTCTGAACAAGCCGATTTTGCGAAAGGGCACAACTTCAATAGCCTGCCCTGAGCGAAGTCGAAGGGTGCCACAAGAGCCATAAAATCAGTGCTGGGCTTTACAGGCTGCGGAAAAACCCCCTTCGTGTGGTAGGCCGGGGATTCATCCCCGGCATAAAGCCAATAGAATCAATTGAGTTTTAGAACCTATCCGTAAATTGGTAGCGCCGGTCTCCAGACAGGCTGTCGTGTGGGCCTCCAGGCCCGCGCCGCCTCGCTCCTGGGGTAGACAGCTTCAAGTCAGGCGCTCAGTGCAGCGGCGCTATTGGATCAGCCTATTTGCGGATAAGCTCTTAACCCCTGAGCGACTGTCTGTTTTGTCAAGGGAAAGTTTTGTGGGGCGCGACGCCATAGTGAGTTTTTTAAGGCATGGGCGATCTATCGTCCGGTGAGGATTCTGCGCCGGGGAC
>Ga0302187_10000722_pt1 | contig 29355 bp, 23 predicted proteins | sample II_Bog_E1_3_FD_202120 | JGI IMG/M metagenome (GOLD analysis project Ga0302187, IMG submission 202120) | Peat permafrost microbial communities from Stordalen Mire near Abisko, Sweden - II_Bog_E1_3 | ecosystem: Environmental > Terrestrial > Soil > Wetlands > Peat | place: Sweden: Abisko...
GCCGATCTGGAGATCGGCGCTACCAATTTGCGGATAGGGGCTAAAGAGGCTGCGGAAAAAGTCGGGTTTTGAGTCAAGATTCACAAAGAACATCCCTCGGGGGCTAAGGCCAAGCGTTTATTTTCAGCCACTTGCGGCACGGCTGAAGCCGTGCCCTTTCAAAACTTCGGCCATTTGGTAGTTTTTCCGCAGCCTGTGAAGCCGTGCCCTTTCAAAGAATATGACTGGCATACGCTTTGACTTAGCGTTCCAGTGCTTCGAGCAGCGCCTCGGGGTCGGTAATGGGCGGCAGGCAGGTGCGGCCTGTGCACACCAGCGCCCATGCCGGAACGTCTTCAGGCTGGGGCACGTGGGGCAAGGTCTCCTGAAGCGCGGCGGGGAGTTTCTCAGTAATGAGCCGGTCAGGGGAAATGCGCATCACGGTCTTGTTGACGGCAAACCGCGCTAACGCAGTGGCTTCAAGGCGGAATGCGGCCGGGCCTGTGCCGACAACCATCACCTGCACCGGGTCGAGCAAAAAGCGTTCGAGGGCGATTCCATAGCTTCCCGCGTAAAGGCCAAAATGCTCGACGACGCCGGCGAAGGAGGCAAGCGTGTCTTCGGCAATTTCGCGATAATCCTGGCGGCCGCCCAGCGCCTCAAGCCGCAACAAAGCTGAGGCCGCTGTGGGGTTTCCGGCGGGCGTGGGCGAGTCCTGGAGGGGCTTGCGGCGGGCGCCGAGAACACCGAGCAGCGGCTGCCCGTCCCCGGCGGCGGCGGAATCGTAAAAAGCGCCGGAAGTCTGGTCGTAGAAGCGGGCGACCATGGCGTCTGCCAGGTGCACGGCTACGCGATAGAAGTTCATGTTTCCACTGGCGAGCCATGCGTCCATGGCGGCATGAATGGTAAATGCGTAATCGTCCAGCGTACCGGGAACGCGCTGGCCGGCCGCAATCCCCGGCTGGCCCTCGCCATAGGCAATCACGTGGAAGAGAATCTGATCGCCGTCCCAGGCCTCGTCGAGCAGGCGGTTCAGGGTGCGCAGAGCAAACTCCTGCACGCCATCCAGCCGCAAAACGCGCGCCGTCTCAAGGTAGGCGGTAACCGCCATCGCATTCCAGCCGGTATAGAGCGTGCGGTCAATGAATGGAGTGGGCCGCATGCCGCGCGCGGCAAGCAGTTTGAGCTTGGCGGAGTCCCTCAGCGCACGCAGGGCCTCAAGATTGGCGCCCGCAGCGACCTTTTCTTCCAGCGTCTGCTTGATGTGCAGGACATTCTTCGCTGGATTGTGTTGCATGTCGCCCAGCTCGCCGATGTCCCAATAATTTGTAGCAAACTCGAGCTCGTGGGGGTCGAGAACCGCGCGCGCCTCATCGAGCGTCCAGGTAAAGTAGTCGCCGTCGTCATCGAGATTGATGTCCGCATCCTGCGAGGCGTAAAAGCCGCCACACACGCGGTCGGTCATGGTGGTGTCAAGCCAGTCCACAATTTGCCGGGCGGTCTCAAGAAAATCTGGCCGCACAAAGCTCTGGAAGCCGTGCACATAGTTACGCAGCAGCTCGGTGTTGTCGTAGAGCATTTTTTCAAAGTGCGGCACCACCCAGCGTTCATCTACGCTGTAGCGATGGAAGCCGCCGGCCAGCTGGTCATAAACGCCGCCGCGCGACATCTTTTCCAGTGTCACGGCAAAGGCCACGGCTGCCTCGCCATTGTCGCGGTTCATGGCCACTTCCAGCAGCAGGTCGAGCGCGCCGGGATGGGGGAACTTGGGCTGAGAGCCAAAGCCGCCGTTGCGGGGGTCGAACTGCTTGAGGGCGGAGTCGGCGATTTTGTCGACGAGGCTGAGGGTCAGCTCGCCGCCGCGGCCGGTGAAGCTTTCATTGTGCTCAATGGCGGCCATCACGCTCTGCGCTGACTCCAGCGCTTCTTCGCGGCGGTCATGCCAGGCCTGGGCCATGGTGAGCAGCACGCGGCCAAAGCCGGGTCGGCCATAACGGTCGCCGGGGGGAAAATAGGTTCCGCCGAAGTAGGGCCGGCCGTCAGGGGTGAGAATCGCGGTCAACGGCCAGCCGCCCTGGCCGCTCATTGCGGAAACCGCGGCCTGGTAGCGGGCGTCGACGTCTGGCCGTTCGTCGCGATCCACTTTGATGGCTACAAAATGCTCGTTGATGAGTGCGGCGATCTCGGGATTCTCGTAGGACTCCCGGTCCATGACATGGCACCAGTGGCACCAGACGGCGCCAATATCCAGCAGGACCGGCTTGTCTTCCGCCTGGGCAAGCGCAAAAGCCAATTCGCCCCATGGATGCCACTGGACCGGCTGATGCCGAGCCGAGCGCAGGTAAGAGGATGCGGCGCTGGCGAGCAAGTTGGTGAGCGAGTTGGTTTCGGCGGGCGTGGAGACTTCGTCCGGTACCATGGCCTGAGAATACATGGGTTATGGCCGGAGCCGCCAGAATTTCAGGGGAATGTGCACCAGCAAATGCACCGGCATTGCGCCGCCCGCAGGCCGATGGGTTGAGCAACTGTTCCCCGGTCTCAGAACCGAGACCGGGGAACCCAGTTTTCCGAGGTTAGTCCTTGGCGAGTTCTGCTTCGATTGCCGCGATCAGCGCGGGATCGTCAGGGGCGGTGTCGGGAGCGAACCGCTTGACCACTTCTCCGCTGCGGCTGACGAGGAACTTCTCGAAGTTCCAAAGCAGCTCGGGCGCGGGATTGCCCTCGATGCCGTAGCCCTTGAGCTTGTCGCGCCATGAGATTTCCGAGACGCTGATGGCCGTGGGCTGCTCGGCGATGAGTTCGGCATAGAGCGGATGCTTTTCCGGTCCGACGACGGTGATTTTGCTGAACATGGGGAACTTGACCCCGAAGTTGGCGGTGCAGAAGGTCTGGATTTCTGCGTCGGTGCCGGGCTCCTGCGCCTTGAAGTCGTTGGCCGGAAAGCCAGCGACCACAAGGCCCTGCCCCTTGAACTGCTCGTAGACCTTTTCCAGGCCCTCGTACTGCGGGGTTAGCCCGCACTTCGACGCCACGTTGACCACCAGCAGCACGTGACCCTTGAACTCGGCGAGCGATGTGTCTTCGCCGGTAATCTTTTTGATGGGAATATCTAAGACCGATGCGCTCATGATTTCTTCTCCTGACTGCTCTTTCATGATAAACAGTTGCGGTGGGGCAGAGGGCGCTTAGGCACTCTTGGAGTTTTGCCCCCCAAGATATTGTGGCGTGGGTGGCTTACGGCCTTGAAGCCAGAATGAGTGGCGAAGGCCCATGCGTAGCCAGGGTGCGCGCATCGACAAATCCCGCCTCGGCCAGCCAGCCGTTGATCTCCTCAAAGCTGAAGGTATTGCCGCAGTCGGTATTGACCAGCATGTTGACAGCGAAGATGAGGCTGGGGACCGGCCCGGTGCGGTCGGCATTCACCAGGAATTCGGCAATCGCGATGGTGCCGCCGGGGGCGAGGGCGCGGAAGGTCTTCTGGAGCAGCGCCTTGCTGCGATCAACGCCTTCGCTGTGCAGAATGTGGCCGAGCGTTGCGACATTGTGGCCGGAGCCGAAGTCGGCCTCCTGCAGGTCGCCCTGGTGAAAGGCAAAGCGGTCTGTCAGGCCGAAGCGGGCCACGGTGGCTCGCGTAACGGGCAGTACGGCCGGCCAATCGACGGCGGTGACGGTGACGTGGGCAGAGCTTTGCGCGAGGGCAATTCCCCAGACGCCGGAGCCGGCTGCGAGGTCGAGAACGCTGACCGGGGCGAGGGATGCCTGGAGATCGAGGTGGGCGGCGAGCTCCTGGGCGACATGGTAGCTCATGGGGAAGATGTCGTTGACGAATTCCTGGAAGAACTCGCTACCGGGGCCTTGCTGATTGACCGAGATCGCAGGAGTCCCAGTGGCGACGACGCGGTTGAGCTGGAGCCAGTTGGGCAGGAGCTGCTGGCTGGTGTGGCGGATGAGGCCGCCTTGAAAGCCGGGCTTGGTACTGACGAGGAAGGCGGCGCTCTCCGGGGACAGGGAGTAGTCGCTGTTGGGTAGCTTGCGCAGAAAATCCATGCCGACGAGGAAGTTGCAGATGGCGGAGAGGCCGCGCTGGGAGGCTTCGGTGGCCTTGGCGAGTTCGGCAAGGGACAGTGGGCCGGCGTCGAGCACGTCAAAGACGTGGTGGCGGATGGCCGCTTCAAGAATCAGCGGCGGGGCATAGCCCCAGGCGAACTGATAGATGCGTTCAGGCGTGACGGGGGCGGAAACTGGAGTAGACATGGTGACCTCATATGGGGGAAGTTGCAGCGGGAATCCGCGCGGGAATGATAGCAGAGGGCGGGATTGCGATGGCGTAAATTGTTGACTGCAATCTCAGGCGAGCAGTTGCTTGCCTACCTTGATATAGAGATCCACAGCTTCAAGCAGTTCCTTCTTGGCCAGCCTTTCAAACGGCGTGTGGGCCACGTGGATCGATCCCGGGCCCAGCAGCAGGGGCGCTCCCCAGTTTGTGAGCTGAGGAATATCGGTGGCGAACTTGGCGACCATGGTTGGGAGCCCTTCGATTGCGCTTAGGCGCACAAACGCCAGGTCGAGCGTAAAGGCAACCTCCGCCAGGCCCTCGGCTGCTTTGAGAATTGCGGCGCGTACCGGCGCCGAGTCGCTGACGAGGCGAATGAGCACCTGGGCCTCGGCATGGTCGGCGATGACGTTGGGCGCGTGGCCGCCGGAGATCTGTCCGATGTTGAGGGTGGTATCTCCGGCAAAATCGTCCACCGGCAGTTCAAGCTGGAGCAGCTTGTGGAGCAGCAGCACCAATTTGTGGATGGCCGAGTCGCCCAGCTCGGGATATGCGGAATGCGCCATCTTGCCGCTGGCTTTGAGCGAGACGCGCAGCGCGCCTTTTGAGGCCAGCGCGACACGGTTATCTGTGGGCTCTCCGTTGATGAGGAAGCGGCTACCCTTGGGGGAGAGGTTGGCGAGTTTTGCGCCGGCGGAGTCGCGCTCCTCGCCGCTGACAAACAGCACGCCAACTTTGTAGCCCTGGGCGCGAAGTGCTTCGGCCGCCGCAACCTGGGCAGCGATGATGCCCTTGGCGTCAGACACGCCGCGGCCGTGCAGGAATTCGTCGTCTTCGGTGGGCGCAATGAAGGGCGGGACGGTGTCCAAGTGGGTGGAGAAGACCAGGTCTGGCGTTTCGCCGGCGGTTCCGGCATAGACATTCCAGCGCGGGGCGTCGGTGCCGCTATCGGAGGGCTGGGGCACGGAGGTCTTTTCGACGGCCCATCCGCGGGCGGCGAGGAAGTCGGCCAGGAAGTCGCCCACCGCACCTTCGTTGTAGGTGGTGGACTCAATGCGGCAGAGGTCGAGGGTAAGTTGGATGGGGTTGATTGCTTGAGGAAGCTGGGGCATGATGCTGCCAGAATACCTTACGCAACGAGGTGAAAATGCCGGTGCGCCAAAATGCCCTCTAGTCAAACGATTTGCCGGAAGTGTCTTGATTGCAGCAAAGGGAGCCGGAATCGGAATCGGCGCGATCTTTTAGGGGATGGAAGTGGGGAGGGTCAGGCGTAGAATGTTGAGTGAAATGATCGCCACAACCGTACCCATCCGCAGCAGCATGGAGCCGCCCCCGGCCAGGCTGCGCAGTGTGGAATTGGCTGGACCGGCAGGCCGGCTGGAAGCTGTATTGAATGAAGGGCGCGAAGACGCGTGTTTTGCCGCGCTGGTTTGCCATCCGCACCCGCTGGGCGGCGGCACCCTGCATAACAAGGTTGTGTATCACGCCATGAAGGTGTTGAACGACCCCGCGTGGGGCTTCGCACTGCCTGTTCTGCGCTTCAATTTTCGCGGTACCGGGTTGAGCCAGGGGACGCACGACGGCAAGGCGGAAGTGGGCGATGTGGCGGCGGCGATGGAGTGGCTTGAAAACGAATACAAACTGCCGCTGCTGGTTTGCGGATTCAGCTTTGGGGCGGCGATGGCGCTGAAGGCGTGCTGCGGGGCCGATTCCGCCGGCGAGTTTGGGAGAGACAATCGGGATGTGCGCGCCCTGGCCGCACTGGGACTACCGACCGAGGCCGCAGGCCGCGGCTACAGCTATCCTTTTCTGGCCGGCTGCGCATTGCCGAAACTATTCTTAAGCGGAGACAAGGACCAGTTTGCGCCGGCTGAACAACTGGCGCAGTTGGTTGCCTGTGCCGGCGAGCCGAAGCGACTGGTGCTGATTCCGGGAGCAGATCATTTTTTTCAAGGCCAACTGGACCCGATGCAAAAGGCATTCCAGTGCTGGCTCAAGGAGCAATTGCAATGACGACGGCGCTTGAAACGGCTCTTGACACGCTGCACTCGACGGCAACGGAAATCTTCAAAGGCGCGGTAGCAGCGTGTAATATCGCCACGGCCTTCGACCGTCGACTGCGGTTTGATGGCGACACGATGCACCGTTTGCTACCCGACGGCAGCGGGCCGGCGACGATCAACCTTTCCTGTTACAAGCGGATTTTTGTAATTGCCCTGGGCAAGGCCGCCGGCCCGATGCTGGAGACGCTGCTGGAGCGCATGCCCAGGCGGAAGGGGCTGCGGGGCATCTGTTGTTCGAATCAGTTGCCCAGGCATCACAACTGGCGGATTCGCTACTTTGAGGGCGGGCACCCGGTGCCCAATGAGGACTCGTTCGCGGCCGCGCGGGCGACGCTCGCCCTGCTGCGCAAGGCGAAGAAGGACACGCTGATTTTCTTTCTCATCTCCGGCGGTGGTTCGGCCATGTTCGACCTGCCGCTTGATAGCCAGATCACGCTGGAAGAGACAATGGAGTTTCACCGGCTGCTGTTAGCCTCAGGTGCGCCGATCAACGAGATGAACACGCTGCGGAAGCATTTTTCCGCGGTAAAAGGGGGGCGGCTGGCCATGGCTGCACCGGAGGCGGCCAAGGTGAGCCTGCTGCTGCCGGATGTGCCGCTGCGGACGCTGGACGCGCTGTCATCCGGGCCGACCTCGCCGGACCACTCGACAGTGGCGGAGGTGCGCGATCTGCTGGCGAAGTACGACCTGAACGCGAAGCTGCCCGAGTCGATCCGCAAGTTCTTTGAGCGCGAAGATCTTCCCGAGTCGCCCGGCAGCAAGGATTGGCGCGCGCCCTTTTTTGCCCTTGGAGCCAAGACGCTCGGAGCGAAGAGCGGGCCGGCACCCACGCGGCGCGTTACCGCGGCTGCGACGATGAGCGGCGAAGAGAGCGCGTTCCGGGATTCAGTGTTTGAGATTTTGCTTTCAAGCCACGACCTGGTGGAGAATGCGCGCACTCAGGCGCAGAAGGCCGGCTATTACACGGTGGTTGACAACAGTTGCGACGACTGGGACTACGCCGACGCCGCGCGCTACTTGATGAAGGTCTTCAACTCGATGCGGGCGACTCACAAGCGGCTCTGCCTGATCAGCGTGGGCGAGGTGACGGTGACGATGGACCGGACTCCAGGAGCGGGCGGGCGCAACCAGCAATTTGTGATGGCGTGTGCGCTTGAGTTGGAGCAGTTTCAAGGCGAGCGGCTGACGGTATTCAGTGCTGGATCTGACGGCATCGACGGCAATACCCAGTCTGCCGGAGCCATTTCGGACCCCACCACGGTGGCCCGCGCGCACGCGTTCGGGTTCCATCTGAAATCGTCGCTGGCGGCCTTCGACGCCTGCCCCATGTTCACCGCGCTGGGCGACTCCGTTGTAACCGGCCCCACCGGGCACAACCTGCGCGACCTGCGCCTGCTGATTGCCGAGGCGGATTAGAGCGGCCATCCCAGATTCCCTCGGGGGCTAAACTGGCTGCGGAAAAACTCTTGATCTGTGCGAATTTGATAGCCAAAAAACCGCGGGGGCTAAAGCCCAACGTTGATTTGATTCGCTTTATCGGCATGCGACCCCGACCCAGAGGGTTCCCCGGTACCCCGGTCATGCCCTGATACAAAGCGTTCAAGAATGGGCTCCAAAAGGAGTTTTTCCGCAACTTGTAAAGCCCGAGCGATTTCGGGATGTATTGATGTACGGGCTGAAGAGGCTGCGGAAAAAGTCGGGTTTTGAGTCAAGATTCACAAAGAACATCCCTCGGGGGCTAAAGCCCAGCGTTTATTTTCAGCCACTTGCGGCACGGCTGAAGCCGTGCCCTTTCAAAACTTCGGCCATTTGGTAGTTTTTCCGCAGCCTGTAAAGCCCGTACCCTTCACGCTGGCGCCTTTGCCCTTCGAATTGAAGCCCGTAGCTTTCAAATTGACGCGCTACGGCATTGCGACTCACTACGCAACCCAACGCTCAATGCGTTAACATGGCTTTCACTTCTGAATGAGGGCAATTCGTGGCTCGAAAAGGAACGCGCAAGGCCGTTGCCAAGACGCCGGACATCCGCACAGTAGCCGCCTTGGCTAAGGTTTCTATCGCCACGGTTTCGCGAACCATCAATAACTCCCCGGCCGTGAGCGAGCGGCTTTCAAAGCGCGTGTGGCAGGCGATTGAGCAGCTCAATTACTTTCCCAACACGCATGCGCGGAGCCTGGTCTCGGGCCGCAGCCGCATACTTGGCATCATTGTTGAAAACATTACCAATCCATTCTTTCCCGAGTTGATCCAGAGCTTTGAAGAGATTGCGGTAGCGCACGGGTACGAGATCCTGGTCAGCTCTTCCAACGGCGATCCAGCCGTGCTGGCCATGTGTGTGCGGCGCATGCTGGAGCGCAAAGTGGAAGGTGTGGCCGTGCTCAGCTTCGGCGCCGAGGAGCCGGTGCTCGATCAACTGGCGCACCGCGACATCCCCATGGTGCTGGCCGAGTTTCGTCTCGACGATCCGAAGGTCAGCACCATCCTGCTGGACTACTCGACCGGCATCCATGCGGCGATTGAGCACCTGGCCGGCCTGGGACACCGCAGCGTCGCGTTTCTCGCAGGTCCGCACAAGCTGCATTCGGCAATCACCCGCGAAAACGACTTCCGCACTGCCATGAATTCGATGGGGCTGGCCATCGAGGCCAGATGGGTGATCGAGTGCGATCACACGCTGAAGGGCGGGGTGGCCGGGTTTCAGCAGTTGCAGGGGCTGAAGGCAAGGCCCACGGCGATTCTATGTTCGAACGACATGACGGCCATCGGGGTGCTGCGGGCGGCCTATATGGAAGGCCTGCGTGTGCCCGACGATCTCTCGGTGATCGGACTCGACGACATTGATTTTGCCGAGTTCACACTGCCTCCGCTGACTACGATCCGTTTGTCTCGGTCGGACCTGGCACATGCGGCGTTCGAGGCTCTGCGCCAGCAGGCTGAAGACGCCGGGAATCCCAAGCTGCAGCGCGAGTTCCTCGTCTCCACCAGCCTGGTGGTGCGTGGATCGACGATGAAGCTGACGAACGCGCGGTAGGCGAGCTTGTCTTCCCCACTCGCGATCGGCCTGGTATCGAACACGGCAACACGCGCCCTTGTGCTTCGAGCTCCACTTCCGTATGCTTGAGCGCAGCAAACCAAAGCCATGCGCAAATCCCGTGAAGTTCCTCTCACTCTTCTTGCGGCCGTCGCGTTGTCAATGACGGCCTGCCGCGACCAGCGCCGCGACTGCGTTGACGACTACGGCCACAAGCTTCCCGACTCCAGTTGCAATGCAGGCTCGTATGGCACCCACTATATCTACGGCGGCTCAAGCGGCGGTCACGTGGGCGACATAGTGATTGGCGGCAGCGTCACGCGGGGCGGCTTTGGTGGCATCGGCGGCGGCGGCGACTCCGCAGGGGGCGAATAGATGCGGCGTCTGTTCAGCGAACCGCGCAATGGGTGGCAATCGAAAGTGGAGAAAGTCGGCCTGACTTATCACACCCTGGCGGACGGCTCGCCCTACTGGGACGAGTCAGTTTATTGGGAGTTCTCCTCGGCCGAAATCGATCGCCTGGAGGCGGCCACAGCGGAGATTCAGCGGCTGGCGCTGGCGGCCGGCGACGTGATTCTGGATCAGGACCGGCTCAGCGAGATGGGGATTCCGGCACAGGCGGGCGCGGCGATTCGTGCTGCCTGGAACTCCGAGCCGCCGGCACTCTATGGACGGCTCGACCTGGCCTATGACGGAACCACGATCAAGCTGCTGGAGTACAACGCGGACACGCCTACCGGACTGGTAGAGGCGGCTGTGGCGCAGTGGTATTGGCTGCAGTATCTGTTTCCCCACGCCGACCAGTTCAACTCCCTGCATGAAAAACTGGTGGCCAAGTGGAAGGATCTGAAGGACTACACCACAAGCCCGGTCTACTTTGCCAGCACCGGCACTGACGAAGACATTATGACGGTGAGCTACCTGCAAGACACCGCCCAGCAGGCCGGAATGAAGACAGCGTACATTCCCATGGCCAGCATTGGTTGGGACAAGCGGCAGAACTGCTTTGTGGACTTGGGAAATCACCCCATCCGCACGCTGTTCAAGCTCTATCCATGGGAGTGGCTGCTGGCCGAACCCTTTGCGCCGCAGGCTCTTTCCACTGTACCGCCCGAGTCTCCGCTTAGCGAGTATGGGCCGCGCAAGGACCGGCGAATGTGGGGATCGACCTTGTGGATTGAGCCGATCTGGAAGATGATGTGGTCCAACAAGGCCCTGCTGGCGATTTTGTGGGAGCTGAACCCAGGGCACGAGCTGCTGCTGCCGGCCTATCTTGATGGACCGCGCGAATTGAAGAACTACGTGCGCAAGCCGCTGCTGGGACGCGAGGGTCAGGGCATAGCGGTTGTCGAGAACGGCGTATGCGTGGAAGGCGCGCTGAGCGGCGGGGACGGCAAGGGCTTCGTCTACCAGGGGCTTGCCTCGATGGCGCAGGCCGGCGGCAAGACAGCGGTCTTTGGCTCGTGGCTGGTGGATGGAGAGCCGGGAGGCATGGGGATTCGCGAGTCGAAGGGGCTGGTTACGAACAATACCAGCTGCTTTGTTCCGCACCTGTTCCGGTAAGGCGCGGCCTCTGACGCTATTGCGCGATAAGGGATTCCTGCTCGCGGATTGAATATTCCGGCTGGCGCATGGCAAGAATCTCCGCATAGGTCGCGTCCGCGGCTGCACGGCGACTGGTGTAAATTTGCGGCTCGCCGAAGTGAACCTCAACAGAAAAGTCGGGGGCGGCAAGAACCTTCAAGACATGGGGAAGGAAGGTGTCGTCGCCAAACCAGCAGAGTTCGCGTTCCGGCGTGCCATCGTGAAAAATGTAGCGCACAGCAGCGGCGGTTACTGGAATCGCCATTTCCACCGCGGGCGTGTAGAACCGCGAGTGAAATGGGAGCAAACCGCTGCCGTCGGTGCTGGTGCCTTCAGGGAAAAACAACACTGGGACCGGGCCTTTGAGGCGCTCGGCGATCTGCACGGTGACAGACTCGGCGCTGGCGCGGCTGGCGCGGTCGACAAAGATGGTTCCGCCGGAGCGGGCGAGAGTTCCGAAGAAGGGCCAGCTCCCGATTTGAATTTTGGAAACCAGGTAGCAAGGCAAAGCCGCGCCGAAGGTGAGGATGTCAAGGTAGCTGATGTGGTTGGAGACCAGCAGGCCGTCGGCGGGGGGCGTTCCGGTGATCCTGACCTCAACGCGCATGCGCTTCAACACCAGCACAGCCGATTCATGGAGCCACTGGGCGCGGCGCTCCAGCGTGTCAGGCCGGAATAGACGCAACACGAGTGAGCGGGCAAAGCAGAAGATAAGAAGGGAACCCAGCGCCACAGCACGCCGGGCAGCGCGAAGACTCACTGGTTGAGCGGAGCGAGGAACCGGTTTCGCGCCGATTGCGAGAGCAGGTTCAGGTCGAGCAGAGTGAGAAAGTCGATGGTACCGAATTCCCTGTCCCAGGCCGGCGGCGCTGCCACGCGCGCACCAATGGTGAGATAGGTTTTCAGGAGCCGGGGAACCTTGCATGGCGCTGGAGGCTGCGCATGGTTCTCGGCGAACGACTGATCTTCGTTGGAAGACGACGGCTGTGCATGTGCGCCTTCCTGCTCGATGGGGCACGCAAATGCTGGGGTTGGCGCCGTTTCAAACTCCGGCGAAACCCGGGAATGCTCAAGCTGGCGATAGACCTGCCAACCCTCAACCGGATTTCTGGAATTGATGGACGAACAACCGACAAGATAGCGTAAACCCATGTCACTAGCATACTGCGCGATACCCCGCCAGAGCAGTGTCAAGACCTCAGGAGTGCGATGTTCGCGATCGATGCAGGCGCGTCCCAGTTCCAAGATGCCTGGGCGCAGGGCTTCGTAGGGAGCAAAGCTGAACTCCCGCTCGGAGTAGTAGCCGTAGTTGCGCATCGCCGACGCACCGGACTGCATGCGATAGGTGCCGATGATGCGGCGAGAGGGATTGTCTTCGAGCTTGTCTTCGACCAGAAGATGTTCGCAGCAATCGTCGAAGCGATCTGTATCGAGGCCGGTGCGGTAGGAGCTTTCCAGCCCTTCGCCAAGCTCGAGGTTGAAGACGCGGAAGCGGAGGCGGCAGGCGGCGACGCGGTCTTCCCCGGTTACCGCAAGACGCATGCGGTAGCGGCCCACCTCGGCAAAAATCCGCGCGGGCGGCGCCTCTGTTGTGGCCGGAGGAACAAAAGTCGGGAAGGCGAGATCCACCGCTGCGATGGAATCCATAGACCGCTGCAAAGTTACCTGACGCCGAACTTGGGATATCACGCAGCCAGTATGGGGCGAGCCGTGTCAAAGGACTGTCAACGACATGCGAATACGCAGCAAATTCATTAAGATCGGACCGTTCATCGACTGAGAAAGCGTCTTGGTCTGGGGGCCGTGGTGGGCCGGCTCCCGCGCAACCTCACTGAAAACGGCACGGACCAGGCGACACATCCTTCATTGCACAGCAGTCCAGCGCGCCTGTTTGTGCGCGCCAAGGGTCAGCACGGAACGCGCCTCCACCCTTTTGTCCCCAGCCTCGCTTGTGAGTCGAAAGCGCGTTCCCGTAGAGCCAAGCGCAGATAAGTCCACCTTGTATCGCCGCGGTTTGTCCGAGAGATTCTCGAGCATGAAACCATCTTCGCTGTAGCGATAGCGCACAGCATATTCGGGAACCTCGAATTCCACCTCGCCATAGCCCTTCAGATGGGGCGCCACGGAGACATCCGCGTCCGGTGGCACGCTCAGTCCCAGGTACTTTTCAACCAGAACAGCCGCGAAAACATTGGGGTATTCATAGTATTTCTCGGCCCCGTGCGCATTCTTTCCGTCAATGTAATACACATGATCCATGTCGTACCGTTCGCTCATGAAGTAGTGATTTCTCGCCCCTTCCTCCGCCACGGTTTTCAGTTGATTCAAGAGAATGTCCTCATGACTTTGCGCCTGATAAAACGCGGCATCCCAATACCAATATCTGCCGGCCGCGCAAAGGTCATACGGCCCACCATTCCCAATCTCCGACTTATCGTAGTCGGCAATATTCGCCGCCACAAAACTGGGGAACCGTTCAAACTCAGCGGCATTCGCGTCAATCACCCGGCGCACGGCGATAACCTGCTCCGCAGTCGCATATCCAAAGGTCACCGGCAGTTCATTCGCAAGCAGTGGAATATGATCGTGGGACTTTCCATTGCGATCGATCCAATCAATGAACCGCTGGTTCTTTATGTCCCAATATCCCATCGGCAAAGGTGCGATCAGAACGCCGGCCATTCTTTTTGCATTCTCGGTAAAGCCTGCCGCCTTGTCGTGCCGTCCCAGCAGGTCTTCCATACCGGCCAGCAGTTCAAAGGCATGCGCCGCAAATGTCTGGGCCTCTGTCTCGCGTCCGTCTTTCATCACCTGGTCTTCGTAATAGACATCCGACCACACACGGCCGTACTGATCGGTGTTCGACAACACCCATCCCCCCGCATGTTCGAGGTTCTCCATGTTCAACCGCAGCCACGCCGTATCTTTTCTGGCTTCGTAGTAACGCCAGGCCTCTTCAATCACCTCGATGTCTCCGGTCAGCGGAAACATCGCCGCGTTCACACGATTGTCCTCGCTGTTTCTGCGCACGTGATATTCACGAGTCCCATTCGGCTGCACTGAGGTTGGCGCGCGAAAAAGATGTTCAGGGTCGTCCTTGATAAGCTTGAACTGAAGCTCAATCATCCGCTTCACAATATCGAGATCAGCCTCCGAGCCCATCGCCAGCCGTCCCTTGATTTGAAATTCGTGATCGACCGCTGGATACGAGCCCGCATAGGAGTTCACATTCAGCGTGCTCAGAACATAGCCGTTGCTGTAAGGGAAGTTCGCGGCCATGGTCTTCTCCACAACGGAAGGCAAAATTGTTCCCCAGTAAAAGCCCGCCAACGCATCTTCCAGCTCTGCCCCGCCGGCAATTTGAAGAGAAAATCGATGACCGAAAGGGTCGCTGTGCGGTCGAGTTTCCGCTCTGAAGAGAGTCGCACTCTCCGCATCCAGCGTCACCGTTAGTCCCGCTGAGGTCATCTTCGCATTCAAACTGCCGCCATCAAGCACAATATGCCAGGAGCGGTCCTTTGACGTCGCATCCTTAGGCAGAACCCACAGTGCATTGTTCGCGTCTAGTTGCGCGCCGCTGGTGCTTATGGGAAGAACCCACCACTGGTTCTGTTGATATTGAACACCCAGTCCCTGGCAGTCACTAAACACCATCTCAACCGGGGTGAGAACATCTTTCCGCTTCACCACCAGGTCCTCTCCCGCTTCAGTCACCGAGGCATTTTCAATGGATTGCAAAATTCCGTCAGCGCGCCCCGGTTGGGCTCCGCTCAAAATTGCTCCGCCGCTCAGTGCCCGCAAGTTAGTTGTCAATCCGAGTAGGAGAAAGATCGCGATTCTTGTTTTCATTCAGCCTCTGCGTTGTGTTCGGCGACCCAGTTTAAGCCACTGGACCACGGGCCTGCCTGGCGGCGGAAGGCTCTTGCCGCAGCTCTTCACCGGCTCCGCACTGAGGGCGTCGCACCAATGACAGCTTATCGTGGTGCACAAGACTTATGTTTCGAGAGGGCACGACCGGGGCACCGGGGCACCCTCTGGGTCGGGGTCGGGGTCGAGGTCGCCTGCCGTACACCGCCCGAAAGTGGGTTGAGCTTTACATGCTGCTGGAAAACTCATTCGTGCGGAAGCCAGGAGATTTATCCCCGGCAAAATGCCGATGGAGTCAACAGGGCTTTGGACCCTGAGCGAAGCACTTTCTACAAATTCGCCCCATTCACGGCCATCGGTAAACGACCCCATCTGCCGCGCCCCACACAAGACCCTAGCAGCACCCGCCGGCGATGGACGGAATTACCAGGATTTCGTCGTTCTCCTGGAAGGCGTATTTCTCGTTGCCCAGGAAGCGGATGTCTTCTTCGTTGACATAGAAGTTGATGAAGCGGCGAATCTGGCCGTCTTCGCCACGAAGGTGCTGACGAAGGGCGGGGAATTTATTCTCGATTTCTGTCACTAGTTCGGGCAGGTTGGCGGCCGTGGATGAGATTTCGCGAACGTTGTTGGTGTGCTTTTGAAATGCGTTGGGCAACAGAACTCTAACCGACATAACTTTCTCCCACAAAACTGAGCGCCTGGTTGACTGCATTGCGCTCTTCCACAAAATTTTCAAAATCGGTAAGACGTGGACGGATGGCCTGGTTTTGCTCATAGGCGTCTTGCAGGCAGTCGGTCGTCTTTAGGCCGTTGCCGGTAATGCAAACCACGGTGAGCTCGTCCGGCTGGATGCGGCCATGCGCATAGAGGCGCGCGGTGACGGCAGTGGTTACGCCGCCTGCGGTCTCAGTAAACACGCCTTCGGTCTCGGCCAGTTCCTGAATCGCGGAGACAATCTCGACATCGGACACATCTTCAGCCCAGCCGCCCGACTCTCGAATAGCCCTGGATGCGTAGGGGCCGTCGGCCGGGTTGCCAATGGCCAGCGAGCGGGCGATAGTGTTGGGGCGCTGCGGCTCAATGACGTCGGTGTTGTTCTTGACCGCGGTGGAAATCGGCGAGCAGCCGGTGGCCTGTGCCCCGAAGAAGCGCACCGGCTTGTCTTCCACCAGGCCGAGCGCGACCAGCTCCTTGAAGGCCTTGCGGATTTTGGTGATGAGCGAACCGCCGGCCATGGGGCAGACGATGTTGTCAGGCAAGCGCCAGCCGAGCTGCTCGGCAATCTCGAAGCCGACGGTCTTTGAGCCCTCGGCATAGTAGGGGCGCAGGTTCACGTTGACGAAGCCCCAGTTGTAGCGATCCGCAATTTGCGAGCAGAGGCGGTTGACGTGGTCGTAGTTGCCCTCGACCCGCACCAGCGTCGCGCCGTAGACCTGGGTGTTGAGAATTTTGGCCGGCTCAAGGTCGGCGGGAACCAGGATGAAGGTTTTGAGGCCCATGCGGGCGGCCTGGGCGGCAACCGCGTTGGCCAGATTGCCGGTGGAGGAGCAGCCGACAGTGTCAAAGCCGAACACCTTGACATTGGCCAGCGCCACGGCCACCACGCGGTCTTTAAAGCTGAGAGTGGGCAGGCAGACGGCGTCATTCTTGATGTAGAGATTGGTTGCGCCGATGTGCTCACCCAACCGCGGAGCCTTCATCAACGGCGTGAAGCCGGCCGGAGTCTGGGGATCATAGGAATCGGGCACCGGGAGCAGCGCGCCATAGCGCCACATGTTCAACGGGCCGTTTTGGATAGCTTCGCGGGTGAAGCGGGTGCGGGCGTAATCGAGATCGAACGTGACCTCAAGGGGAGAAAAGCACTCATCACAGATGGAAAGCGGTTGAATCCCGTAGGACTTGCCGCATTCGCGACATCGCAACTCGTAAGCAATCGTCAAGCGTCCCTCGCAGTATGCGAGTGACTGAAGTGATACGAGCGTGCGACCGGCTCAAAAAAGATGAGCGAACCTGATAGGACTCGAAGTACCTTGCGAGCCGCCTCGGCGAAGAGTGCTGAAGCGACTCCCGAATCTCATGTTCCCCGTTACCGGGCAAGAGTTGACACCATACTCCCGATTTGCACGGGCAGGTTGTCGTGGCGTCACAGGGCTCGTCCCTCAACCACTCTGCATGAAACTCAGGCTTGCTCTTTGGGAGCAAAACTGATTGTTATGTTTTTATCACAGTGCCAATCGTGGCGCAAGACGGAATTCAGCGAACGGCGTTGAAACGGCGCCGAACTGGCACGGGGTGTGATCGGACTGGCGACCCAAACCGCGCTTCCCGCTGAGTCCAAACTTTATTTCCAGCAGTTGCAGTCTATTTCACCCGGAAAGCGCAGAATAAAAATTGACCGCCGAACGAAACGAAAATGGGGCCGTTCCTGCCCGCCGGTACCTCCGCCCAGGCAGCCACCCCCTCCCCCCCTGCAATCTTTGGTAACCACTTCAGTTAATTAAGTGGTAAACTTGGCTGGCAGAGTACAATCCCTTGAAATCTTAATAAAATCAATAGTTTAGCGAAGAAGCCCCGGCCTCAGAATTGAGACCGGGGCTTCCTTGCTGTGTTTGTGGCTGCGCTAGTTGGCGTAAATCCGCACGTATTCGACCAACATCGGCCCTGGGAAGACGGATGTGCTATCCGGATTGCCGGGCCAGCTTCCGCCGACGGCGAGGTTGAGGAGGAGGAACTGCGGGCCCTGATCGAAGGGCCAGGTGCCGCCACCGGGTGAACTGGGTGTGAAGGTCTCATAGACGTTGCTGGGGCTGTCAACGTAGTACTCGATTTGCCCTTTGGACCAGATCATGCCGTAGGTGTGCCAGGCGGCCGCGGAGAATCCACTTGTAGTGTAGGGGTTACCGGCGTTCAGGTTGGGTCCGTGAATGGAGGACTGGGCCCAATCGTAGCCGGGCGCCGCACCACCGCCGCCAGGGCCGCCGAAGGGTGTGTCAGCGCCGTCGATGTGCTCCATGATGTCGAGTTCCCCGCAGGCTGGCCAGGGGTCTGTATTGATGTTGTTGCCGAGCATCCAGAAGGCCGGCCACATGCCTTGTGACTCGGGGACCTTGATTTTCGCTTCGATTCGCCCATATTGGAAGCTGAAGAGGCCTTCCGTCTTCATTCGTGCTGAAGTGTAGACTCCAGTGGAAGGCTGCTGGGCGACGATGTTCAGTCCGCCGCCAGAGGCTACGAAGGCGTTGGGGCTGCTTGGATTGCAGGGCGCGGTGGTGGAACCCCATGCGCAGTAGTTTTCGAGCTCGTTGTTTCCGAAGCCGCTGTTGCCCGTGTCATAGGTCCAGATGGCTGGATTGGGCGAGGCGTCAGTGGTTCCGGAGTTGGCGAACTCGTCGGACCAAACCAGAGTGCCCGAAGGAATGCTGGCGCTGAACGCCTGAGTTGCAACGGCGCTGTCTCCAAAGCCGGCTGCGACGGCAATCGCATTGACGCTGATATCGGATGAAATGAGGATAGGCGCCACGTAGATCTGCGAAGAGGTGGTTGGCGTTGTGCTGTCCAGAGTGTAATAGATGGTGGCGTTGGGTGTGGTTGTAGACATACTTACAATCACGGCACCGTTCTGCGCTCCATTGCTGGTGGATGTTGTGATGGATGGCGCAGCCGCCGCACCCGCGCTCACCGTGAAACTGGTAGTCGCCGTTGTCGCCGCATAGTTGCCACTTGCCGCCTGGCTGGCCTGGAGGTCGACCGTACCGGAACCGGTCAATGTGACTGTCGCGCCTGAGATGGTTGCGGGGCCACTGGTGACCGAGTAGGTAATCGCTCCGCTCGAAGCCGAACTGGCGCTCACGGTGAATGGAGCGTTGCCGAAAGTTTGAGTTGCGATGGCCGCGAAGGTGAGCGTCGGCGTCTCCGCATTGACCGTGAAAGTTGTTGCTGCGGTCGCCGCGGTGTAGTTCCCGCTGGCCACCTGGCTGGCTCCCAGCGCGACCGAGCCAATGCCGGTGAGGGTCACTGTTGCACCGGAAATGGTGGCCGGTCCGCTGGTCACGGAGTAGGTGACCGCCCCGCCCGAAGCCGAGGATGCGCTCACAGCGAACGGAGCAGCGCCGTAGGTCTGGGTAGGAATTGCCGCGAATGCGAGGGTCGGAGTGGTGGGGCCGGTGGGGGTGGTGGTGCCGCCGCCGCCGCAGCCACCAATTAAGACACAAGACAAAAGAGCTGTTGTAAACACTGCCGCAGCAATCCGCATTTAAAGGATCTCCCATTCAAGGCGGGTTAAGCCATGCTTGAACCGCCGCACCCATGAAAGCACTAAGACAATCGATGCGTCAAACTCTATTTGCGTGGTGCAAACAAAACCGGGCAGGCGGGCGGTCTGGCATCGATTCGGATTCCCGAAAGAAGCTATTCGGGAATCGGGGGCAGATGCTTTCGAAGAGCCTGGCGGAGGCGGATGCTGTCAGCCTGCTCGACGGCTTGCTGCAAGCGCGCGCGCAACTCGGCGTTGGGTGCGATGCGGCTGAGGGCCTCGATTGCGTCGGGGGCCTGGCGCTCGTCCTGCTCAATGCAGGCAACAAGAAAGTCGATTGCCGCGGGGAGGCGGGTGAGGGCGATGGCGCTGAGAAGCACGCCGGTGAACCAGGGGTCGGCTCCGGCGCGGAGGCGATTTAGCAGGGCGGCGAGGGCTTCGGCAGTGCGCAACTCGGCGAGGGCGAAGGCGGCTTCGGCGGCAAGGTCGTCGCCGGGTTCCAGAGAGCGCGCAACAAGCGGGATTGCCTGGTTACCTTCAAGGGAAAGCAGCGAGGAAAAGACTGAGCCGAGCACTTCAGGCTCTGACTCGCTGGGGGCGGAGCCGAGCAGCGCGCGCAGGCGAAGGATGAGGGCAGCGCTCACGCCGCCGACATTGGCGATGGCGCGGGCAGCCTCAACGCGGACGGTTTTGTCGGTGTCCGTGAAGGGTTCGAGGAGTGCGGTGAGGAGGTCGGAGTCGGAGATGCCGGGGCAATCAACCAGGGCGTGTGCGCAGGTGGCGCGCAGGGTTCCGGCCGAGTCGATGGGGGGACCGAAGCTGGGTTCCATCTGGCGGTGGCGCATGCCGCGCAGATAGTCGTCTTTGCTGCGATGGCCGAGAGTGACGAGCGCCTTGGCAAGCGCCTCCTTGGCCCAGCATTTTGGGTCGGTTTTGGCGGCGTCGAGGAAGAAGCGGTCGTAGGCGACGAGGATGTCGGGGAGGAGTTGGGTGAGTTCGTAGTTGGTGGCGAGGCGGGCGGCTTTGGAGACGAGGAAGTTGTTGCGGTGGGTGAGGGTTTTGCTGAGTTGGGCGATCTGATCGGGCGTGGGATCGGGGGTTGACCGAAGAGTCTCGGCGAGGGATTCAAGGCTGGCGAGTTCCTCGTCAAACCCGCGAGAGGTTGCGGCAGGCGAGGAGGCGCGGCTTGAGGGTTTGGGGGACATGGGCTGACGCAAGAAGGATAACGCAGGGGCGGATGCCAATGTTTTCTGACTGTTGGGCGGGACAGATCGAAGGCGCCGATTTCACTTTACTTATTGGTTCCGCGGGACTGTAATTTTGTCGTTGAGGCTTGATGCGGGGATTGAAAGCGTAGATCGAGACTTATCCCAAGCAGCAAGCGGTCATAAGGGGGGTGCTATGCAAGTTCCTCGCTTCGGAATCCGCCGGGATGTGAGCGTTGCGTCTGCCGGATATTTTTCGGTCCTCAAAACTGCGGGGCGGACAGTGGCGTTGCGGCCACCGGGCGGCTACCGCGTGCTCGCGGATTCTTCTGGCGCGCCGGTAACTTCCAATGAGTCTCAGGAACAGCTTGCTGCCCGCTTGGGCACGGTCAAAATTCCGCTGATTGGGGATTCGGGGATGATGGATCGGGGGCAGGTTCGGATGGGCCTGATTGTTGTGGGTGCAGCATCGTTCACATACTTCATTCTGTGGTGGATCATGCGGGGTCACCTCTGAGGCTGGCATCCGGACCCAATGCTCTTACACCGGATCGTAATTCAGATTCGGGCCCAGCCAGCGCTCGACTTCGGCGATGGTCATGCCTTTGCGCGCGGCATAGTCGGCGACCTGATCGCGGTCGATTTTGCCTAGCGAGAAGTACTTTGCGTCAGGGTGCGCAAAATAAAGGCCACTCACGCTCGATCCCGGCCACATGGCGAAGGACTCCGTAATCTGCATGCCGGTGTTGGCCTCGACGTTGAGCAGGCGCCAGAGAGTTCCCTTCTCGGTGTGATCGGGACAGGCAGGATAGCCAGCCGCAGGGCGAATTCCGCGATACTTCTCATGAATGAGTTCGTCGATGCTCAGGCCTTCGGCGCGGCCATAGCTCCAATCGTCGCGGACACGCTTGTGGAGGCACTCGGCAAAGGCCTCGGCGAGGCGGTCGGCGATAGCTTCAGCCATGATTGCGTTGTAGTCGTCATGCTCGGCGCGGAAGCTGTCGCAGAGTTGCTTGAGCCCGATGCCGGTGGTGACGGCGAATGCGCCTATGTGATCTTGAAGGCCGGTGTCCGCGGGCGCGATGAAGTCAGCAAGCGAGCGACAGGGGTTGGCATTTTCCGCATGCGCCTGCTGCCGCAAAAAGTGAAACGTCTCTTCGATCGTGCTGCGCGTGTTGTCGGCGTAAAGCGCAACATCGTCGCCAACTGCATTGGCGGGGAAGAGCCCGTAGACGCCCCGCGCTGTCACTAACTTTTCAGCTACGATGCGGTCGAGCAGCGCATTGGCCTCGGCAAACAACTGCCGCGCCTGCTCACCTTGCCGCTCATCGTCCAGAATGCGCGGATAAACGCCTTTCAGCTCCCAGGTGTGGAAGAACGGCGTCCAGTCAATATACTCGCGCAGCGTTGCCAGCGGAAAATCGCTGAGCACGCGCACGCCGGTAAACTCCGGCTCCGGCAGGTCCTCTGCTCGCCACTCAATTGGTGAGCGGCGGGCGCGCGCGGCTTCAAGCGGGACGAGTTTGGGACGCGGCGAGGCATGGGCCTTGCGCAGCTTTTCATAATCGGCGCGGTGCTGTGCGACAAATGCGTCCTTGCCATCGTCGCTGAGGAGGCTTGTGGTGACGGGCACGGCGCGGCTTGCGTCGAGCACGTGCACAACTGGCTGCGAGTAGTGCGGGGCGATCTTGACCGCGGTATGCGCACGGCTGGTGGTTGCGCCGCCAATCAGCAACGGCAGCGTAAAGCCCTGCCGTTCCATCTCGCGCGCCACGTGAACCATCTCGTCGAGCGAGGGCGTGATGAGGCCGCTGAGGCCGATGAGGTCAGCCTTCTCGGCCTTGGCGCGCTCGAGGATTTTTTCGCATGAGACCATGACGCCCATGTCGATGACCTCGTAATTATTGCAAGCGAGCACTACGCCAACGATGTTCTTGCCGATGTCGTGCACATCGCCTTTTACAGTGGCGAGTACAATCTTGCCCTGTGCCTTGACCACCTGGCCAGCAGCGGCCATGGCAAGCTTTTCGGCTTCCATAAAGGGCGTGAGATGGGCGACGGCTTTCTTCATGACGCGCGCGGATTTGACCACCTGGGGGAGGAACATCTTGCCTGCGCCAAACAGGTCGCCGACCACGCTCATGCCGTCCATCAGCGGGCCTTCAATCACGGCAAGCGGCCTGCCCAGCTTGACCCTCGCTTCTTCAGCGTCGATTTCGATAAACGCGTCAATACCCTTGACCAGCGCGTGCGACAGGCGCTCTTCGACCGTGCCGCTGCGCCACTCTTCGGCCTTCTTTTCGCTGACGGCTACACCGACATTCTTCAGTGTCTCGCCAAACTCGACCAGGCGTTCGGTCGAGTCGGCGCGGCGATTGAGAAGCACATCCTCGACCAGCACTTTAAGTTCGGGATCGATCTCTTCGTACACTTCGAGCATGCCGGCGTTGACAATGCCCATGTCCATGCCGGCGGCAATGGCGTGATAAAGGAACGCCGAGTGCATGGCTTCGCGCACTTTGTTGTTGCCGCGAAAGCTGAAGGAGATATTCGACACGCCGCCGGAAACCTTGGCGTGGGGAAGATTGGCCTTGATCCAGCGCGTGGCGCGGATGAAGTCCTGAGCGTAGTTGTTGTGCTCCTCCATGCCGGTGGCGACGGTGAGAATGTTGGGGTCGAAGATGATGTCTTCCGCTGGAAACGCGACCTCGTCCACAAGAATGCGATAGGCGCGTTCGCAAATGCGAATCTTCTCATCGTAGCTGGCGGCCTGGCCTTGCTCGTCGAAGGCCATGACGACGACAGCCGCGCCGTATTTCAGCACCGCGGCGGCACGCTCGCGGAACTTGGCTTCTCCTTCTTTGAGAGAGATGGAGTTGACGATCCCCTTGCCCTGAAGGCACTTCAGGCCCGCCTCAATGACCTCCCACTTGGACGAGTCGACCATGAAAGGGACCTTGGCCACTTCGGGTTCAGATGCGAGCAGTTCAAGAAAGCGGGTCATGGCGGCGACGCCGTCAATCATTCCCTCGTCCATGCAGATGTCGATCACGTTTGCGCCGTTTTCCACTTGCTGGCGGGCCACGCTTACGGCTTCTTCAAAGTTGCCTTCCTTGACCAGGCGGGCAAATTTTGGCGAACCGGCAACATTGGTACGCTCGCCAATCATGATGAAGACGCCGGGCTGCTGGGTAAATGGCTGCGAGCCGGAGAGGCGCAGCGGACGCGTTTCGGTCGCTTCGCTGGTGGCGATAAACGCGGCTTCGTCCGCTTTTGCCTCCATCGCCCAATAGCTCCGCGGGGGCTTGCCATCGAGAGCGTTGGCAATCGCCGCAATGTGCTCCGGCGTGTTGCCGCAACAGCCGCCGGCGATATTGATGAGACCGCCTTTGGCAAATTCGCCCAGATAGCGGGCCATGTCTGGCGGGCCTAGATCGAAGCCGGTAGCGGCCAGTGGATTGGGCAAGCCGGCATTGGGATAGCAGGAGATGGCGACATTCGATTTCTGCGCCAGTTCCTCCAAGAACGGATACATGAGGTCGGGACCGAGCGAGCAATTGAGGCCCACCGAAAGGGGCTTGACATGCTCGACGGCGTTCCAGAATGCCTCGATCGTTTGCGCGGAGATCATGGTCTCGCCGCCGCGCCCAACCGCAGCAGAGATCATGACCGGCAGTTCCCTGCCCTTCGCCGTCAACCCATCCTGATCGAAGACCTCGCGAATGGCCACCAGGGCGGCCTTGGCGTTGAGCGAGTCGAAGATCGTTTCAACCAGCAGCAGATCAGAGCCGCCGGCGATGAGTGCGCGAACCTGATGCGCGTAGGCGGCCTTGACCTGGTCGAACGTGACGACGCGAAATCCCGCATCGTCGGCGTCGGGCGAATTGGAAAGCGACACAGTCAGCGGCCCGATGGCCCCCGCCACAAACCGTTGGCGCCCGGTGGAATTACCAACACGGTCTGCCCATTCGCGGCACTGGCGAGCCGATTGCTCGTTTATCTCCCAGGCGAGGTCGTTGAGGAACGGGTCGTCCATGATTTTCTGATAAGACGCAGGGTCTTTGCGGCCTCCGTGCTCGCGTGGATCGTCGACAAAAAACTCGCTCTGAGTGATGCTGGTGGCGCCAAACGTGTTGGTCTCGATAATGTCCGCGCCCGCCTCAAGAAAGCGGCGATGAATGTCGCAGATCATCTTGGGCTGGGTCAGGGAAAAGAGGTCGCCGTTGTTGAGCAGGTCCTTGGTTGAGGCCTTGAATCGCTCGCCACGGATATCCGTTTCCGTCATCCCGTAGGTACGGATGGTGGTGCCCATGGCGCCATCGATGATGGCGATTCGACTTTCGAGGATCTCTTGAAGCGGATGCCGATGAAGTTTCTGCATTTGTCCTTACGGTTATCGGGTTTTTTGGGGAAGCGTATCAATGGTGGTTGCTGGCGGCCTGCACCGCAACTGCCGACCTGTATATTGTATGGTAGTTTGCGCTGGGGCCACCAATGCCGGAAAGCAAGGAGTCCGCGGAGTGAGTGAGGCTCTTAGTCAATTTGCTTACGACCCATTGCTCGCGCTGCTGTTTCTCGCCCTCGCACTGGGAGGAGCGCGGGCCCTGTTGCTTCTGTTCGGCAAACTGGGTGGACGGTTCGCGGATGTCGTCGGCCCCTCTTCGCAGAAACTTGCCTCATTGCAGGGATTACGCGGGGTGCTGGCTTTTTCCGTTGTAGCCCATCACGCATGCTGCTGGTATTTCTACTCGCAAAGCGGCGTGTGGTGGACCGGGCGGAGTGTGCTCTTCGATCACCTGGCGGATTTCGGCGTCATCCAGTTTTTCTACCTGAGCGGCTTTCTGTTCTGGCGTAAACTCATCAAGCGCGGTCGCGTGCCGGCTGGAAACTTCTACCTCTCCCGCTTTATCAGAATCGGCCCTGTCTACTATGTCGCTGTGAGCGCGGCCATCGGTCTGGGGCTGGCTTTCAGCGGCTTCCAGTTACAGGTTCCGGCGTGGAGCTTGATGACTTCGCTGCTGCCCTGGCTGCTGTTTTCGATTGGTGGACGGCCGGAGGTGAATCATGCGGATATCCTGCGCATCACATGCGGAGTTACGTGGACACTGGCGCTGGAGTGGCTTTTCTACCTTTCACTTCCCTTTCTTGCATGGTTCGCACGCAGGGCGTGGAGGCTGGTGGTTTACGCCGCGGCTTTTGGCGCGCTTTTCCTGCTCAGCCGGCATTTGCGTGGCGCAATGGCGGCGCCGACAGGGCTTTGCGCAGCCGCATCAATGGCGGCCGAGTATGCGAAATTCATGCTGATCGGTTTTGGCGGCGGCATGCTGGTTGCGGCAACCGAAGGGACTCTGCGCGAGAGGCTGCGCAGTTTGGACCGGAGTCGGAACTGGATTGTTCTGGCCTGCTATGTCGCATATTTAGTGATCCCCGGAATCGCCGGCCTGGGCCAGGTTTTGTTGCTTGTTGCGTTTGCGCTGCTTGTGCAGGGCGCCGACCTGTTTGGAATTCTGGTCAGGCCGAGCACGCTGCTGCTGGGCGCGATCAGCTACCCGGCCTACCTGGTGCATGGCATTGTATTTTACGCCGCAATGCGTTTGCGGGGTGGGATGCAGGCGGTGCCGGCAGGATCTTACATGGCTGAGACCGCGGCTTGCCTGGCAGCAATTCTGCTGGTGGCGACTGCGATGCACCTGTTTGTAGAGCGGCCGACGATGGCGCTGTCAGAGCGGATTGCGCGGCCGGAGCATTGACTTATATTAGATATGACATAGATGCAGAGGTCTACGATGGCGCTGAAGGTTAAGGCTGACCTGCTGGATGCGATTCGCGCTGAGATGGAACGTCAGACATACTCGCAACAGCAACTGGTGAATATTCTGGACGAACACCAGCCTGCGGTGAGCAACCTGATGCGGGGAAGGATCAACCAGGTCAGCGTTGAAAAGCTGTTGCGATACGCCGAACGGCTGGGGATGAGGACGCAATTGAAAGTCCTGCCGGCTGTCGGGTCCGTGACGGCAGCTTGATGAGTTGGATTCACTTTGTTGCGGCGGCCGCAGGAGACTCGGTCGCAGCATTTTTCCCGCAACAATAGCCAGCGGGCTTTTGGGGAGCTTGATGCGCAATCGGCTTCCGTGAGCTGACTTCGACGTTTATGACCGGACTGTTCTGGATGGAGATGGGTGCAACCGGGCAGGCTGATTGCTTAGGTTGCTCGGACGTCCCCAATTTGCTGTGAAGAAATAGAGTTAGCCAAAGTCCGCATCCTATCATGACAACGTGAATGGCCAACCATAGGTACCCGATAAGCGTTGAATTGCCGAACCTATGGCTATCCATCTCACTTCTAAACTTAGTAAGTGCGACCCTGTCAGGTGAGCCTGAAGGCCCGAAGAGGTGATCTTCTATCGCGTGGCGATATCCTCCGAAGTAAGAATGCGCCCTCTTGATTTTTGTATTTAGCAGACTGCAAACGGCCAGTCCGAAAAGACCTAGAAAGACAATTACCCAGGAAACCATCCATTGGTCAGGCTTGAAGTCTTTTGTCCCGATGAAGGTGAAAACAGCGGCTTGGCCGGCAATCACGATTGTCGTAACGGCGGAACGCTCAGTTTCGAGATGCCTTCCGTGCTCTGTGTGCTCCTCATATTGGGACTTGTAGAACTCGAGACGGCCGGGGGTGGCGGCCGCGGCGGGTAAGGGGTTGTTAGGCACTCGAGCGTCCTCCCTCTTCAAGCGCAGCAATCATAATTTTGTTTCAATGTGGGTATAGAAAGGCTTGCCCCGAACTATAGCCTGAGACGACCAGCGAAATCAATCGAATTAGAATTCGATTCTTTCAGAAGATCAAATAGACAGCGTTCGCCAGCCAAATTGGCCGTCAAACGCGGGCAGCTGTCCGTTTGATCTCACTTGGCCGGGGTCAGCGACGCCAGCGGCACCAGCATGTCGTTCTTGCGCATCACCAGGTTGGTGGCGTTGAGCGTGGCCAGTTCAAACCCATGACCGTGGGTGATGGCGTCGGTGGGGCAGGCTTCCACGCAGTAACCGCAGAAAATGCAGCGGTTGTAGTCAATATTGTAGACCTTGGCGTAGCGCTCTGAGGAGGATATCCGCTGCTCCTCAGTGTTCTCGGCTGCCTCAATAAAAATGCAGTTGGAGGGGCAGGCGGCGGCGCACAAAAAGCAGGCGACGCACTTTTCCAGGCCGTTTTCGTCGCGCTGCAGCACGTGTTGGCCGCGAAAACGCTGCTCGAAGACGGCTCCGCGCAGGGGGCCCTTCCCATCGGGATAGTTCTCAACCTGAGTGGGCTCGAAGATCTCCCCGAAAGTGATGCTCATGCCCTTGGCAATGGCGGCGACGTTGCGCACAATCGACATGAGGCAAGTATAGATGAATCTGGGGGAGAATTCACGGCGAGTATCAAGGTGCCGTGCCGATTGCCGACATGCGCGACGGGCAGGCCATCGGGGACAGTGGTCCGTTGCAGCTTGTAACCAGGGGAGAAAAGCGGCCGGCTCGCTGGGTGCGCAATCTTGTCGCGATCCGGGTTCGGACGGCGGAGTGATTGCGCACCCTTGAGCCTGGTTGACCCTAGCGGGGGTGCTCGTCTTCAGGCTTGGGCCTGGTGGCGGGATGAGGAGCCGGCTTTGGCGCCTCGTGGGGAGCAGGCTTTGCTTCAGGACGTGCCTGCGGGTGCGGCGCGGGGTGCTCCTCGACGCGTGGAGCGGGACGCGCCTCGGGATGCGGAGCGGCGGGGTGCGCCTGGGCACGCGGATCCGCATGCACCTCGAGATGGCCCGCGGGCCTTGGTTCCATTGCCGGAGCGTGTTCCGGAGCCATGATGTGCGGGGCCGGGGCGGCAACTGGGTGCACGTCGTGATCGGCCATGACCGGCCTATCGACGAATGCGTTCACCGGGCGGCCATGATTTTCAGAGACAAACTGTGCCTTGTTTGTGCTGGCTGTGCGCTCAATCTGGATTTGCGCGGTCATGGGCGGGGCGTGGGGTTCGCGGAAGGCAACGATCTCCGCAGGGCGAGGCCGGATGTTGATGCCGCCCCGGCCGCCATTGAAGCTGATGTGAATTGAAGGCTCAGGGACACGGTACTCGTAAACATTGTGCACGACATTGACGTTGATGTTGTTGACGGTGCGGTTATAGAAAAAGTGTCCGCCGTTCCAATATCCGCCCTGATAGCCCGTGCCAACGTAGCCGAAACCATAGTTGATGCCGCCGTAGAAGCCGATGTGCGGGCCCCAGTAGCCGTGGAAGAAGCCATAGTGGTTATGCGTCCAGCCCCAGTAGCCAGGCGTCCAAAGCGCCCCTTCATAGGGAGCCTGCACCCATACTCCGGGGACCCAGAAATAGCCGGCCGAGGCGTAGTTCCAATAGCCGGGGGTCCAGATGTAGCCGTCGCCCGGGTCTGCCGGCTGCTGGTACACAGGCAGCGGAGGGGGCGGCTCGGGAGCCACAGCCGCGGGTGTTTCTCCATAGCTTGCGTCGTCGACGGTTGCTGTCGAGGTATCGTTGGAGGCGTAGGTCGCGGGGGCGCTGGTTGCTGAGCTGGTTGCTGCGCTGGTTGTCGCGGTCTGGGTTGCGTCCGATGTTGCGGGCGCAGGCGATGCTGCCGAAGATTGGTCTGTCGTGGTGGAGGCAGGCGCCATATTGGCCGCCGCGGGGTCGGTCGAGGGATTCGCCGTTGTTGCGGTGTTTTGATTTGATTTGCATCCGGCGGTAGAAAGCGCGACCGCCAGGGAGAGCAGAGCAATTGGGGAAATCCGGATCAAACGGTTCATTTCACTTCTCCAGAAAAGTTTAGATGCTATGCACGGTCCTCAAGTCTACCGCAGGCATGCATCGTCGGGCTACTTAGAGAGATAAACCCGCAGGGCAAACGCATTTGGAAGCACAAGCTCTTGACCTTGTCAGGGAGATGCTTTTGCGGGGCGAATCGAGGTGGAAAAACAGAGCAAGTTGGGATGGTTGTGGGTGCGCGAATTTCGACGTGCAAAAGTGCCATTTTTTGCTCTAAAGTGCCAGTTTCGATGGTGTTTTTGGCGTTTTTTTGCCCGAAAATGGGGGTTTGTGTTTACCG
>Ga0302187_10000725_pt1 | contig 29340 bp, 20 predicted proteins | sample II_Bog_E1_3_FD_202120 | JGI IMG/M metagenome (GOLD analysis project Ga0302187, IMG submission 202120) | Peat permafrost microbial communities from Stordalen Mire near Abisko, Sweden - II_Bog_E1_3 | ecosystem: Environmental > Terrestrial > Soil > Wetlands > Peat | place: Sweden: Abisko...
AGGATGACGGTTACGTGCGCGGAGGTACCTTCCCCGAAGGCCCGATGCGTCCTGCCGACGGCGCGCAGCGTGGCTCGGTGATGGATATGCCGGTGTACCCGGGCGATCCGCAGTCTCCGGGTGTGGGCGCGAAGAAGGGCACCACCGGCCTGATCCCGCTGGACAAGGTGCAGACCATCACCAAGGTTCCGGTGATGCCGATCTCGTATGCTGATGCTCTTCCGTTCCTGGAGGCGCTCGGCGGCCCGACGGTTCCCGATGCATGGCGCGGCGGCCTGCCGATCACCTACAGGACCGGCCCCAGCGTCGTGAAGGCTCACTTCGCTGTGTCGTTCAACTGGGATCGCAAGCCTCTGTATGACGTCATTGCGACGATCCCAGGTGCCGTGCACCCCGAGCAGTGGGTGATTCGCGGCAACCATCACGATGGCTGGGTAAACGGTGCAGGCGATCCTATCGCCGGTGCCAGCCCGGAGCTCGAAGAGGCACGCGGTCTGGGCGAGCTGCTGAAGCAGGGCTGGCGGCCTTCGCGCACCATCATCTACGCCTGGTGGGATGGCGAAGAGCCTGCGCTGCTGGGTTCGACCGAGTGGTCCGAGTACCACGCCAAGGAGCTGAAGGAGCATGCGGTCGCTTACGTGAACTCCGATGGCAACAGCCGCGGTTTCTTCCGTGCGGAGGGTTCGCACTCGCTCGAGAACTTCGTCAACGGCGTCGTAAAGGATGTGGAAGATCCCGAGACGCACATGCCCGTGTGGCAGCGCGCATCGCTCGCGGCGCGGGTTCGCGCAGGCCGTGGTGGTGAGGGTGGAGAAGGCGGAGCTGGCGACCGCGGACGTGCGGATACTCGTATCGGTGCGCTCGGTTCCGGCTCGGACTACTCCGGCTTCATCGATCACCTCGGCGTACCCAGCCTGAACATCGGCTACGGTGGCGAGGATGAGGGCGGCGGCCAGTATCACTCCATCTACGACGACTTCTACTGGTACACGCACTTTCAGGACACGGACTTTGCCTATGGCAAGGCGCTCGCGCAGACCGGCGGCACGATGATGATGCGGCTGGCCGACGCGGACGTGATCCCGTACCAGTTCACTGACCAGGCCGAGACCTACAAGGGCTACGTCGGTGAGATCGAGCGGCTCGCGACCACGATGCGTGCGCAGATCAAGGAGCGCAACGAGAACATCGCGATGGGTGCCTACAAGGCTGCGGCGGACCCGAAGAAGATCAGCTTTCCTCCACCGGTCGACGTGGTTCCTCCCTACTTCAACTTTGCTCCGCTGGACCAGGCGTCGGATGACCTGACGGCTGCTGCGGCGGCGTACGAGAAGGCCTTCACGACGCATAGCGCAACAGCAGGCAACGATGTGAACCTTGAGTTGATCAAGGTGGAGCATGCGTTGACTGACAGCAAGGGGCTGCCGAATCGTCCGTGGTTCGAGAACATGGTCTACGCGCCCGGCTTCTACACCGGCTATGGCGTCAAGACTTTGCCGGCGGTACGCGAGGCGATCGAGCAGAAGGACTGGCCGATTGTGGATACGCAGATCGTCCGCACGGCAGCTGCGCTCGAACGCGAGGTGGAGATCCTGAAGGTCGCGACTGCGGAGCTCAACGGCAAGTAGTAGGGACGAACAGAACGACACAGCAGGTGCTGTCCGCGTGCCCAACCGGCACACGGCAGCACCTGTTTTCTTTGGCCCAAAAGCGCTCGGCGCACATCGTTCGTCTCACATCGCTCATCGCATATTGCGAGTACATCGCCTGACGCTGAAGTTGGGAGAGCCGTCCGCTGCGACCGGGCACGAGATACTTGCCGGGAAATTGCGGTTAGCAATTCGATCTGACTAGAGAATGAGCCTGAAGTTACTTTTTGTAACTCTCCCACATCGCTGCCGGAGGCCCTATTTCGTTTCCGGAAACTCCGTTAGCTTTGGGTCGATCCGTCCGGGACCGCATTTTGTGGGCGCGCCAACTTCGTCGATGATGTGGCGGAAGCCGCCATTGGTCAGCAGGCAGACGGTGACCATGTCGTGGAAGCGCACACCGGGCGTCCTGGGTACTTCGAAGGCATGGGTGACGAAGACATCCGGGTACGTGAAGACGCTGTAGACGCCGAGGCCCCAGGCCTCATGCTGCTTCACGGTGTCCGCGACCTTGTAGGCCGCCCAGCCCTCGGTTCCAGGGGCGCTGGTGTACGCGGCCTGGGTCGGCGGATCGTAAGGGATCTCCGACTGGTAGAAGTAGGTGCGTCCGCGCTCGCCGTTCCATTGAACCTGGAAGCGCTGATGATGCTCGACGAAGAGGCCGTAGATTGTCACGTCATCGCCGTTCACGAGCAGTCCGGTATTGCTGAGGTTCTGCGTCCAGCCCACGCCCTTGCCGTGGTCGGCCCGCCAGATCCAGGTGTGATCGACGATTGTTTCCCGGCTGTTGATCTCGAGGTTCTCGTCGGCGCGGCCAACGTTGGCGCCGCCTACACGAAAGAAGACGTCATGCAGCGCGATTGGACGATCCCCATGGTTGGCGTTGCTACCCGGTGGTCCTACCTGCACAAGCACGGATGACCGCTCCTCACCCGCATCGATCAGCAGACCCGCGAGATCGATGCTATCGGCGTCGGCGGTCTCGATGGCTGCCGTGCCACGGGTGGGCCTGAGCGTGGCAAAACCCAGGCCCAGGACGACGGTGTTCGGCCGCGTGACCCGCAGGGACTCGGTGAGTTCGTAGGTGCCCGGAGTGAGGAGGAGGTTCTTCCCGGCGGCGAGTTGGGCATTGAGGGTTGCGGCTGTATCGCGAATCGGGCTCGCGACGTAGACCTCGGAGAACGGGATGCTGCGGGCCTCCGGTTGGGAGCCATGGCCCCAGCTTGTGCCGGTGGTGTCTTTTTTCAGTGCTGGAACCACAATCCGCCAGTGCTCCGCGTCGTCGGCGACGAGGTAGGGCTTTTCGAGCTCCAGCGGCGTGCGATCGACGCGTGTGAACGTCGGGTGAGGCCAGTTGCCTGCGGGAGCCTGCGGCACTCCCACGAAGACCATGTTCCAGTTCGAGCCCGTCCAGCCCTTCCACTCTGCATTGCGGGAGATCCATTGCTGCTGTGGGCCGGCGTCAACGGCTCCATCAACCAGCGTGTCGGAGATCCACCCTCCGGAGGCCCATCCCTGGTGCACATGCAGTGTGAGTGCTCCCAACACGTGCAGACGGCGGACGGGAGCAGCCTGGGAGACGGCCCACTCCAGGATGCCGTCGATGGGGGTGACGGAAATGTTCTCCATCGATCGCCAGAAGGTCGTTGTGGCATTGTCGTCGCGGCTTGCGGGCTCGGCGTAGATGTCACCGCTCAGGTGGGTCGCATCGGGCGTCGTCCCCAGCCCAGCGACCTCGGTATAGAAGCCGATGGGCAGGTTCAGGTGGTAGTCGCCGGGAAGAAAGAGGAAGGCATGGCGTCCCGTGCCGAACTCGCTGTGACGCTGGAGCGCGTAGATTTCGTCGATCTTCTGCTGCATCTCCGCCCGTGGAGTCGCGGGAGAAAAGATGGTGACGTTGGGGCCGAGGTCCGGGATCTGGGCGCGAGCGGCAAGCGCCAGTCCGAAGACGGTCAGGGAGAAGCGGAATTTCATTGCGGACAACAATAGCTCATGAAACAAGCGTTTGTCTCTTGGGGTGCTAAGCTACAGCCTCTCGCGATCCGGGTCTTGCAGAATGCTGTGCCTCATTGGGATGGCTCCGTCCGCGATCAGCCGGGAAGAGCACCTTTGCGAGATCTAGCGGTGGCCCGGGCAAAGGGCGCCGCTTGGACCCTCGTTATTCGATTGAACTAGACTGACAGCGTCCATGCCCCGCAAACCCGCTGCTGAAGCCAAACCCGGCGAAGCGAACCGGCCCGTAAGTCTCAAGATGCTCGCCGAGCATCTTGATCTGAGTCCTGCGACCGTCTCCTTCGTGCTGAACAACGCCCCCAACCGCTCGATTCCGGAGCGCACGCGCGAACGTGTGCGCGAGGCGGCGAAGAAGTTCGGCTACAAGCCGAGCCACATCGCCCGCTCGCTGCAGGGTAGCCGCACGTTCACCATCGGGCTGCTCCTGCCGGAGATTGGGAACGGCTATCACTCCCAGGTGTTGGAAGGCGCGGCCGACGTTCTGATGAAGAACGGCTACTTCTTCCTCACGGCGCACCACCGGCACAAGGTGGACCTGGTCGACGAATACCCGGGGCTGCTGATCTCACGCGGGACGGAAGGGCTGTTGTTCATCGACACGCACCTGGACAAACCTCCCTCGTGCCCTGCCGTGACCATCGCAGCCCACGCTCCGCTGGCGGGTGTCTCGAACGTGGTGCTCGATCATGAGCGTGGCGCGGAGCTGGCGATGGGCCACCTGTACCGGCTGGGACATCGGCGCATCGTGTACATGCGCGGGCAGGAGTTCAGCTCGGACTCGCGTGCCCGCTGGGACGCAACGCTGCATGTGGCGCGCTCGCTGGGGCTCACCATCTCTCCCGAGCTCGTGATTCACCTCGACCGCGACAGCCACTCGCCGGAGCTGGGTTACGAGCGCATGCAGCAGCTGCTGATGCGCCGGAAGGACTTCACCGCAGTACTGTGCTTCAACGACGTGGCGGCTTTTGGCGTGATTCGTGCGCTGGCCGATGCGGGCCTTCGCGTGCCGGACGATGTCTCCGTGGTGGGCTTCGACGATATCCTCGCGGCGGAGTTCTATACGCCGCGACTCACGACCATACGGCAGCCGCTGCAACAGATGGGTGCGGCTGCGGCTTCGCTGTTGCTGGAGAAGATCAAGGGCGTGAAGACTGCTGAGCTTACGCGGATCGAGCCGGAGTTGATCGAACGCGAATCGACGGCGCGAGCGGCGGCAGCAAAGAAAAAGAGCTAGGCCTGAGGGGCACGGCCCGGCGAGCTTGTGAGGACAACAGTCGCGAGCGCGGCCAGCAGCATGAGGCAGCCGCCGGCGAAGGAGACGTACAGGCCCCGCGTGAGGGAGTGCGTCGCATGCGAGACGATCCCGGTGAGCAGCGGCAGCGCCGAAGACCCGCAGCCCGCGACCAGGAACGCGAGGTTGCCGCGTTCGCCGTTCTCCAGCCACAACGCCAGCGCCAGGGGGTAGACGGGCCCCAGCGCGAAGCCCGCGACCAGGGCGCTGAGGGACATGCTCCAGCCAGTGTGGACCAGCAGCAGGGTGCCGATGGCCACGCTGAGCAGGGCCGGAGCCCATGTGAGGACGAGTCGTTCGCCCGAAACGGCGATTCGCGAGAACGACTGCACCAGTCGGCCCAGCAGGAGTCCCAGCCAGAGGCAGGTGATGGTGTCCAGCGCACCTGTCGAAGCTAGGCCGGAGCGGTGACTGTAAGTCGTCAGCCAGCCGCCGAGGCTGCTTTCGACGCCGGTAGACATCGGGATCACAAGAAGCAGGGCTACTCCGGCCCACGCGGCACGGCTGCGTGAGATTGCTGGGTATGCAAGCCCGGTATGGGGCGCGGTCTCGGCGATGGTGGCGGCGGAAGGGACCTCCCGCAGAACGATCGCGGCGGCAGATGCCAGGAGTACGAAGGCAACTCCGGTGCTGGTGAGCATCGCGTCGAGGTCCCAGTGCGCGGCTCCGCGCAGCAGGATCGAAGGGGTGAAGCAGGCACCGACCGACCAGATGAGGTTCAGTCGCGAAAGCTCCGCCGAGCGCGTGTCTGCGTGCCGGCGCGACTGCATGAGGCTGATGGCGGTCATCGCCGCGCCCATACCGGCGCCCATCAGGGAGATGGCGGCGAAGGCTCCTGGAGCGGACGCCAACCGCAGGCCAAGCAGGCCCAGGCCGGTGGCGAGGAAGCCCAGCGAAGCCGCACGCGCGAGCCTTCCCCGCGCCAGCAGCGCGCCCACGCTGGAGCTGAGGAAAGACAGGAAGAGCAGGATCCCGGCCTGGCGATCGTTGAAGGCCCAGCGCGCCAGCAGCTGCGGCAGCACCGTACCCGGCAGGACCACGCCAAAGGCAGTCGCCGCAAACAGAACGTAGCTGAGGCCTTCACTGGAACGTTGGTTCGACACGCGAGAGCGAGTGTATCGCGGTGGCTGGGGTCGCGGCGAGAGCTGCTGGCTGCAGCTCAATCCTCCAGCGCAGGCACGTTGCTGAGCTCATTGCGCCAACGTCTGGTCGTCGGAAATGGACTTCCAAGCACGCCTGCGGCTCGATGGGCCGATGGTGGCGCCATCTCCGCGCGTTCGGTTTATTCCAACCTGAACACACAGCTGTGCGCCGCATCACTTTCTATTCCCAGCTCCGTCAAGGAATCTGGTACGGTGTTGTCGTCGTAGCGAGAGGCTTTTCTAGTGTTCGCTGGTCCTTATTTACCGATCGTTGTACTGCTGGCTGGTGGCCTCGGCTTTGCGCTTGGACCGCTGGCGTTGGCGTGGCTCTGGGCGCGCCTGTATTCGCCGAACAAGCCAGGTCAGGAAAAGAACGCCATCTACGAGTGCGGCCTTGAAACCCATGGCGATGCCTGGGTGCAGTTCAAGCCGGGCTACTACCTTTACGCCATCATCTTCCTCGTCTTCGACGTCGAAGTCGTCTTCTTGTTGCCCTTCGCCACAGCCTTTACCAGGTTGGGGGCGGGCGAGTGTGTTGCCATGTTCGTCTTCATCCTTCTGCTGGTGGAAGGCCTTGCATGGGCCTGGCAAAAGGGTGTTCTCACGTGGTCGTAGTGTTTTGTCGTCGTCTTTGCCTCGGCGGTGGGACGCCAGGCGTTGTCTTAACTGCTGCATGAGCAACCGGGATCTTCCATGGATCAAGCACTGAAGCACGAGCTCAGAAGCCAGGGTGTCATCGCTACCACCCTCGAAGAGCTATACAACTGGGGACGTCGAAGCTCGATCTGGCCATTGAACTTCGGCCTCGCCTGCTGCGCGATCGAGATGATCGCGACGACGATGGCCCGCTATGACCTCGCACGCTTCGGCGCGGAGGTCTTCCGGCCGTCACCCCGACAGGCCGACCTGATGATCGTCGCCGGCACGATTACGAAGAAGATGGCGCCGCAGGTCGTACGGCTCTACAATCAAATGCCCGAACCGAAGTACGTGATCTCGATGGGCGCATGCGCCATCTCGGGAGGCCCATTCAAACAGGGCTATAACGTGCTGAAGGGCATCGACCGCTACATCCCCGTCGACATCTATATTCCCGGCTGCCCGCCGCGGCCTGAAGCTCTCCTCGAAGGCTTCATGGCGCTGCAGCGCAAGATCGACGAGCAGGCGCTGACCGGTGCAGGCCGTGCGCGGCACCTGAATGCCGACCTTCCCAGCGAGTTCGTGGTGCCGAAGTTCGGCGAGCATGACCTCGAGCCGACGATGAATCCGACCGTGTGGAATCCGCCGCTGGTGCAGATCGGCGTCGCTCCCAAGCCCGCTCCGGCGGTGCCTGCTGCGGCCAAGCCCGCGGTACCTCCTGCGACGGGGGGCGCATAAGCGATGACTCTGGAAGCCCTTGCAGACCTCAAGATCGAAATTGAAAAGAATGTCCCCGGCGCCGTCGTTGAGATCATCACGAATCCCAGCGTCTCGGCGCAGCACTCGCTGCTGATCGACAACGCGCATGGCCTTGCGGTGGCGATGTTCCTCCGCGATGCCCCGGAGCTCAAGCTCGACTACTGCTCGAACGTGACCGGCATTGACTGGCCGGCTCGGGAGATGAGCGAAAAGACCAAGGTCAAGAAGATGGTCGAGGGGCCCGATGGCCCGGTCGAGAAGGACGTCGACGAAGTCCGCAAGTGGACTACCCCGGCGTACCTCGAGGTCGTCTATCACCTCTACTCCATGACCCTGGGCACGGGACCTGTCATCCTGCGGCTACGCACCGGCGATCGCGGTGAAAACGTGCAGGTGCCGTCGTTCTTCTCGGTGTGGCGCTCCTGCGACCTGCAGGAACGTGAGGTCTATGACCTCTACGGCATGATCTTCGAAGGCCATCCTGACCTGCGCCGCCTGCTGATGTGGGACGAGTTCACCGACTGGCCGATGCGTCGCGATTACGTCGATCCGGACGACTACGAGTACGAACCCACCGCGCATGATGATGTTCTGAAGCGCGCGAAAGTTCACTATCCGGCAGCCGCGCCGACGGAAGGGAACGCATGAGCGCGACCGCAATGCTACCACCCGCAGCCATGCTGCTCGATTCGGAAGAGGGATCGCAGTACCTCGAAATTTCGATGGGGCCGCACCATCCTTCGACGCATGGCGTCTTCCGCATGAACGTGGTGCTGGATGGCGAGACAGTCATCAAGCTGAAGCCGGTCTTCGGCTACCTGCACCGCAACCACGAGAAGATCGCCGAGAACGAGACCTACCTCGGCTCCATGCCCTATACGGATCGGCTCGACTACTTCTGCTCGCTGACCAACAACTGGGGCTATGCCCTGGCGGTCGAGAAGCTTGCTGGCATCGAAGTGCCGGAGCGCGCGGAGTACATCCGTGTCATCACGGCCGAGCTCACGCGCCTTCAGAATCACGCTTCGCTGGTCGGCTTCCTGATGCAGGATATGGGCGCCAGCGGCACGCCGCTGATGTACGCCTTCCGCGAGCGCGAAAAGATCCTCGACCTCTTCGAAGCCCTGACCGGCGCGCGCATGATGTGCAACTACATGCGCTTTGGCGGCTGCCGCTGCGATCTTCCCGCGGGCTGGTTGGATTGGGCGAAGAAGGTCGTTGCCTCGTTCCCGAAGTTCCTTGACGAGTTCGAAACGCTGCTGGTCGGCAACGAGATCATCATGGCGCGCACCCAGGGTGTTGGCGTGTTGTCGCGAGAGCTAGCGATCAGCGCGGGCATCACCGGCCCCATGCTGCGTGCCTCCGGCGTGAACTACGATCTGCGCAAGGTCGACAAGTACGGCATCTATGATCGTTTCAGCTTCCGTGTGCCGCTGGGCGACCATGGCGATGTGTATGACCGCTACATGATGCGGCTGCTGGAGATGCGCGAGAGCCTGAAGATCCTCGACCAGGCGATGAAGGACATTCCAGAAGGTCCGTTCACGGACCCGAAGACCAAGGTCCGCAACTTCCGTCCCAAGCCAGGCGAGGCCTATGGCCGCATCGAAGCGCCGAAGGGCGAGCTTGGGTACTACCTCATCAGCGATGGTTCGCCGAATCCGTATCGTTATCGTGTGCGGCCGCCGAGCCTCATCAATCTCACGGTGCTTGAGGATATGTGCCTCGGCAAGAATGTGGCCGACGTGGTGGTCACGCTTGGTTCGATCGATATCGTCCTGGGCGAGGTCGATCGCTAGCAATAACGCGCTTCGCTGTGGGCGGAGCAGTGCAACAAGGTTTGGCTTTGAATGAACGTGCGTCCGCGTAATGAAGCGCGCGGATGACGCAAGGGGACAGGTTGTATGGTCGGTTCAGGAATTCTGAAGGGTCTGGCGGAGACAGCCCGCAACTTCGTGGGCAGCTATGCCAGTGAAGAGCGGCTGACGACCGTCGAGTATCCAGAGGAGAAGCTGCCGCGTATTGAAGCCAGCCGCAACTTCCCCTTCCTCGTATTCGATGGCGATGACTGGCACGCTGGCATGCGCTGCGTCTCCTGCCAGATCTGCGAAAAGGAATGCCCGCCAAAGTGCATCTACATCGAGAAGAGCACCGACAAGAAGCCGGATGCCGTGGGCAAGCCGCAGGCATATCCAGCGCGCTTCGACATCGACATCTCGGTCTGCATGAGTTGCCAGATCTGCGTCGAGGTCTGCCCCTTCGATGCAATCAAGATGGACAACGCCTTCGAATACTTCGCTACCGATCGCTTCGGCGATCTTGTACTGGACAAGCAGAAGCTGTCGAGATCCAACGAGTACTACCACCAGATCCATCCCACCGAAGCCGCGAACGTCGATGCCGAACTTGCCGCGGCGCGCGCGAAGGCCGCACCTAAGCCTCCTGCCGCTCCTGCTGCAGCAGCGGCACCCGCTGCTGCAAAGCCCGCCGCTGCTCCTGACGTGACGGCCAGCACAGCAAGTAAGCCCGCTGCCAGCGATCCTGCAAAGGAGAGCAATGGCTAGCATGAGCACAGGATTCGCGAATCAGGCAGACCAGATCTTTGTGGTGCTGAAGGGCGCTGTGGTATCGCACCTCCCGGTGATCCTGCAGCCCCTGGTCTCGGCCATCATCTCTATGGTCGGCGTGGTTGCCGTCTTCGCTGGACTCTTCGCGCTGACCACGGTCTTCGAGCGCAAGGGCCTGGGCCGCATGCAGAACCGGCTCGGGCCGAATCGCGTTGGCCCCTTCGGCTTCTTCCAGCCGGCGGCCGATGGCATCAAGTCGCTGACCAAGGAAGATCTTGTACCGCGTGCTGCGGACAAAGCCGTTCACTTCCTCGCGCCGGTGGTCCTGGTCGCCGCGTCATTCCTCGGCTACGCCGTACTGCCGGTCGGGCGCAACATGGTGCTCACCAACCTCGACGCGGGCGTGCTGTACTTCTTCGCCGCTGGCTCAATGGTGGAGCTTGGCGTCTTTATGGCCGGCTGGTCGAGCCATAGCAAATACTCGTTGCTCGGTGCGATGCGTGCCGTCGCGCAGATGATCAGCTACGAGGTGCCACTGGTGCTGGCCTCGATCACCGTCATCATGACTGCGGGCTCGCTGTCTACGGTTGATATCGTGGCGAAGCAGGCGCAGTACACCGGTACCATCGCGCACTGGTACGTCTTCACGCCCTGGGGCTTCGCGGGCTTCATCCTCTTCATGATCGCCGCAACAGCCGAGTCCAATCGTTGCCCCTTCGATCTACCCGAAGGCGAGAGCGAGATCATCGCCGGCTACTTCATCGAATACTCCGGCTTCAAGTTCGCGCTGTTCTTCGCTGGCGAGTATCTCGGCATGCTGGCAACGAGCGCGCTGGCAATCACGCTCTTCCTCGGTGGCTGGTCCTCGCCGTTCTCGTTTTTTACATGGGTTCCTTCGTGGATATGGTTCTTCGCGAAGTTGCTCACGCTGATCTTCTGCTTCATCTGGGTGCGCGGCACGCTGCCTCGCCTGCGTATGGATCAGCTGATGGGGCTGGCCTGGAAGTTCATGCTGCCGATGACGATCCTCAACCTCTTCGTAGCTGCCGCATGGCGGTTCGTTCCGGGAGGCTTGCCGGTGCGCTGGTTTGTCTGCGCGGCGATGCTCGTGATTCCGTTCGCGCTGCTTAGCCGCGGCCTGCGCTCTGAGAAGAAGCTGCAGACCCGAACCTATCGGTTCGCGGAGTGATTCGATGACGATCCTCTTTCTCATCCTCGCGGTTCTGGCCATCGTTGGTGCTTCGGCAGCCATGGCATTTCGCAGCGCGGTGCATGCCATCCTGTCGCTGGCGCTGGCTTTCGTCAGCCTCGCCATCCTCTACCTCAGCCTCGATGCACAGTTCGTAGGCTTCACGCAGATCATTGTGTATGTCGGTGCCGTCGCGATCCTTGCGGTCTTCGCCATCATGATGACTCGCAGCGACAGCGCGCATCATCACTCGGAGGTCTTCTCGAAGAGCTGGCTGACGGGCCTCGTTCTTGCGGGAGGAGTCTTCACCGTGCTCGCATGGGCCGTGCTGGGCGATAAGACACAGCACGCGGCAGCGGATACTCCGGCCCCGGTGACAACCGTCACGCAGATCGGTGAAGCGCTCATGCAGCGGTATGCGTTTCCGTTGGAGATCATGGGGCTGTTGCTGACGGCGGCATTGATCGGTGCGGTGGTGCTGGCGATGCCTTTGCTCTCGAACAAGTCCGCAGCCAATCCAGCAGCCAAAGGAGACGCGCGATGACACCGTTGAACGGTTACCTGTTGCTCGCGGCGTTTCTGTTCTCCATCGGCCTTGCCGGCGCGCTGACGCGGCGCAACGCCATCCTCGTACTTGCGGGTATTGAGCTGATGCTCAACGCCGCCAACCTCAACTTCATCGCCTTCTGGCGCTACGGGGCACATCCCGAAGCACTCACCGGAACGATGTTCGCAATCTTCTCGATCAGCATCGCCGCAGCGGAAGCCGCTGTCGGCCTCGGCCTGATCCTTGCTGTCTATCGCCACTTCAAGACCACCGATCTCGATGAGATCGACTCGCTCAAGGGATAAGCGAGCGGGACTGCACGCACGATGACGAACACACCCTGGATCGTTCGGAACCTCTGGCTGATACCCGCGCTGCCGCTGCTGGCTGGCGGGCTCATCGCCCTCGCCAAGCAGCGACACCGCCGCTTCGCCTCCGCTGCTGCCATCGGCTCCATGGTGGTGGCCTTCCTGCTCGCGGCTGTTGCCTTTCGCGAGGCGGTGGCGCATCCGGAGTTGAAGCAGGTCTTCAACGTGCCGTGGTTCCAGGTCGGCAGCGATGTGCTGAAGCTTGGTTGGATGCTCGATCCTCTGACCGCTGTGATGTTGCTGATGGTCACCTTCGTCGGCACGCTGATCTTCATCTACTCCACCGGCTACATGCATGAGGACGAGAACTTCACGCGGTTCTTCTGCTTCCTCGCACTCTTCGCCGGAGCCATGCTTGGCGTGGTTCTTTCGAACTCCCTGCTGCTGCTCTTCATGTGCTGGGAGATCATGGGCCTCACGTCGTACCTGTTGATCGGCTTCTGGTTCTTCAAGCCGAGCGCAGCAGCCGCTGCGAAGAAGGCCTTCCTGGTCACGCGCATTGGTGACCTCGGCTTCTTCCTTGGCATGTCCTGGCTGTATGCCCACACCGGCACGCTGCTTTTCTACGATGGCGGCGCTGGCTGCCTGGAGCACTTTGCGATTGCTTCGCTGGTGGCGCACACCACAGCCTTCGGCTGGCCGCTGGCGACGATGATTACGCTGCTGCTGTTCTGTGGCGCGGTGGGCAAGAGCGGGCAGCTTCCGTTGCACGTGTGGCTTCCTGACGCGATGGAGGGCCCTACTCCGGTCTCCGCACTCATCCACGCGGCAACGATGGTGGCTGCGGGCGTCTTCCTGATGGCGAGGATTTACCCGATGGCTAGTGCGCATGCACTCGGGATTCCGGAGCTCTCGCCCACACTCGCGCTTGAAGTGATTACCTGGGTCGGTGCGCTCACTGCGATCTTCGGTGCGTTTTGTGCCGTCGCTCAGTTCGATGTGAAGCGCATCCTGGCCTACTCCACGGTGTCGCAGCTCGGCTACATGATGATGGGCATCGGTGTCGGCGGAGTCTCGGTGGGCATGTTCCACCTCATCACGCATGCTTTCTTCAAGGCGCTGCTGTTCCTCGGTGCGGGCTCGGTGATTCACGGTTGCGACGGCGAGCAGGACATCCGCAAGATGGGTGGCCTGCGGGGCTACATGAAGATCACGTTCTACGCCTATGCCGCTGGCACGCTGGCGCTGTGCGGGTTCCCGCTCTTCTCAGGCTTCTGGTCCAAGGATGAGATTCTTGGCGCGGCCTTCATCTGGAGCGTCTCGCGCATCCCGTTCTACCTTGGCGCGTTCGGTGCGCTGCTTACGGCCTTCTATATGACGCGGCAGATCGCGTATGTCTTCGCCGGCCCGCTGCGGCTTTCGCAGTCGGAGATGGAGGTTGCGATCCACGCAACGCATCACGATGGCGCGGACCACAAGCATCATCCGCATGAGAGCCCGTTAGTGATGACCGTTCCGCTGATCCTGTTGGCGTTCTTCGCTGCCTTCCTAGGCTTCGCTGGCACGGCCGCATGGCCCTGGTTCCAAAGTTTCCTTGAGGGCGGGTCTGCGACGGTGAGCTTCGCTGCGTTCACGCATGCGCTTCCGCTGATGCTGGTTTCGATTGCATTGGTTTTCCTTGGTATCGGTATCGGATGGGCGATCTATCATCGCCGCCGCATTACGGTGGCCGCTGAGGCTGATCGCCTGCAACAGGCGCAGCCGCAACTCTTCGCCTTGCTGCAGAACGCCTTCTATATCGATTCGCTGTATCGCGCGACCCTCGTGAGGCTGAGCGACTTTCTTGCGGTTCTCGCTGATCTCTTCGACCGCTTCCTGTGGGGTGGCCTGGTCAAGGTCGTCTCGGGCATCACGGTTGGCATCGCGCATCTTGACAGCTTTATCGATTCAAACGGCATCAACGCAGGCTTCGACGAAAGTTGCGAGGCCGTCTCCTCCGGAGGCAAGCTCAGCTCGATGCTGCAGGCCGGCCGGGTGCAGGGCTATCTTCGTGCCATCGGCGCAGCCTTGATCGTGCTTGGCGGACTACTGCTGTGGACGATTGGGAGGCGCGCATGAACACCTCCTTTCCCTGGCTCAGCTTGCTCACGGCAATTCCTGTCATTGGAGCCGTCCTTACACTGCTCGTCGGCCGCAGCAAGAGTTCTGCACGTTGGATCGCAGTGGTCTTCGGCGCGGTCTCGCTTGTCGGTGTGCTCTGCCTTTGGCACGGCTTCAACGGGACCTCGGGTGCGCTGCAGTTTGAAGAGCGCCATGCCTGGGTGCCGGTGCTGAACGTCGAGTATCGTCTCGCTGTCGATGGCCTCGGCCTCCTGATGTTGCTGCTTAGCGCCATCGTAACGCTGCTGGGCATGGGAGCGTCGTGGAAGATCTCGGAGCGCGTGCCGCTGTACTACGCCCTGGTGTTGCTGCTTGAGGCCTGCCTCTTCGGCGCGTTCACGGCGCTGAACTTCGTGCACTGGTTCACATTCTGGGAGCTCAGCCTCGTCCCCGCGTTCTTCCTCATCAAACTATGGGGCGGCCCGCGTCGCTCCGCCGCTGCCACACAGTTCCTCGTGTACACGATGGTGGGCAGCGTCGCGATGCTGCTCAGCTTCCTCGCGCTATACCTTGGCACGGGGCAGTTCGACTTCACGGCACTCGCACAGCTCGCGCAGTCGGGCTTGCTAATGCCGCAGACCTTCGCTGCGCTGCATATCCAGCACTTCACGCTGCATGGCTTCGGCATGCTGCTGTTTGCCGGAGCGTTCCTGGGCTTTGCGGTGAAGGTGCCCATCATGCCCTTCCACACCTGGCTGCCCGAAGCGTATAGCGAGGCACCCAGCGGGACCACCGCGCTGCTCACGGGCGCGATGTCGAAGATGGGCCTCTACGGCTTCCTTCGGGTGCTGCTGCCCATCTTCGGTGTGCAGATGCAGTGCGCGCACACGCTGCTGCTGTGGATGGCCGCGATCACCATCGTCTCCTCGGGCTTCGCGGCGCTGGCGCAGAAAGACCTCAAGCGCATCTTCGCGTACTCATCGATCAACCATCTCGCATATTGCCTTCTCGCGATCTTCGCGGTGGCTGGTGCCGGTGGCATGAACCCTGCGAACGTTGCGCAGCAGCAGGCGGCGCTTACGGGCGTGATGTTCCAGATGTTCAACCATGGCCTCACCGCCGCGACGATCTTCTGGTTCATCGCCCTGATTGAAAGCCGCAGCGGCGGCATCCGTGGCCTCAATGATTTCGGTGGTCTGCGCAAGGTCGCTCCGGTCTTCGCGGGCCTCATGGGCATCGCACTCTTTTCTTCGCTTGGCCTTCCCGGCCTCAACGGTTTCGTGGGCGAGTTCCTCATCTTCCGCGGCTCGTTCCCGCTGGCTATCGCCGCCACGTCGGTCGCAGTGCTTGGCCTGCTGCTCACCGCGATGTTCGTGCTCAACGTGATTCAGCATGTCTTCGCCGGGCCGCTCGCACCGCAGTGGTCGATGTTCCCGGATCTCTCCCGCAACGAGCGCATGGCACTGGCTCCTGCAATCGCTTTGATGTTCCTGCTCGGGCTGGTTCCGCAGCTCATCCTTGGTCCTCTTCACGGCACCATCATTGCGATGGTGCAACAACTGAAGTTCTAGCAACTCCTCACCGGTCTCGTACGCATGCTCGCCTGGACGATCTACATCTCGATGGGTGCCGCCGCCCTCCTGCTTCTGCTGCCGCGGCGAAGCGCGCAGGCTGCGCGTGTGATCGCGCTGGCTGCGGCGATCGGCGGCTTCGTGGTCGCTCTGCTGGGCTTTCTCGCACAGCGGCCGGGTGAGACAGTCACCATTGCCCGTGTGCCCTGGGTCCCGACGCTCGGCATCGAATACCATCTTGCCGCCGATGGCATCAGTGCGAGCCTCGTGCTGCTGACTGGCATTGTCGCGATCACCGGTGTGCTCTTCAGCTGGAACATCGAAGAGCGCGCGAAGGAGTTCTTCGCGTTCTTCCTTCTACTGATCGGCTCGGTGTATGGCGTCTTCCTGAGCTGGGATCTCTTCCTGCTCTTCGTCTTCTACGAGATAGTCATCATTCCGAAGTACTTCCTCATCACCATCTGGGGAAGCACGCGGAAAGAGTATGGCGCGATGAAGCTGGCGATCTATTCCTTCGTCGGTAGCGCGATGGTGCTCATCGGTCTTATCGCCGCCTACGTCGTCGCCGGGGCGCATTCGCTTTCGCTCGATGTGCTCGCGGGCCATTACTTCCCGCAGCACTTCCAGATGTGGGCGTTCCCGCTGGTGTTCGTGGGCTTTGCGATTCTTGCCGGCCTGTGGCCCTTCCACACCTGGGCACCCACTGGCCACGTCGCTGCGCCTACTGCGGCTTCGATGCTGCTCGCGGGCGTGGTGATGAAGCTCGGTGCCTATGGTTGCCTGCGCGTTGCGATGACGTTGTTCCCGCTGGGCATGGCCCCGTGGGGCTTCCACTTCCTCGGCTTCGGTTCCTGGCGCGATGTCTTTAGCATCCTTGCGGTGATCGGCATCGTTTACGGCGCGACCGTGGCGATGGTGCAGAAGGACTTCAAGTTTGTCATCGGCTACTCGTCGGTGAGCCACATGGGCTTCATCACGCTGGGCCTCATGACGTTGAACCTCACCGGTGTCACCGGTGCAGTGATGCAGATGATCTCGCATGGTCTGCTCGCGGGGCTTCTCTTCGCGGTGGTGGGCCGAATGGTCTATGCACGCACGCATACGCGCGAGTTCTCAAAGCTCGGGCCGATGCAGCTCTACAAGGTGATTCCGTTTGCCGCCTTGACCTTCATCATCGCCGGGATGGCGAGCATGGGACTGCCGGGCTTCAGCGGCTTCATTGCGGAGATGATGATCCTGCTCGGCGCCTGGAAGGCTTTCCCAATGCTCGCTGCTTTGACTGGCGTGGGCATTGTGCTGGGCGTGGTTTACGTGTGGCGCGCGATGCAGAAGGCTTTCTTCGCGGGCGACTCCCACAGCGCAGCGCAGCCGCCGGGCGAGCACCGTGAGCCGATCCCGCCGATCACTCTACCGGAGAAGCTTGCCGCGGGCATCCTCATCGCCTCAAGCATCTTCGTCGGTGTCTACCCGCAATTTCTGCTGCGCGTCATCCAGCCAGCCCTGAACTCGCCGCTCTTCGCGGCCCTGCACAACGGAGGCTGGCAATGATCGCGACTCCGTTCCTCGATCTGCTGCATCTCGCCTGGCCTGAGCTCTTTCTGGACGTCGCAGCGCTGGTGGTCGTGGCGATTGACCTGCTCGTCCTGCGCCGCCGGTCGGTAGCTCTGCGCTTCAGCTTCGCGGCAGCCTTCACCGCGTTGGGTTGCGCGATTGCAATCATCGCAATCCTCACGCGCCCGATCGATGGTGGCGTCTTCGGCGGCATCCTGGTGGGTTCGCCGCTGATCAGGACCGTGCAGGTACTCATCCTGCTGGTCACGATCGCTTGCGCGCTGATCAGCACGCGCTCCGACTTCACCGAGCATGTTGGTGAGTTCTTCCTTCTGCTGCTGCTCGCGACCGAAGGCGCACTCACGCTGGTTGCGACGACGGACCTGCTGGTCATCTTCGTCTCGCTGGAGCTGCTTAGCCTTTCGCTCTATGCGATGGCCGCGGCGGATAAACGCAGCAAGCGCGCGGCAGAGGCGGGGCTCAAGTACTTCCTCTTTGGCGGCATGTCGGCGGCGTTTCTGCTCTTCGGTTTCAGCCTGCTCTATGGAGCGACCGGCTCAACGAGTCTGCCGGTGATCGCGTCGAGCCTTCACACGCTGACTCCGCTCGTCGCGATTGCCATCGTGATGACGGCCATCGGCTTCGGCTTCAAGGTCGCTGCTGCGCCGCTGCACTTCTGGGCTCCGGACGTCTACCAAAGCGCCCCCGCACCGGCTGCGGCGTTCATCGCCTCGGTCTCGAAGATAGCAAGCTTCTTCGTCTTCTTCGAGCTGCTGCATGCAGGGCTTGGTCCCGTTGCAGGCAGCGCAGCGTGGGCTCACTTCGGCGCTGGTTGGTCTCCCATCATCGCTGTGATCGCCGCTTGCTCCATGGTGCTTGGTAACCTGACTGCGTTGGTGCAGACCAGCGTTCGCCGACTGCTTGCGTATTCGGCGATCGCGCATGCGGGTTACATGCTGGTTGCCATCATCGCCGGCACACCGCAGAGCCTCGCTGCTCTGCTCTATTACGTCTTCACCTACGCGTTGACGACGGTGGGTATCTTCGCGCTGGTCGCCATCGTGGAGCGCAACACCGGCAGTGACTCGCTGGCGAGCTTCAACGGGCTGGTTCGCCGGGCCCCGTTCCTCGCGGTCTGCCTGTTCTTCTTCTTCTTATCGCTTGCGGGTATCCCGCCGCTCTCTGGCTTCTTCGCAAAGTTCTTCCTCTTCACCGCGGCCCTGGCCTCGCCGGGCGGCTTCGGGCTCTTGTGGCTTGTCGTGCTGGCTATCGCGATGAGCGCGGTATCGCTCTTCTACTATCTACAGGTGCTCAAGCGGGCGTTCGTGACACCAGCCGAAGAAGGCGCGCCGGAGTTCGAAGTGCCATGGTTCACGCAGGCTGTCATTGGCGTGCTGGCATTACTTACCGTGCTCTTCGGTTGCGCCCCGAATCTGCTGCTCAGCTGGTTCGAACACGTGATGTAAGCGCGCTTGAAGTGGCGCGATCAAAGATCGTGAGCCTGCTGTTCCCAATGCTGCGAAGGCTCTGCTAGACTGGGCCGCCTTACAAGTCGCGAGCACCGTGGGACGTTCGCACACCTCGTCCATTCAACGCCATCAACTGAAATGAAGGAGACTCGCGCATGACCTCTGAGCAGCTTAAAGAGATCGTCGATCAGCGCATGCGGGACCCGCACGTGCTGGGTCGCGTTGCCTGCAACCTGCGTAGCAGTGCACCCGTCGAGCAGAAGCATCATGACCAGAGCCTGTTCCAGGTGAGTTGGGAAGATTGCGGCGACTTCTGGCGCGCCACCGTTGCTGAAGATGGCGGAGCAAAGCTCGCGCAGGTCGATGTGCATGAGAACGGGACGACCCGCGTGGATGCGTTTGCGCCCGCAAGAGTCACCGTCTCGCCCGACGAAGAGCTCCTCTGCATCACGCGCTACCGCGCATAGCTCGCGACGTTACTTCGCTGCAGATGGCGTGGCGTCTTCGTTCCACGCTGCGCCTGCGGGGAACTCGAAGCGTGCCAGCGACTCCGGCTTGATCTGGATGCTGTAGCCAGGTTGGGTCGGGAGCAGGTAGTGTCCGCGGCGGATGCGCACCGGATCGAGGAAGTGTTCGTGCAGATGGTCGACGTACTCGATCACCCGATTCTCAAGCGAGCATGAGACTGCGAGGAAGTCGAACACCGAGAGGTGTTGCACGTACTCGCAGAGTCCCACGCCGCCCGCGTGTGGGCAGACAGGCACTCCAAATTTCATGGCCATCAGGATGATGGCTAGATTCTCATTCACTCCGGCGACGCGGCAGCTGTCGATCTGGCAGACGTCAATGGAGCCAGCCTGCAACAGCTGCTTGAACATCACGGCATTGTGGCAATGCTCGCCCGTCGCGATGCGCACGCCGGTCTCGCGGCGGATGCGTGCATGGCCGAGGATGTCATCGGGGCTGGTCGGCTCCTCCATCCACCACACATTCACTTCGGCCAGCTGCTTCGTGCGCTCGATCGCGGTCTCGACGCCCCACTTCTGGTTGGCGTCGACCATCATGTAATTGTCTGGGCCGATGGCGTCGCGGACGATGCGCGCCCGGCGCAGGTCATCGGCAGCCTCACCGCCCACCTTGAGCTTGAAGTGCGTCCAGCCGTCAGCAAGGCCCTCCTGGCACAGGCGGCGAATCTTGTCCTCGCTATAGCCAAACCATCCAGCGGATGTGGTGTACGCGGGATAGCCGGTGGCTTCGATCTGCGCCAGACGTTCTGCCTGTCCCCGCTTGCCGTTGCGCAGGATCGCGAGCGCCTCTTCGGGCTTCAGCGCGTCAGCGATGTAGCGGAAGTCGATGGCCGCAACAATCTGCTCCGGCGTCATGTCCGCGAGCAGCTTCCACACGGGCTTGCCTTCGGCCTTCGCGTAGAGATCCCACACCGCGTTGATGAGCGCGGCGCAGGCGAGGTGGATGACACCCTTCTCCGGCCCCAGCCACCGAAACTGCGTATCGCCGGTGATCTCGAGGTAGAAGCCGTTGAGGTCGGAGGTGATGGAATCCAGGGTGCGGCCCTCGACGCGTTGGGCAAGGTAGCGGAGGGCTTCCACGCACAGCTCGGTGCCGCGGCCCAGGGTGAACGTGAGGCCGTGGCCCTCAAGGCCGGTGTTGGTTTCGAGGATGCAATAGGCCGCCGAGTAGTCGGGGTCCTTGTTCACGGCATCGGAGCCGATCTGCTCGCGCGAGGTAGGGAAGCGGAGATCAAGAACACGGGCGCGCTGAAGAATGATATCGGGCAAAGGGGCTTCCAGGGTGCTGCGGCGTCCATGCAAAGTTAGCGTGGATGGCTGGCAGAAAAAGTCTAAGTGTGAAAAAACACTTTCGTCAATGAAAACACAGTCCAGCGAGAGGATAGCCGGCCCGTGGAGATTTTTCAGCCGAAAGCCGCTTTGACATTCAAAAGCTTGAGACGGTAGAACGAAGTCGGCGGGTACTACCGCCCATGGAGCGGATGAAGCCGATGTTTGAGTACACGGGAAAGCGCGTCGTCGTCACGGGAGGCGCAAGCGGCATCGGTCTTGCCATCGCCAGGGTCTTCGCCCAGCAGCACGCGAGCGTAGTCATCGTGGACCTCAACCAACAGGCCGCCGATGGGGCTGCTACAGAGATCGCAGCCGCCTTTGACGCGACGGTGGAGAGCGTGGCTTGCAACGTGGGGGAGGAAGCCAGCGTCGCCGACGCCTTCGCGAAGATCGGCGGTCCCATCGATGTGCTGGTAAACTGCGCCGGGATCGCGCATGTGGGTAGCCTTGCGTCCACTTCACCAGCGGACTTTGATCGGCTCTACAACGTGAACGTGCGCGGCACGTACCTCTGCATGCGCGCGGGGCTTGCTCCGATGCTCGAGAAGGGAAGTGGTGTGATCCTGAACATGGCGTCGATCGCTGCGACGTCAGGGCTGAGCGATCGCTTTGCCTACTCGATGACGAAGGGCGCAGTCCTCTCGATGACACTGTCGGTCGCGAAGGACTACCTGGCGAAGGGAATCCGTTGCAACTGCATCTCGCCGGCGCGCATCTTCACACCCTTCGTTGCGGGGTTTCTCGCGAAGAACTATCCGGGCCGCGAGGAAGAGCAGAAGAAGGAGCTTGCCGCGTCGCAGCCCATCGGACGCATGGGCACACCCGAGGAGGTCGCGTCGCTGGCGCTCTACCTTTGTTCGGAAGAGGCGTCGTTCCTCACCGGCGTGGACTATCCGATCGATGGTGGCTTCTTCAACCTTCGTTAGAACATTTCTTCTTGAGAGTTCATTCGGGCTTCGAGTTTCATGGGCGTTTTCTCCCAATGAAAACGCTGCTGCACTCATTTCCGGGATGCCCAGCAACAGGAGAAATGTTCTAGCTGGCGTGCTGCGTCGTCTGGGCAGCCACGTAAGGCAGCGGCCTCTTGACGGTGACGGGCCTGCGAACCACTGCCGGCTTGGCGCGGAGGATGTCCGCGGCACACTCCATCACGATGCGGCGGAAGATGCTGATCGACCGCGACTCATTCCCGGTCATCGAGGCCATGCCAAGCTGCAGACCTGGCAGCGTCTCCTGGAAGGGCTTGGCGACGACGTCCGGAAACATGCAGAGTGACATGGACTCCGCTGCGATGACTACACCTTCGCCTGCAGCGGCGTAGGCCATCTGCACGGTGCAGCTTTGTGCTGCGTCTACGATGCGGGGCGTGATGCCGAAGGGCGCGAAGATGGAGTGCAGCCATGGCTGATGGAAGCGGCAGTCCTTCAGGCGCGTCGCGATGATGGGTTCATCGCGCAGGTCCTCAATGGAGAGCACGGACTTCTGCGCCAGGCGGCTTCGCGATGAGACGACGGCCACCAGCGCATCTTCGCCGATGGGGTCGAAGACCATGTCGCGGATCGGGAGCGGGCCGACCATCAACAGCATGTCGACCTTGCCTTCCGGCAGGCGCGCGATCTGTTGCTCGGTGGTGAGGTCCTGGATCTCAAGCTCGAAGTCGGGATGTTCTGCCGCGAGTTTGCGCAGCACAGAGGGCAGCAACACGAACTGACCAACAGGGCCGCAGCTTACGCGCAGTCGAAGCCGGGTATGAAGATTGCTCAGGCAGTCATGCGCATTATGGACAGCGTCCATGATGGTTTGCGCATACTCGCGAAACGCCACACCCGCATCGGTAAGCCGCACCTGCTGCCGATCACGCGTAAAGAGCTTCACACCGAACGCTTCTTCCAGTGACTTGATCTGGAAGGTGATGGCGGGCTGGCTCATAAAGAGCACGCGAGCGGTCTTGTTGTAGTTCAGCAGATCCGACAGCGTCAGAAAGCATTGCAACTGCCTGATTCGGAAGTCCAAGGAGTGCTCCGGTTCATGAGAGAAACACGTGCGCGCTGCTACGGGCTGGCCAAGCATGGGGTCAACGTCTGAATGGTGTTGTTGTGAAGGGGAGCGACGCAAAATCCTTCAGTAGCGCCGATTTTCACGAACATATCACATTCTCTATCACGAGCTAAAAACTTTTGATTAGACAGCCCAACCGATGGCGGTTAGGCTCACGTCCAAGACCCCAATCAAACCAGTGGTGAGTTCTCCATCCTGGTAACGAAACCGTTCCTGGGCATTGCGGGTCGCACCTTGTCCGCCGCAATTCAGCCCGAATGATGCGTTCTTAGCAGTCACCAGCCAGCCGGTTCCACGCGCCCTGCAGAGCTCCCTTCGCGCGCTTGGAATCTTGTCTCTCCAGTGATCGTGTTGTTTCAACGATCTTCGCCACCGCCGCTCTCCGCAGGCGGAAGGGCTCTTGTCGTCTTTTCGCAACACCACTCTCACGAGGCAGACCCACTGATGGTTCGACCGTTGATTCGAAGCTTCTTCGTCCTGGTTGTATCGACCTTCCTCCTTTCCGTGGCTGCGCAGGCGCAGCAGACGGGGCTCAGCGGTGTCATCGCCGACACACAGGGAGGGGTGATCTCCAACGCAACGATTGAGGCGAAGGTGACCGGTGGTGCGGTCTACCACGCGAAGTCGAACGGCCTCGGCACCTGGGTGATGCCGAGCCTTGCGGCAGCGGACTATACGATCACCGCTTCGGCGCCGGGCTTTGCGACGGTGCAGAAGCGAGTGTTGCTGCTGGTCGGCCAGGTGGCGACGGTGGATATGACGTTGCCGGTGGCAAGCGCCTCGTCGAGCGTGGTTGTCGATGCTTCGGACCAGACGGCGATCGATACGACGTCCTCTGCGGTCGCCGGCAATATCACTCCGGATGAAGTGCAGGATGTGCCCGTAAACGGCCGCAACTACGTGCAGCTTTCCGCGCTTGTGCCCGGCATCAAGGCGAACTCCTTCGGCAACACGCCAGCAGCGTCAGGCCAGTCGACCAACGGTGGCGATGCCGAGACGGGCAAGTTCCAGATCACGCTCGATGGATTGCAGTTCTCGCAGGACTCGGTGGGCTCGAGCTTCGGCCAGCCGCACATCTCGCAGGATGCCATCAGCCAGTTCCAGATCATCACGGATCGCTTCGATGCCACAAGCGGCCGATCCGCGGGCATTTATGTCAACGTGCAGTCGAAGACCGGCGCGAACACGATTCACGGTTCAGCATTCGGTTACTTCCGCAACTCCTTCTTCAACGCGGCTGACCCGGTAGCGAAGAAGGTCATTGACTTCGCGGACCAGCAGTACGGTGGCACCTTTGGCGGCAAGATCAAGAAAGACAAGATGTGGTACTTCGGCTCGTATGAGGGTGAGCATCAGCCCGGCACGCAGACGCTGACGCCCTATGTGACGACCACGGCAGGTGCGCTCATCACGCACCCCAGCATCCTCAAGATCAACGAGTACCTGGGCCGCGTGGACTATCAACGCAGCGAGAAGAATCGCTTCTTCCTTCGCGGCGATGGCTTCAAGCAAAACACAGACTTCGTGCCCCAGAACAACGAACTGACGCAGTCGTACACCTCGAGCGTGACCTCGGATGGGTATGTTTTCGACTGGAACCATAACGTCAGCGCAAACCTCATCAATGATCTTCATGCGGGCTTCCACTACTTCCAGTTCCAGAACACGCCGTACTACAACAACAACTCCATCGTGCTGACGCTTCCTTCCGCGACCGTCGGTGAGCCTTATAACGAGCCCGAGATCTTCGACCAGTACACGCAGCAGTATCGCGATGATCTGTTCTGGCTGAAGGGCAAGCACTCGATCAAGATGGGTGGCGAGTATCTCTACACCGTGCATGGCGGCGCGTTCCCGCAGTATCTGCGCGGCGGCCTGACGACCTGCAGTTCCTCGCAGACGGCATCGCAAGCCCTCTACAACACGTTCTTCCCCAACGGCACTCTCGATCCGACCACCTGGAACTACACCGCGATCAATAACTACTGCGACAAGGGCGAGATATTCACGCAGGCGTTCGGGCAATACAACATCAACATCAAGCGCAACATCATCGGCGTATGGGGACAGGATGACTGGAAGATTCTTCCGCGCCTGACGCTCAACCTGGGCCTGCGTTATGACAACGATCTCGGCGCGTATAACACCTCGTATGTTCCGACGCCCGGCCTGCTGACGCCGAACACCAATCCCAACGCCAACTTTGCCCCGCGTCTTGGCTTCGCGTATGACCCGGGTGGCGATGGCAAGACTTCGATCCGCGGTGGTGCTGGCCTTTACTTCGCCGATCAGGTAGCGAACGCGGTTATCGACGAAGAGCTGTACTCCAGCACGGCACGCGCGTTGCAGGCCACGTTGAGCGGTACGAACCTTACACTGCCCTCGCCGTTCGCCGGTCAGAATCCGACCACGAACCCAACCAACTATGTGACGTCGCCGCAGCCCATCCTTCGTGGCGCGAAGACGCCATACGCTCTGCAGGCGTCCTTCGGTGTGGCGCGTCAGATCGGCTGGCGCACCAGTATTACTGCCGATGCGGTGCACATGCGGGTGTATGACGACTACACGGCCCTCAGTGGCAACCTGCTCGCAAACCCGGCGAACGCCGAGCAGAACCTGAACCCGACGACTGCGATCAACGCGACCAATTACGCTTCGCGCTCGTGTGGCAACGGCGGCATCACGCTGGACTCTGTTTCGACGCTTGCAACGGGAGCTCCCGGAGGAGCGGCAGCCAAACAGGTGTGCAACAACCTGTTCGGTGGATCGGTACGCAACTTCTCCACGCAGCCGGGTGCCGGTGTCATCGCGGACGCGTTGCAGGTAGGCGTGCAGCATACAGTGACCAAGGGCTTCACGGGAGCGCTGGCCTACACGTGGGGTCGCACCAAGAACTCGACCAACGGCGCGTTTGGTTATCCGAACAAGCCCTTCATCCCCGGTCTGCAGCAGGAGTGGGCCAACGGTACCGACGATCAACGCCACACATTGACGGTGCACGGCTCCTACAACTGGAAGTACGGCTTGTCGCTCTCTTCGCTGTATCACTTCGGTTCCGGCCTGGCGTTCGCGACCAGCTCCGGCTCTACCGTAAACGGCTACTCCGGTTCGACGCGTACCTTCGGCGCGGGCGTGACTCCAGTGGCTCCGGGCTTCACCGGGACCTGCCCGACCGCGACCTGCACCACGATCTACGCGCCGTTGTCGAAGGTCTCCTATGACGCGGGCTATGGCTACTACGTGATCCAGCGCGACGGTTTCCGCGGTACGCCCTACCAGCGCCTCGACGCGCGACTGCAGGAAAGCTTCCCCATCCACGAACGCTTCCACGCGATTGTGGCGGTGGAAGCCTTCAACCTCGCCAACCATCCTAACTACGGAAACTTCGCGACCGCCGCGACCACCGGCACCGGAACCAACGCCTATGGTCACCCCACTGCAAGTTCGGGGAACCCGCTGGAGTACTTTGGACGTAATCTACAGTTCATCGGTCGTATCAACTTCTAAGCGCTGTTCGATGGCGCGGCACAACGCTTGAGGGCGTTGTGCCGCGTTCCGTTGTCTTCACCTTTGAGAAGAGAAGGTTGGTTGCATGCTCCGCGTGGTTGCCCGTTTTGCCCTGCCCCTTTCGGTTGCGTTGGTCGTTGAAGCTTCGCTGCATGCTGCGGGACCGCCGCAACGAACCATTACGGTCACTGAAGGCACGAACGTCCAGGTGACGGTCTCGCCTGACGGCAAACAGCTGCTGGCCAATCTCCAGGGCCTGATCTACTCGATGCCAGCAAGTGGTGGCATGGCGAAGGAGATCACGCAACCGTTGCAGGAGGCCTCGCATCCGGACTGGAGCGCGAAAGCCGGGCTTGTCGCGATTCAGTCGTACGCGGGCGGCACGTTTCACATCTGGACGATGAAGCCTGACGGCAGTGGCCTGAAGCAGGTGACGACGGGGCATGGCGACGATCGCGAGCCGCACTTCTCACCCGATGGCAAGACCATCGCGTTTACCTCCGACCGCGCCTTTGAAGGCTCGTACGATATCTGGACGGTCGATGTGGCGACGGGCAATCTCAAGCGCATCACCTCTTCCGCAGACGATGAGTTCGGCCCCAACTGGACGCCCGATGGAGCTTCGCTGGCGTTCATCAGTGGCACGGGCAACGCTGGACATGAGATCAAGCTCGTCGATGTGATGAGCGGCAAGCAATCGACGCTGGTCACGCTTCCTGCAACGAAGGGAACGCTGGAGGCGCCGAGCTTCTCTCCTGACGGCCGCAAGCTGGCCTATGTGCGCTTCGACACCGCCGATGCTCCGGTGGGCCGGCCTGCGATGATCGACGACTCACACCTCGTTGTGATTCCCGCGACAGGTGGAGAGCCGCTCTACGAAGGCAAGGCTGCGGATACATTCCCCTTTCCTGCCGTGTGGCGCTCCAGCTCGGAGCTTTACTACACGGGCAATGGCAAGATCCTGAAGACCAATCTGCTCGAAGGCACTGAGGTCGCGGTGAGTTTCTCCGCGCAGATTCCTGCGAACAGGCCCACCTACACGCCGAAGAAGTACGACTTCGATTCGACGGCCTCGCATCGCATCAAGGGCATCTATGCTCCGGCACTCTCGCCGGACGGCAAGAGTGTCGCGTTCGTCGCGCTGAACCAGGTGTACGTGATGCCCGTTGGTGGCAAGCCCATCGCCATCACGCATGACATGTTCTACAAACAGGGTCCGGCGTGGTCGCCCGATGGCAAGTGGCTCGCCTATGTCAGCGATCGCGATGGGATCGAGAACGTCTACCTGCACGATATGAGCGCGGCCAGTGATGCGGGCGACAAGCGCGCTCTGCCGAGCGAGTCCGCGCAGATCATGCCCGCATGGTCGCCGGATGGCAAGCTCATAGCCTTTCAGGATCACACCATGGCGACGATGGTCGGCGATCTCGCGACGAAGAAGATTCGCACGCTGGCTCCAACGACGTTCTTCCCTGGTCGAGCTGCGTTCGCGCCGAATGGCAAGACGGTCGCCATCGCGACGATCAAGCCCTACACCAAGCGCTTCCGCGAAGGCACGAGCTCCATCGTGACCGTTGACCTTGCGACGGGCAAGCAGATGACCTTCTCCCCTGCGCCCTTCGAGTCGGTCACGACGCGCACCGAAGACGGCCCGATCTATTCGCCCAATGGCAAGGCGATGGCCTTCGTGATGGATGATCTGCTCTATGCGATGGACGTCGATGCGGACGGGCATCCGATGGGCAAGGCATACGCGCTCAACGACGAAACCACTGATGCTGTGACGTGGAGTGGCGACTCGAGCAAGATCCTCTATCTGCACAACGGCGAGTTGAAGCTGCTGGATCGCGCGACGAAGAAGACGGAGACGATCCCCGTTGACCTCACGTTCGTACAGGTCAAGCCGACCCAGAAGGTGCTCATTCACGCGGGCCGCTTTTGGAAGGGCGAAGGTTCGCAGGAGCTTACCGACGTTGACATCCTCGTGACGGACAACCGCATCACCAGCGTGATGCAGCACAGCGCTATGCCTCCCGCGGGTGTGACTCGCGTGATCGATGCGAGCAAGGACACGGTGATGCCGGGCATGTGGGAGAACCATGCGCATCCGGACTCGGACAATGGCATCTACTACGGCGCGCGCATGGGGCGCTTGTGGCTGGCGTACGGCGTCACGGAGCTGAAGGGACTCGCCGACAACGCGTATCGCGGGGTGGAGCATCGCGAGGTGTACCAGGCGAATCTCGCTCCGGGGCCGCGGTTGTTCAACACGGGTGAGGCCGTCGATGGCGAACGCGTCTATTACCCGATGATGATTCCGACCACGTCGGAGGCGCAGCTGCAGCGCGAGTTCGAGCGGCTGAAGGCTCTGGACTTCGACTTCGTGAAGCTCTATGTGCGGTTGCCGTTTGCGTGGGCGCAGAAGGGCGCAACGTTCGGGCATGAACAGATGGGCGTGCAGTCGGGCGGGCACTATCTGTTGCCTGAAGTGGACCTCGGCGAGAACGGCATGAGCCACATCAGTGCGACCTCGCGCTGGGGTTGGGCGTATTCGCGCTCACTGGTGGGCCGTAGCTATGAGGATGTCCACAAGCTGCTGGTTGACTCCGGCATGTGGGTGATCAGCACGACGTTCTCGCAGGCCCCGTACAAGGATGATCCGGGCATGGCGACGGATCCGCGGCAGGGCATCGCTCCGCCGTGGGAGCATGCGCGTTTGAAGGCTGCGGTGGCTGGAGCGGAGAGCGCCGACCAGACTCCGGCGCTGCAGCACCTGAAGGATGAAGAGATCATCGTGGCGGATGACTACCGCAAAGGGGGACTGGTACTGGCCGGTACCGACTCGCCGCTGGATATCCCTGCGACGAGCCTGCATGTGAATCTACGCGCGCAGGTGAAGTTCGGTATGGAGCCCTGGCAGGCGCTGGAGACGGTCACGTATCTCCCCGCAAAAGCCTATGGACTGACGAAGGATCTCGGCACCCTGGAGCCGGGAAAGCTGGCAGACCTTATCATTACCTCAGGCGATCCGCTGAAAAACATAGATGATGTGGCCAAGGTGCAGTGCGTGATGAAGAACGGCTTCCTGTGGAGCGTCTCTGACATTGCGGCTCCGTTCACC